>ERZ1106943.413-NODE-413-length-57655-cov-8.670399_pt1 | contig 57655 bp, 51 predicted proteins | sample MGYA00403671_ERZ1106943 | MGnify/ENA primary metagenome ERZ1106943 (study PRJEB35170, sample SAMEA104062427) | human gut metagenome | biome: human gut; feature: human-associated habitat; material: faeces | place: Denmark | collected 2012-06-14 ...
ACATATGCCCTTCCGATGTCGAATCGAAGCATGTATTTATCCCGAACTCACGTTATCACGTTCTCTTTTTAATGCTACATTGATAGAGTATAAATTATATCAATATAAAGTCGACTTCCCTTCTTTCTGCGAAAATCTTTCCAAATCGTTGATATATCAAACAGATTTTCCTTCAGAGCATAGAAATATATATGATGTATTATTAAAGATGGCAAAAAATTATAAAGGTGATGTACATATTGACAACTCCGATTGGAAAGAGTTTCCTCTTCCTTCCATTCTTATAAAAATGGGTAGGGGGGAAAGAATAAGAAAACAGGATCGTAAAGAAGGTGATATGCCATTGGTAACGGCAGGGTATATAAATCAAGGAGTTACTGGATATATAAACAGTTCTGAGAAAAGTATATATAAAAACGTTATAACCATTGACATGTTTGGAAATAGTTTTTATAGGAATTATTCTTTTGTTTGTGATGACAATATATTGGTCTTTAAATTAAAAGAAGATATCCATAAGGAATGTATTTTATTTATTGTCGCATTACTAAATTCCTATAGCCAAAGGTATGGTAATAGGTATAATTACGACAATCAATTTCGGGAAAACAATTTTAAAAAGGAGGTAATTAATCTTCCTACAGATACTAATGGAAATCCTGATTGGAAGTTTATGGAAGACTACATAAAGAGTTTACCTTATTCAGCGGATTTGTAAAATTACTGTAAAATACTTCTTGTTCCGTATGTGTTTAATAGACAGTGGTTTGATATAACTGGTGAAAGACACTGGTCAGCTGGATAAAAGAAAACATGTGACCGAAAATCATATATTCTCAGGCTGATACTTTATTGCAGTAAGTTGAAAATAGAAGCCATGTTCTGCACTAATATTTGATACGGGGCTAAAAGGTTAGGCTAATAAGGCGCTATATTACATTGCCCCACTTCTAAGGAAATTGTACTATTACTATAGTATACATTGAAAATTATCTTTGAATGTAACTCATGATATTGCAACTTACGCTGAACATATTTCCATTTTGGGGTAAGAACCTGATGGTTATGCTCGCTAGGATGTCAATTTTGTGTTATGGTTAGGGCTGCGCTGTGGATTTTGGAGGAGGGGCGTGACAAATACGGATTATTTGAGTGGAGGTGGCAAAGTCGGATGGTGCATTTGGCCTTTGAAGAGTTGAATCGAAAAAATAGTGCTTAAACGATTTATTCTTCTTCGTGCTGCTAAAGTTCTTTCTGGCGTTCTATTTCGGCACGGAGTTGTTTGGGTGACGGCATGTATGTCATATATTTCGATGCGAACATGTGGTCGTTGTCGTGTAGAACGGAGTATCGCGCAATATCTTCGTCGGTGTCATCGCAAAGGAGTATGCCGATGGTTGGATTATCACCTTCAGTCCGTTTAAGTTGGTCGTACATTCGCACATACATATCCATCTGACCGACGTCCTGATGACGTATTTTTGATGTTTTCAGGTCAATTAAAACATAGCATTTCAGATATATGTTGTAGAAAACGAGATCGATATAGTAATCCTCTTTCTCGGTATGGATATGTTGCTGACGGGCGACAAAAGCAAAACCTTTGCCAAGTTCAAGCAGGAATTTTTCAAGATTGTCAATTATGGACTGTTCCAATTCGGTTTCCCTAAACGATGAGTCGGCGGTGAAACCAAGAAACTCGCCGATGAGGGGATTTTTTATAAATTCTGTCGGGTCGGGCGACTGCAAGGGAGCCGTAAGTTGCAACATCTCTTTCTCGACAAGGTCTTTACGTTGAGAGGCAAGCAGACGGTGGTAGTATTGTGAACTGATATTGCGTTGGAGAGTACGGACACTCCAGTTCTGTGATGCGGCTTCGGCTTCATACCATTGCCTGGCTTCATCATTAAGTTCTTGAATAAGAGTGCGATAATGAGACCATGAAAGTAGTTCGGTAGATTTTCCACACACTGTGTGGAAAATTTGTGGGAACATATTATAGAAATTTACGTATCCGTAAAGATTCGTCTTTGTGAAACCCTTTCCGTAAGTGGCGGTCAGACGTCTGGAAAGTTCCTTTATAATTGATGCACCATATTTGGCGCGGTCTTCGCCGTTAAGTTCTTCTTCGGCTATAATCTGTCCCAACTCCCAGTTTCGCCTGACAAGGCTTTCGTTTATCTGACGGTATGCGTTGGTACGTGCATCTTCAATAATGGCAGATGCACGGTTATACAAAGGTTCGATAACCTCCTGTGCAGGCAACGGAGTCTTGGTAAATATCTTGTTAGCCGACATGTAGTAATTCGTTGATGTTATTTGCAAAAATAAACATTAATCTTGAGACAGCAATGAATTATGTTTGGAAACATAATGTTATGAAGAGAGGGAAAGGATAAGGTTGTGGTTGGGAGTAAAGATGGGGGATTGGCGGGTTAGTGTAGGGTGGGGGCGGTGGCGTAGTCGGAGGGGGTCTTGCCCATGTGGTCTTTGAAGACCATGCTCATGTACTGGGGGGTCTTGAAGCCGCAGCGGTAGGCGATCTCGCTGACGGTGAGGCCTCCCTGGCGGAGGAGGCGGGCGGCGGCGCCGATGCGGATGCGGCGGATGAAGTCTTCGATGGTGACGCCGAGACGGTTCTTGAATTCGTGACGGAGTTCTTCGCGGGTGACTGAGGCGGCACGGGCGATGCGCTCGGCGCGAAGGTCTTTGTCCTGATATTCCTTACCAATGGCGACGGCTGCCTTTTCGAGTACTGAGGCGGTTTCGGCACCAGGTTCTTTGCCGGACAGGGCAAGCCTGACCATCGCCTCGAGGAGGTTGTGACGGCGCCGGCGTGCGGCCATCCTCACTATCAGGACAGTCGCGCCGGCCAAAATGGCCAGCAGGCAGACTATCAGGGCGATGCGCGACAATATCTCGAAGATGCCGACGGGGACATGGACAGTCATGGTGATGGCGTTGTCGGCGGCGTTGCCCAGGGCATCGGTCGAGCGGACACTCACGCTGTGGGTGCCTGACGAGAGGTTGAGCAGTCGCAGCACACGCTCATGCCTGAGCGGGGTCCACGGGCCGTCGTCGAGGCGGTATTCGTATTCGACCTGTTCGGGGGCGGCAAACTCAAGGGCGGCGAAGTGGAGGGTGATTCCGCTCTCGCCACGGGCCAGTTCGACGGACAGTGTGGAGTCGGGGGCGAAGGCATTGCCGGAGTCAGTCTCGATGCCGGTTATTACCATCCGCGGAGGTGTTGCCGGGGCGAGTCTCGCGGGGTAGACAAACATCAGTCCGCCGTTTATGCCGAAGACAATGGTTCCGTCGGCCATGATCTGGGGCTGTCCCTCGGTGAACTCGACCTTGCGGCCGAGGTTGTTGGAGGTAAGGTCCTGAAGTCTGCGCCACTCTGAGTCGTAGCGTGTCAGTGCATTGCCTGTGCAGACCCAATAGGCGCCGGTGGCGTCGGGCACGAGGGAGAGTACGGGGTCGTGGATTAGGGTGCGTCGGTCGATATGGCCGAAGGTGAGCGATCGGTCGAGAAGTCCCGGCCCGTCGGTAATCATGTCGATGCCTCCGGTGAAGGCCGAGAGGTAAATCCGGCCACGGTGTTCGGCGATGTTCTGGATGTCGGCATTGCTGAGCGAACCCTCGCTTTCGCTATGAACATCATGGTAACGGAATGCATCGGCGTTGCCGGCCGCGGCATCGTCGGGACGGAATGTGACGATACCCTGAGTGGTGGCGGCGACAATCAAACCGCTTCGGGTTAGATGCAGGCGGCGTATGCGGGCAGCGTCACCTTTGGGCCAGCCCCGGGGGAATACAAACTCCATGCGGCCGTCCCGTCCCTCACGGGCGAGGGCAACGCCGGCGCCCCAGGTGCCGAGCCATATCCGACCTTTGCGATCGTTCAGCATGGTATAGATGTTGGCGTTTTTCAGTGCGCCCGGACCTTTGCCGGGAAGATGGGTCGCGACGGAATAGCCCGTGCGGTGGTTGCCGGTGAGTATATGCAGCCTGTCTGATTTTGTACCTATCCATAGGCGCCCCATGCGGTCGGTCATGAATGAATATGCCCTTGAGCCGAAAGTGAGAGTGCTGTCGCGTACTATACGGCCGTTGGCTCCGAGATTGCCGAGCCACTGTCCGTGGCGGTCGTAAAGGATGATGCGGGTATCGCGTGAGGCGGCCCACAGCAGGCTGTCGCGGGGCGAATAATAAATTGTATTGATATCCCGTCCTATTTCCTCGACAGGAGTACTTGTGACAAAACGAACCGCATCGTTGCCGGGACAGATGTAGTCGACACCGTTGCTTCTGCGCACCACCCACAGATTGCCATCGCGGTCGGTATAGGTCAGGGAGGAGCGTTCCGGATAATCCCACAGTTCGGGATTAAGGGGATTGGGTTTGCTGTGACGGGCAGCCAGAATGTCGGCGTCACCCTTTTGGCCGAGGGAGAACTTGCCGCTCCGCGGATCAAGGCGGTAGATCCGCTTGGTGTAGGTGCGGATGACGAATGCGCCGTCGGGACTCTGGGCGATTTCCTCGATGCGGTTGTTGTCAAGTTTGATGCTGTCGGTGGGGAACGACCTGAAATTGATGAACTCGTAGCCGTCGAAACGGTCGACACCGGCCCATGTGGCGAACCACATGAAGCCGTCGCGGTCCTGCAGGAGGTCGCGGATATGGTTGTTGGTCAGCCCGCTCTCGGTTCCGAAATGTCGTTTCACGGGCACAGCGGCACTGATGCCCGCCATGAAGACAAGGACGAAGGTCAGTACAGCCAGCCGCGAATTGAACAGGGCTTTCATGAGTACGGTGCTGATAGGCTTTGCCGTTTTTTGTGATGTTATTTAACGATAGGGGTGGCGTCCTTCAGGCCGGCGGAGATAAGGGCATTGACGGCGGCAGTGTCGTTGCGGGCCTCGGTGAGAGTGACGGGCAGACGATAGGCCTCGGTGACATGGACGTCAGGGAGTATCGCCTCGCGCAGTTGTTCGGGCGAGGGAGCCTGGGGCAACGCCTCGTATTCGCTGTAGGTATAGCGCAGGAAAGCAGTGCCGGGGCCGATGGCGCCACGGCGGTCAAGCAGCCAACCGTCGGCAAGCCGCAGTGGCATCTGGTCCCTGTTGAGGTCGGAAGGGGCAGGGTAGGTGACGAAGTTCCTGCCGTCGGCGGTCAAGACAACAGGCACGAGATCGAATGCGTCGACATTGGTCTTATAAATGACGGCCCTGGGCATGTAACTGGCTGTCGGGGCCGCAGTCCCCGCATTGCCGATAACGACGGCATGTGAGTGTGACTGTGAGGGGTCGGCGGCGGGCTGCTGTTTCGAGTGGCAGCCCGAGGCGGCGGTTGCAAGAAGTCCGGCAAGAACAAAAGGCATAATTTTCATATCGTCAGGTTCCTTCAAGATTACGTTGCGACGCGGTGAAAAGCGTTGGCGTTTTTTTTTGATTATCCGCAAAGATAGGCTAAAATCACGAAAGATGCAATAACCCGGCCAGACATGTGAAACATCGGGCGGTTTTTGCCCGCGGTACTTATTATTGGTGACCTTACGGCCTGTCGTAAGGCTTAATCAAGGAATCAGCGGCGATGAAAAGGGGAATCAAGAGCGCTGAGTCGTTCAACATCCGGGGTGAGGTACTCAAAAATAATTAGTCCGTTCTTTGCGGGTTGAAAAAAAAGTTATACTTTTGCACGTACAAATAAGACTGACTATTATTTGTGACCACATTGACACTTATTCATTAACCCTTTTATTATTAAATAAGAAATTATGGCTTACGTAATCGCTGACACTTGCGTTGCTTGTGGCACCTGCCTTCCCGTTTGCCCCGTAGAGGCTATCTCCGAGGGCGACATCTATCACATCGATCCCGACAAATGCATCGAGTGCGGCTCGTGCGCAGAAGTTTGCCCCACTGATTCGATTCACCCCGGCGAATAATCACGCATTTGGTAGAACCTAAAAATCCGTCCTTCTTCGCGCGCGAAGAAGGACGGATTTCGTTATTGCACCATTGATAGAATGGTGATTAATGTCTGAGCCAGAACTGACGGTTTTGGGGAGTCATCTTCTCGATGGCGTAGCGTAGGGCCGTCCGTGGCATTGTGTCGTGGTATTGCTCGAGGAAGGCGGTCAGGGTGTCCATATCCTTTTTGCCGACCTCGCGTAGCATCCAGCCAGTGGCCTTGTGGATTAGGTCGTGGGGATGGGAGAGAAGTCCGGCGGAAAGACGCAGAGTGTCCTCATATTGCCCTTCCTTGATGAGCCTCAGGGTAGTGACTATTCCGATGCGCTGTTCCCACAGGTTGTCGCTTGCTGTAAGCCGGTCCAGTACGGAGCGGTCGGGGAATGTGTTGTTGGTGTCAGGATATAGCAACCATTCGCCTAAGATTTTCGGACAGGTCAAGTCCACGAGGTCCCAGTTGTTGGCCTGACGCGCATGGGCGAGGTAGAATCCGGCTATCTCACAGCGTCTTTCGGCGTGGAGTGTCGGCGCTTCCTTACGTTTCGGAAGGGCTGCGGCCATTTCCTCTACAAGCAGGAGGAAACCGGCAAGACGCGCCTCATGCCATCGGGAGTAAAGCAGTGTCTCGATTTCCGGAAGAGGAACATCAAGTCTCGCTTCGCGGACAATCGTCCTGGTCTGCGGTACCTTAAGTCCGAGAAAACAGTCGCCCTCGCCATAGTCGCCTTTTCCTGTCTTGAAGAAACGCATCAGATGGCGGCCCTGGGTGTCGTCCCGCATGGATTCCAATATTTCGAGTATTTCCTTTGCTGTAGTCATGTCAATAACTTATTTTGAAAGCAAAAGTCGTAATTATCCGCTGAATCTGCAAGGATTATGTTCTGTCGGGTGTTATTTTTTCTTTCAGGAAGCGGTATTTATGAAAAAATATTCGATAATTTTGTAGTTTTTCTTTACGTCCGGCGTCTAACTGTAAAACGAAAAACGCTTTCAGGCGCATTAAACAACTGTCATCAATGAACCACCAAAAACTACAAGCAGATTTTGAAAGGCTTGTGCATGAGCATAAGAGCACAATCTACTCGGTGTGCTTTATGTTCGCCGACACCAAGGATATCGCCGACGATTTGTTCCAGGAAGTCCTGATCAGGCTCTGGGACGGATTCAAGGATTTCCGGGGTGAATGTTCAATCCGGTCCTGGGTCTACAGGATAAGCCTGAATACCTGCATATCGGTCAAGAGAAAGAAACGTGTCAAGACAGTTCCTCTCGACTTCACTCCAGAAATCTTCGACGAGGGCTCGTCAGTCGGCAAGCAGACCGCCATGCTTCATAACCGCATCCTCAAACTCGACAAGTTCGACCGCGCCATAGTGCTACTGTGGCTTGAGGATATGGCTTACGAGGAAATAGGCGCCATCGTCGGAATCAGCCCTAAGGCAGTCGGGGTAAGACTGGTACGTATTAAAGAAAAACTAAAATCTCTCTAAATCTGATAATTATGGATGAACTTGATATTCTGCGTCAACAAATGAACTCCCTGAAGGAGAATCTTGACAAATCCCGTATCGTTACACGCGAGTTTCTGATTTCGGTCATGAAGCAGAAGGCGTCGTGGATAAATATTATGGTCCGGAGCGAATTTGTGATAATCCCTCTCGCCGTGCTGATGTTTCTTGGCATGTCCTACAGTATCGGTATCTCGGTATGGATTGCCATTACGTTCGGCATATTTGCTCTTGTTGACTCTATAATAGACCTGAAAACCACGCTTATACCGACAAAGGAGATAACTAACTATGACATGATGGCACTTCGCCGCAAACTTATCGGGCAGAAGCGGATGCGCAAGATCCAACTCATGATAACGGTGCCTCTGGCTGCCCTGTGGCTCATTTGGTTCTGGACAGACTATTCGTTGAGTGCCTGCGGATATACCCTGTCGACGATGCCAAGGACTCATATGGCGTTATTAATCATCAGTATTGTCTTTTTTATTCTCGTCTGTCTGCTAGTCACTGCATTCCTTTACCGGAAAATGCAGCGCACGAATGACGCGCTAATAGGCCATATTGATGAGTTTGACCGTATAGACTCCGATAAGGAGTAATCTGTCTAAATTCCGGGAGTCGTATGGCCGAGCATAATTCGTTGGGAAAGTGGGGCGAGCGAATCGCTGAGGACTATCTTGTGTCCAAGGGCTACGCTATCGCCGACCGCAACTGGAAATCGGGAAACATCGAGATAGATTTAATCGGTTTCTATAAAAATCATGTGGTTTTCATCGAGGTGAAGACCCGGCGTGTCCATTACGACCACCCCGAGGATGCCGTTGACCGTCGCCGCATGGCGCGAATGGTCCGGGCTGCTGATGCCTATATCCGCAAGTGTAATCTGCCTCATGGAGTGCAGTACGACATTATCGCTGTAACAGGCGACCCGCATGAGTACAGGGTTCACCATATTCCCGACGCATTCTATCCCCGACTCAGAATGAGATGAATTTCTGACCGTACTAACAGTTGCGGCGTGACAATAAAAATTCGACGGGCGGCCCGGCATGGGGTCGCCCGTCTGTTATGAGGGAGGTCAAATTTATTGTGAAGTAGCAACCGCTCAGGCTGTGTGACATGCCTGACTTGATGCGGCTGCGATAGTTTGTCCTTGGTTTAGCCGTGGATCAGAGCTGGGGACCTGCGGCAACGAGGGCCTGGCCTGCGGGGTGGCCTTCGTATTTCTTGAAGTTCTGGATGAAACGGTTTGCAAGGTCCTCGGCCTTGATAGCCCAGTCCTCGGGATTGACGTATGTGTCGCGGGGATCGAGAATCTTGGGGTCGACACCGGGAAGTTCGGTAGGAACCTCGAAGCCGAAGATAGGCATCTTCTTTGTGGGGGCGTTGAGGATGTCACCGTTGAGGATGGCGTCGATGATGCCACGGGTGTCGCGGATGGAGATACGTTTGCCTGTGCCGTTCCAGCCTGTGTTCACGAGGTATGCCTTGGCGCCGCTGGCTTCCATGCGTTTAACGAGTTCCTCACCGTATTTTGTGGGGTGGAGTTCGAGGAATGCCTGGCCGAAGCAAGCCGAGAATGTGGGGGTAGGCTCGGTGATGCCGCGCTCTGTACCGGCGAGTTTAGCGGTAAAGCCTGAGAGGAAGTAGTATTTTGTCTGCTCGGGGGTCAGGATCGATACGGGGGGCAGAACGCCGAATGCATCGGCCGACAGGAAGATGACGTTCTTGGCGGCGGGACCGTGCGAGATGGGCTTTACGATGTTCTTGATGAAGTTGATGGGGTAGGAGACGCGGGTGTTCTCTGTGACAGACTTGTCGGCGAAGTCGATCTTGCCGTCCTTGTCGACGGTGACGTTCTCGAGGAGGGCGTCGCGGCGGATGGCGTTGTAGATGTCAGGCTCGGACTCCTTGTCGAGGTTGATGACCTTGGCGTAGCAGCCGCCCTCGAAGTTGAAGACGCCGTTGTCGTCCCAGCCGTGCTCGTCGTCACCGATGAGGAGGCGTTTGGGGTCGGTCGAGAGAGTGGTCTTGCCGGTACCGGAGAGACCGAAGAAGATTGCGGTGTTCTCGCCGGAGAGGTCGGTGTTGGCCGAGCAGTGCATCGAGGCGATGCCCTGGAGGGGGAGGAAGTAGTTCATCATCGAGAACATGCCTTTCTTCATCTCGCCGCCGTACCAGGTGTTGATGATTACCTGCTCGCGGGAGGTTATGTTGAAGACTACGGCAGTCTCGGAATTGAGGCCGAGTTCCTTGTAGTTCTCGAGTTTTGCCTTCGAAGCGTTGTAGACAACGAAGTCGGGGGTGAAATCGGCGAGTTCTTCGGCGTTGGGGCGGATGAACATGTTGGTCACGAAGTGGGCCTGCCATGCGACCTCAACGATGAAGCGGACAGCCATGCGGGTGTCCTTGTTTGCGCCGCAGAAACCGTCGACAACGTAGAGTTTCTTGTTGGAGAGTTCCTTGAGGGCGAGAGCCTTGCAGGCTTTCCATGCTTCCTGCGATGCGGGCTTGTTATCGTTCTTGAATTCGTCGGAGGTCCACCATACGGTGTCCTTGCTGTTTTCGTCCATGACGATGAATTTGTCTTTGGGCGAACGGCCTGTGTAGACGCCGGTGAATACATCGACAGCGCCGAGGTCGGTCACGTAGCCTTTCTCGTAGCCGGTGAGGCTGGGGTCGGTCTCTGCTTTGAAGAGTTCCTCGTAAGAGGGGTTGTAAACTACTTCGGGAGTTCCTTCGATGCCGAGTTTGGCGAGGTCGGCTTTGACGCCTGCCAGACGTGAGGCTTTGATTTCTTCAAGATTTGCCATTGTGTCTTTAGTTGTTATATGGGTTTAATTTGTTGTTTGTCAGATGGGTCAGTGGAAATATGATTGAACCGTCGTGTATGATTCTTGTTTTTCAGGTGCAAAGTTACAAAAACTTTTTGCACTGTCGCTACGTTGTGCCGCAATTAGAGAAAAATTTCTTTATTAAAAAATATTAACGTGGCATCCGTAGTCCTGGTTACAAAGATAACATACTGATAATGCCAATTGTTTAGATGCGGATTATGGTTTCTGCGCGTAATGTCCGGGCACGGGAAAAGGCATGCGGATTTTTACTTGCGCCTGAGGACGTAGAGCGGCGAGTCCTCGAAGCGTGGAAGGGCAGCGAGTTGTATGTCGACGCCGGCGGTTAGCATCGAGCCGGTTGCGGCTCCAACGCTGAATCCTGCGGCCTCGATTGCGTGACGCATGGTGTTCACGGCCTTGGCGGGCGTGTTGTTGTCCTTCGACAGATGGCAGAGGAAAAGGTGGGTCAGCTGAGGCGAGATTATCTCCGAGATGTATCTTGCGGACTCGGCGTTGTCCAGATGGCCGCGCTCGCTGCGGATGCGGGCCTGCAGGTAGGCGGGGTAGGGGCCGTGCTCGAGCATCTCCGAGTCATAGTTGGACTCGAGCATGATGTAGTTGGCCCTTCGCATGTAGTAGTCGGCGCGTTCGGTGATGATTCCGGTGTCGGTTGTTATGACGAAATGGTTCTCGCCCAGGTCGATTGCGAACCCCACGTTGTCGGTGCCGTCGTGCGATGTCTCGAAGGCGGTGATTGTCAGGTCGCCGACGGTGAAGGGTATCTCCTTGTAGATGGGATGATGGTAGTCGCGTATGCGCCTGGATATCGACGAGCGTCGGAAGATGCCGTTGAGGCAGCGGGGTGTGCAGTACAGCGCCATGTGACGGTTGGCGCGCAGCAATGTGTACGCGAAGCGCAGGTGGTCGCTGTGGTCGTGCGTCAGTATGATTCCGGCTATGCTTTTGGGGTCGATTCCGTTGGCCTTGAGTGAGTCGGTCACATGCTCGGCGTCAACTCCGGCGTCAACGAGCACTCCGCCGTGTTCCGAGCCGATGAAGGCACAGTTGCCCGACGATCCCGAGCCGAACGATATGAAGCGCAGGCGTGACTGTCTGCGCAGGACGGTTGGGTCGATCTCTATCGAGGCTGAGGAGGACTGCTTGAGTTCGCGCTCATGACGGTCGATGATGTCGCCGGCGATGTCATCGCGCGAAAAGTCGATGTCGATGCTGTCGAACAGACTGGGCATGTCGTCGAGGGCGCGCGATGCACGGCGGCGTCTTGAATTCTGTGAAGCCATTGGCTATGAATATTTTGAGGGGCTTGGCGTGAAGCCCGGGGTTTAGTGGTTGGGACGGCCGGCTCAGGGCCAGGATCCTGGCTGGCTCAGTCGAACAGCAGAAAGATGGCCGGAACCTTGCCGGGGTCGAAGTTGCGGCGTTTCCAGCCGGACATGGTGTCGGTGACGATGGTCTCGCCCGGCCCGGTGATGTCGACGGCCACGCACAGGCGCATCTGAGGCGGCAGCGTGCGCGTGAGTTCGTCGATCAGCCGCTTGTTGCGGTATGGCGTCTCGATGAAGATCTGTGTCTGCCGCTCGCTTGCGATCAGTTTCTGCATGTGGCGGATCGCGGCGGAACGTGCCTGCGACTCGACCGGCAGGTATCCGCGGAATGCGAAACTCTGGCCGTTGAAACCCGAGGCCATCAGGCTCATGATTATTGACGAGGGACCCACGAGTGGAACTACTCTAACGCCTTTCCTCTGGGCCACGGCCACAAGATCGGCACCCGGATCGGCTACGGCCGGACAGCCTGCTTCCGAGATAACCCCGATGCTGTGCCCTTCCTTTACAAGAGGGTCAAGCATGGCGTCGACCTCGCCTTCAGGTGTATGCTCGCTGAGTTCCACGAAATGCAGCGAGTCGATGTCGATGCTCCTGTCGCAACGTTTCAGGAAGCGTCGCGCCGAGCGCACGTTCTCGACAACAAAATAACGAAGCGTGCTGACAAGCCGGATGTTGTACTCCGGCAGCGAGTGCTGCGGATCGACATCGGCCATAAGGCTTGGTACAAGATAGAGTGCCGGGGCTATTGTGTCTGCTTCTTTCATTAGTGCAAAATTACGAAAATTCCGTTGACTTCCCAAGCAAATTGTGTACCTTTGCAAAGAATTCAAAATCTCCCTGCACATTAATTATATCAGGAATTACTGAAAATCCCATATATAAAATATGAATATAGGAATCATCGTGGCCATGGACAAGGAACTCTCGCTGCTCCTGCCTAAAATCAGCGACATCTCCCGTGCCACAATCAATGACTATACATTCTATACCGGAACCATGGGCGCCCATACCGTCACTGCAATGAAGTGCGGCATCGGCAAGGTGAATGCCGCTGTCGGTGCCCTGACCCTCATAGACAATTTCCATCCCGCCCTCGTTATCAACAGCGGTGTGGCCGGCGGCACCGGCCACGGGGCAGGCATACTCGATGTCGTTGTCGGCACCGAGGTGGCCTATCACGACGTGTGGTGCGGACCCGAGACAGTCGACGGACAGGCTGCGGGCTGTCCGGAACGCTTCGTCGGCGCCATTACCCCCGCTATGCTTGACGGCATGGGCATCGCCGGTAAGGTGAAGACCGGACTCATCGCCTCGGGTGATATTTTCGTCTCCCGCGAGGAGGATGTCCGTCGCATACTTGCCATGTATCCCGAGGCTGTCGCCGTCGACATGGAGTCCGCCGCCATAGCCCACGTCTGCTACCTCAAGAACGTCCCCTTCGTGGCGATACGCGTGGTAAGCGACACTCCCGGCGCCGCTGACAACATCTCGCAGTACGACAACTTCTGGGAGGATGCCCCGCGCCATACATTTGACATTCTTTCGGCCATTATCCGCGCCTTGTAAAAACCGATAAAAATACACGCATCGTGAAAAAGATAGCCTCATTCACCATCAACCACCTCGTACTCGAGCCTGGAATATACGTCTCGCGCCGCGACACGACCCCTTCGGGCGACGTCCTGACAACCTTCGACATACGAATGACCGCGCCCAACCGCGAGCCGGCACTCGATCCGCGTGTTCTCCACACTATCGAGCACCTTGCCGCAACATGGCTCCGCAACCATCCCGAGTGGGGACCCCGTACCGTCTACTGGGGACCGATGGGCTGCTGCACAGGCAACTATTTTGTGGCCAACGGCGATTTCGAGCCTAGGGACATCGTTCCCGCGTTCCGCGAGATGTTCCGCTTCATCGCCGGTTTCGACAGCGAGATTCCCGGCGCCACTGCCCGCGACTGCGGCAACTACACCTTCAACGACCTGCCCGGAGCGCGTGCCGCCGCACGCCGTTTCCTCGAGCAGACCCTTGATGGTATCGACTCCGCCCACATGGTATATCCCGAGTAACCCATACCCGTTGATTTTTTAATAATATGAAAGACATCCGAGCCGTCAGGGGAAGGTATTATATTCAGTCCCTTGTCGAGGAGGGCGAGCACGTGAACCAGGACTTCAAGTTCGCCGTCAGCGACGCCCGCAAGATAGCCCGCAGCGTGTCAGCTTTCGCCAATCATGACGGAGGGCGCCTGCTCATAGGTGTCAAGGACAATGGCGTCATCGCCGGCGTGCGTGTGCCGGACGAGGAAATCTATGTCGTCGAACATGCCGCGCGGCGCTACTGCTCTCCGTCTCAGGAGGTGAGGTTCACTCTGTTCAAGGTCGATCCCGGTGTGGTCGTCGTTCGCGCCGAGGTGGAGGCGGCTGACGGGCGTCCTGTCTTGGTCGACGAAGGCGGAGGCCGCATGCAGGCCTATTTCCGTGTCGCCGACGAGAATATCGCCGCCCATCCTCTCATGGTCGAGGCATGGCGCCGCCGGGCGTCTGACACCGGCCGTACGCTGAGTTTCGACTCTGGCAGCCTTTGCTCCGAGATTCTGCGTGTCCTGGCCGAGGGCCCTCTCCCGGCCGAGCGTCTCGCGCTGGCCGTACACGCCTCAGCGGCCGCTGTGACCGATTCCGTCGTCACTCTGGCGTCAATGCGTCTTGTAGCGTTCGCCTTCGACGGACAGATGTTTGTCCCGGCACTCCCGGGTTGTGCCAATTCCTTTACAATCTAATCATGAAATATAGACAGAATTCCGCGTCTGTTACATCTTCGCTACAAATCCTATAATATTCGAACCTTGCCCTTGACATTTCCGGAGATTGCTTTATCTTTGCTATGCAATGGACAGGATAAGTATCATCATACCCGTATATAATGCCGAGCGGTGGCTCGGCCGCTGCCTCGATTCCGTCGTGGCTGCCGCTGACGCCGCGACCGACATCGTTGTGGTCGATGACGGCTCCGACGACATGTCCGCGAGGATTGCGGCCGGATATGCCGAAAGGTATCCCCATGTCTCACTCATCACGCAGGAGCACGGCGGAGCCGGACAGGCCTGCCGTCGCGGAGTCGAGGCGTCCCCCGGTGCCGCATGGATATTCTTCGTCGATTCTGATGATACGGTCCCGGCGGATGCCATACAGTCCTTGCGGCGTGTCATGACCGACGACGCCGACATGATTCTCGGTAACATCAACATACACTCCGAAGGCAGCAGCCGCTATCTCGACGAGGGCCCTGTGCGTCATCTTTCGGCTGAGCAGTACACCACGGAGATACTTGAGGGGCGCATGTCTGCCGTCCTTTATGGCAAACTCATCCGCCGCGACCTTTTCCGCGCCTTGCGCGGATGCCCGCAGACTTTCATGAAGAACCACGAGGACGAGCTGACGATAATCCATCTTGCCGCCGGAATGACCCGCGGAGCAATTATTGTCAGCAGCATCGTGGCATACAACCATATATGCCGCCCGGCCTCCAACTCTTCAGTCCTCACCTGCAAGTTCGAGGACATCGAGCATCTGTGGAACAGTGTCAGGGCGCTCGGATTCCCGCGCGAGTCGCTTGTACGCTGGGGCCTCGACCTTTTCGACCGTGAGATCATTGATCGCGGACTCGAGTTCCCGGGCGACTACGCTCCCGCGCGCGATCTCCGCAGGATGGCCCGAGGGGTGCGCCTTGACAGGAAACAGCGCCACACGCTCGTCCTGCTCCATTCCCGCTGGCTGCGTCTATGCGAGATGCGGCGCCGCTCGCGTCTCGGCGGCCCGACTTCTTTCACGCCCCACATCGCCTTCATCATTGTCGTGCACAACGAGCTCCGTGGCCTCAGGCGCACCATAGAATCGATTTTCCACACCGGTTTCCGCAACATCGAGATAATCCTTGTTGACGACGCGTCGTCGGCTGACAAGGCCATCGAGATTAACGCCCTACACGTCAAGTTCCGTCGCATACACCTCATCAAGAACCGTACCCGCCTCGGGCCCTCCGCCTCCAGGGCTTTGGCGACGCGTCAGGCCGGAGCATCGTGCGTGATGTATCTCAACCCCGGCGATACGATATGCCGGCGCGGTGTCTATAAGGCCATCGTCTGCATCGACAACGGAGCCGACATGGCCGTCTGCGGACGCCGCAAGGTCTCGCCTTTCTACCGCGGTCCGATTTTCGACCCTCAGGCGGAGCATACCGCAGGCGATACGCTCGCCGACCGCATCCTGGGACACATCCTTGACAACTATTATTACGACTCGCCCCTCGGCGGTTTTGTCATTCGCCGCTCAATACTCTCCGAAGACGATTTTCCCTCGACAGGCGATTACACGACGGCCCATCTTGACGAGCTGCTCACCCGCATATCGCTTCATCTCCGCCCGCTGGAGTACGCTGTCGTTCCCGATCTCGGCTACAACCGCCATGTCTCGCCCCGCGAATATATGAAACCTGTCGATCGCTGGGACATGGATGTCAGTCTCGCCGTTCAGACCCTCCGTCTGCTCAGGGATGTCGACGCACCGGAACTCTATCCCCGCGTGATGACCGGTCTGCGCAAATCCTTTGTCCGTACGGCCTCGCGCCTTGCCGCCAATCCCTTCCGCTCCGACGCCAATCTGCGCGCGCACATCATCAGGGGAATCGCCCATCCCGGCCTTGCCGAACTGTACGAAATCACCGGAACAACCCAGGGCGCCACCCAGCCCGAGGGAGAGACCCGCAGTTTTGTAGACACGCTCATGGCCGAGGCCAAGGCACTCTGGCGTCGCTATCCGCTGCAGTACTACCGTTTCTTCATCCTGCGACACTGACTTATATAGTATATAGATTGGTACAAAAGAAAAACGGCGCCGGAACTCGGCGCCGTTTTTCTGTCATGGCCTGCGGGGACCTCCTCCGGGAGGCGGGCCGCCCGGTCCGCGATGCCCCCCGAACCGGTTGTTGCGCGACTTGGGCTCGTTGCCCTTGCCGAAGGTGTTGAAGCGCCATGACAGCGTTACCATTACGTATCGCCCAAGTGTGTTGTATTGCGTGTCGGTCCTGTCGTTGCCCGTATCGGTGCGTCTGACGCTCTTCGTCTGGTTGAGTATGTCGTTGGCCTTTACGGTCAGCGTCAGGCTCCGGTCGTTCAGGAACTGGTAGCCAACCGATGCGTTCCACAGCCACTGCTTGGTGTCGTAGCCGTCCGAATAGCCCGATGTGGCCGAATATCTCAGTTCGCTGTTCAGCACAAGGCCGAAAGGCGAGTTGTACGCGCCGTAGAACATGCCGCCGTACGTGTGGACCATGCTGTTGCTGCTTTGTGCCGAATTGCTTGTCGAGTTCAGGGCGTAGCGGGGACGCAATTCCAGCTCGATGTAGTCGGGGCGCCAGGCCAGGCCGGGGGCGATGTCCCAGTTGACTGTCGACGATGTGTTGCGGCGCCCGTTGTTGAAGCCCACGTTGTGGTTGTAGCGAATGCCGGTGTGTACGTTGAACTGCAGTGTCTTCAGCCCGCTGAAGGGTTGCGAGAACATGAACATGCCCATCGCGTTCCACACGCCGTTGACGTTCTCGTATGTGGTCACGCGTCCGCCGGTCTCGCTGTTGAATGTCATGCGCGACACAATCGAGTTCTGGGTCAGGTTGGCGAACATCATTGCCATTATCGACCTTTGGGCCTCGCTGTTGAAGTTGCTGAAGTGTATGTTGAGATTGTGGGTGAACGTGGGGTCGAGGCTCGGATTACCAACTGTCACGCGCAGGGGGTCGCTGACGTCGGCCACAGGCTGCAGCTGGCTCATTGACGGCTGCGACGCGCGTCCGCGGTAGTTGATTCTCAGCGACCTGGTCTTGCTCATTTTCCAGCGCCAGCGCATGAACGGGGCGAAACTCAGTGTCGACCGCGTCGGTATGTTGCGCGCCGAGTTTATCAGGTCACGCGATGACGAGCGCTGCGGCACGAGCGAGAGGCCGGCTTCCAGGTTTTGCGTCTTTGACACGTGCTTGTATCCGATACGGATGTCCTGGTTCATGTAGTTGTTGCGGAACGAGTTGGACAGGTCCTCGTTGAACACCATGTCGGCGCCCGTCCCCGATCCGAACGCCAGTCCCAGCGGGTCGGGATTCGGGTTGTCATAGGTCAGGCGGTCGGCGTTGTTCCATCTGTACTGTATGTTGTACGCCACGGTCAGGAAGTTGCCCTTGCGCACGTCGCCCAATGGCTCGGTCCATGTCGCGCGGGCCGACACTGTGTTGCTCCATGTGTGGTCGGTGGCGTACTGGTCGTACAGGTCCAGCGAGTCGTTCATCAGGTAGAACATGCTCCGCGACCACGAGTCCTCGTACTCGTGCACGTTCGATGTGCGCAGCCGCGCCTGTATCGAGAACGAGCGGCCCGGACGCGAGCGGAACTTGTGGTTGTATATCAGGTTCAGTCCGAACTCCCACGAGTCGCCGTGCGACGAGGTGAGGCTCCGCTGGCTGTTCACCGCCGAGCGCAGGGCGTCGCCGGCCGAGGTCAGCGACGAGTCGGCGGCCAGCGATTTCGAGTAGTTGTACGACAGGTTGGGACGCAGTTCGAACGTATTCGACGAGTCGGGGTTCCACTGTATCCGGAAGTCGGCGCGCACGTTGTGGCCGCGGTCGCGGGTCACGCGGTCGCTGTTCATGTACGACGTCGAGTCGGTGAACAGGTACTGGCGGTCCTGGCGGCGTGTCGTGCGCTGGTCGGTGTACGAGTACATCACGTCGCCGCCCACGCGGAATATCTCCTTGTTGCCGACATTCATGTTCAGGCCCAGCGATTTCGACGTGGTGATGCCGTTCGACCCTCCGAAGCGGCGGAAGCGGCCGTTGGCGCCGTCCGTGAAGCCTGACTCGTTGATGTTGTTGATGCCGCCGAGCAGTGTTATCTGGTTTTCGTTCCAGAAGCGGTTGACGGTGAACTGGCCCTTGTACCGCTCGTCTGTGCCGTAGCCGGCGTCGACGTTGCCGAACCATCCGTTCTTCATGCCTTTCTTCACGGTCAGGTTGATCACGGTCTCTTCCTCGCCGTCATCCACGCCGGTCAGTCGGGCCAGGTCGCTCTTGCGGTCAACCACCTGCACCTTGTCGATCATGTTCACGGGCAGGTTCTTCATCGCCACCTTGGGGTCGTCCGAGAAGAATTCCTTGCCGTCGACCAGTATCTTGGTCACGTCTTTGCCGTTTGAGGTGATTTTGCCTTCCGAGTCTACTTCCACGCCGGGCAGACGCTTCACCAGGTCCTCGACCACGGCGTTCGGGGCCGTCTTGTAGGCGTTGGCGTCATATTCTATGGTGTCTTCCATCACCTTTATGGGTGTCCTGACACCTTTCACCACTGTCTCTTTCAGCACGAGGGCATTGTCGCTCAGCCTTATCGTGTCGAGGCTGACGTTCGATTTTCCGACGCTGACGTCGCGGTATGCTGTGGCGCTTCCCACATACGATACCTCGACTATGAATTTGCCCGCCGGGGCATCGGTCAGGCGGAAGCGGCCTGTCTGTCCGGCCACCGCGGCCTTCACCGCTGTGCTGTCTTTGGCGCGAAGCAGCCTCACCGACGCCCCGGGACACGCGTCCCCCTCGGCGTCGACCACTGTGCCGCTTATGTTGTAGGCCATCGCGCAGGCTATGGTTCCCGCGGTGGCTGCTGCGCTCAATAGTGTTCGTAATTTAAGCATCATGTGTAAGATTTCTTTCTGAAAAACACCCTTAAGACCTTTCCCTCCCTTAAACGTTAAGTCCGGGAAGTTTTTTTAACCAAGGTTAACATAAATAGTCTTTCTCGATGAAGTCGGCCACGGGCGTCTCGCCCGGCTCGAGCGTGATGTCGGCCTTGGCCTTCACCTCGGCCAATGCGCCCGGAGCGGCCACGCTCACCGTGGCGGCCCCAAGCATCGGCAGGTCGTTCAGGTTGTCGCCGAACACCACCGTCCGCTCGCAGCCCGTCCGTCTGGCAAGTCTTTCTACCGCCGAGGCTTTCGAGACTCCGGGCGCGAACACCTCCAGCAGATACAGTCCCCGGGTGTAATTGTCAGGATAGCACGAGAGGGCGCACTGTGACACGCTCCTTATGCCCTCGGCCACGTGGCGTATCACTTCCTCTTTACCCATGGCGAAGTACAGCACGCGTCCCTCGCGCGGAGCCGTGCTGCAGGGGTGGAAGCGCTTCATCGCCAGCCGCGACCGCATGTCCGCGAACCTGTTCTCGTCGTCACTCATGCACTCGCCGCTGTGGTAGAAGTGCAGCGGGGCGCCTCCCTCGTCTCTTACGCAGTATATGAATGGTGTCAGCCTGTCTTTTGCGAACAGTTCGTCTATGGCGTAAAGGTCGGTGTCCGGTATGGCGTGTACGTCCTCGAAGTGCGGGTCGGGACCGTCTATCGTCCACATCGCGGCGCCTGTCATCACTATGGCCGGCGCGGACAGATGCGCCGGTCCCATCAGCGGCTGAACGGTGCCGGGAGTGCGTGCCGTCGCACAGGTTATCAGCGCCCCGCGCGCGGTCAGCGAGGCTATCTTGCGCGCGTTGGCCTCCGAGAGAGTGGCGTCGGTGCTCAGCAGTGTCCCGTCAAGGTCTGTAACATATAGTGTCTTGCTCATAATCGTAATTTCCCTGCAAATTTACGAATTTTTCCCGGCATCTTTCCATGAACGGAGCCCACACCCTGTACGGACGCGAATTTTCGCGTCCGCCCCCAGCCATCATTCCTCCCATTCTCCCCGCAAACAATAAAAACATGTTCAGAATAGTTAAAAATGATTAACTGAATATTTTTTCATTTAAAATATGTTTGAAGACCAAAAAAATTGTCTAACTTTGGCGTGAATAAAAGCCGGAACTAATGATGCCGGCGCGTTAACGCCATCGAAAAACGTTTTTATACTACACCATATCATACTTTCCCTGAAAAAACAAACACCTTAAATAACATTCTAATTAATCAAATCTTAAACGTATGAAATTATCTCTACGCAATCTTGCACTCTGCGGCTCGCTTATGCTCGCAGGCGCTGCAATGGCCCAGACTCCTACCGTCAAGATGGACTGGACAAAGTCTTTTGGCGCTCCTGATGCTGTTTACAATGAAGCACGCTACGGTACAGGTTTCGGTGACAAAATCTATTGGATGAACAAGGCCGAAAAGAAAGTGATGGTTTATGACCACGCTACTGATGCTGTTTCTGTACTTGCTGAACTTCCCGGTACATGCGGTGTCGGTATCACTACCGATGATGCCGGCAACGTTCTCGTCAGCGGTTCTTGGGCCGGCAAGGACGGCACGAATTACTATATTATTACTCCCGAAGGCGAGGTTACGCCTCTTGAGGTGACTCTCGACAGTGAGGTCGCCGCCGGACGTATGGACTTCCTCGGCCGTGTTGCCGGTAACCTCATGGAGAATGCTATCTTCTATATTTATCAGCAGAACAATAACAAGGTTCAGATGATCAATGTCACCGAAGGCAAGCAGAACCTTGATGAGTTCTCGTTCTTCTCATCTGCCACTCTTCCTTTTGCCTGTGGTACAAACGCTATCTGCAACCCTCTGTACTCATTTGAGGAACTTATGGACATGGGCGATGACGCCGTTAACGGTGCTGCTGTACGTCAGCGTGCCAACAAATTTGTCTATACCTGCGATGGCGCAGAATGGAATGCTCTTCCTGCTCCCGCAAACGTAACCACCAATGACGCATTCGATGTATTCACACTCGGTGAAGTCGATTATCAGATTATTCCTACCTCGAAAACCGGTAAATATAACTCCGGCTTCTCGATTTGCGATTTCCAGGGTAATGTAATCTACTCTGACTACGATGCCGATCGTGAACTTCTTAATGCCGCTGAAGGCTATACCAACGGTTCTGCCATCATCGCTCACAAGATCAACGACAACACGGTTGAGATCTACACATGGTACCCCATGAATCCTACTCACCATGCTGCTAAGTTCACTGTTTCGCTGCCCGCTGAACCCGCTGCTCCTCTCTACGTCTGTGGCGCTGGCAACGGCCTCGCATGGGAACCCGCTACTCCTATGGTAGTTAATCCTGAAGCCGACGGTTCTTACAAGTTCACCATCGCCAATCTTACCTCAATGAAGATTTCGAGCGTTGCCGGTACTTGGGATGACTTCAACACCGCTGCCCTCTTCTTCGTTCCCACTGAGGAGAATCTCGGTCAGGAAATTCCCGTTGAGGTCAATGGTGAAACCAACATCGATATGCCTTGGCCCGGCGACTGGACAATCACTATCAGCGCTGACAAGACCAAAGCCGTCTGCACTACTACTACTCCCAAACCCATTGGTGCTCCCGATGTTTATATCCGCGGTGATGTAAACGGATGGGGTGCTCCCGACGCATGGAAGTTCTATGTTAAGTCAGAGACTGAGAACCAGTACATCTACATGCTCTATTGCGATAATAGCAAGGGTACAATGCTCCCCACATCTCAGTTCAAGATTGCCGATGCAAACTGGGGTCAGATCAACTACTCTGCTAATAAGAAGATTGCCGCATCCGAAATGGTTGCAACAAATGAGATTGCTATGCAGTACAATGCAAACAACATGAGCCTTGCAGTTCCCTTCTCCGGTACTCTTGAGTTCCGTCTCAACAAGGATCTTGCCAACAAGAATGGCGTAGTCCTGATTTTCCACCCGGGTGAAGACCTCACCACCGCTGTCGAGGCTATCGAAGTTGAGGAAGGCGAAGCCGTATACTACAACCTCCAGGGCGTTAAGGTCGCTAACCCCGAAAACGGCATGTACCTCAAGGTCGTTAACGGCAAGGCTACCAAAGTCCTCGTTAAATAAGATTTCCATAATCCCTTCATACGGCGGTGTGCCACTCCCGGCACACCGCTTTTTCTGTCCCCCTTCAATAAACTTTCCCCTCCGCCCCGGCGTTAAAGTGAATATATTAACCCATTAATTGCAAGCGTTATGACTATGATTGAAATATTCGGCTGGTGTGCCGCTGTCTGCATGATTCTCGGATACATGCCTCAGGCTATACACACCATACGCACCCGTCAGACCGACGGCCTCTCCATCCTCACTTTCGCCATGATGGGACTCGGCTCCCTCTTCTTCGTAATCCAGGGCATAATGCTGGGGCCGTCCGGTATCCCCCTTGCCGTCACAAATGCCATAACCTTCGCATGCTCCGCGATCATCACCGGCATAAAGATCCACAACGACTACTTCCGCAAGAAATAATACGGCATATAAAAAAGCGCTCCCCGCGTGTGACTCGGAGAGCGGCCTTTTTGCTTACCGCGGGCTTCAGGACGGCGATTTCAGACGCCCGGCTCTTGTTTCGCAAGGCCCGATTTTAATTCGTCTGCCTCGGTGTGCTTTTCATATGTCTTTCTGTTATCATAACGCCCGGACGCCCCTGCATGTTCACCGTATCAGCATTTTTTCTCGCTTTGCCGTCACAAAAAAAATGCGTACCTTTGCAGCGGTAAAAAAGATTCTCCTCCCACTTACGACTGAACACTATATCATACTCTAAATAAAACATGCACTAAAAAACATGGATTGGATTAGCGATCTGTTCTGTCCCGGTCACACCTCGATAGCGTCGACTCTGGTACTATTCTCCTTTGTCATCGCGCTTGGCATATACCTGGGCAAGATAAAATTTTTCGGCGTCTCGCTGGGAGTCACCTTCGTTCTCTTCGTGGGCATTGTCCTCGGCTCGTTCGGCTATACCGTGGATGCCAACATCCTGAAGTTCGTGCGCGAGTTCGGACTCATTCTGTTCATCTTTGCCATCGGCCTTCAGGTCGGCCCCGGTTTCTTCTCTTCCTTCAAGAAAGGCGGCATGAGGCTCAACGGTCTTGCCGTACTTATCATAGCCCTGAATGTCGGCATTGTGCTCACGCTGTTCTACACGGGCATGGTTTCCGACAAGTCGGCCCTCGTCGGCATCATGAGCGGTGCCGTCACCAACACTCCGGGACTTGCCGCCGCACAGCAGGCCATAACACAGGCCGGTGACGCCGGCGGTGCCAACATCATGGCTCAGGGATACGCCGCCGCCTATCCCCTGGGCGTTGTCGGAATCATAGCCTCGATGCTCATCGTCAAGGCCCTGTTCAAGGTCCGTGTCGAGGACGAGGTCAGCGAGATCGAGAACGAGGCGCGCAACTCGCAGCTCAAGCCCTTCATACTCACCCTGCGGCTCACGAACCACCTCATCGACGGCAAGACCCTGGTCCAGTTGCACGATGTCATCACTTGCAATTTTGTCATCTCGCGTCTGATGACCACCTCCGGCGAGATCATCATACCCAAGTCCTCGACTGTCATACACGACGGCGACACACTGCTCGTAATATGCTCGGCCCAGGACGCCGACCGCTTCCGTTCGGTCATAGGCCCCGAGGTCGAGATGGACTGGGACTCGACCCCCACTCCTGTATATTCGCGCCGTATCCTTGTCACCAAAAGCGAGTTCAACGGCGTGGCCCTCGGCTCACTCCGCCTCCACAACGGCTACCGTCTGAACTGCACGCGCGTCAACCGCGCCGGCGTCGATCTCCTTGCCGCCGCCAACCTACGCCTCCAGATGGGTGACCGTATCACCGTTGTAGGCGACCTCGACGACATCGAGCGTCTCGCCTCTCGCCTCGGCAACTCTATGAAGCGACTCAACCAGCCCAACCTCATCACCATATTCGTCGGCATCATCCTCGGTATCGTCCTCGGCTCGGTCGAACTGCCCTTCGGCATGAAACTCGCTCTCGCCGGCGGCCCTCTCGTTGTCGCCATCCTGCTCAGCCGCTTCGGCTACAAGTTCAAACTCGTCACCTACACATCCTCCTCGGCCTCGCTCCTTCTGCGTGAACTCGGCATCTGCCTATTCCTTGCCGCCGTCGGCATCGCCGCCGGTGACGGTTTCGTCGAGACGGTGTTCACCCACACCGGTATGCTCTGGGTCATCTGGGGATTCATCATAACCATTGTGCCGCTGCTGATCGTGGGCTGCATTGCCCGCGGAAAATACCGCATCAACTATCTCTCCATCCTCGGTCTGGTTTCCGGAGGATGCACCGATCCCCCCGCTCTGGCCTACGCCTCAAACTCCACAGGCAACGACCAGCCCGCCGTAGCCTATTCCACCGTCTACCCACTGACGATGTTCCTCCGCGTGGTCGCCGCCCAGGCCCTCATCCTGGCCCTCTGACCCCGCCAATCTCTCCCCAATTTATAATGGGGTGGCGGCATCCTGCCCCCCCTTCTCCACCTGAATGCTCCTAAAAACCCGATTTATCACTGAGACGGCAAAAATCCTTTGCCGTCTCACTCTTTTTTGCTAACTTTGGTGTTTGAAAACTCCTCGAAAACCAATCCCTGTCGCAATCCGCTGATGCGCAAAATATTCTGCCTCATAACCGCTCTTGCAGCCGTGGCTTCCATAGTCTCGGCCGTCTCCTGCATTACACGGGCCTCCGCTGAGCCCGGCTCTGCTTCTATGGCTTCGGAGACCCTTGAGGATGTGATGGCCGTCCTCGACAGCCGCCCGGCGGAACACTGGCTCACGCACCTCGAGTCAATGCCCGACAACGACTGTGTGAAACTGCGCGTCAACCCTCCCGCAGGACCTCTGCGCAAGTGCTTCCTTGACTCGAACTATCTCCACTTTGCCGCCGGTCAGCAGTATGGCATCCGGCCAATCACATGCACCGACGATATCTGGCAGATGAACCGTCCTATGGTTCATGTCGTTTCTTGTGCGGAATATTTTGTCGACTCGCTGAGCCACTCCTATCCATATCTGGTCCCTAAGGCGGCCGCGCTCCTTTCGGACATCGGGCAGGCCTTCAACGACTCGCTCCGCTCGCGTGGCGGCGGATGCTACCGTCTCAAGGTCACATCACTCCTGCGCACCCGGCGCTCCATCAGCCGCCTGCGCCGTGTCAACCGCGTCGCCGTCGATTCCTCCTCACACAGTTTCGGCACCACGTTCGACATCTCCTACTCGAATTTCATCTGTGATGCCGCGACCGTTAACCGCACGGCCGAGGACCTCAAGAACCTCCTCGCCGAAATAGTCCACGATTTTCGTAGCAAGGGCCGCTGTCTCGCCATATATGAACTCAGTCAGGCCTGTTTCCACATAACCTGCATCGACGGGGACTACCGTCGCCCCGCCTCTCCAGAACCCAAAGACGAGCCACGCGCTAAGCGTCGTGGCCTCCGTCACCGCCGCTGAGCCATCCCGCCGATGCTTCATGGCGGCTAATTACCCTTCGCCAATATGTCTGAAGAAGTTAAAAAAGATAATACCGGAACTGCGATACGGCCTCGCCGTTATGCCCGCTGGCGCACTCCCGCCAAGGTCGTGGCATGGACTCTGATGGGCATCGTGCTCTTTGTCGTGGGTCTCCTCGCTGCTACCCTCACAATTCTGCGGCCTGAGCGTCTTACTCCCATAGTCACGGCAATAGCCGGAAACAATCTTAACGCCGATGTCTCCATCGGCCGCGTCGAACTGTCAATGGCGCCCGGACTGCCTTATCTCAACCTCGACGTCGACAGGATGGTCGTCATCTCGCGCGACATAAGGGCTCTCGATGCCGAAACCCGCGAGATGATTCCCGTGTATGCCGACACGCTGATGACTGTCAGCAGCATAAGTGGCGGCGTCAACCTTACCGCCCTTCTCGCCAATCGTGTCGAGCTGCGTGACATCACCATCGCATCTCCCCGTCTCAACCTCGTGGTCGTCGATGACAGCACCACCAATTTCAACATATTCCAGCCTAGCGAGGACACTACGGCAGTCGACTTCGCCTCGCTGCCCGAGTTCGTCATAAACCGTTTCGAGATTACCGATCCCGGCCCAGTCCGTTATTTCGACTGTGAGTCAGGTACTCAGTTCCAGGCCGATTTCCGCTCGATTGCTCTTGTCGGGAAGGACGCCCCGATGTACACGCTCGACTTCACGGGTAATGTTGAGGCTCCCCTCCTTATGGAGTATTTCCATTTCGACGACCTCAGGTTCGGCCTGCGGGGTAATATCCGCTGGTCGCAGCAGAAACCATATGCCATAGGTCTCGACAATTTTGATTTCAAACTCTCATTCCTCGAGGGCGTCATTTCTACTGACGTCAATTTTACCGACCATCTTGTGGTGGATAAACTAGACCTCCGGCTTAAGCCGATTGACATCTATCAGGTCATACATATTCTGCCCGACGAGATGGCCGAGGCTCTCTCCGAGGACTTCAACCTGCCTTTCTCTCTCTACACGGACCTCGAGACCGATATGAAACTCGAGATCTCCGCACGTCTGCTCAAGCCATTCAATGCCGCCACCGACGGAATTCCCACAATGGAGGCTTCTGTGCTCATTCCCGAGTCTCGGCTCAGATGGGATAAGCTCGATCTCACCTCGCTGAAGGCATCCCTGCTGCTCACAGTCCCCGATGAGAATCTTGACAACGCCACACTCGATGTCAGGTATCTCGACATGTCCGGACCCGCGACTGACCTTAAAATCAAGGGTGTGTTCAGAAATCTCCTTACCGATCCGGTATTCGAAGCCGACGTCTCTGCCAGGACTGACATCAGCCGTCTGCCTTCGCAACTCAGGCAGTTGTTCGGCGGTAAGGTCGCAGGACTGGTTCACGCCAACGCCCACGTCGAGGGCGCGGCCTCGATGTTCTCTCCCTCCGGCTTCCAGCATCTGCTGGTCGAGGGCGATGTCGGCGTGAAGAATTTTTATTGGTTAGCATATGACACGGTCAACATGGTTAAGGTTGACCGTGCCTTGTTTAAATTTGGCACACAGAAGAGGGTCCGCACAGCCGGCGGCCTCTCCGCCCCTCTTCTCTCGGCTTCTGTCGAGGCTGATTCGTTGACCGTACTCTCGGGCAACGACATCATGGCATTCAGGGATATCCGTCTCGGACTCGCCACACGTAACGGTCGGCGCGCCGACCGTATGGCCGTACAGCCCATGGGCGGCGGTCTCAGCATAGGCGCTTTCAATTTCCTTGCTTTCTCGGACACCGCTGTCGTGCGCTTGCGCGATATCCGGGGCGGCGCTGTCATTCGGCCCATCGACGGAAACCTGCACCGTCCGGAGTTTATATTCAGACTTAGTCTCGGCCGTCTTTCCGCCGGCGATAATTCCACCCGTCTGATGGTGCGCGATGCCGAACTCGACTTCTCTGCCCGGCGCAAGCCCGAGACAGAGCGCCAGAAGCGCGTGCGGCGAAGTGCCGACTCGCTGATGCGGCGCATAGCCGGCCTCACTCCTGACTCGGCCATCGCTATCGCCGAGTCCATGCACCGCCGTCCGTCGCACAGAAAGTATCCCCGTGTACATCCCCAGGAGATTGATTCTCTTTCCGAGGTCATAGATTTCGGTACCTCGACATTCCTGCGTCGCGTGCTGACACGCTGGACTCTCGAAGGCTCCCTGACCTCCGGGCGAGCCGGTATGTTCACTCCGTATTTCCCGCTGCGGAATCGTTTCAGCCATATCGACATCGCCTTCAACAACGATACCCTGAAGATGAACAACATAGAGTACAAGGCCGGGCGCAGTGACATAACTTTCTCGGGTGAGGTCACAAACCTGCGCCGTGCGCTGACGTCCCGGAGACACCGCACCCCCCTCAAGATACGCTTCCAGTCGGTATCTGACACCATCGATGTCAACCAGTTGGCTAACAGTGCTTTCGCCGGTTCGGCCTACGCCGACAGCCGGATTAGTCATTTCTCGCTTGATGATAATGCCGATGAGAACGAACTGGATTCCATAATAGGCATGCACGTCGCTGATGCCCCGGACAACATGGCGCCGCTGCTTATACCCCGCAACATAGACCTTGAACTCATATGCCGCGCCGAGAATCTCATTTACTCTGACCTGTTGCTCAAGCATATGACCGGAAGTCTGCTTGCTTACGACGGGGCGCTGAACCTCAATCGCCTTCGTGCCGCCTCCGATGTCGGCGACCTTAACATGTCCGCCCTCTACATGGGCAGCAGTGTCGACTCGCTGAGTTTCGCATTCGGCATGAAACTCGACAGGTTCAATCTTAACCGTTTCCTGAAACTTGTTCCTGCCGTTGACTCAATGATGCCTGTGCTCCGCGACTTCTCGGGACTGATATCCGCCGACCTCGCGTTTACTACGCCGATCGACCGGAACATGGACCTGAACCTGAACAGACTCAACGCCGCAATCCGTCTTGACGGCAAGGACCTCGTGCTGATTGATCCCGCCACTTTCAAGTCGCTGTCAAAATGGCTCCTTTTCAAAGACAAGAACCGTAATGTCATCGACTCGATGTCCGTTCAGATGTCCGTCGAGAATGGCCTGATGCAGGTGTATCCGTTCATCTTCAACATTGACCGCTACCGTCTCGGCGTCCAGGGACACAACGACCTGAACATGAACTTTGATTATCATATCGCTGTTCTTAAGTCACCCATACCTTTCAGGTTCGGAATCAATGTCAAGGGCAACCCGGACAAATTCAAGGTCCGTCTCGGGGGCGCCAAGTTCAACGACAAGACCGCCATGAAGCAGGTGGCATTTGTCGACACTACCCGCGTCAACCTAATCCGCCAGATCCAGAATGTATTCCGTCGCGGCGTTCGTGGTGCCAGCATGCAGTCGCTGCGGCTTGACCGCTCGCCGGCCGCCGCCTCCATAAATCTCAGCGAGGGAGAACTCAGCGCCGCCGACTCGCTCGAACTCTACAGACAGGGCATGATTCCCGAGCCGCCTGCATCACTCGTCGGCAATACTCAGGACAATAAGAACAAGAAAAAAAACAGCAACAGGCAGAGAAACAGGAAGGACCGCAGGTCCGACAGAAACGCCGCCGTAAAGCCAAAGGAATAATATCACGGCTGCTTCAAGACGGCAACTATCTCCACTATACGATATAGACAATGACCAATAGGGAAAATAATGATTCTGTGATTGAACGGGAAATTAGAGAATCCGTAATGGCCTACCTGAAGGCGCACTCGCTGGAGAGACTCGATCTTCGCGCGGCACTCTTCGACATGGACGGCACTCTGTACGATTCCATGCCGCGTCATGCCGAAGCATGGATGCAGATGTGCAGGGCCAACGGCATAAATGCCGGGCGCGACGAATTTTTCCTTTTCGAGGGGCGTACAGGCGCCTCCACCATAAACATTCTTTTCGAGCGTCAGTTCGGCCATCCCGCGACACCTGAACAGACCGAGGAACTATACCGTCAGAAAACCGTCAACTTCAAGGCTATGCCGAAACCGCCTGTTATGCCGGGCGCCATCGACGTAACGCGCCTTTGTGCCGAGGCCGGACTCGAATGCATACTTGTCACCGGCTCGGGACAGAAATCACTGCTCGACCGTCTGTCCGGTGATTTTCCCGGCATCTTCGATCCGGTCAAGGCCATTACCTCCCGCGATGTAGTACACGGCAAACCTTCCCCCGAGCCCTATCAGATGGCGATGCGTCGCGTCGGATGTTCCGTGAACGACAATACCTGCGCAGGCTGTCTGCCCGAGCAGGCCATAATTTTCGAGAACGCTCCATTGGGCGTACAGTCTGGAGCGGCCTCCGGCGCCTTCACGGTCGCCGTCGTCACCGGACCCGTCCCGCGTGAGGAACTCGCTGCAGCCGGAGCATCTATAATCTTCGACTCAATGCCCATGTGCGCCGAATACCTTCCCCGCCTCCTCCAGTGTCTGACACAAGCAGACAGAAATTTTAATCAAACATACCCCGAACAATAAAAACACACATCTTATGGCACAGAAAATTTTTTTCACCAATCAGGTAGGCTCGACTCTCGACAGCCTCGTAGCCGAGGCTGCTCCCTCGCAAGTCTTCATCCTGGTTGATACGAACACAAAGTCATACGTCCTCCCGGTACTCCGTGCTGACTCGAAAGCCGCCGCCTCCGCAACAGTCATCACCTGTCAGGCCGGAGACGTAAACAAGACCGTCGACTCACTGCGCGACATATGGACAGAACTTGCCGGCAATGAAGCCTCGCGCAATGCCCTTGTCATAAACGTCGGCGGTGGCGTCGTGACCGATATGGGCGGCTTCGCGGCCGCGACCTTCAAGCGCGGACTGCGCTTCATCAACCTTCCCACGACCCTGCTCGGAGCGGTCGATGCCGCTGTCGGCGGCAAGACCGCCATCAACCTCGGGGGCTTCAAGAATCTTGTTGGAGCCTTCGCTCCCGCCGACGCGGTCATCATCTCGACCGATTACTTTAACACGCTTACCCAGCAGGAACTCCTGTCCGGCTATGGCGAGATGCTGAAACATGCCATGCTGGACGGCCCCCGCCAACTCGCGGACATAATGAAGTATTCGGTTGTGAATCCACCGGCCGACCCTGACAGGCTTCTCGGCCTCATCCGCGAGAGCGTCGGCGTGAAAGAACGTATCGTCGCCGCCGACCCGACTGAAACCTCACTTCGCCGTGCCCTGAACCTCGGCCACACGGTGGGACACGCCTTCGAGTCCCTCGCCCTCGAGCGCAAGTCACCCATTCCTCACGGTTACGCTGTCGTTTGGGGACTTGTTGTGGAGACTGTGCTCTCGCATCTGGTTCTCGGTTTCCCGTCTGACACTCTACATTCACTCGCCTCATACATCTATGAGAACTACGGTGCCTTCGACATAAGTTGCGACGACTACCCGAAACTTCTCGCATACATGCGCAACGACAAAAAGAATACCGATGCCTCGAACATCAGTTTCACTCTCCTGCGCGCCCCCGGCGATGCCGTGATCGACCAGGTCATCCCTGCCGAGCAGATAAAATCCGCCCTTGACATCTACCGCGACCTCTTCCACCTCTGATAAAAAAACATATTAGCAATCATTCTCTCCAGTATATACCAAACCATAAATGTCTATCAATAAAATAGCAATAATAGGAGGGGGCAGCATGGGCCGCGCCCTCGCAGACGGCCTCCTTTCGTCTGGCTTCACACCTGCCGGAATCACTGTAGCAAATCCTCATACGGACAAACTCTCCGACCTTGAATCGAAAGGCATAACGGTGACCGATGACAACTCTGCGGCTATAGTCGGCGCCGATGCCGTTGTCATTGCGGTCAAGCCCTGGGTCCTTCCCGAGGTCGCCGAACAGTTGCGCGGACACATCGACACCGACCGTCAGCAGGTGGCAGTCATCGTGGCCGGAATCCCGGGCGACGAGCTCAAGGCAATGTTCACGCACTTCGGCAAAGTACCCGCATTGACTCTCCTCATGCCGAATACGGCCATGTCGGTCGGGAAGTCCATGACTTTCGCCGTCAGCCTCCACGGAGACCCTGCCGATATTGTCGGACTGTTTCAGCCAACGGGCAAGGTGATGCTCATCGAGGAACGTCTGCTCCCTGCCGCCACGGCTCTGGCCTCGTGCGGTATCGCATATGCACTACGTTACGTACGTGCCGCGGTCGAAGGCGGAGTCGAACTTGGCTTCAGGGCCTCGGACGCCCAGGACATAGTCGCCCAGACGATCGAAGGCGCCTCCGCCATACTGAATGTGCCGGGCGCTCACGCCGAGGCCGAAATCGACAAGGTGACCACGCCGGGCGGTCTGACCATCCGCGGCCTAAACGCCATGGAGGATGCCGGATTCACCCGCGCTGTCATATCCGGCCTGCGGGCATCAGTGAAAAAATCGTGACAACAAAAATCAATTAATCCAATGTCCCGTATTGTTATCAAAGTCGGAAGCAACGTGCTCACACGTGCCGACGGACATCCCGACGTCACCAACCTCTCGTCGATAGTCGACCAGATTGCGGTCTTGCGGAATCTCGGTCATGAGATAGTGCTCGTGTCGAGCGGCGCCGTGGCCTGTGGCCGTGGAGCCATCCAGCCCTCGGCAAAACTTGACAGTGTAGGGAGCCGGCAACTCTTCGCCTCGATAGGCCAGATACATCTCATCAATCTTTACAACAGTCTCTTCGCGTCATACGGCATAGTTGTCGGACAGGTGCTTACACAGAAGGAGAATTTCTCATCGCGCTCGGCGTATCTTAACCAATGCCACTGCATGCTCACGATGCTCGAGGCCGGAGTCATTCCCATCGTCAACGAGAACGACACCGTTTCGCTCACCGAACTTATGTTCACAGATAACGATGAACTGTCCGGCCTTGTGGCCACGATGCTTGGCGCAGACCGCCTCATCATCCTGTCCAATGTAGACGGAATCTATACCGGCGCACCTTCTGACCCGGAGTCGACACTGATTCCGAAAATTAAGCCCGGTGACAATCCGGGCGACTACGTGGTGGCGACAAAGAGCGCCTTCGGCCGCGGAGGCATGGCAACGAAGTGCTCTATCGCACGCAAGGTAGCGGACGAGGGTGTCACCGTTATCATCGCAAAGGGGACACGTCCCAATGTCCTGGTCGACCTTATGACCGCCCCCGATACGGTGCCCCACACCGAGTTTGTAGCCGCCCAGAATCCCCTATCGTCAATCAAGCGCTGGATCGCACACAGCGATTCGTTCGCCAAGGGTTCGGTTACGGTAAACGCCAACGCTGCCGCCGCGCTCGAAGGTCCCGGAGCCGTCTCGCTGCTTCCTGTCGGCGTCACCGAAGTCGCCGGCGACTGGGACGAGGGAGACATCATCACAGTACTAAACCCCGAAGGACAGCGAATAGCCGTCGGCCGTGCCTCGACCGACAGCAACACGGCCCGCGCATCAATCGGCCTGCACAACCAGGCCCCGCTGATACATTACGACTATCTCTGCATCGACTGAATTATGACTGATTTCAATACACTCTTCGCCAAAGCACGCGAAGACTCACGCAAACTCCCATCCTACACCGACGAGGAACGTTCGGCGGTATTGCTGACTCTAGCCGGCCTTATCGAGTCCGAGACACCGGCACTTCTTGCCGCCAACGCGGAAGACCTTGCCAAAATGTCGCCTGAGAACCCTCTCTATGACCGTCTCCAACTGACAGCCGAGCGTCTGAAAGGAATAGCCTCGGACATGCGTCATGTCGCCAAGTTGCCTTGTCCGGTCGGCGAGGTCATAGAGAAACGCACTCTCGAAAACGGAATCGAACTGAGCCGCGTGCGTTCTCCTTTCGGTGTGGTCGGGGTGATATACGAGGCGCGTCCAAATGTCACCTTCGACGTGTTCGCCATTACCTTCAAGACCGCGAACGCCTGCATACTCAAAGGCGGCCATGACGCCGAACAGTCGAACCGGGCCGCAATCAATCTGATTAAAAAAGCGCTGCGCACTCACGGAATGCCCGAAGCGTCAGCGACACTACTTCCGTCGACACATGAAGCAACAGCCGCCATGCTCTGCGCAAGAGGATACATTGACATCTGCATTCCCCGGGGAGGACGACGTCTGATAGACTTTGTGCGTGACACGGCACGCATTCCTGTCATCGAGACCGGCGCCGGAGTCGTACACGCATATTTCCATTCGGCAGGAGACCTGAACATGGGTTCGGAGATAATCAACAATGCCAAGACGCGCCGAGTCAGCGTCTGCAACGCCCTGGACACACTGATTGTCGACCGTTCGCGACTGAAAGATCTGCCCACGCTGCTGAAACCGCTCGCCGACAAGGGTGTAACCATACATGCCGACAGGGAAGCGCTCGAGGCACTGGAAGGAAAATATCCAGCCGAACTTCTGACAGCCGCCGTGGATGAGGATGCCGCCCGCGAATGGATGTCACTCAACATGGGTGTGTATACTGTCGGCGGCATTGACGAGGCGCTCGAACACATATCGCGTTACGGGTCCGGTCATTCCGAGACGATAATAACAGAGGACAGCGAGGCTGCAAGACGTTTCATGGATTCGGTCGACGCCGCCTGCGTGTACCATAATCTACCGACCTCGTTCACCGACGGCGGACAGTTCGGGCTAGGTGCCGAAATAGGAATCTCGACACAGAAACTCGGTCCGCGTGGTCCAATGGGACTCACAGCCCTTACAACATACCGCTGGCTGCTTGTCGGGCGAGGCCAGTTGCGTCCCTAAGTCTTTTGTCATCGGTTATGCGATTTGCTTCCATCATATTAGCCATCTGCGGAACGGCACTGGCAGGGTTTGCCGAAAACAACGACAGCGATGTCTCCGGCGCTGCCGTGAACGGTACTTCTGCCGATACTGCACGCGTGATACATTCTTTTGGCGCGAATGTGCGCGGGGCCTATGTCCTGTCATCGTCCAACAATCTGTTATTTGAGGATGAGATTGTCCCGCTTAAAGACGATTCGGGAACATCGGGCAACACGATACATTCCGCGGCATCGTTCCATGCGCAGTATTCCTTCCGCTATACATCGGCGACCCGCACAGGACGTCTTTATCCCGAGGTATATCAGGGTGTCGGTATGGGCGTGACCACCTTCTTCAATAATGCGGCAATAGGCACGCCAGTCATGCTCTATGCCTTTCAGGGTGCGCCGATCCACAGTCTCACGCCACGCCTGAAACTGAACTATGAATGGAATTTCGGCATCTCCGGCGGCTGGCGCAAGGCACACATGGACCAGGAGCCGGACTGCAACGTATACGTCGGCTCGAACTTCAACGCGTACATAAACCTTGGCTTCATGCTCAGTTACCGTCTCAGTGATGCACTCACACTGAACGGTGGAGTGGAAGTAACACACTTCTCGGACGGCAATACTGCATATCCCAATCCGGGTGTAAATACATTCGGCGCACGAGTCGGACTAATGTATGCCCTCGGTGACAAAAATAAAGTTCCGGAACCGCTGTCGCCGTTGCCGGTGGAGGATGTAAGGCCACACTGGTCATACGACATACTGGCCTATGGAGCAGTTGCAAAGAAGGCCGTGACAATAGATGACGAACGTGTTCCCGCTCCGGCAAAATATGCCCTGGCAGGAATATCCTTCGCTCCGATGCGGACAGTGAACCGCTATTTCCGTTTCGGTCCGTCGCTTGACCTGAAGTATGACCGCGGCACAAATCTTCAGAGCCATCTTGATCCGGAGAGCACTAAAGACAATGTTATGATATATAAACCGCCTACGCACGAGATGCTGATGGCGGGACTGTCGGGAAGGGCCGAACTTGTCATGCCCATATTTACCGTCAATCTCGGCCTGGGATATAATCTGCTGTGCGTTTCATCGGCCAGAAAGTTCTATCAGGTAGCCAACCTGAGAATACATCCGTTCGGGTCAAAAATCGCAGTAGACAGGGGTAACGCGCTGAGCCGTCTCTGGCTCAACGTGGGTTATCAGTTCCATAGTTTCAGCCATCCGGACAATCTCCTTTTAGGTCTCGGTTTTACCATAAACTGAGTGATTGCAGGGAGGGAAATAGATTGTGATTTTTAATAGTATTTATAATTTAATCCTTGTCTGATTGGAAATAATGCGCAGAGCATAATGTGTAATGCGCAATGAGTAATGAGGGGGTGCAGTTCGGGGAATGCGCAAAAGTAGGATAGGGGGCATTACGGCCTTTAGGATCCAGTTGGGCCGGACAAAATAATTTAGAATGCAAAATGCATAATTCATAATGCATAATATTCTGAGGATCAGAGGGTGTCGGAGCGGGCAAGGGGAATAATGCCGGTCTGCCGACCAAAGGTGGTGCGTTTCATAAAGCAGATTGGTTTAAATGATTAATTAATAAGATTTTAAAAATCAGACAAGGATTAAATTATTGGTCGGGATGTAAATTGGGGATTAATGCTGTGGCATAATGATTAAAATTAAAGGTTTGACATAAAGGTTTACTATTCTCGTAATTTGAGCCTGACCGTGCTCTACTATCAACTTCGCTCCGTGAGTTTTCCTGACACAAAGGTACAACATTATTTCAAACAAACAATATATAATTTATTTTTTAACATTTATAAATAAAATTAGATCGAAAAATTTGGGTATCGGTTTTGGATGATTAAAAAATATACATATTTCATCTTTAAGTGAAATATTTGTTGTACTTTTGCGTTATAATATCAAACGTAACATACACTACAATGAGTGAAGTAGAACTATACCTTATCCAGGAGGGTGATAACTGTACAATCTATACATTACAGTTTCTCCGCGATGTAGAATCTGAATTTGAGAAATTTGTCACTAAATTCAGGGAAGATGCTGAGTACAGCGAGGATTTCTTCAAAATTGCGTCTTTACTGTCTGCGCCTATCAGATAGGATACTTGTACTGGGTAATGGCGGAGTGAAGACATCACAACGATATGAAGATGACACGCTCCTGAACGGTTATGTGATGTCCCTGCAGAAATTCGAACGACTGCTCAGACAGGAAGTTGCCAACGGCAATGTGAATATAACTGAATCGACCATAGAAACCGACAATATATTTGAGTTATGAAGCGCACATCCAAAACACTTGAAGAAATGCTTGGTCCGATTCCGGCAAACGTTCAGGTAGAGGTCGACCTGTCATTTGAAATATCCGACCGTATTGATGCCCTCATGCGGCAACGAGGCTTATCGAAAAAACAGTTTGCTGATGCCCTTGGACGTAGACCGAGCGAAATCACAAAATGGTTGAGCGGACAGCACAATTTCACCATCGCTACGCTCGCCATGCTTTCTTCATTCTTCGGACAGCCGATTATTACGGTTGGCTGATATCTTGTTTGTTATAATTTAGTATTACGTATGTCTTCGCAGTTCAATGCATTTGAGGAGGCTCTGGACTTTTCGTTCTGGAGGGAACTGTGCGAGGAGCATGGTGAGTTGCGGCATTTCCGGCGGGGGGAGTATTTTGCACGTACGGGAGAGGTCCTCAAGGATGCCGGATGGATTGTGTCCGGCGGTTTCAAACACTCGCTGATTGATAATTCGGGCAATGCGAAAACAGTAGGTTTTGTGTTCGAGGGTTCGGTCCTGGCCAACTATATCAGTTCGATGCACGGCAAGAAGATGCCTACCGACATCATAGCACTTGAGGATTCAGATGTTCTCGTGATACCATCGTCGCTGATACGCGAGCGGCTGATGTTTGAGCCCACTCTCTATATCAAGTTCCTGGATGCCTTGTTTGAGCAGGCATACGAACAGGTGCTCAACAACTATCGTTCCACTCCGGAGCAACGCTACCGCCAGTTGCTCCGGAGTTATCCACGACTTTTTGAAGTTGTCTCTCTAGGAGAGATTGCCTCTTACCTCAATATATCACGCCGTCAGCTCCATCGCTTCCGCGAAACCATAGCATCCAATACCCCGGACGAGGGAAAAACGGCCGATTAAGGTTCAGAAAGTTTTTTTATATGGTGGGTGTGACATTTGTCACAGTTTTTGTCGTTTTTACTATGTAACTTTGCGCTTAGATATCATAGGTTGGCTCACGTTTTCTTTTCAAATAATTCGCCGGGAGCCAGGTACATATTATTATGACGAGCAATTTCAACACATACATAGACAGCCCATCAGTAGGTTTCTGGAGGGAATTATGTCTACGTGAGGGTACTTTAATGCACTTTGACAAAGGTGAGAATTTCTTTACCGCCGGTCATGTGGCCCGGTATTTTGGCTACATCAAGTCGGGAAAATTGAAATATGTTGCATACAGCGATGATGGCACAGAGCATGTGTTAGGACTGGAATTTGCGGGCGAGTTTGTCACCGATTTTCCATTTTCCCTTTATGGACGAAAGGCACGGACTTCGGTTGTGGCAGAGACTCCCTGCGAGATATACTGTGTTTCAACCTCAATGCTTGGAGAGCGCATCAAGACAGACTGTCTACTTAAGGATATGGTGATGATGGGTACCGAGGCTGTCTTTTCTACAGTTTACGACCGCTACAAGGATATATATGTCAAATTAGCGCAAGAGCGCTACAAAGACCTGATTTCAAAACATCCCGATATATTTTCCTTGTTCCCGCTTAAAGATATTGCCTCTTTCCTGAACGTAAGCCAGACACATCTGAGCCGGATGCGGAAAAATATCTGAGTTCCGATGCTTTTCAACATTTGTTGAAGCCTGTTGTCACAAATGGTTGTACTTTTGCGTCATAAAGAATTATCATTAGTATGAAAACGACATTCATCATGATTTCCGTTTTGATGTGCTATGCAAGCGCAACGGCTCAGACTGAAACGCCCGACAGCACAAAGACTCAGAATCTTGACGAAGTAGTTGTCGAAGCGCAATTACAGAGAACCAACGCACAGAAATCGACGTATATCCCGACAAGCAAACAGAAGAATGCCTCTCAATCTGGCGCAGATTTGATTGAACAGATGGGCATACCCCAACTTAAGGTAACACTCGGGAACAGTGTCGAGACCAGTTCCGGCAAGCCAGTAGCGGTCTTTATAGATTTTATTCCGGCTTCTGAGAATGACTTGAAGGCAATGCGTATGTCTGATGTCAAGAAGGTGGAATATTATGAGTATCCATCAGACCCACGTTTGCAGGGTAACCCGTATGTCGTTAACTATATTATGGCGAAATATGAGTATGGCGGCTACGTCAAGGGGTTTAACCATACAAATCTGTTGAGTTATTCAGAACAACTGCTCGGTAATGTCCGACTGCAATACAAGAAGATGACATACGACATCATGGGATATGGCTGGGGCATGACAAACGACCACTATGGTTCTGAACTTACGGAGACCTATAGACTTCCGCAGCCAGACGGTTCTGTAAAAGTGTTTGACAGGTATTCCAACACCACATCATCAAAAGAAAGACGTCAGCAATACTTTGCGGCTTTCAAGGCTACCTATAATTCCGACAAGATACAGGCATCGACACAGATAAACGGCAGCATCAACCGCAAGCCACATTCCGACCGTAATGGTGAAGTCGTTTATTCTCCCGCCGATTTCCCTTCCTCGGAGTATGCGTCAACTTTAAGAAATACGTCAAAATTTATTTCATATAACGGGTACTATTTTTTTGCACTCCCTAAAAACAACTCCGTAACATTCACTCCATCATACATCTATTCGCATACCGACCAAAATTCTTCATATAAAGAAAATGGATATGCAGCCATATTGAATGGCGCGTCTGACAATACAAGCCAGATCAAAGGGGACTTGAAATTCAATCACGACTTTGGCAAGTATGGTAATCTGCTCGGTTTTTTGCGTGGCTCATACGAATATAACCGTACCCGATATACCGGCTCAGCCAGTTCTTTAGACAAAGCCAAGTCAGCACGTTTCGGCATCGGTGCGAATTACAATATAACTGTCGGGAATTTCTATGGAACAACCGGTTTCGGCTGGGATTGGGACAGACTGCAATTCGGAGATGTGACAGACCGTCCGTCTTCTCCATGGTTCGACTTGTCATTGCAATATGGATTCAAGGAAAAACATTCAATTTCTGCGACCTTCCATTACAGCACATGGCAGCCTTCCCCGAGTTTCAAGAGCGACAACGTAATCCAATCGACGCCATTAATGAGTTATACCGGCAACCCTAACCTTATCCCATCAAAAAGCTACGACATTGATTTCAGATATACGTGGCTTCCGAACAATAATTATAGTTTCAGTGCTTTCGCATGGGCTTGGATTGTAGATGACAGATATGCTTACGACTATGAGGCGACATCTACGGGTATATTGCGAACAATAAAGCAGCCGATGGGAAACTACGCACAAGGGAAATATGGCATAAACGGAACTTTGCGATTCCTTGACCGCAAACTTATGGTTGCAGGGCAAGTGGGGCAAGTCCTTAATCATAACGGAAAGCCATACGGAGTCAACCATTCATATATTGACTGGTATGCAAGGGTTCGTTATTATCTTGGAAACTGGAATTTCACCGCTACATACATATCCGACAACGGGAGTGCAGACGGATGTATGAATGGTATCTGGAATTACGGCAAGAGCGACTGGTATATTACAATAGGCTGGTCTAATTCCGATTGGAATGTAAGGGCTGATTTTATTGATTTCACGCGCTGGAACTGGCGGAGCGCCAAACAGGTGATGCGCAGCGAATATTATGACACTACGGAGATAATGCTCAACGGCCAAAGCCACGCGTTGATTCAGTTGTCTGCGACATATACCATTGGCTTTGGAAGAAAGGTGAGCCGGGATAACGAGCCGGGAGTGTCAGGCTCTGCCTCGTCAGGAATCCTTAAATAGAACAACTCCATGAATATACTGATTGTAGGAGCGACTTCGGGCATCGGGTACAAACTTTGGGAACATTACGTTTCTATGGGTCATAAGGTTATCGTCACGGGTAGAAGAAAGGAACTGCTTGACGATATGGAACGAAAATATCCTGAAAATACGTTGGCTATTCAATGCGATATTTCCAGGCCGGATTCATTTGATGAGTCGTTGGAAAGTATCGTCCACAAATATCGTCGTATTGATCTGGCGATTATCTGCGCGGGAATCGGAGAACTTAATCCGAAACTGGATGTCAAGATTGAGTTATCCACTCTTTCTGTGAACGTAATGGGTTGGGCTAATGCAGTGGCGTCAATTTACAGACTCTTTGAAAATCAGGGTTCAGGTCATCTTGTTACCGTTACATCAGTAGGGGGATTGCAGTCAACTCCTGTTGCTCCGTCATACAGCGCAAGTAAAGCATTTCAAATCAACTACACAAAATCCTTGCAGGCAAAAGCAAAGAAGTCGCACCTGTGCATTACAGAAATACGACCGGGACTGGTGAATACCAGAATGGCAAAAGGCGAAGGGCTATTCTGGGTTATGCCCGTTGAAACTGTTGCAAAACAGATTATCCATGGTATTGAGAAAAAACGTAAGCTGTGCATTGTTACCAAACGCTGGCGTTTGCTCAATTTTATTTTAAAACACCTAAATTAACGCATACTCACGTAACTGATATCATATTAATTTATGTCAGCATAGGTATTCTTAAGCCAACGCAAAAATAGCAAGGGTAAAACAATTACCGATTATGAGAATAATAGTAACCCGAATGACTTCTGAGATGCATAAATATATAATCAGTGTATTATACATAGGCCTGGCAATTGTTTTTTCTGCATGCAATAGTGACAGTGAGGACTTAGATGCCGAGGAAGTCCGTGAAACGGCATTAAACAGACTTAACCAAGGGAAAACTTATCTGCTGTTGGACGGGATAGATGATGCTATCGCTCATTATTCGCAAACGGGCGATACAATCCATTTGCTGGAAATGTATCAACTTGCATCCATCAAAATGCGATGGAAGGGGGAACAGGATTCAGCAGCCGTCTATCTCCACAAGGCAGCGGATTTAACTTCACCCAAAACTACTCCCTCGACCTGTGACATATATCTTGAACTCGCAGAACTTTACTCACATTACCTCTTTAAGAAAAATTATAGAAAAGCCATAGAATACGGACATCGAGCATATGAAGCAGATTTGTCCGGTGAAAACCGGTCACTGATTCTGCATAATATAGGAATATATCACGCTTTTATGGGTGAAAACGATTCTGCCAGCGCATACTTAGATAAAGCAATTAATTGTACTTCTGCCAATTCTCCGTATTATACGACTTTTGCATTGAACTATTCCAATCTCTCCACAGCGGATTTTCATAAAAGCATGCAATACCTTGACAGAATAGAAGGTGCAGATCTTGGCAAGTTAATTACTAAAGGCTGCCTATATCTCAATCACGGGCAAACGGATTCGGCATATACCTATCTTGAACGCTCAAAAGAACTATATGCATCAGCGCCGGAAAACTATTCGATCAATACCTACAACAGCCTGCGGATGTTATCAAATTGCGTCAGTTACGCCATGACCGGAAAGATTTATCCCGGAGATGGGACTGTGATTAATGATTCGATAAGTGCGCGTATCGCTCTTGACCATAAAATCGGAGCAGAGACAGCAGAGAATAATGCCCGTCTTGAAATAGAGTTATTGGCATCAGAAACACGCGCTCAAAGGGCATGGATTATTGTCCTTGTCATAATTCTGGTGGCTGCGGTAGCCTCAGGATTGGTATTCTGGCGGAGCAAGAGTAAATATATACGCCTACATAAAGAGTTTGATCTCCTGCGGCAAAAGCAAATACTGTTAGAGGCAGATGATGGCGCGTCCGAAAACTCCGCATCGTTTGAGATTATCGTCAAGCGAGCCGGGATAAGTGTCAGCCGTTTCCGTGAAGCCGGAATCTTTGATCTGATTCAACGTGGCGAGACCGCATACAACGACAATGGAACATACCTTCCGGTAAAGGACCGTGCAAGGGTAAGGCAGGCGTTGCTCGATTGTTTTGGCGATTTTATTGTCGACCTTAAAATGGATGCGGGCAAACTGTCTATGGATGACCTTCTCACGTCGCTTCTATCAGTCATGCATGCCTCGAATGCTGCCATCGCGGCATGTCTCGGCGTTTCGGCCGGGGCTGTAAGGTCAAGAAAAACGCGTCTGAAAGGTAAACTGTCCGACCAAATGGCAAAATTAGTATTTGGTTGAATAATAAAACTGTTACATTTATTCTGAAACGAAAATGAAACGTCACATTCAGCCTTGAAACAAATTTGAAACGGCAAATCCTTTGAGTCGAATGAGTCTGCTGATACCTTTGCAGAAAAGACAAAGAGTATGAAACAGAATCTAATTCTACTATTGGTGCCATTCACCTGTTTTCCGGTTTTTCCACAGTCAGTCAACAACGCAGACTCAGTTACAAAGGCTGATGAACAATTTCTAAAAGAGGTCGTCGTCACAGAGAACATCGCTCCATATAAACTTTCAAAAGGAGGCGTAAGCATGAGAATTAAGGGTACCCCGTTAAGTGATGCCGGAACATGCTTCGATGTGCTTGCCCAAATGCCGGGCATAAGAACTGATGAAGGCAATATTGAAATCATAGGAAAAGGGAGTCCACAGATTTATATCAATGGACGACGAATGCTTGACCGTTCTGAACTTGAACGTATGTCCTCAAAAGATATTCAGAGTGTTGAGATCCTTTCAAATCCCGGAGCGAAATATGGTGCAGACGTAAAATCTGTAATACTGATTAAAACAGTCAGAAAGCAAGGCGATGGCTTAAGCGGCTCGTTTCAAGCGTCGGGCCGAATGGCACATTCGTTTTCACAAACGGATAATCTGTCTCTTAATTACCGTACCGGTGGAATCGATGTGTTCGGTTCATTCAATCTCGAGCATGCACGAAGATTTCAGGAGCAACGAAATACGACTGATATAAGAAGCGGGAAAGAAGCCTATCTTCTTGATGCTGAGATTCTGATCAGGCCGAAAAGCACCAATCTGGTCGGGGACGCAGGTATAAACTGGCAAATAAATCAAAATCATTCAATAGGAATCAAATACGAATATGCCGGCACACCGTATTCCAAATCACACTGGCATACCGATGAAGACATATTATTGAATGGTCTTATGAACGAGAACATAGTGTACGATACCCGCTGGAACAGCCGGAGTCTGCCTACAAACTCTGTCAACCTCTATTATCTTGGCAAAATCAAGACATTCACAATAGAGATTACCAATGACTTTTATTCTCAACGAAATAACAGAGCACAGAATATTTTTGAAACAAGTAATGTAAGCGGTGATAAAAGTGTCGGAAGTATTAACGCGATAAAAAGCAGGCTATGGGCATCCAAAGGGATGGCTTCGTATAACATTGGCAACAATGAACTTGAGTTCGGCTACGAGTTTACTTCAACAGACCGAAAAGATCAATTCACAAATATGAACGACGGGCTGGCTGATGCGGATGACCACATAAAGGAGTCTAACATTGCAGGATTTCTGTCTTTCAATGTTCCGGTAAATGAGGTAGAGTTTTATGCCGGAATCAGATATGAAAGAACTGTCTCGGACTATTATAGATTCTCTAGTTTTGTTCCCGGGCAAAGTAGAAAATACAGCAGACTGTACCCAAGTCTTGACTTTTCATTCCCCATAAAAAAGGCCAATTTTACGCTTTCATATACTGCTAAGACTAAACGTCCGCTTTATAGCCAGCTAAGCAGTGCCATACAATATGATGACAGGTTTACTTATGAAACCGGGAATCCATATCTGACCTCAGAAATGATACATGATGTCTCGTTAGCCGGGGTATGGAAATGGATATTTTTCAGTATGGGCTGGCAGTATGACAAGGACGCAATCGTGAGCGTTATTAAGCCTTATGAGTCAGGTTCGCCTGTCAGTCTGATGTCTTATGACAATTTTTCTCACATTTCAAAGTATAATGCCGTGCTTTCCCTTGCTCCAAAAATCAAAAGATGGTCCCCAAGACTAAGGCTTAATCTATTGGGACAAGTCTTTGATATCCCGACAACTAGTGGAGTCAGAAATATGAATACCCCGCTTTTGTTCTTTAATTTTTACAATACCATAAATCTTGGCGATGGATTTAATCTTACTGCAGATCTGACAGGACGGACGCAAGGAGACATGGATGTCGTCACAATCAAACCCTCATGGCAATTGAACATAGGCATGACAAAAAACATGGATGACTGGTTTTTCCAACTACAGGCCACAGATGTGTTTAGGACCGCAAGAAACTCTATGATAACATACGGCGAGCAGATGACACTGAATAAGTGGAATTACAGTGATACGCAGGCGATAAGACTGATTGTGCGCTATTCCTTCAACGCAACTATGAATAAGTATAAAGGTAAGTCAGCCGGACTATTGGAGAGGGGGCGATTATAAAATAGTTTAATGCGTCACACCATGATTAAGGGGCATAATCCTTTCATGAGGTTGTGTTTAACTAATGTTATCAGGCTTTTTTACAGTGGCGTCCTATAACTTTAGGTCAAGTGTTAGTGTTATATCATAGCGAATATAAAAATATGGTTATGAAAAGAAAAATTATTGTGATGATGGCCATGGTTCTCATGGTTTTATCGGCTTCGGCCAAACTTCCGCTTGACAAATACAGTGTAAACCGCAAGGACCTCCCAGAGGCAGCCCGCGAGATGCTTGACGAGTATTTCCCGAAGGCCAAAGTGAGCATGGTGAAGGTCGACAGGCATTTCCTGAAGCGGACCGACTATGACGTCAAACTGACCAACGGCACCAAAATCGAGTTCAGCAACAAGGGTCAGTGGACCCATGTGGACTGCAAGAAGAAGAGCGTGCCGGAAGCGCTCGTACCGAAAGCCATACGCAACAGTGTCTCTAAGAAATACTCGGGGGAGAAAATTGTGCGCATCAGCCGCTCGTCGCTCTACTACACCATAGGTCTGGCAAACGGAAAGGAACTCAAATATGACAAACTGGGCATATTCCAGGGTGAACTAAGCCCTAAGGAAGCGGCGGAATTTGAGGCTCAGGCACTTGCCGAGGCAGACAGCACGGCAACAGACGGTACTGAAGTGGATGTGGAAGTCATCGAGGTGTCCGAGCCGTGAAAAGAGACAGGATTCATTGTGTCAAAATCGAAAGACCCGTATACGGACTTATGAATAAATAATAAACGAGTCCCTGCAGGTAGATCCGGCAGGGACTCGTTTAATGTTGACCAGGTGTTCAGTCGTCGTACCTGAGGAAGCGGCCGTCTTTGTCGAATTTCATCTCGACACCGTTGGAGAGTTCCACATCATAGCCTGAGCGTTCCCTGTCGATGCCAACAATTTTTGTGCCGGGCATGTTTTTCTTTACATACCCAGCAATGGCGGAAGGAATGAAAGCCGAAGGAATCTTACCCTTTACACCGACTTCCACGTTATCCCAGTTGCCGTTGCGGTCAAATGTAATCTCTGTGCCGTCGGTCAGTATGACCTCGTATTCGGAAATGCGGCCTAAGTCTTTGTCAATCTTGATAATGCTGACTTTGGATTTGAAATTTCGGGACAAGGTCTCCTGAGCGGCCTTCGGCAGTGCGGAGGCATCGCGCGAATAGGTATCTTTTGCCATTGAAGCCACTGAAACACTGATTAAAGCAATCAGGGCGATAAATAGTCGTTTCATCATAAATACTTAATTATTGGTATGTCAAATTATAATGGTAATTGGGACTGTAAAATTAACAAATTTCTTTCGATTCCTCACATTCAATAGATGTGAGTGGCATACAGGAAGAGATAAAAATATTTATTTATAAGTCTGTTCGACTTCTATGAAAGTGTCGACGGTTGGATTACCGAATTCGATCGTGCCCATTTCCTCGTTGGAGTTTATCACCAGGTTGTAGATATAGTGTACGCCTGGGTGCCATTGCGAATACCGGTCGGTGTACAGGGGGAATTTCAGGAGGCCGTCACCCGAAGAACTTCCGTTGACAAGGTTTTCGGGAGGCGTCTGCTCGTTGGGCCACAGACGAACGCCGCTCTCTACATCGTAGATGGAGCACTGCACGGCAATATACGTGTCGTTTTCCAGGCCCTGATTGTTCAGAGTCTGGGGCAGGACAAACATTTCGCCTCCACGCCCCAGACCGGTAGCCGCAATAACGGTAGGAGTCGTTGTCAGGGTGAGTTGGTCGCTAAGCGCCTGTGACCATAGGAGTACATATGTCTGTGGTGTATTCTGGTCGGTCCAGTGTCCCACGTTTTCATCGGACGGTGAATCGGCGGTAGAGGCGGATGGGAATCTGAAGTTGCCGCGTGTCATTATATTAGCCATTGCAACGTTAGTGACCACAACCCTGAGGGCGGTGTTGGTGGAACTCATTTTAACGGTCAGTTTAGAGAGTGCGTGGCGGAAATTGAAAACTACCTGTGCATTCACCATGCCTGAATTGCCGGTCTGGTCAGGGCTGACGGCATATACGATGTCTTCTGTCCCTCCGCTCGCGTCATATGCCACGGGTTGAAGCGGACCATCAGTTCCGACCCAACTGGCGGGTGCGAAAGCGTAGAAGTCCACTGACTGTTTCGCCGGCCAGTACTGCAAGGGAGAGTATGTCCATGTGTTTCCGGCAGTCTTGGTGACTGTGACATTGTCCATAAATGTCACGGGGTCAGAAGCGGACCCGGTATAAGCATACACATTGAATGATGCCAGATTGTTAGTCGTTATGTCACCGGCTCTTGAGAATTCGGTGGATGCGGCAAAGCGGATTACACCGCTGTCGTTCCGAGGGTCGACTGACTCATCCACACTGTTGCACGAGACTGCCATTACGGACAACAATACAGCCGAAACGGTTTTAAATAATGGAATCGAATTAGTATTCATGCTTATTTGCTTTAATATTGTTATAATCAAAACGTGGGCCTGAGGTCGATGTCAATTACTTGCCAGCCGTCCACAATGGCACCGATACCACCGATGTCTCCGGAAGAACCGTCATCAGGAATAACTATTCCGTTTACTGATATTAGAACATTGTGCCGGGAAATAATGTTCAGATTTTCAGGCTTTATGTCTATGTCACGGATAACCGTCGTGCCATCGGTCAGCACAATCTGTAAGCTGATCCGATAGTCGGAATCCATCAAATCGGCCCGTGCGAACGCACATGCCTGTCCTGAAAGCATACTGTCTTCAGTGTTTACAAGCATATGCATTGACAGGGCGGCGGGATTATCCGGTGTTTCTTCTGATTCCAGAAGCATCGATGAGCTTACACCATGGAGTGTGACATTGGCCGAGCGAACCCGTCCAATTCCTGATACACCGGTAAGCCTAACAGTGAAGACAGTGGCCATCGAGTCAGCATGGCAGCGGACAATATTATGGCCACATTCCCTGACCGTCCCTTCACTCGACACATAGCGCACGCCGCATGGTGTCACTTCAAGCCGAGAGACACGGGCACAGTAAAACATTCCTGTACCGGCATAGACTCCGCTCCCTTTCTCGAGTTCCAGCCTTGCCGAGGCACGTATGGCGGAGGGGCTTCCTGTGTCCTCCAGCGTGATTCCCGGCAAGTCGTTGTTGCACGCTATCATCTGATATGTACCGGGGGGAATACTGACGTGGCCGCCTTGGCTCCCCGCTATATCAAAGCGCCATATGCGCCCGCTCTTTTCCTGTGGATAAAAAAACAGCGTCATTCCATCTATGCCGTCTCCGGATGTATCATTCCATTCAAAAACAATGTTTATTTCCTCCGAGACAGGACAAAGAATATGTTTATGCTCGCAGGAGGTCGAGACTGCGAGTAGGCATAATGCTGTCAAGAATGCAATATAATAGACCTTATTCATCTTGAAACGGTGTCGGATTCTTTGCCTCCCGGGAACCATACGAGGGTGACGCCAAGTCCGGTAATCCCGAAATAACGGTTGCTCAAATGGCGGACGCATACATATGTGCCGCACATAGGCTTATATTCAGTCACGCCTGCACCGGAATATCCGGCGCGGACATACAAGTCGAGGTTGAGATGCCGGTTAAGGCGTAAGGAGTATCCATAAGTCGCTCCCACGCCTAATGCGGGACGGTGTGACTGCCATCCCTTGCCTCCGAACTCGAAGTCGAAATCATGCACGGAGGCATAAATTCCGGCATGATGACCTGTCAGGCGGTGCTTCCGTGATTTTCTTCCGAACCACCACGAAGCATCGATCCAAGCGCCGCGTATCCGCCAGTAGCGGTGGGCGCTGTCGTCGCTCCACCAGGCGCAGACTCCCTCTATCCCGACAGATATCCTGTCTGAGAGAGATAGTTCAATGCCTATATCCGGCGTAAGTATTGCATCATGAAGAAGATTGCTTTTAAGGGCAACGATAGGGAGTCTGCCGCTTTGATTGCTGTCTGCGCCGTCATGTCCGAAGACAAGCAATGCGGATAATGGCGTCAGAATGAATATGACGAGTTTACGCAATTGGCAATGACAGCAAACGTGCATAAGGATGACATTTAGAGTGATAATATAATAACACCATCAGACCACATTCAGTTCTGACCTCTGGTAAATCACAATCACAGGACTGTAATATTACGGCAAGCGTGGTGAGAAGGGCAGTTCCGGATTAATGAAAAACGGGGCTGCCTTGATGAAGGCAGCCCCGCGGCTTTTGAAATCCATTATTTCTGGCAGGAAGTTCCGGTGTCACTATGTTCAGGAGAGAGGTCGGGATGTCACGGAACGAGAGATTTGCCTTTGGCTATGGCCTGCTCGTTGAGGGGGATGAGGTGGTGGTGACGCTCGGGGAGTGTCTTGCGGAGGCCTTTGACAACGGCTTCGTCGGGAACGAGGGGGCGGGCCTTGAGGAGTGCGCCGAGCAGGAGCATGTTGTAAGTCTTGGCGTTGCCCATCTCGATAGTAGCCTCGGTGGCGGGAACAGGGATGATGCGGATGTCGGTGCGTGTGGGCTCGTGGTGTATGCCGTAGGGGTCGTAGATGAGCGTGCCGCCGGGTTTCACCTTGGACTCGAATTTGTCGAGCGACTGCTGGTTGAGGATGACGGCAGTGTCATACTGGTCGACGATGGGTGAGGAAATGGGCTTGTCGGAGAGGATGACGGTGACGTTGGCGGTGCCGCCGCGCTGTTCGGGTCCGTAAGCGGGCATCCATGTGACTTCGAGGTTGTCCATGAGTCCGGCATATGCTAGAATCTTACCCATGGAGAGGACGCCTTGTCCGCCGAATCCGGCTATGATGATTTCTTCTTTCATAAAGTGGTTTCTTGTTTAAGGATGTACAATGTGTTGTGCAGGGAGTACACGTCCGGATGTACAAGGATGGAATCAGACGTTCTTGAGGTCGCCGAGGGGATATTTGGCGGTCATGTTCTCGACCATCCATTCGTTGGACTTGGCAGGCGACATCTTCCAGCCGGAATTGCATGTGGAGACAATCTCGACAACGGAGGTGCCTTTCTTGGTCATGGCGTTCTCGAAGGCGTGGCGGATAGCGGCCTTGGCCTTGCGGACGGCAGCGGGGGTGTGGACCGACTGGCGTGTCACGTAGCATGTGCCGTCGAGACCGGCGAGGATGTCGGAAATCTTGATGGGATAGCCGTTGAGGTCGACGCGGCGGCCATAGGGTGTTGTGGCTGTCTTCTGGCCGATGAGGGTGGTAGGGGCCATCTGGCCGCCGGTCATGCCGTAGATTGCGTTGTTGATGAAGATGATGACGATGTTTTCGCCACGGTTGGCTGCGTGAATAGTCTCGGCGGTTCCGATGGCGGCGAGGTCACCGTCGCCCTGATAGGTGAAGACGACGTTGCCGGGATTGAGGCGCGAGACGGCGGTGGCAACGGCGGGAGCGCGTCCGTGTGCGGCCTCGACCCAGTCGATGTCGATGTAGTTGTAGGCGAATACGGCGCAGCCTACGGGAGCGACACCGACGGTCTTGTCCTCGATGCCGAGTTCGTCGATGACTTCGGCGAGAATCTTGTGAACGACGCCGTGGGAGCATCCGGGACAGTAGTGTGTGTGCGCGTCCAGGAGGAGTCGCGGGCGGGCGACAATCTTATTTTCGGGTTTGATGATATCTTCGGGTTTCATGATTGTTTGGTCTTGATGGTGAAGATTACTTCTTGGCGATTTCGGGGAAATCTTTCTCTAAGGCGTCGATGACCTCGCCCGGGTTGGGGACGATGCCGCCCATGCGACCGAAATGGTAGACGGGCACGCGGCCCTCGACTGAGAGACGCACGTCCTCGATCATCTGGCCGGCGTTGAGTTCGACGCAGAGGATGCCCTTGACCTGACGCGAGAGGCGCTCGATTTCCTTCTTGGGGAAGGGCCAGAGAGTGATGGGGCGGAGTAGTCCGACGCGGATTCCGCGCTCGCGCATTTCCTCGATGGCCTTGAGGCAGATGCGTGCTACGGAACCGAAGGCTACGATGAGGTATTCGGCGTCATCGGTGAATTTCTCCTCGAAGCGAACCTCGTTGGCTTCGATTTCGGCGTATGTGCGCTGGAAGCGCTCGTTGTTCTTCTCCATCTTGACGGAGTCCATCTCCAGCGACGTGATGACGTTCTGGTGGGCGCGTCCATGCTTGCCGGTGAGCGCCCAGGGGCACTGCTCGGCAATTTCGGCGTCGGTGCGGCGGGGCTTGAAGGGAGGCAGGACCACTTTCTCCATCATCTGTCCGACGACACCGTCGGCGAGAATCATGGCCGGGTTGCGGTATTTGAAGGCGAGGTCGAAGCCGAGGCCTACGAAGTCAGCCATTTCCTGAACGGTGGCGGGAGCGAGGACGATGAGGTGGTAGTCGCCGTGGCCGCCGCCCTTTGTGGCCTGGAAGTAGTCGGCCTGGGAGGGCTGGATGGTTCCGAGGCCGGGGCCGCCGCGCATGACGTTGACGATGAGTGCGGGAAGTTCGGAGGCGGCGATGTAGGAGATGCCTTCCTGCTTGAGGCTGACGCCGGGCGAGGAGGACGAGGTCATTACGGCCTTGCCTGTCGAGGCGCCGCCATAGACCATGTTTATAGCCGAAACCTCGCTCTCGGCCTGGAGGACAACCATACCGGTGGTTTCCCAGGGCATTTCGGCGGCGAGTGTCTCAAGGACTTCGGACTGGGGAGTGATGGGGTAACCGAAGTATCCGTCGACGCCGTAGCGGATGGCGGCGTGTGCGATGGCCTCGTTACCCTTCATGAGTTTAATTTCCTGATCCATAATATTAGGAGTTTTATTTGTTTTCAACGCGGTAGACCTCGATGCAGGCATCGGGGCAGACGAGTGCGCATGAGGCGCAACCTATGCATTTCTCGGGATTGGCCATGTAGGCAAAGTGGTAGCCGCGGTCGTTGACCTCCTTGGGCTCGAGGGCGAGAACGCCTGTGGGACAGGCTACCACGCAGAGTTCGCATCCTTTGCAGCGTGCGACGTCGACGGTGACAGCCCCTGAAAATTTAGCCATAGTCAGTGAAAAATAATTGGGGTTTGTAATTCCCGCCATAAGCGGGATAGAGGGGATATAAAATAGACATGCGGCTGTGGTTTATATGCCGCGTAACAAAGTTAAGAAAAAAAACGTAACACGCACCACCTTTAACATTTGGTAACAATTTGTCGAGCCGTGCGCTTTGCTATTCTTTGTATTTTTGTGTCAGCAAAACACGGAAGGCGTTTTTAACAGATGTAAAAACGATGAACATTTTGTGCAGAAAAACAGTATGACTAAAACGCCAAGGATAATAGTCAGCCGGCTGATGCGTCGCGGATGGTGCTTGAATCTGTTCGGCACGCTGTGGGTCAGGGACAGGAAGTATCTCAGCCCCACGCTTGTCAACCACGAACTGATACATAGCGCCCAGCAGAAGGAAATGCTGTACGTGCCGTTCTACGTCTGGTACGGAATAGAGTGGCTGGTACGGTTTTTGCTGACAATGAACGTAGGCAGGGTCTACAGGTCGATACTGTTCGAACGCGAGGCATATGAGAACGGCCGCTATCCGGACTATCTCGGACACAGGCGGCGTTTCGCGTGGCTCAGACGGCGTCCCAGAGGATAGGCCCTGGACTCAGCCCCACCTGATAATGAATCAGACAACCAAACATAAAGATATTATGAAAAAAGAAATTCCCGTACTGTTGCTTACCGGTTATCTCGGAGCCGGCAAGACCACATTGCTCAACCGCATACTGACCAACCGCCGTAATATACGTTTCGCGGTGATTGTAAACGACATAGGTGAGGTGAATATCGATGCCGCCCTTATCCAGAAAGGCGGTGTAGTCGGTCAGAAAGGCGACTCGGGAGACCTTGTGGCCCTGCAGAACGGCTGTATATGCTGCTCGCTTAAGATGGACCTCGTGCAGCAGATTGCCGACCTGATTGCGGCAGACCGCTTCGACTACATTGTCATCGAGGCATCGGGCATCTGCGAGCCTGAGCCAATCGCGCAGACCCTGGTGTCGTTCCCGCAGACTGTCAGGCCGCTCGCGCTGACAACGATGCCGCGGCTTGACGCCATTGTCTCGGTTGTCGACGCTATGCGTCTGGTCGACGAGTTCGAGGGAGGTGACAGACTGTCAGAGAAAGACCTTGCCGAGGACGATATCGCAAACCTTGTTATCGAGCAGATTGAGTTCACGAATATAATTCTGCTGAACAAGATTTCCGAAATTACCCGCGAGCAGGCCGAGCACCTCCATGCCGTGCTTAAGGCGATTCAGCCGAAGGCGCGAATCATCGACTGCGACTACTGTGATGTCGCGCTCGACGACCTGCTCGACACTCATCTGTTCAACTTTGCCGAGACAGCCACCTCGGCCTCGTGGGTCGAGCATATCGAGGCCACGCCTACCGAGGAAGAGGAGGCCGAGGCGCACGGCGAGCACCATCACCACCACGAGCACGAGGACGAGCATCTCCATGAGCATCATCATGAACATGAGCACGAACACGAACATCATCACGGCCATCACCATGACCATGAGCATGGCGAAGGTCACGAGCACGGTGAGGAATACGGTATCGGGACCTTTGTCTACTACCGCCGCAATCCGTTCGACCTGAACAAGTTCGATTATCTCGCCGCCAAGCACTGGCCCGACAATGTGATACGCTGTAAGGGCGTGGTATATTTCTCGAACGAGACGGACATGTCCTATCTGTTCGAGCAGGCCGGACGGCAGAAGAAAATCACGCCCTCGGGATACTGGTACGCGACGGCTCCGGAGGCCGAACTTCAGCGCATGATGGCCGAAGACCCCACAATCGCCCGTGACTGGGATCCGGTTTACGGCGACCGAATGGTGAAACTTGTGGTTATCGGACAGAATCTTGACCGCGAGGCAATCACCGCCGCGCTCGATGCCTGTCTGACCGAGTTCACCAAAGGCTGAAATTGCATATATATTTACAAGACGGCGTCCCCGGGCTGAAAGGCCAGAGGGGACGCCGTCTCTGTATATTGTCGCGGGCAGTATTACTGTTCCGTCGCGAGGAATTCGTTGTATTATTCTGTGGCTGAAGGGGATTCGGGGTGTTTCGCGAGGACGCGGAACTGGTAGATGATAAGGACGGCGGTCACGATGGTGGCGAAGAGGTCGCCGATGGGGAAGGACATCCATACGCCGTTGAGTCCGAACATCGGCGGGAGAATGAGCAGCGCGGGGATAAGGAAAATAACCTGGCGGGACAGGCCGAGGAATATGGATTTGCCGACCTTGCCAATGGACTGGAAGAAGTTGGTGGAGACAATCTGGAAGCCGACAACCGAGAAGGCGAGCATGGCGATGGAGAAGGCGTTCACCGTGACGTCGGTGAGTGTGGCGTCGGTGGTGAAGGCGCGTGCGATTAGTCCCGGGCATGTCAGGCCGAAGACACTGCCGACAACCGAGAAGATTGAGGTGGCGATGAGGGCGATGACGTAGGTGCGGCGCAGACGGTGGAGGTGTCCGGCGCCGTAGTTGTAGCCGACGATTGGCTGCATGCCCTGGCAGATGCCGATGATTATCATCACGATGAGCGTGGTGTAGGTCGAGAAGATGCCGGCGGCGCCGACTGCCATGTCGCCGCCACGGGTGACGAGTTCGTTGTTGACTAGGAAGTTGATGAAGGACGCGGCGGCGTTGACGAGCGCGGGCGCGGCGCCGATTGAGATGATGCCGAGGACAACGTGCCATCTCAATCCGAAGGTGCCTCGTTCGAAGTGGAGTGTCGAGCGGCGGTCGACGAAGTGCCACATCACGGCGATCATGGTCACGAACATGGCTATGTCGGTGGCGATGGCCGCACCGCGGATTCCCAGGTCGAGGGCGAAGATGAATATTGGCGCGAGTATGAGGTTGAGCAGCGCCGAACAGATCATCATCATCATGGCCCGTTTGGGATAGCCCGAGGCACGCTGCATGTTGTTGAACGACATGGTGAGGTTGGTTATCAGCAGTCCCGGGAGGAGATAGAGCATGAAGTCGTATGCGTAGGGGAGGGTGGTGTCGGTTGCGCCGAACATACGCAGGATAGGCTCGAGGAAGATGGCGAAGAGCGAGACGTAGACGGTGGAGATTATAAGTGTCAGCGTTAGGGCGTTGCCGAGTATGTGTGCGGCCTCGCGGTGGCGCTTGGCGCCGAGGTGGATGGAGATTCGGGCGGAGGAGCCGGCTCCGACGAGTACGCCGAAGGCCGTGGCGAGGTTCATCACCGGGAATGTTATGGCCAGTCCCGATATGGCCTCGGGACCTACGCCCTGGCCGATGAATATGCGGTCGATGACGTTGTAGAGCGAGACGACGACCATACCGGCGACCGCAGGCAGCGAGTACTGCCACAGAAGCCTTCCGACAGGCTTGGTGGCGAGGGCGTTGAGGTTGCCCTGGGTGTTCTGCTCGTCGCGCGAGATGTCCGTGGCCCGGTTTTCGAGTCTGCTGAGTTCGGATTGTGGCATGGGATGTGTGCTGTCAGTCAAAGGGAGAGTGGATAAATAGGGCTTGCATAGAAACGGGGCCTCGGCTTGACGGCCGGGCCCCGGTATAGGTCGGGATTGAGACTAAGGATTACTTGCCGGCGAGGTTCTTGGCGCGCTGGTAGTATTTCTCTGCGTCGGGAATGGCCTGTGGATAGTTCTTAAGTATAGTCTCGTAGCAGGTCATCTCGTCCTCGTATTTTTTCTGCTCGTGATAGATGTTGGCCTTCTTCTTGAGCAGGAAGGGGGTTATCACGGGATTCTCGTCGGCTTCCTCGAGACCGTCATCGTAGCAGTCGAGGGCCTCGTCGAGTTCCTTGAGGTTGGCGTGGCAGTCGCCCTTGAGGGAGTAGACGCCGGCACCTATGATGTCGCTGGAGATAGAGGGCTTGTCCAGATATTCGAGGGCCTCCTTGTATTTGCGGTTCTGATAGAGGTCGATGGCGACGATGAGTTGGGCGCGCTCGTTGGCGTCGTAACTGCCGTCATCGGCGATTTTCTTATACTGGGCCAGAGCCTTGGCCTGCGAGGCGGAGTCGGTGGCCAGCATCATGGCTACATCGGCCTTACCCATGGCTTCGTCCTGTTTCTGCGAGCCGAAGTGGCGGACGGTGAACACGACACCGATTATTACGGCTACGACACCGACACCGATGGCCGAGAAGATGAAGATTTTTTTGTTGCGGGCGGCGCGTTCGGCGGCCTGAGCCTCGAGTTGCTCGTTTTCGAGCGGAGTCTTATTTTCCATTATTTTGATTGGTTGTTTTTGTCTATGGGGTGAAGATACGGGCGTTTTGCCTTACGAACTGCAAAATTAGCGTGTTTTTCCGTAATATGAAAATTTTTCGGAAAAGTTTTGCAGTAGGGACGCGAATTTTCGCGTCCGCGAGGAGAGTAGGGACATCGCTTTGCGATGTTTAGCATCGCGGTTTAACATCGCGGAGCGATGTCCGTACAATGTTGGATGCCGGGAATGTTTATCCGGCAACCGTCTTATGGTTTATCTCGTTGGAAAGCGCATTGTTGATAAAATCGTTTATTGTCGTGCCTGCGGACATTGCTGCCGCAGCGACCTTTCCGTGCAGTTCCGACGGCATGCGAAGCAGAAACTTACCGCTATAGGGCTTTGCCGGGGCGATGCCTCGGCTTTCGCAACTTGCGAGATAATCATCTATCGCGCTCTGGAAATCAGAACGGATCTCGTCTATTGTTGTGCCCTCGTAGGAAATCAGGGTGCCATGCAGACCCTGTACCTTGCCGAAAAGGCAGTTGTCCTCGTCGCTAAATTCCACCGATCCGGTGTAACCTTTATATTTGAGTTGTCCCATAATCAGAGTAATTTTAATTCTTTGAGAGTGTCGATTAACTGTTTGACTTGATAACTTTTTAACTCACCCGTAGGGTGAGGTTTATGGAGCAAAAGAGTGTCATTGCCTCTGACAAACTCCACTCTTGACCCCGAAGTTTTTCCCTTATGACTTTCCTCAAATCCAAAATACATTAGTAGGGTTTTGGCTTCATCATAATGGAAATCCTTTGGCCGAGTAAGAAGCCGCGCTATTAGTTTCTCCTTTTTGCTCATTCAGGTGAAGGTTTGAAATTATGCGCAAAGATACTAATTTTAGTATCAACAACAAAAATTCCTGTAATAAAGTTTCGATGGCCGATGATAATGGAGTGGCGGCATCTTGCC
>ERZ1106943.432-NODE-432-length-56256-cov-3.330208_pt1 | contig 56256 bp, 45 predicted proteins | sample MGYA00403671_ERZ1106943 | MGnify/ENA primary metagenome ERZ1106943 (study PRJEB35170, sample SAMEA104062427) | human gut metagenome | biome: human gut; feature: human-associated habitat; material: faeces | place: Denmark | collected 2012-06-14 ...
TCATCTGTCTGTGCGTTGATGTTGCAGGGTTAAGACAACAGGTTCTCGCATCGGCAACATGAGTTTCTATGGCTGCGAGTTTAAGATTTTTCATAAATCTCTCTGCTGCCGCTCTGCCGCCTTTTACCTCAAATGATACTACGCCACATCCTCCGTTTGGAAGATACTTCTTAGCAAGCTCATAATATTTATTTGAAGGAAGTGTTGGATAATTTACATATTCTACTTTATCATGCTTTTCAAGGAACTCAGCAACCGCCTGTCCATTTTCAACATGTCTTGGCATACGCACATGAAGTGATTCAAGACCGAGATTTAATATAAATGCACTCTGCGGTGACTGAATACAGCCTAAATCTCTCATAAGCTGTGCCGTACATTTCGTAATAAATGCACCTTCTTTTCCAAATTTCTCGGCATATGTGATTCCATGATATGACTCATCAGGTGTGCAAAGCCCCGGATATTTATCTGCGTGTGCCATCCAGTCAAATTTACCGCTGTCTACGATAGCACCTCCGACTGCCGCACCATGACCGTCCATATATTTTGTTGTGGAATGTGTCACTATGTCTGCTCCCCATTCGATAGGTCTTAAATTAACCGGAGTCGGAAAGGTATTATCAACGATAAGAGGTACTCCATGCTCGTGTGCAGCTTTTGCAAATTTCTCAATATCAAGCACTGTAAGTGCCGGATTTGCTATCGACTCTCCAAATACAACCCGTGTATTTTCCTTAAATGCGGCATTAAGCTCCTCATCGGTACAGTCCGGGTCAACAAATGTAACATCTATTCCCATTTTTTTCATCGTAACCGCAAGCAGATTAAATGTTCCGCCATATATAGAAGATGATGAAACAATATGACTTCCTGCTTCACATATATTAAACATCGCAAAGAAGTTTGCTGCCTGACCTGACGAAGTGAGCATACCTGCCGTGCCGCCCTCAAGTTTTGCTATCTTTGCTGCAACAAGGTCATTTGTAGGATTTTGAAGCCTTGAATAAAAATATCCCTCCGCTTCAAGGTCAAACAACTTCCCCATATCTTCACTTGTATCATATTTAAATGTCGTTGACTGATAAATAGGTATCTGTCTTGGTTCTCCGTTTCCGGGTGTATATCCCGCCTGAACACAATTTGTATTAATTGTATAATCTTTCATAATCTTTTTTGCCGCATATATTTATCGACTCTGTCAATTTTTTCTTCGTAACTCTGAGCATGACTTTCTTACCTACGCAAGCCGCACCATATATAAAACAGTAATCATAAATCAACACGGCTCCTCCTGTCCTTTTAATATTCTATAAACACTACAGACTTAGTAGTATTTTAAGCTATTATATCACAAACTCAGAAAAAAGAGTAAAAAAATACATCACCACAATGAGATTTTTCATTCAATGTTAAATCGAACGAAACACATCTTAATTATGGTAATGTATTTTTAATTATTATGGTATGTTTAAAATATCTTTTAAATCAAACGATGTCATAGGACGCATATTTCCGTTTCCTGTATCATGTTTTTATATGAATTTCACCTCAAAAGTGTACGGCTTGGTTACATCTTTAAATGAGGACAAAAAATTTTCAACAGCTTCTTTTGCATATCCATCTGATGTTTCTATCATTGTCTTTTCATCAACTTTTTTCCTGCAGTCCTCTTCAGCTCTTTTAAGTGCTTTTGTGGCTGCCTCCAAACTGTCAGACTTTATCCATGAAGTGTCATAAATCTGATAATCAGCCCCAATATTTGGTTCTCCTACAACTGCATGGGGCAGTGAAACGCTTATTTTTCTTTTTTTATCATCAATCTTAATTTCTGCTTTTGACATATCTACATACGATTTCACATAACCGGTATATTTGATATAAAACTCTTTATTAAAAAATCCGCTCTTATCTTCCATCTTTACTACACCATCATATATAACTTTTGAAACCGCAAGTTCATTTAATTCATTAAGCTGTCCGCTTATAAAACTCTCAGTAACAACATCACTTAACTTATCCCTGTTGTCAATATTTATTTTTATATAAAGTATTATAAATGCAACACACATAACTGCAACTGTTATGGCTATCGTCCTGACTGTTATTCCATGGTGCCACAGACTGCCAGTCTTGACGGCATTGTTTTCTCTTTCATCATATGCGTTTCTTTTATTCATATTTCTTTCTTTTTTATCATGAACAGCTTTTTTTAACCTATCCATAATTTTCTTTACAGATTCCATAACTCACCAAATCCCATCTATATACTATTCTTTTGCATTTGTCGTTCCTGATAATACAATTTTAACAAATCTAAACACTACCTCAAAAAGTCACTCTTCACAATGCATCATTCCTGCCCACCATCTGAAACATTTACATTTACATTTATATACTCGTCACCGTCAACAGATACACTTACTTTATATGGTTTTCTACATTTTTTTGCCCCCTCAAACATATCCTCAACAAGCTTTTTAGCTCTCATATTAGCTTTTTTTACCATATCTGTCTTATCAGTTTTTTCCCTACATTCACTTTCTGCCTGTTTAAGTCCCTGCATGACAAACTGCTTTCCCTCTAATTTATTCCACGAAACCTCATCCCATTTAATGCTGCTTTTTAATATGTTTATATCAACCGTATCTGCTGCCGGAAGTTTAATATCTATCGTCCTTTTATCATCATCAACCTTAACTTTCGCTTTAGAAAGGTCAACCCCGACTTTCACCTCAGCCTTATACTCCATTAGTGCAACCTCATCAAGGACATCTATAAACCACTTATTCCTCACCTCAGTAATACCACTATATGTCGTACTGAGCACTGCAAGTTCACTAATACCTTTCACCTTTTCAGAATATACATTAGAATAAGAAACTTTTGGTTCTGCCTTCTTTGCAAAATAAACTTTCAACAAAATCCCACCCGATACAAGAATGCAAATCAATACTATTACTATAATACATTTAATTCTTTTTCCAAATCCAAAAAAATATCTAAACAAAAACATAACATCCCCATTTCCAACAACCTCCCGTAATCAGAGAGTCTAAAAAAAACATTATATTGCACTCAACCATCACCAGAGCAGCCAACCTTAAATTAAAGTCAGTTACCACCGCTGACATAAATAATACCCCTATACTAACTTACCAAAAATATTTTGTCAAATTCATAAAAGTTCCAATATTCCATAGGGATGAATCCTTAAAGATTTTATTTGACGCAATTTCCGATTAATTTATACTAAAACATTAATTCTGTAAAAATATGCATCTGCCTTTTATTTTTCAAACAAACAGCAGGAACAGATAAAAACTCATCTGTCCCTGCATCAATTAACCTCTTATCAAAAATTACAATCTCATTATCGCATCCTGAGCAAGTTCTGACCTCACACATTCATCTGCAGACATTGATATCTGCCAGCAAAGCGGACTTCCCTGCATATGCTTTGCCGCATAACTTAACACATTTGTCCTCTCATCAAGAAACGGTTTATCTATCTGGTCAGGATCTCCCAGAAGAATTATTTTTGTATTTTTGCCTGCTCTTGTTATTTCCACCGGAAGATACACTATATCATCATCAAACTTTTTTCTATCCTGATTGTTCCTCCCTGCTCAAGTTTAACACCCGTAAGTAAATCCCCCTGAATTAAGCTGATTTCTAAACGAAAGTAATGACTGCGATATAGATGCTTTTGCCGACTTTCATTCCGCAAAGGTGCACCCACTTTCTTAAAAAATGAATAATACAATTTTTATTGCCCGTAATAATTAAGTCACAAAAGCTTAATCACTATACCTGTATTTCGTATATTCACAACAGCTCAAATCACTTGGCATAAGGAACGCTCTTTCCTATTTTCTTAACGCTCTCACGCTCTATTATCTTACCCTGTATTGAAAAAACTCCCGCTGAATACAATGCATTCTGCATTTTGTGGAGCATTATATGAACAGCCCTTTTTGCCATCTCTCCTATGTTTATCTCATATGTCGTAATGCCTATATCAGCCTCCTGGTCGTACTCAAAATTATCAAAACCAACAACCGAAACATCGCCTGGTACTGAATAACCGGCTTCTTCAAGTTTTCTTATAATAAGACTCGCCGCTTTATCACAGTTGCAAAAAAATGCCGTTGGAACTTCTTTTGGCAGAATAAACTGCCTATCATAATTCATCTTGCCATAAATATTATCTCTATCGTCAATGATCCAATCCGCACGGTACTTAATCCCTCTTTCCATAAGTGCCTTGAGATAACCGAAAAATCGATCATCAATACTCGGTGTCATAAGCCTTGTTCCCACAAAACCTATATTTTTATGTCCCCTGTCAAGAAGATAATTTGTCATATTATATCCTCCGTAAAGGTTATTGCTGACAACATAATCCCCAGCTTCATCACCGTCAGTCGTATCAAAATAAAGAACCGGAAAATTCTTTGTCCACCCCTTAACGGCATTCATATATTTCTTTCCAAAAGCACCCATAACGATTATCCCATCAACTTTATTTTCAGATAGCAGCATCGGCATGATACAGTCATTTTCCTGTGAATAGTCAACTATCTCTATCATCGCAAAGCACTTTTTTTTAATGGCACGCTGCGATATTTCCTGATATATGTTCCAATAAAATGACTGTTTTTCCACTATATATCGCTCGGCAACGATAACACCGAGATTGTAACTTTTTCCTGCCTCTTTTTCTTTGTTCTGCACTCTCTTGACATATCCCATCTCATCAGCAAGTGCAACTATCCTGTCTCTTAATTCATCACTCATACCTTTCTGACCGGATAAAGCCTTTGAGACCGTAACCGTACTGACACCGATTTTTGCAGCAATATCAGATAACTTTACTGCCTTTGCCATTTCTTTTTCCTCCAATTGCTATGATTTTTCCTGTCCACACCATAAATGATGCGACCGGCAACTAAGATTTTCCCTTAAGTCCTTCCATAACGCCTCCTCTGTAAGCACATGACCATATTAACTTTAGCTTAAAAAACACCATAATTTAAGCAAATTGTCAATCTACCACATTTCAATCACTGCACATGGCATGACAGTTGGTGTCATGCCTGCGAGTGAATGGTAATGATTATTAGTCTCTGCATTTTTGCAAATGGATTATCTCTGCCTTAAAATCTCCCCACGGTCTTTTTATGATAAATCCGCCATTCATAAGTGCATCTGCGTCATAGACTTTTCCATCTGTCTCATATTTTGCCGAAAAATCAAGTCCTTTAAGTTTCACACATCTGCTGTGCATATTTGGCTGTGCGAGCACCTGAACAAACACAACTATCGCTTCACTTTTATCCTTTGAGACTATCTCATAGCAATCAAAATAATGGTTGCTCTGGTATGATGCTATACGGTAATAATCTCCCGTCTGTATAAGCGGACAATACTTTTTGTAAGTCTCTACCTGTGAAGCTATCACATTCCTGTCCTCTTCAGGTATCTTTGTCACATCAAGCTCATAGCCAAAAGTTCCCGCCATCGCAATAACACCTCTAGTCTCAAACGGTGTGACCCTGCCGACTGTATGATTAGGGCAGTCCGACACATGAGCACCTATAACTGAAAGCGGATACATAAGTGCCGTGCTCTCCTGAATGGCAAGTCTCTCTATCGCATCGGTATCATCCGAGCACCATATCTGAGGACTGAAATACAACATTCCCGGATCAAATCTCGCTCCACCGCTTGAACAGTTTTCGAGAAGAAGATATGGAAATTCTTTTAAGAGTCTTCCCTGAAGCTCATATACCGCAAGTGTGTGCCTATGCATTATCTCGCCCTGTCTGTCAGCGTCAAGTACATTACTTCCAACATCAGTAAACGGACGGTTCATATCCCATTTTACATACTCAATATTCGCTGAACGCAAAATCCTAGCAACAGACTCATATACATATTCAACAACTTCTCTGTTACTGAGGTCAAGTATAAGCTGGTTTCTGACCTGTCCCGGCTCTCTACCCTCGATATGCACAGCCCAGTCAGGATGTTTTTTGTAAAGTTCTGACTCAGGAGAAATCATTTCAGGCTCAAACCATATTCCAAATTTCATACCAAGTGAATTTATATTGTTGACAAGTTTCCTTAAACCGCCTTTTAACTTATCTTCGTTTACAAACCAATCACCGAGACTTGTCCTGTCATCATTTCTTTTTCCAAACCAGCCGTCATCCAGAACAAGCATTTCTATTCCGTGCTTTGATGCTTCTTTTGCTATGTCGAATATCTTCTTTTCATCAAAATCGAAATATGTTCCCTCCCAGTTATTTATAAGTACAGGTCTTTCACTGTAGACCCATGACTTTCTGATAAGGTGTTCTCTATATAGGTCATGGAATGTCGATGTCATCTTGTCAAGACCTGCATCAGAATAGACGGTAACAACCTCAGGTGCGGCAAAACTTTCACCTGCTTCAAGTTTCCAGCAGAATCCGTTTGGATTTATACCCATTCCAAAACGCTGCGTTCCAAATTGTGCCTTTTCCACAAATGACACAAAGTTTCCTGAATACACAAAGTTCATTGCATATACATCACCTGTTTCCTGCGTTGCCCCCTCTGATACAACAGCCATAAAAGGATGCTCCTGATGGCTTGATATACCGCGTGATGATTCAACACTGTGACAGCCAAATCCGACCCTCTGTCTGTCTATCCTCCTCTCCCTTGCCCATGAACCGTGAAGCGTTATGTAGTCATGCAGCTCATATCCAAGTTCAAGACACGCAGATAATACTTTTTCGATATATAACGGCTTATCACCATAATTTGTTATAACAGCACTTCTAATCACCGCATCGTTGCCCTCAAAGACAGAATATCTTAGTTCCACCTCAAGCTTTAACACATCATCTTTCAATGTGATGCAAAGCGTCTGTGCACCATCGCCAAATGTTGCCGGAAGTCCATCAAGTGCTGGCTTTCCGGCAATTATCTTATATGAGTCATAGAAAAGTTCAACACCTGTCTTTCCGATAGTGTCAGCAGCTTCTATGCAGCTCTGCCTGAAATCTCCCATGCCCGCCGTCGGATATTCCATAGGAAGTCTGTCAAGGAATGATGATTTTTCTCCATAATTTATATGAATATCGTTGAGATACTCCTGATCCATATCGAGCAGATACGCAAGATGCGTGCCCGAAAGTTTCTTTCCATAATAGATATGTACAAGGTATTTTTCATCAATTATCCCCATCACATAACTGTTATTTTCAGTATCAATCTTAAATATATTTTCTTTCCCGTCAAAAACTATCATAACATTCTCCATTCTATATAAATTTACTTTCAGCTAAAAATGTCTTTTCTCTCAGTTTTTTATTCTCTTATCTTCAGTCAAAAAACGATTTTTTTTCAACTTAGTCTATATCAAATCTTCTTTTATGGCTTCAAGTTTTTTCTCGGCATCTTCGAGACTCTCACCCTTTACACCATAGTAGAATTTAATCTTAGGCTCTGTTCCTGACGAACGAACACAGCACCATGCGTTGTTTTCAAGTTCATAATACAATACATTTGATTTTGGAAGTCCGGTCGTGCCTGTCTCACCTGTAACCATATCCTTAACTTTGTCACTCTGGTAGTCACGCATTTTGAGCACCTTAAATCCACCCATAACCGTTGCCGGATTTTCTCTCTTTTCACGCATCATGTTCTCAATCTGTTCCGCTCCGTCTATGCCTTTCTTGGTGATAGTAAAAAGTCCCTCTTTATAATAACCATATTCCTTATACATATCCTGCATTGCATCACAGAGTGTCATACCTTTAAGTTTGTAATATGCTGCAACTTCACAAAGCATCATAACAGCAACACAGGCATCCTTATCCCTTGCATATGTTCCTGCAAGACAACCGTAGCTTTCTTCCATTCCGAATATGTACTCGTATGAATTATTCTGCTCGAAAAGTTTTATCTGCTCGCCGATAAACTTAAATCCCGTAAGCACTTCTATAAGCTTTACACCGTATTTCTCAGCGACTGCCTTAAGCATATCTGTTGTAACGATAGTCTCAACTATGGCAGCATTTTCAGGGAGTTCTCCTTTTTCTTTCTTTTCCCTTAAGATATACTCCGCAATAAGCGAGCCGGACATATTTCCCGTAAAGCTTACATATTCGCCTGTCTTTTCGTCCTTAGCATAAACGCCAAGTCTGTCTGCATCAGGGTCTGTCGCAAGAACAATGTCTGCATCTTTTTCTTTTGCAAGTTCAAGTGCGAGCGTCCAAGCCTTGCTGTCCTCAGGATTCGGATAAGCAACAGTTGGAAAATTCCCGTCAGGCTTTTCCTGTTTTTCTACAACATAGACATCTGTCTTACCGTGTATATGTTCATTCTGTTTGTTCCTGCACCGATTACTCCTCTGAGTCCGCCCGTTCCAAACTCAAGCCTGCGATAAAATCTGTCCTTTATCTCTTCCTCATCATCCCTTATCGCAAGAAGTTCTTTCTTTGTCTCATCGTCAAAATATTCATCAGTACACCATTTTTCATATTCTTTTTTAAAGTCCATCTCTTCCCCCATTTCCGCAAAATATTGCATTGACATATTTCACTATTTAAATTCACTTAAATTTTCTCATATAGTTACTTAAATGTCAAGTAATTTAAGCCGTTTTTAGTCACTTTAATTTTTTCTTATTAACTCATAAATTTATATGCCATCTGATTTATGAACCAGCCTGTATATGGCATTTGTCACCTTATCAATATCTATAGGCTTACTTATATGATCACTCATCTTTGCCTCGAAACATTTTTTTACATCTTCCGTAAAAGCGTTTGCCGTCATGGCAATTATAGGTATATTGTCTGTATAATCCATGCCCATTTCTCTGATTGCCATTGATGCTTCAAGACCATTCATCTCAGGCATCATTATATCCATAAGGATAACATCATATCTGCTATCCACTCCGTCTTCACAGGATTTTTTAATCTTCTCTACAGCTTCAAAACCATTATATGCCGTAGTAACGATTGCTTTTGCATCGTCAAGCAGAAATTTGGCTATTTCCATATTAAGTTCATTATCCTCAACGAGCAAAATATTTACACCGGTTATGTCTTTAGGAACACTTCTTTGTCTAAATACCGGCATTTCATCCTCGCAAACCTTAAATGGTATCTGGAATTTAAATGCAGAACCCTGACCGAGTGTACTTTCTACCTCTATAATTCCATCCATCAGTTCAACAAGTTCTTTAGTAATTGCCATTCCAAGACCAGTTCCATGATAATCCGTTCCCGCATCCGTATGTTCTCTTGAAAAAGGTTCAAAGATATGCTTTATGTAGTCCTCGCTCATACCTACTCCGGTATCTTTTACCGTAAAGCAATACATGGATTTTTCTTTATTCATAAATACTTCATCAAGCCACAATTCCGTTGTTCCATTCTTTTTATTATACTTAACTGAATTTGACAAAATATTAAGTAATATTCTTTGAATATGCAACGGACTCCCTACCACTTTTTTGTGCTTCACATTGAAATGCACTCCAACCATCACAACATCATTTTCCACTGCCATCGTGGATAGAGACTCAAAACAATTTGTCATAAGGCTGCATATATCAAACCTTTCTCTTGTAAGTTCAGTCTTCCCACTTTCAAGCCTGCTCATGTCGAGCACATCATTTATAAGTGCTTCAAGCTGTTTCCCCGAATCATTTATCTTTTCAAGTGCATATAATATCTTTTCTTTATTATCAATGCACTTTCCAGCTATTTTCGCCATTCCAAGAATACCGTTCATAGGAGTTCTTATATCATGTGACATTCTTGCAAGAAATTCCGTTTTTGCAACATTTGCCCTTTTTGCTTCCTCATATGCCTTTGCAAGTAATGTCTGTGACTCAAGTTCTTTTCTCTTTTCCTCATCTATCTTCTGAATACCTACGATTATCTGTTCAACTTTTCCGGAATTATCCCTGTTTATCGGAAGTGCCGTTATCCTGCACCATCCAAGTATTGTGTCAACAAACTCCTCTGATATACTTTTTTCTTTTTCGAGCTGCAGAGCAATCCTGTCAAGATTATAAAACTTCCTCATTATATCCTGATATTCTTTTGCTACACATCTGTCTATTACTATTTCTATTGTCTTTTTCGCATCATACCCGGCTTCCTCTGCCGGTGTAAACAGTGCATCATCCTGATTTATGACTCTGACAGTATTTTTCTTTATATCATATGCCCAAACAACACTGTAAATACTGCTAAAAGCGTCAATAACCGCATATTGCTCACTAAGTACCCTCTTATGTTTTTCCTCTTTTAACTGTATATCCGTTACATCCTGATGATAACCTTTTAGTTTTATGCCATTTTTAAAATTTTTGTCACAGACACCACCGCATCGTACATATCTCTTCCCTAATTTAGGATGATGCCACGCATATGTACATTCTGATTTGCCATTTTTGACCATACTATCAACAGACTTCATCACCTGCTCCAGATAATCACTGTCAATCCGGCTGCTCCATTCCTGATACCTATACTGAGGTGTATCTTCAATTTTTATATCTAAAAGCATATTCATGGTTTTGTCCGCATACATACATGGCTCACTGTCATCGTGCAGTTCTATCGACCATATACCAATTCCGGCATTATATAAGGTATCTTCTATATCACCATAATCCATAATATGCATATTTTCACAAATATCTTTTTTATCATCGGACATACTTTTTCTCCCTATATATACTTTTTGCGGTCAACAGGCTTTAAAACACTCTGACCGCAAAAATACAATTTAATAGTTTAACATTGTCAATTTTCTTAATGTATATTGTATTTATTTCTCATCCATAAGTGGTCTTATCACCGTTACAACAAGAATAAATCCTGCTACCGTCACTACTGCCGCTACCACAAATACCGCATTTACACCATTTTTTATCAATGTCGTATTTGTCGGATCTGATGCTGTACAGGCATTATATGCAACAGCAAAAACTGCTGCAGAAATAGTCTGTGCAAGTGAATTGGCAAAATTCACAAGCGATGTGCCAACTCCCATGTCATGCGGATCTAATGCAGACTGTGCCGATGGAGTAATTGAAACGGCCCTGAAACTCTCAGCAATACCTGTTATTGTAAGTGCTGCAAAATATAATATTATTGATGTAGATGGTGTCGTAAATGCCATCATAAGCATAGGTATTGCTACAAATACTGTTCCAACAACCATAGCTTTCCACGCATTTGCCGTCTTTTTTCCAACCCAGACTCCGGCTATCGTAGGAAGTATAATAGTAAGAATTGTTCTTGGCATTTGCAATGCACCTGTAAGGCTTGCAGATGCTTTCATAACTTGCAATGCTCCAACAGGTGCATAAACATTCATCGCATTCTGGTAAAAATAACATATAAATCCTATCACAAGTAAAACTGTATATTTCTTATTTTTAAACAAATACATGGGGATAAGCGGCTCATTCGTTTTATTTTCAATTTTCACAAACAATATCAATGCGATAACACCGATAACAAAACCTGTTATAATTGCAGGATGTGCAAATCCCATTGATGAGCCAAAGTTAAGCGGAAGTAATATACCGCACAATGCTATCACCAGCGTTATGATACCCGGTATATCAAGTGATACACTTCCCTCATTTTTCTGATTTGGAAGATTAAAACCTATAAACATAACTCCTGCTATAAGAGGTATGGCAGGCATTATTATTGCTGCTTTAAGCATACCCATATCAGTGAGTACACCAGCTAAAATACTGCCGCCAAATCCTCCTACCGCAATCGATGTTGCAAGCATCCCCATTGCCTTTGGAACCTTTTTTCTTTCATTTATCAATCCGGTTATAATGTACGGTGCAGCAGTAAACGCTCCCTGTGCAAGACTTATCAGAAATCTTAATATCATAAGCAGAACAAGTGAACGGACAAATGCAAATGCTATGCCACATACAGCACAAATGATTCCCGGTATAACAACTATATTTCTTCTTCCTATTAAATCTCCCAATTTTCCGCCTATCGGTGTCATTATTGAAAGACCAAGTGCTGAAAATATCGAAAACAATCCGACATATCCCATAGCATTTACGCTCTCTAATATCGGTGATGTCAAAGTTGCAAAAACAAGTCCGTACATTGCTACAGAAAGCATCATGCATATACATCCTGCTTGAACAAATTTTCTCTTTTTTTCCGGAAGCGGTATCACCACCTGTATATTCTGTGTATCTGCCATATTTTTTCTCCCCGTACCTCTGATTTTTAGAATATTATCATCCACTCTATATACGCTCATCATACTCATTAAGCATCTGTATGATGGCAGATGCAAAAAACATTCTGCCACAACTGATATCTCAAATTACTATTTTTATTTATGTTTTTTTAGCCACTCCACAGCACAGTGTGCGAGACAGGCACTTCCTATAGGACATACATCCTCGTTAAATCTCGCCTTTGGATGATGTGCCGGGAACTCTCCACGCTCATCCATGTAACCTGCTGACAAATACATAAATGTACTTGGTATTTTCTCAGCTATGACAGCAAAATCCTCCGAAGCACTTGCCGATACATCAGGATACGGTGTAAGTCCCGGTATATCAAGTTCTTTCATAAAACCAACTATCTCGTTTGTCATATCAGTGTCACATATAAGCGGCGGTACCTCCGAGATCATTTCTATCTCTGCTGAACCGTTGTAAACCTCAGCAGTCTTTTGTGCAACTTCTTTCATTCTGCTGACAAGCTTTTCTCTTGCGGCATTGTCATTTGTGCGGATAGTCCCCTGCAAAATGGCCTCCTCCGGTATGATGTTTGCTGCCGTTCCCGCTTTAAACTGACCTATCGTAAGAACACAGGCTTTTGAAGGATCACTCTCTCTGGCGATAAGTTCTTGCAAAGCAAGATGAACATGGACACCAATGTTTATCGGATCGACTCCAACATGAGGATATGCACCATGAGAACCTTTTCCCTTTATGATTATTTTAAATCCATCTACCGAATACATCATTGTGCCTTTTGAGTTATACATAAATATTCCGACGGGCATCTTTCCCGGAGAAACATGGTACGCAAGTGCTGCATCAGGCTTCGGTGCTTCAAGTATGCCATTTTCTATCATATTTTTACTTCCCTCAAATGTCTCCTCCGCCGGCTGAAACATAAACTTGACCGTTCCCTCAAGTATATCTTCGTTTTCCTTTAACATCTTTGCCGCCGTAAGGAGCATTGCTGCGTGAAAATCATGACCGCAGGTGTGTGCTGCTTTTCCGGTAGGACAGGCAAATTCCTCACCACTTTGCTCCGGCATCGGAAGTGCATCCATATCAGCACGAAGTAAAAGCACTTTTCCTCCGCCTTTTCCTAAAACTGCAGTAATACCATATCCACACTCTTTGGGCTCTATGCCATATTCTTTAAGTTTCTCTATAACAAATGTCTTTGTCACAGGTATATCAAGACCCGTCTCAGCATGTTCGTGTATATAACGCCTGTTTTTTATAGTCTCATCTTTAAGTTCAACTGCTCGTTTATAAAAATCCATCTGTAGTCCTCCTCTTAGGTCATCTCCGAATTTGACATACGGAATTTACTTTATTTAATATATTTTACCAAAGCAAATATAAAAATACAAGAAATCACAAAAAATTTATTATCAAACGGTAACAGTTCAGCCATAAAAATATAATCGGTAATATCTGAGCTTGCTCATTGTATTGACATCAACCGCAACAGTTTGGTCTGAAACAAAAAAATCCAATCTGCATCTTATTTGCAAATTGGATTTTTAATCGATATATTTATTGAAACTTACAATTATACTGTTTCGTTTGCATCATTTTCTGTACCGGAATTATATTTTTTTAGTTCTTCCACTGTTTCTTGCAATCCTCTTACACTTGCTGCGACTGAATCTAATTCTTTCATGTCATTTTCACTCATATTGCTTGCTTCCTGAGTACTTGCTGTTACTTCTTCACTTACAGCAGAAAGCTGTGTAATACTCTCTACAATTCGATTATTTGATTCAAAGAGTCTCTCTATCTCTCTTTCAAGATTATCTGCACTTCCTGATAACTCCTCTGACTGCCTGCTAAGTTCATCAAAACTCTTGACATTTTCTTCAATAAGATCTTTTTGACGATTTGTTGCGGTTTTTGATCTCTCAATAAGATTTGCAGTAAGATCTGCATTATTGTTTAACTCATTAACAATCTGTTCAATCTGTTCGGTAGACTTTTTGGTCTGATCTGAAAGATCTCTTATCTGATCTGCAACAACCGCAAAACCTTTGCCCGCCTCACCTGCTCTCGCACTTTCAATGGATGCATTTAATGCAAGAAGAGTCGTCTGGTCTGATATCGAAAATATGACCTTTGTTATCTCCGAAACTTCTTCTGCCTTTGCTTTAAGCTCATTCATCGCCATCTGTACATCTCTTTCTACAGATTCAATATCTTCTGATTGATTTCTAAGTATTTCCATTCTTTTTGAATTATTACTCATCTGCTCTGATGAATTTTGAGCTGCTTTAACAACCTCAATCGTATTTTCTTTTGCTACACTGACAGCTTTCTGAATTTCTCCTGTCATCTCTGACTGTTCCTGAATACTTTCTGCCGTACTTAATATTCCCTGTGCTATTTCATGTAATGACTGATTTACATGACTTGTAGAATCCTTTAATGACATCATCCTTTCTGATGTTTCTTCTACTTTACCTCTGGTTGTATCAGCAACACCCAAAATATCTTTCATCATGGCACTCTGTCGTTTTTGCTCATCTCTCATCGTATGTATTGCATCATGATCAAATTGTTTGAGAACCCTTGTTGACCACTGAAAAAACAACATTGCCATAACAGCAATCACTATCATCATAAATTCTGACTGATTGACATTTCCAACTGTTATAATATCTTTTATGGCACGTATTACAAGTATAGCTGTTGCAATTATAACTATACTTGCATTAAACTGCTTATGATAATAAAGCATACAGCAAAATAATGGAGGGATTATATAAAGAATAACAAATTGAGAACCGTTCATAAAATTAAGTATCGCATAGACAAGCAGAAATCCATACAATATGACATTTTTTAAAATAACAGACGAATGATCTCTTATATACAATACCCAGTCTGCTATAAGACCGAGTCCCAGCAAAACTGCCGGAATTCCAATAAATTCGGCTCCTTGTTTACCCAATAAAATCTGAGTTATAAAGCCAAGCAATAAAAAGCCTTTTATTATGGACATACATACTATAACCATCTGATTTGTCTTTTTCACACGTTCTGTTTTTTTGCTGTACTTTCTGTATTTTACAACAATCTTTTCTTCAAATTTTTCCAGCTTATTTTTTTCATTTAAACTCATAAAACTTCTCTCTTCCTGCATACCTATACTCAGACTATCGTTGGCAAGTATGCATAACCAACCTTAGTCCACACTTTCATATCATTTGTCTTTCGACTGTATAACTGTCAAAATTCCACTGTCAAACGATACATAAGCTTTATCAATGCCTTCAACAAATTCGTTACTAACTGTTCTGCTGCTGCCTTTTATTACATCAACTCCTTCCAGTTCATACTTTAATCCTGATAATCGTAAATTTTTCACTTCATCCGTATAAGGATAAAATGAAATATATTTACTCCATATATCATCTTTATACATCTCTGTTTCCCCGTCTATAAGATAAATTTTATTGTAAGAATCAATGATATATGTTTCAACACCATTTTTCAGTGCTTTTGATAATATCCCAATATTTGCGAGAAGATGATCAATCCTCCCTCCTGTTGCACCTATTATAATAATCTGTGACGGGTAATTTTCTAAAATATAATCAAGAACAAGCTCTGTATCTGTCGCATCTTTTTCCGCAGGATATCGTATAAACTGTGCATCTATTGAGGATTTTATCATTTTATTCATATATTTGTCAAGAATTCCAGGTGATACACTGTCAAAATCCCCCATAAAACAGTCAACTTTTACATCAAGTTTACATGCTGTTTCAAGTCCTGAATCAGCACATACCACTGTATCAAATTTATGTGATTTAAGGTATATACTCACAAAGTCTATGTCTGTTTTGCCTCCACTAAGAAGCAATGTTTTGCCAAATGTTTTATTATCAGTCATTTTCACTTATTTCTTCCTTTTCGGGCTTTGGAATTTCTCCTGTCTTTGTCTGATGGCTCTTTCGCAACTCTTTTTCCATATAATACATCTCTTTTTGACGCTTCAACGCTTCACGCTGAATATCATATATGTATTTTATAAGTCTTTTATCTGTCTGCAAAAATACACAGCCATATGAATATGAATACTTACTTCCCTTTGTCGTTATATCGCTTTTTCTTACGACCTGTGCCTTAGCTTTTAATTGGCCGAATTTTGATGGAATAATAAAAAATACCGCATCATCCGTCTTTAATTTTATGTTAAGACAGATATTTATTCCTGTTTCACTGACATCCTTGATAAATCCCTGCACAAACTCCGGAACCGGTGTCTTATATGCTGCAAATTCAGGGTCATCAACATCCGGATAAGGCATTTCTGAAACTTTAAGTCCTGTTTTCGCATCCATATAAAACCCAAACATAGTCTCTGTATCAAGATCTACCCTGTATGCATTCCGTCTGTTAAAGGATTTCCCTTTATCCTTTATCTCAAAAAAATGAATAAGACTATTGTCTAGCTTTGCCATACCTGCCCGACATTCTTCCCATTTCCACATATTATCACTGTCTCTATAAACAACACTTATAGAATCCTCTGGATTAAACTTAAAAACTTTTCCTCTTGCAGCAATAAGTGTCACACAGATCTTTTTTTTGTCAACATACTCTGCCTTACTGGTAAGTCTGTACCTATACCCCTCTCTATCAACAAATATTTCTACCGTTCTTCCTAAAGGTATATTTTCGAGAAGCAATTTAAAATTCCCCCTTTAATTTTCTTATATTTTCTTTAATATCACCGCCAAATACGGCAGTTCCGGCAACAATCCAGTCAACTCCGTTTTCAGCTATTTCTTTTGCATTTTCAATATTTACTCCACCGTCTATTTCTATCAGAAAATCAAATTTACTTTCTTTTCTGATATTGTCAAGCTTTCTAACTTTTCCCAATGAATCTCTTATAAATTTCTGACCGCCAAATCCCGGATATACACTCATCACCAGTACAACATCAACAATGTCCAAAAGACCTTCTAATTTTGACACTTCCGTATCAGGACTTATCGCCACAGAACATTTCATGCCTGCTTCTTTAATCTTTTCCAAAGTTGCCCTTACATCTTTACAGGCCTCATAATGAACCGTCAGAAGATCAGCTCCACACTTAGCGAAATCCTCAACATATCTTACCGGTTCATTTACCATTAAATGCACATCAAAAAACATATCCGTTATTTTCCTGATTGATTTTATAACCGGCATACCGAAAGATATAGACGGAACAAACTCTCCATCCATTATATCAATATGCAGCAGCTCAATATCACATTCTTCAAGCTCATGTATCTGTTCCCCTAATTTGCAAAAATCTGCCGAAAGTATTGACGGTGCAAGTTTACTTATTTTTTCCTCCATTATATAGAGTTCCTCCTGTGCTTAATATTTTCTTTTATTGCTAATTTCATCAAAAAATTGTCTGTAGTTATCATATCGTCCCTTTGGAATCCTGCCCTCATCAAGTGCAATCTTTACACTGCACTGTGGCTCATGTATGTGAACACATCCCAAAAACTTACAGCTATTTTTATACTCCTCAAATTCCGGATAATAATCCCTGAGTTCCTCTTTTTCAAGATTTGGAAGTCCAAGAGAAGTAAATCCCGGTGTGTCCATAATATAAATTCCGTCACCAAGTGAAAAAAGTTCAGAATGTCTTGTTGTGTGCTTTCCTCTTTTAATTTTTTCACTTATCTCACCAATCTCCATCCCTGCTTCCGGAAACAGTCTGTTTATTATAGATGACTTTCCTACACCTGATGGTCCTGCAAGTACAGATGTTTTGTTTTTAAGACACTCTCCAAATTCTTTGATTCCTTCGCCTGTAAATGTGCTTGTCATAAATATCCGGCTGCCGCACCCACGATAATTATCCGCAAGTTCTGCCAGATATTTTTCATCTGCATCATCTTTTTTATTAAAGCAGATAACTGTTGCAATCCCCTGTGTCTGCATCATAAGCAGAAATCTATCCAGCAGATTAAGGTTTGGCTTTGGGACTGATGCCGAAAATATCACAACAGCCTGATCCACATTTGCAACGGCAGGTCTTATTATGGAATTTTTTCTCGGCAGTATCTTTTCAATGCTCCCTAGCATTTTTTCCCTGTCAAGTATCTTAACTTCTACATTATCTCCAACTAACGGCTTTACTTTTTTATTTCTGAATATTCCCTTTGCTTTACATTCCACAACTCCCGGCAAGTCTGTATCAACATAGTAAAAGCCGCCTATTCCTCTTATAATCTTTCCCTGCATTACTGCCTAACCTTTTTAAATTCAACATTGTATGAATTACCAGTTGCAACATCGCCTTTATACAATGTTACTGTACCATTGTTCTCACTCCAGCCCTTTATTGAAAATTTCTTTGGGAAATCATCATAGGAAAGTGTTCCCTTATATATAGTCTTAGTCTTTCCATCCTGCTCAAGAACAAGTTTGATAACAGCAGGTTCATCATCCTCATAATCAAACGGATTGCCGCTTACCGTAACACTGCCCTCATAACTATAATTATATACCGGCTTTGGTGTTGGTTTTGCTGTCGGCTTCGTGTCAGAGCTTTTTGTTCCCATGCTGACTGTATAATCCACAACTGTTCCGACCGGAACTTTTGTGCCGGCTTCGATAGTCTGACCTACAACGATTCCTTTTGCATACTTACTTGAGTAAATATAAGAAACATTTGATGAATTTCCCGTAAGACCTCTTGCCGTGAGCCTGTCAAGAGCAACCGCCTCTTTTATACCAACGATATTTGGCATTGTAACATTATCACTCTCAGGACCTTTACTTAAGATAAGTTTTACGGATGAGCCTGATTTTACACTTGAGCCCACAACAGGATCCGTGCCACACACAAGTCCCTTATCAACCGTATCACTGTATTCTTCTGATGTTGATGAAACGGAAAGTCCCAAAGCTTCAAGTTTCTTTGTAGCATCATCCTTTGTAAACTTTGTAAGCTCCGGTATCGTAACACCACTGCTTCCCTTACTATACTTAATGGTTACGCGTGAATATTCTTCAACGCTGCTTCCCGCATCAGGACTCTGCTCTAAGACCGTATTTGGTGTCTCATCTGACTCCACCGGTTCAAGTCTCCACTTAAGTTTCTTTTCTTCAAGTATCTCCTGTGCTTCTTCAAGTGTTTTGCCGCTTATATTAGGAACTTCTACCATGCCTGCCTTAGGTTCTTCTGTTGCCTCTGCTGTTGTTTCTGCCGGTGCCTCCGTTGTTATTGAAGTCACATCCTTATCGTCTTTTCCTGAGCCCTTGCCCCACCAGCCGCTCACTTTTCCGATTATCAAAAGAATCACTATAAGAATAATAACTGCAACAACCACACTGCATATTTTTAATATCTTTTCAAGCTTAGGGTCTATCGCATCATCATCGCCGATTTCTTCCTCCTGCGGTTCTATGTTCTCCTCCTGAGCATATCTTCCTCTTGATGCATCTCTTACTTTGTTTACATCGTCACTTGAAAATTTGATTGTAGGCGAAAAATCATCCTCATCATCTACAATATTTACATATGCCCCATCCGGCTCTGACAAAGATCTCTTAAGATCAGAAATAAGTGCCGCAGAAGACATATAACGCATATCCGGTTTCTTCTGCATACATTTCTGCACAATTTTTGAAAGGCTTAACGGTATATTAGGATCAAGCTGTTGAAGTGGAACCGCTTCATCCTGTATATGAGCGAGGGCAACCGTGACCGTACTCTCTCCCTCAAAAGGCACTTTTCCTGAGAGCATCTCATATAAAGTCACTCCGAGCGAATATATATCACTCTTCTCATCACTGTAACCGCCTCTTGCCTGTTCAGGACTTATATAATGAACAGAACCCATAGCATTTGATGTAATTGTATTTGATGTTGCCGCTTTTGCAATTCCAAAATCCGTTACTTTTACTTTTCCTTCTTTTGAAATGATTATATTCTGTGGTTTAATATCCCTGTGTATAATATGGTTATTGTGGGCTGCTTCCATACCCTGTGCTATCTGTATTCCGATGCCGACAGCCTCTTTCACATCAAGCTTGCCCTTTTTCTCGATAAACTTCTTTAATGTGATGCCCTCAACAAGTTCCATGACAATATAATGAAGTCCATTGTCCTCTCCAACATCATACACATTAACTATATTCGGATGTGACAATCCTGCAACGGATTGTGCCTCTGCCCTGAATTTTGCAACAAATTTTGCGTCACTGCTGTATTCCTGTTTCAAAACTTTTATTGCAACATATCTATTCAAACGATGACATTTGGCCTTATAGACATCTGCCATTCCACCCGAACCCACTCTATCAATAATTTCATATCTGTCACTGATCATCATTCCGGTATTAATCATACTTTCCTCCATTCTGCCATCAGGCATAAATCTCATTTATAATCTTTTTTTCCGGATGTATACATCCGGATCCGGCTATATGTATTTGGTCTATATTTCAACCAAAATAACTGTAATATTATCTTTCCCACCATTCTCATTAGCTTTTTCAACAAGACTGTCTACTGCTTTTTCTATAGAGCTGCTATGACGCACTATATACTCTATATCATCATCCTCAACCATGTTTGTAAGACCGTCACTGCACATAAGTATCTTATCATCCGGCTTTACATCTACCTCAAAATAATCTGCATGAACTGTCTCGTCAATACCTAAAGCTCTCGTAATAATATTCTTCTGTGGGTGTATCCTCGCCTGGCTTTCGGTGAGTTCACCCTTTTTGACCATTTCCTCCACCCATGAATGATCATTTGTTATCTGTTTTATATCATCACTTATGATATACAGACGGGAATCCCCAATATTAGCGATATATAATGTATTATCCATAACAGTGCATGCTACCATAGTAGTTCCCATGCCCTCATATTCAACATTTGCTTTTGCTTCTGCAAGAACAGCATTATTGGCAACCTTTACCGCCTCCTCCAATGTCGTTACCGGAGTTATACTTTCGCTGTTTTTTATGGATTCAGCCATTTTCTCAACACAAAGCTTTGACGCATAATCTCCTGCTTTATGTCCACCCATGCCATCTGCTACAATAAACAGATTTTGGAAACCACCAACTGAATTTTCATTGCAGTAAACGGAATCCTGATTCATGGCTCGTTTGCTCCCGATATCAGTCTTTGCATATGCTTTCATCGTCGTTTCCTCCTCGTTCTTTATTTCTAAGCTGACCGCAGGCGGCATCAATATCCCTGCCCATCTCTCTTCTTATAGTAACATTTGTGTGATTTTTTTCAAGTAGCAATTTAAAATTCTGTATGTCTGCTCCTTTAGAACGCTGTCCCATTCTTCCCTCAACCGGATTTAACGGTATGAGATTTATGTGGCAGTTAAGCCCTCTTACGAGTTCTATAAGCTGCATCGCACATTCCCTGCTGTCATTTTTTCCTTCTACCATACTGTATTCAAAGGTAATTCTTCTTCCTGTCATGTCAACATAATAGCGGCACGCATCAATTATCTCATGTATCGAATATCTGTTGGCTATAGGCATCATTTCACGTCTTAATTCATCATTAGGAGCATGAAGGGAAATAGCTATCGTTATAGTCAGTTTTTCATCGACAAGTTTTTTTAATCTGTCAACAAGACCGCAGGTAGATAAGGTGATGTTTCTCTGACTGATGTTAAGACCATTTTCATCAGATATCATCCTGATAAATTTAACAACATTATCATAGTTGTCAAGTGGTTCTCCTATCCCCATCAATATAATATTAGAAACTCTCTCTCCGGTTGTCCGCTGAATTTCATAAATCTGGTCAAGCATTTCAGAAGTCTTAAGGCTTCTTATAAGTCCCCCCACCGTAGATGCACAAAATCTGCATCCCATACGGCATCCGACCTGAGTTGAAATACAGACAGAATTTCCATGCTTATATTTCATAAGAACGCTCTCAACCGTGTTTCCGTCTGAAAGTCTCATGAGAAATTTTGCTGTTCCGTCAGATGACACCTGTTTTTTTATTATTCTTGCACCTTCTATCGTACAGCTTTCATCAAGTTTTTTTCTCATATCCTTTGAGAGATTGGTCATTTCATCAAAACTTAAAACAAGTCTTTTATGAATCCATTCATATAATTGTTTTGCTCTAAACTTCTTCTCGCCCATCTCCTCTAAAAGTTTTTGCAATTCAGTAAAATTCAGGCTCTTAATGTCAATCTTATCTTCAGTCAATATATCACCATCCTATTGTTTTATAAATGCCGCTATAAAAAAACCGTCTGACTCTGTCATATCAGGTAATATCTGTATATATCCATCGTCTTTCATATAATTTCTGATTTTTTTTGGAACTCTTTTTCTTATATCCACTTTCTTAAAAGGAAGATTTTCAAGCATCCACCTGACATTATCTTCATTCTCTTCCATTGCTATTGTACATGTACTGTAAAGAAGCTGTCCACCTTTTTTTAAATAACTGCTTACATTTTTTAATATTTTCCTCTGTATCTCTGACAATGCATTTATATCTCCTATCGAGGTCTTATATTTTATATCACATTTTTTTCCGATAACTCCAAGCCCTGAACAAGGCAGGTCAGCGATTACAATATCTGCCGTATCCTCCCACTCTTTTTTAAATACGAGTGCATCATTTTTAACAACAGAAACATTTTCAAAACCGTTTCTTTCAACATTTTCTTTTATAAGTGCCGTCTTTGCATCAGTAAGGTCACAGGAAATTATCTTTCCTCCGCCATTTAGTTTCCTGTCATTTAATCTGTCGGCAATATGAAGCGTCTTTCCTCCGGGTGCGGCACATATATCAATGATATTTTCCCCGCCTTTTATCTCAGGGATATGCCCTGCAAGTATCGAGCTGAAATCCTGCACCTGTATATAACCTTTCTTAAGTGCCTCAACATCCTGCAGTCTGTCAAAATCATCTATCGAGAAAGCGTAATCAAAAAGTTCACTCTTTTTAACACTGATGCCCTGTTTTTTTAACATATCATACACTTCCTGCGGTTCTGCTTTTGAGACATTGCATCTTACACTCACGCCTCTGTCTGCTTTAAGAAATCCCTCAAAAATCCTTTCTGTCTCATCCTCGCCGTACTCCTCACACAAATAATTTACTATCCACTCAGGCATTGAGTATCTGACTGAGGCATAAGTACAAAATCCGTCCTTTTTGTCAGGAAATTTTATCTTATCTTTTTCTCTTGAAATATTTCTTAAAACACCATTTACAAAACCTTTGAGATTTGTAAATTTTCTTTTATTGGCAAGCTTTACCGCTTCGTTGCACACTGCACTGTCAGGAACACTATCCATATGCATTATCTGGTAAACTCCCATTCTTAGTATTTCTCTGATAACAGGTTTCATTTTTTTTACTTTTGTCTTTGAAAACAGATTTATAATATAATCTGAGGAAACCGCATATTCTATGGTTCCCTGACAAAGTCTCGTAAAAAATGCTCTGTCTCTCTTTTCAAGTCCCGGATGTTTTTCAAGTGCAGCGTGTATAGCTTTGTCTGAATAAGCCCCCTTATCCATTACAGATACTATAACATCAAGTGCAAGATTTCTCAAATTTACTTCATCAGCCATTTAGAGTTTCCCCTTTTTCAACTTTATATCCACGAAGAAAAGCAGCTATATTCATTCGCTTTTTGCCCTCAAGCTGAAGCTCTTTCACATCAAGATAACCTTTTCCCGTGCTTATAAGCATCCTATTTTTGTCCACATATGCGATATTTCCGCAATCTGTCTTTGTAATATCAAATGCTTTAACTTCTTCATCGTCTAATACATCTGCCTCCCATATCTTCAACATTTTTCCATGAATATGGGTAAATGCACTAGGCCATGGATTTAATCCTCTTATAAGTCTCTCTATCTCAACCGCTGTTTTTGAAAAATCAATCTCACCTGTCGCCTTGCTTAACATTTTTGCATAAGTCTGTTTTGACTCATCCTGTTTGACCGGATTTAATTTTCCCTCTTCTGCCTGTTTTAAGACTTCGAGTATCATGGGTCCTCCAAATGAAGCCAGCTTGTCAAAAAGACTTCCGCCTGTCTCTTTCCTGTCAAGCTTATATTTTTTTACAAGAAGCATATCTCCTGTGTCAAGTCCCTCATCCATCTGCATAATAGTAACACCGCTCTCCTCGTCTCCATCTATAACGGACCACTGGATTGGTGCTGCACCTCTGAGCTTCGGAAGTAATGACGCATGAACATTAATGCAGCCGTATTTTGGAAGTTCAAGTATCTCTTTTGGTAGTATCTGTCCGAATGCCACTACTACTATAACATCAGGATTTAATTTTTTTAATACTCCGATAAATTCCGCATCTTTTACTTTCTGCGGCTGATATACTTCAATACCGGCTTTGACTGCTGCCTCCTTCACGGGAGTAAACATCATTTTCCCACCGCGTCCTTTTGGCTTATCCGGCTGAGTTACTACAGCAGTCACATCATGCTCACTGTTTATAAGTGTTTCCAAAGTTCCTACCGCAAAATCCGGTGTTCCCATAAAAACTATATTCATACTTTTCCTCCTCTCGCATATTATGTACTCTCGAAATCTCCTGAGCGAAAAATTCCGAGAGTACATTATTGCATTTTAGTTTATTATCTATCTTTGAATTGTAACAAACGGTATTTTACAACAGGCTTATACTTACTCTTCCCCGGCAGATGCATTCATAAGCTCGCCCTCTACCTTTGATACATAAAGTACACCTGATAAATGGTCTATCTCATGCTGGAGTGCTCTTGCCAAAAGTTCCTCGCCCTCTACCTCTATCTCTACCATATCCGCATTCAAGGCTCTTACCTTAGCATAATTTGCTCTTGTAACTATTCCTGCCTTGCCCGGCACACTAAGGCATCCCTCCTGTCCTGTCTGTGTACCTGACAGTTTTACTATCTGTGGATTGATAAGTACAATAGGCTGACTGCCATCCTCAGTCACATCAATAACAACAATCTGCTTTAACACACCGACCTGAGGTGCTGCAAGCCCTACCCCCTGTGCATCATACATTGTATCGAGCATATCCTCGATAAGTGTCTTTATCCTCGGTGTCATCTCCTTTACAGGTCTTGCATTCATTGTAAGTATTTCGTCACCGATCGTCCTGATATTTCTTATTGCCATAGTAATATTTCCTCCGTTTTTATTATGTGTTATATAAGATTAAATTCAAAATTAAGCCTGCAGTCCCTAAACGACTCCGTTTCATGCATAAATTCCTCGAAACTGTTTTTTATGGAGCACAGTATCCCATAATCTGCACACTTTCCATATATCATACGCCTGTAAACATCTTTCACCTTTGAAAGTGCCGCAGGTGCAGGTCCAAGCACCGTTACATCCTGATAGAGCTTCATCTTATCGGCGAGTATCTGTGCCAGATTATCCGCATTTCTTTCATTTTCTGAAAGCACCAACACTCCTAGTATATTTGAAATCGGCGGATATTGCAACATTTGTCTTGTAACAATTTCCTGTTCATAAAAATTTTTATAGTCATTTTTTGCTGCATAGACGATACTGTAGTGCTCAGGCTGATATGTCTGTATAACAACTTCTCCGGGCTTATCTGCCCTGCCTGCTCGACCACACGCCTGTGTTGTAAGCTGAAAAGTCTTTTCCGCTGCACGATAATCACCTGAATTTAATGAAAGGTCTGCTGCAAGTATTCCCACAAGCGTAACATTTGCAAAATCATGTCCTTTTACTATCATCTGTGTTCCGATAAGTATGTCCGCACCACCTTTTGAATATTCTTTTAAAATATTTTCATGTGCATTTTTACCCGTTGTCGTATCAGCATCCATACGAAGTACATCTGCCTGTGGAAATCTTTTTTTAACCATCTGCTCAACCTGTTGTGTACCAATCCCGAAACTGCTTATGTAAAGCGAACCGCAGGATGGACATTTATCCGGCATCTGAATTTTGTAACCGCAGTAATGACACATCAGATAGGAAACTCTCCCATTTACAGAATGTGGTTTTAATGCAACCGAACAGTGTGGACAGCCAAGAACCTCGCCACATTGCCTGCACGAAACGAACCCAGCAAATCCTCTCCTGTTTAAGAAAAGCATTATCTGTTCTTTTTTCTCCAGTCTGTCACGCATAAGTTCATCAAGTCTTCTGCTGAATATTGAATAATTTTTTGCTTTTAATTCCTCCCTTAAATCTTCTATATACACTGACGGATAAACTGCATTGCCGGCTCTCTCGTTTAGTTCAAATAATCTGTATTCTCCCTGCATTGCCTTATAATACGAGTCGACCGATGGTGTTGCCGAGCCTAAAACAACGCTTGCACCGACCATTTTAGCCCTCTGTATCGCAACCTCTCTTGCATGGTACTTTGGCGGCATCTCACTCTGATAGCTTGAATCATGCTCCTCATCGATAACGATAAGTCCAAGATTTTGAAACGGTGTAAAAAGTGCCGACCTCGGTCCTATCATAACATCTATCTCGCCGTTTTTTGCCCTTGTGTACTGGTCAAACCTCTCCCCCGCCGAAAGCCTTGAATGCATGACTGATATTCTGTTTCCAAATCTTTTATAAAAACGGTTTACCATCTGAAATGTGAGTGAGATTTCCGGTATAAGCACTATAGCCTGCTTTCCGAGGCAGATTACCTTTTCAACAATATTCATATACACTTCTGTCTTGCCGCTTCCTGTTATCCCGTGAATAAGGTATGTTCCTCTTACATCTCTTATATAATCATTTAATATCGAATCTACCGTGTGTTTCTGCTCTCTGTTTAAAACAGGACGCACCTCCGGTCTTTCATCAATATTTCCAATAGGATTTCTGTATTGCTGTATGGCATCGACCGTTATTATATCCAGTTTCCTAAGTCCCTCTATAACGCTCGCTGTAAGGCTTAGTTTCTTTGTGGCATAAGAATAATCAAGTCCCGCATTATAAGCCGTCTTATCCAGCTTAAGAAATTCATCGAGAAGTCTTACTCTTGCCTTATTATGCTTTTTTTCAAACTCGTCTCTTTTTTCCCTCATCTTATCCATGCTGACAGCAGGATATATAACTCTCTTTATCTGCTCTTTTATCTCCCTTTTAACAGGCATAACAGACTTTATGGCATCATTCATCGTTGAGCCGTAATTTTCCTTTATCCAATAAGCAAGGGAAAGCAGGTGTGATTCCACGACCACTCCCTGCTTTATTATTTCAAGTATGCTCTTCGTTTTTGATATATCAAACTTCGCTTCGCCCGAAAGACCAACGACATATCCTGTCATAGTTCGATTTCCCATGCCGAACGGGATTTTTACGACCGAACCTATATCAACATCAAACTCCATCTCCTCAGGAACTATATATTGAAATGGTCTGTCAAGACTCTTGACTGATATATCTATTATTACATCAGCAAATATCATTTCTTTCCCCTAATTTTTCTTTTTAATTTTTTATCGTCCAGGACTCCCATAAACTTTCAGCTTTAAAAATTTCCCGCCTTCAGCCTTTTGTATCTTCTTTAACTGCCATTTAGGAAGTCCTGCTCCTTTGGCTCAGTTATCTGATAAAATTACCATCTTTTACTACATCAGCGACAAGTTCTCTCTCGTCCATATGATATTTCTTTCCTTTTATCTCCTGGTAATCCTCATGTCCTTTTCCTGCGAGCACAATAACATCACCCTCTTTTGCGTTTTCAATGGCATATCTTATCGCATCTGCCCTGTCGATGATGGTTATAAATTTACCATCCGCTTTCTTTACCCCTGTAACTATATCATCAATGATAGCCTGTGGTTCTTCATTTCTCGGATTGTCGGATGTAACAATCGTGAAGTCTGCAAGTTTTGAAGAAACCTCACCCATCTCAAAACGACGCTCTCTCGAACGGTTTCCACCACATCCAAACAGACATACCAGTCTTTTTGGCGAATACTCTTTAAGTGTCGTGAGCAGACTGTTAAGGCTCATTGCGTTGTGAGCGTAATCTATCATTATCGTAAACTTAGGTGATACGGGTATTATCTCAACCCTGCCTTTAACTCTGACTTTTGAAAGCGAGTCGAGTATAACTTCTTTATTTACACCGAAGTGTCTGCATATTGAGATTGCGGTCATTGAATTGTAAACACTGAACTTGCCCGGTATGTCTATCTCAACATCCATATCCATAAGACCGCTCATATGATATGCAACTCCGAGCGTTCCACCTTTATCCATAAGATGAACATCAGATGCCTTTATATCTGCATTTTCAGAAAAACCGTATGTCTCAACTTTACAGGTATGACCCTCAAGTATCTTTTCAAGATGGCTGTCATCCGCATTGAAGATACCCTGTTTGCATTGTCTGAAAAGCAGGCTCTTACAGTGGATATAATCATCAAGGTCCTTATGTTCATTTGGTCCGATGTGGTCCGGCTCAAGATTTGTAAATATTCCGTAATCAAATATAAAGCCGCCTACTCTGTTTAGCATAAGTGCCTGTGAAGAAACCTCCATGACGACACATTTACAGCCTGCATCAACCATCTTTCTGAAATACTGCTGAACTACATACGACTCAGGCGTGGTATTTGCAGATGGAATAACCTCGTCACCGATAATACTCTCGATAGTTCCGATAAGTCCTGTTTTGATGCCTGATTCCTCCAATATGGAACGAACCATATAAGTTGAAGTTGTCTTTCCTTTTGTTCCCGTAATTCCGATAGTTGTAAGTTCATTTGCAGGATTTCCAAAGTATGCCGCTGATGAAACAGCAAGACCGAGTCTTGTATCAGCAACTTTAATAACAGTCACATCGTCAGGCACATCTACATTCTTTTCAACGATAAGAGCCTTTGCTCCTGCCTTAACAACATCTTTTGCAAAATCGTGTCCGTCCCTTACCGCACCGCTTATACACACAAAAACACTTCCGTTTTCAACCTTTCGTGAATCATATACAAGTGTAGTAATATCAATATCAGTGCTTCCCTGAACGCACTCAAAATCTAAATCTTTTATCAGTTCTAAAAGTTTCATTTATATTCTCCATTCCGTTTTTTATCAAAACAAATATAATAAATTTTTTAAGACGCTGTTACAAAGCAGTGCCATAAGTTTAATCTTTGTTATATCTCTATCGTTCCCTCAAATGCAATAGCTGCAGGTCCGGTCATCCAGACTGTATCGTTATATCTGTCATATTTTACCAATATATCACCACCGAGCAGATGAACCGTTATCTCATCTTCGGTAAGACCGTTTAAAACGCAGGCAACGACTGTCGCACAAGTTCCCGTACCACAGGCAAGTGTCTCACCTGAGCCACGCTCCCAGACACGCATATTTACTTCATGTCTGTTTAACACCTGGACAAACTCCGTATTCACCCTGTCAGGGAACATAGGATGATTTTCAAACTTAGGACCTATCTTATCAAGTGGGAATTTATTTACATCCTCATCTATAAAAGTAACTGCATGAGGATTTCCCATTGAGACGCAGGTTACCTTATAGACTTTTCCGTCAACATTTATATCCGCATCTATACATTTATCCGTATCAACCGCAACGGGAATATCTTTTGACTTAAGGATAGGTGCTCCCATATTTACTTTTACGAGTGAAACCTTTCCATCCTCCACTGTAAGCTCAAGTTTTTTTATTCCGCTTTTTGTTTCGATAGAAAGATTTTTCTTGTCGGTAAGTCCTTTATCATAAACATATTTAGCAACACATCTGATACCGTTGCCACACATTGCTCCCTCTGAGCCGTCAGCATTATACATAGCCATTCTAAAATCTGCAACATCAGATGAACATATAAGTATCAGACCGTCAGAACCTATTCCAAAATGTCTGTGACTGACTTTTCTTGAAATCTCACCCGGATTTTCTATCATCCCCTTTGTGCAGTCAACATAGACATAATCATTGCCACAACCATGCATTTTTGTAAAATTCATAATTCCCTCCATTTCCATGTGCCATTTTGCATATGCCTTATTTCATATGCTTTTGACCCTTGCATTATTTTATATTTTTATATATTTTAATCGTATTTCCCCAACTGCCATATACTTTCTTTCCGTTTTTCTTAGTATATGCCCTCATCTGTATAAAATGTTTTTTCCTTGACTTCTTCAATCTAACCATAGTTTTCGTTGATTTGCAAGATACGGCTTTGCTGCTTAAGTCTTTATTATATTTTACGCTCGTCGAATATCTCACCTGATAACCCGATGCATTTTTTACTTTTCCAAAGTAAACAGTGACCTTATTTTTATTTATCTTCCACTTTTTTATCTTAACTTTTGCAGGCTTTGTCACCGGCTTTGCTGTCGGTGTCACTGTTGGTCTTGCAGTTGGAGCTTCTGTCTCATCAGGCTCCTCTTCCGGTTCTTCCGTCTCCTCAGGTTCGTCCGTGATTTCTGGTTCCTCTGTCTCCTCAGGTTCCTCTGTGATTTCAGGCTCTTTTGTCGGCACTGCCGTCGGTGTTTCCGTTGGTGCTGCCGTCGGTGTCTCTGTAGGCTTTACCGTAGGTTTTGCTGTCACAGCCTGACCGTCTTCAAGACTAAAGAAATTAACCGTGTAACTTACATCACTGCCAAGACCTGTTATGTCTACATCAAACACATCACCTGCTGTATATTTTATACTGGTATCAGGTCTGAATATAATACATCCTTTCTGACCGTAACCTGCATTATTTACATTGAAATAACCGTCTGCTTCTTCACTTGAAAAGTTCCATACCTTGCCATCACTTTCCCTTGTAAGTTTTACCTTAACAGAAGTAATATCTACATTTTTTCCCATAGATACGGACCACGGAAAATCCGTACCAAAATATTCTACAGGCATATTCTGTGCCGGCCATGCAACTCCGTACTCACCCGCTTTTGTATTTTTCATATCAAAAGAATACATCGCACTGTATGTTCCATTAGTTCCAGTCACTGCTCCAAAACCGGTATATTTCATATTTGGATTTAACACCCATCTTCTGTGCCCTAATCTGTCGATATTGTAATCATCTCCATCATCAAGCCAGCCGTTTACCAAACTCTGGTTCATACCGGCATTTTTCCATGAAGCCCATGCAATATTACTCTCTCCTGCTCCCTTTGCTCCAAGATTATATAAATCTTCGTCCATATCAGCAGGTTTTGACGGATAGTGGCTGAGTTCACCATTTACATAATTTACAAGTGCTGCCGTCTGTGTAAGGCTGTTGTATGTATCGTCTAATTGCACATCGTATGAAATCCCCGCTATATATCTCACCTGATTAAATATATTGATAGCACTGTTTAATGTCTTGTCAGATAGCTTTCCGGCAGAATAATCTCCACTGACAACAGGATTTTCTGCAAATGTAAGTGCATCATTTAAGCCCGCAGCATTTTCTGCACAAAATGCTCTTATCTCATCCTGTGTATGATATGCCACATTTATCCCCTGTGCCTCTGTATCCTCAGCCCGTACATAACTGCTTCCCAATGTCACACACAAAGCCAGCGTCATTACATAACAAATACTCTTTCTGTTCTTTCTCATCATAGATTCTTTCTCCTTTCCGTACTTATGTGCTCACGAAATCTTCTGAACGAAGAACTCACAGAGTACATACTTTGCAAACTGCCATTCACACCGCAGACATGAAATCAGCCTTTGCGATAACCGTTCACACCATAAGCGGGAGCGGCAATATTTTGTAACCCGGTTTTTCTTAATGTGAACTAATTATAATATATAGCACCTTTTAGGGCAAGTAAAAGTTGCTATTCACCCATCGGCATGAAACAGGCTGCAATCTTATAAAATTTACTTATCAGTACATAATCTACAACTGTTACCCATTATTATTGAATTTTTCTTTATGATATACAATACACAAAATGTATGCTATAATTTTATATATTTATGCAGGAATGGAGAATGAAATGAGACATAAAATAGTGCTTATGACAGGCGGAACCGAAACCCTTGAATTTTTTTCATTGCAATTAAAAAAAGGCTTTGAAGCCTTAGGATACAAGACTTTTCTTTTCGACCAGACAACAGAAGAAGAAAGTGCAGAAAAACTTTACGATTTTGCAACAGCTTATGACACGATACTTGTCACTTTTAACTTTGACGGTATTCATTATGAGACTTCACTTTTTAACATGAATGGAGTCTCTATCTGGGATGAACGCAAAATCCCATGCGTCAACATAGCCGTTGACCATCCATATTTTTATCCCGAACTTTTCGATATACATCCAGATATTTTTTATGAAGTATCCATCGACAGATACCATGACAGATATATGAAAAGATTTTATCCGGAACTTATGAGTGGAACTTTTCTTCCACTAGGCGGCACCTCACTCTCCCCAAACGGAGATTACAAGAAGATGGCTGACAGAAAATATGACATATGTTTTACCGGTAATTACACACCACCGGAAGTCTTTGACGATGCAATAAACAGACTCGGTGACGAATATGCAATGTTTTATCTTGAGATAATACATGATCTTATCACCAATCCCGACAAACCGGATGATCTGACAATGGAAGAACACTTAAAAAAAGCTATTCCCGGAATCACACATGAGGAAGTAAAAACAGCTATTCCAAACATGATTTTCATTGATACATATGTCAGATGTTATTTCAGAGGTGAAGTGATTAAAACTCTTGCCGATGCCGGCTTTAAGATACACTGTGTCGGCAAAGGTTACGATAAACTCAGGTGTAAACATCCCGAAAATCTCGATATGAATCCTGATGAGCTTTCCTATGGATGTCTTGAAGCACTCGCCGACAGCAGACTTTCATTAAATGTCATGCCGTGGTTTAAAGATGGTGCCCATGACAGGATATTTAACTCTATGTGCAACGGAGCAGTCTGCATAACAGACCACAGCAAATACCTTGATGAGATACTCACACCTGATGAAAATATTATATTTTATGACCTCAAGCAGCTTGATAAACTGCCTGAGATATTTGAAAATGCATTAAATGATACTGATAAACTGGAGAGAATTCAGAAAAACGCATTTAACTTTGCAAATCGTGAACACACATGGTATGCGAGGGCAAAACAGCTTCACAATGAACTGTTAAAGTTTTTGTAAATATACAAATATACCTGCTTATTCCCTGTATAATCCCTCTTTTACATTAACCACTCCATGCTCCATCATAGCAGTATTTAGAGAAGATACATCACGATTTGCACTTTCACTTCCGAGAAATCTTTTAAGAGTAGCACAGCATGCCATATCACCTAACACATCTACCATAGTGACTATCATATCTGAAAGTGTGCTTATACTTATGAATATTCCCATAACACCTGCCGGGATGCCTGCTATCTGGATAAGTGCTGCAAATGATGCAACCTGACCGTTTGGAATACCCGGTGTACCTATTGACAAAAGCACATTTGCCAATACTATCACGACCATATTAAGTAAAGTAAGGTGAACCCCGCAGGCATTTGCGAAAAATGTTATCATAACCGACATAAGTATTGATATTGCATCCATATTTACAGTTGCACCAAGAGGGAGCACTATACTTGTTATCTCCTTTGATACACCCATTCCATCCTCTGCACATCTCATGCTGATAGGAATAGTTGCAGAACTTGAACAGGTACCAAACGCATTAAGTGCCGCAGGACTTACCAATTTTACAAATGTCTTTAAAGGCATTTTTGCTATAACTCCCACTATGATGCCATAGACCACCACGGCGTATATTATTATTATCGCATATGTCGTAAGAAGTGCCGTTCCTATTGAAACAACCGTATCTGCACCGGTAGTAGCAAGAACCGGCATTATCGTACAAAGAACACCAAGCGGAGTAAATTTCATAACCTCAAACAATATTTTCATTGAAACTTCATTGACGGATGTTATAAGATCCATCAAAGGCTGGGCTTTTTCCTGTAATGCAAGTATCGCAAAACCTATAATAACCGCAAATACCAGGATTGACAGCATATCACCGTTTACAAACGAGGCAAACGGATTTGACGGAATAAGGTTAGTTATTGTATCTAGTATGTTTGATACATTATTCACATCTACATCCGCACTTGCAAGCTGCAGCTTTGCATTTTTTCCGATACCGAGCATCTGCGGAACAAATATACCAAAGACACAGGCAAGACAGGTTGTCGATAAGAAGAATACCATCGCTCTGCCTGCTATCCTGCCCGTTGCTGACACGCTTCCCATGCTCCTTATTCCACATACAAGAGAACAGAATACCAAAGGATATATCATCATTTTCAAAGCATTCATATAAATCGTTCCTATAGTCTGCGATGCCTTGATAACTCCTGTCCAGCTTTTAGGAATTATAAATCCAAGTATCACACCAATTGCAAGCCCTATCATTATCTGTACTGTAAGATTTAATTTTTTCCATCGTTTTATCATATTAGCCCCCGTTTCTGCACACGTTTTTTTGTGCATAGTGCAAAAGGTTTTGCCTTTCGCACATAAGTTTTGTGCCAAGTGTGCCCAGACACAAATCCTGCAAAAAAATAAGCGGCAAACATATTTTATGTTTTGTCGCCTTTGACACGCTATATACTATATTTATTTTTAGTCAGTCAGAAATTAGTAATCTTCTGTCTGTTTATAACACTATTACTTATTTACTATATCAAATTAATCTTTTATTACCTATGTATTAGTATTATATCAAATTAATCTTTTATCAAATATTAAAATCATCCGAACTTTTTATTTATCATTTCAAGAAGCATATCGACAGTTCCGTCAACTCCCATTATACTGCTGTCGAACATTGCATCTTTTCCGTCATGCTCACCTCTCCTGTTTCCCGTGACATATTTATAATATGTATCACGCTTTTCATCCATCTGCCTTACAAGTCTCTTTGCCGAAAACATCGACATATCATATTTCTCCGCAATATGCTTAGTTCTTACATCAAACGGAGCATAGATATATATCTTCAGACAGTCATCCCTGTCTTTCAAAATATAATCAGCACATCTTCCCATTATGATGCACGACTCATTCTGTGCAACTCTCTCAATTATATCAGCCTGTGCATCAAGCACCTGGGTTGAGAGATAAAAATTGCCGACGCCGTATGTAGTTTTTAAACCCTCAATATCTTTTGCAGATACCTCATCTGCTTTCTGAACGGTATGCTCATCCATCTCAAGTTTCTTTGCAGCTTCCTCGACAAGCTGTCTGTCATAAAGTTTAACTCCAAGTTTTTCGGCAAGCTTTTCAGCAATATCACAGCCCTGAGCTCCAAACTCTCTTCCTATCGCAACAACAAAATGCTTCATATGCATCCCTCATTTCTTTTTATCTGCTTAAACAAAATACTTTAAATCAACTATGTCTTTAAAAACATCACTGTTACTGATTGTCACTTACAAAACAGATGAAATAAACATCATCTTTACACTACAACTTCATAATATAAATCTGCAAGGACAACTTTTTGTTTTGCACAGCTTTATAATACCATTATTTTAGATTTATCTGTATGTCCATAGTAAACATAAATGTCAAAAAGTGTTTGTCCACTACAGACAAACTATAAAAAATAAAACTTACACCGCCAACGATAGCACTTCGCATAATCTGTCTTGGATTTATCATATCCACAATATCCGTCACCGCCTCCGGTGCATTAGAGGGACTTGGCATGGGACTAAAATCCCTCGTCATATCTTTTCTCAGATATGTGATAATAATAATCCCGTCAGCATTTATCCTAAACAGATTTGCAGGTGTTTACGGTGTATGGAACTCGTTTTGGATTGCAGAGGTGATAACTGCATCGTTTAGTTATATTATGATTAGGAGGATGTTTAAAAGGATGCCATAATGGCATCCTTTGCAGGGGTGAGAAACTATTTCCTCCAATATTGTTTACATTCACAAATCTACATAATTTCAACACATGAAACATCACAGTTTGCTTCAATGGCAACATCTTTTTTTAAATCATCTTTCCACTCTATGTCATCTGTATTGTACTCTTTGTCTGCCAATCTATCGTATATCCTATCTTCTAAATCTCTATCACTTTCATTGTCTGTCTCTATTTCAATATACTCTATTCTTTTTAACCCTTCAAGCTCTTTATATGGTTCAACAAAAACTTTAATATACATGACTAAACCTCCATATTATTGTCAAACTCATTACAATTTATTTTCTTAATAAACTACAAATAGCTTACCAATCTTCATACATATAGCTCTCTTCTTTATACAATTTCCCGTCTATATACCAATATACATAATTATGATATGTATCTAGTTTATCGTTAAATGCCATACTGTGTTCATATGATTCGACAGAAGGTATAAATTTGTTCACTCCATCTGGAAACAATATGGCTCTAAAGTATTCATTTTTTCCAATTGTATCAATTATTTCAAAACCTTTCTCATGTGCTATATCTGATATAGGAATTTTATTTATTTTCATATAATCAAATCTATCTACGATTTCAGAAAACAAATTCATATTATCTCCCTCCTTTATTCAAAGCTCCTGACACCGTTGACTGACTTATACCCATAAAAGAAGCTATATCATCTTGTTTATATCCTTCTTTATATAAATCACTTATTATCCTATTTCGCTCTTCAATTCCATTATATGCTCCTATTTTTATACTTTGTTCACATATAACTCCTGAATTAGTTATTGTCCTAATAATTGAATGTCCATCTTCCAGAGTTGCTTTCATAAATCTGGCTCCAGTTTTTTTATTTGAACCATATTCCATTGACACTATCTGATCAATACAAACATCTTGTTCTTTTTTTTCTATCACATGAGCAAATTCAACCAAATTTGTCATATAATTACCTCCTTTGTCAAATAATATTAAATAAATACCAATTCAATATTATTATGATACAAAATTATGTCATTTGTCAATACTTTTCCTCAAGTGCTTTTTTTGCTCTTTCATAACCATGTTCAGCAGCTTTTTGATACCATTTTTTAGCCTCTTCTTTATCTTGTTTAACTCCACAAGCATTATATAAATCATTTGCATAATTTGTCATTGAAAAGTATGCTCCTGCTTCTGCTCCTTTTTTATACCACCTAACAGCTTCCGTTTTCGACTTTTGTAATGCATATCCCCAATCATACATTAATCCGATATACCCCATTGCATCTGCTGAACCTAAATCCGCAGCTCTTAAAAACCATTTCAATGCAGCAAAATAATCTTTTTCAACAAATTCTCCATCATAATATTTTCTTCCCAGCCTATACATTGCATCCCAATGTCCAGCATTAGCAGATTTTTCTAACCAGTACATTTTTTCTTCCTTCTCACATAAATACTGATATTCATATTGTGCCAGAACATCACCCATCTCTGCCATTTCTTTCACCTTATCAACAACTTCTTCCTGTATTTTTTTTCTTTCATCTGAATCATAGTCATAATTATATGAGGTATTTAATTTCGCCAAAACATCCCCTGCATCCGCTCCTTTTTTGTACCATTCAAACTCTTTTTCTTTATCAACATCCACACCAATACAATATCCATATCCCCAGCAATAATATTCTCCCAACAAATACATTGCCCTGCCACAGCCTTCTTCTGCCAAATCCGTGATGTGCCTAAATGCCTCATCATGATTTCCTTGCAAAAATTCATTTTCTGCATCTTTCATTCTTTCCTGTTGAGTTTTTGAAGGCAAAAATTTTAACTGTTCAATGTTATAAAGTATCTCTATTACAAAGTCGTACAATGTTATTCCTGCATCTTTTCTTATTCCGAGCTGTTTTTCCATATAATTATCAAGCAAAGACCTTGTAATAACCTCATCATCCTCTTTTATACCATTTAATTTCATACAATCAGACATACAACTTACAACATAATTTTCTGAATCTGATAACTTATTTAACCAATTAACTCCGGCAGCGACAATTGTTTCCCATGCACTTAAATTTTTATTACTTAGCTTATCCTTAAATACCTTTTCGCAAGCTTCATGATTGTTATGTAACCCCCATATTATATCTCTGTATTCAACAATTTCCTTACATTCTAAACCTATTGTTCCCATTGCCGTTTTTAATAAAAGCAAATCAGATGTAGTCCATGCACCATCAGTTATCATATAAAAATCTTCCACTATACAAGCTATTTTAGATATTGTATCAAGTTCTGAATATTCTATGCCATTCCACATCTGATATTCTATTGAATTTTGCCAATTTAATAATTTTACATTTTTTTCAAGTCTGTTTACTCTGTTTTCAAGTTGTATAATATCACTTCTAGTCTGCTTAAAAAATATCACAAGTGTACCATATATTTTATTAATCTCCTGCTCCACCTCAATAATTGATGAATTTAATTTATTATTAACCGCTGTAATAAGTTCAAAACTCATCAAATTTTGCTCTGCTAACTTTTTTAATGTTCTTTGTGAAGCATATTGTGCTCTCGCTAACCCATTATCAATCTTTTGCTGTAATTTTCTGTTTTTGCCGGTAATCCCACCCCAAAATCTTTTCAATATTCCCTGTGAATTTAACTCATTTGAATAGTTTTCACTTTGAGTAAGAGCTGCAACGCTTTCAAAAACAAGTCTGTTTACTTCATATCTGTTATTTTTATGTTGATTTATTATCCTGTCAATCTCCTTATCAATCTCATTTTTCTCTGTTTCTTCCAATGAAGTTATTTCCGCATTTGTAATAGTCAATTCCATTTTTAATTCCTCACTCTCTTTTTTAATATAATTTTTTCTCATACAAAATCATTTATGATTTTGAAATATTTTATTTATTCTTCTTTTTTTATCATAACATTTAATTATTTCTTGTTCATATTCGTCAGAATATTTTTTTAACAAAGATACAATTATTCTTTTATCTGCTTTTTTATCTACTTTCATCTCTTCTTGAATACATAACATCTTCTCTGTAATACAGTCTCTTATCAATTTTAAAATTTCTATTTCTCTGTTAATATATTGCATTATTACAAAATAATCATTATCCATTTTTTATTCCCCCATTATTTCTCTTAACTCTTGCTTGAGTTTTTCTCTTTCATCAAAGATTTCTTTCATCTGATATTTCATATCTTCGTTACTTCTTTTCATGCTTTGTAATGTTCTTTCTGCTTTTAACTGCACTTTATTCATCTCCATAACAGTCTGCATAATCTGCATAACTTGTTCTTCTTTTATATTCATCTCAGATAATAATTGATTTTGAATTTCGGTAATTGGTACAGCATCCGCAGAATCATCAAAAATCCCTTTACTATCAACAGCATCTTCAATTAACATTCTTACTCCAAAAAGAATATCTTCATCCCCTACATTATTTATATACATTCGCTTACTAATAACAGGTTTTATGCATTGTAAAATTATTGACTGTGCATATAATTCCCTATTACTGCTTGCATATATATTTTTTAATTCTTTTTGCGTAAGCCTATCTTTTAGCAAAGGCAAACAACTATATACTTCATTTTCAGTTAATAAATACTGCTCACAAATACTTACAAACTCCTGTTCAACAATTCTCATCATCTTCACAGAATCATCTTCAATCACATTGTCTAAAGCATTATGTGTAATCTGACCTGCCGCCGTTCCACCGGCAACACTTCCTACAAATGCCCCCACTTTTGCCCCTATTTTTGCACCTGCTGCTGTTCCTGTTCCTCCTGTAACTGCTCCTGCAACCGCACCTCCTATAACCGCTCCCGCAGCATTACCTACCACCCATCCGGCATTACCACCAACTATTGTCGCACCGGTAACTGCAACATCTTTAATCAACTGTTCTTTTGAAATCCGCCCACGAAATACATTGACGATATCCCCCGCTGATAATACAACTAAAGAAACCGAATTAGCAATTAAATTTCCGGCTAAAAGCTTTGATACATTATTCATTGCCGCCGCACCATAAATATTTGTTCCATTTCTTAACGCATTAGCAATGTATGATGTTACCTTCGTCCCCATTTTTGATACCATGATATCTGTTACCGTCCTAACTGAAGCTGCAACAGATGTTCTTGCTAATTGAGACGAAATAACTGTTGTCAGAAAAGAAACTCCACCAACCTTTAATCCACTTAATGCCGCATTTTCAAGAGCTGCTTCAAAATCCTCTCCATTCCATATAGAAGTAGCTAAAGATATCATTGCAGAAATTCCCATTGAATTTTTCGCAATAATCATTCCATTAGCTGCATCAAATTTCAATGATTCTATAGTACCCGCCTGTGCTATATTTTTCACCTGTGCATATGTATAATGTCCTTTTTTCACTAATTCATTAGCATAATCCGGATTAGTAACTCCATCAACTTCATTATTGAGTATTCTTCTTTTCATTGCACTGACCGCATCATCATACATATCTGCAGGAACTTCTACTTGCATAGGCTCTCCGCTTTTTGAATAATATCTATATTTTCCATTTTCAAAGCACTCTTGAATACACGCCGCACCGTTACGACAATATTTTGATTGTATTTCAATTCCATTTACCAAACGATCAGCACCATTTTTATCATTATTATCACCAAGAATTTGCGCATCTTTTCCGTGATACAAGTCATTAATATGCTCTGCTCTTTCAGCAGCAAACCCATGTCCTTGCTGTGCTTGAAATTTATTCATTTCATAAGTTGTTTCACTCACCCCTACATTTCCATATACAACAACTGTTTCATCACTTTTAGCATCACTCATATACAGTCTCTCCTATTTAACCTGTGTGTTTTTCACATATTTTACATATCTTTTATTATAAATTCTGTAAATACTATTTCTAATTATTATACTCTATTTTTCAATTAGACTCAAAGAATTTTTATCTTGTTATCATTATTTTTTATATCATAGCAAACAAAAATATAAAGGTTTAAATTTATCGTTTAAATTCTATTAGGGATATTTTATATCTCTAATAGTTTGTTGTCAATCACTTTAATGTCTATTAGAAAGCCATTTTCATTTATAAACAATATTGCTAATGTAACTTTTAAATTCAAAGTTTTATTAGCACAAAAAATCAGGCACCAGATTTCAACTCATCCACAAACTGCTATATTAAATCCATCTCCTCAATGTATAGAAATAATATCATGTCACACTTCACAATTTGTAATAGTGATTTAAAATCCAACTGCCTGATCACAACTTTTATTGATTTTTTATTTAATTTTTATTTGAATCCTAAATTGCCAAACTCTCCTTATGAAACTTTTTTATGATATTCCCAGTTTCAAAAAAACATTAATGTTCACACCTTTGGTGCAACCAGCAACGATTTCAGCATTGACACATAGCTTGACAGCTTGTGTCAAGCTTGTTAGTAAACAGCCCCAAAATATCTCTACCTGCCATCTATCAACACTTCCTTACCTCTGAACGCAAATCCATAGTGTCGTATATTTTCTTTTTTCACACCTCTTTTGATAAGCTCTGCATCATAATCTTTTTCTTTTATCTGTCTTAATGCATTTTCTACCGTTTCCTCTAATGTATCTTCTTTCTTTTGGTTAAATACCTTAAACTCTATCACAATGCCCGGATATTTGTCATTTGTTTTTTCTATCGGTTCAAGCATTATGTCATATCTTCCGAAACCACTCTCCCTGTTTGAATTTAAGATATAATTATCTACCTGATCGACCATCAGACCTAATACTAAACCATGGTAGAACCTTTCCGGTTCTTCGTCAGATGGAGTTTTTCCTGTATCAAAATAACTTATTACTCCTCTTGTAACTCTGTTCATGTATTCGTTCATACTTTCAATGTCACCATTGAGAAGTGATTTTACAAAATTATTGTAATTAAACTTTTCTTCCCCAAACCATTGTTCTATCATTACCTCAAACATTCTCTCTACTTCAAGGTTGGTTAATTTCAAACCATATATTTTTCTTTTCAGCCTGCCGACTTCCTTATATGACTCTATACATAAATACCCACTTGCAAGCAAAAGGCTCCATATTGCATCCTCATTTTTATCTAATTGATCAAATACAATTTGTTCATCAATCTTTTTTTCTATTACACCACCCGAAATAAGAACTGCCATTGCTTCTTTAACATCCGGTGTCCCTGTTTTTATCAGTTTGTTTACAATTCCATTTGAACTCGAATCTGTCCAATATGAATCTATTTTTCCTGTCTGTAAATAATTAATTATAGACCACGGATTATATATATCTTTGACATCTCCAAATGTAAAGCCATCATACCATTCCTTTACCGCTGCCTTTTCATTTGACATATTTACTTCATCAAGAGCATCAAAGACTTCTTTTTCCGTAAATCCAAAACTTGTTGCGTATTCCCTGCTTGTAGTTGTTACCACTTTAAGATTATTTAAATCCGAAAAAATGCTTTCTTTTGATACACGGGTTATTCCTGTCATTATCCCCCGTTCAAGATAAGGATTTGTCTTAAATGTTAAATTAAAAAGACTTCTGGTAAATGCTACAAGTTCATCCCAATATCCATTTACATATGCTTCCTGCATTGGTGTGTCGTATTCATCAAGAATAATTATCACTTTTTTTCCATAATATTTATACATAAAAACACATAGCTTATTTAATGATGTACTAATAATTGCATCAGACATATCCATACTAACACTTTTATAGAAAGCCTTCTCACTTTCACCTAATATATCACCCTCTAGTAAATACTCGTTTTCTTCATATAAATCCAATATTTTTATACATATCTGCTGGCGTGCCATTTCAAAAGTATTTCCTTTAATATCCGCAAAACTCAAAAATATCACTGGATATGTCCCCTGCAACTTCCTATACTCCTCGTCTTTCCAAATATCAAGTCCCTCAAACAGCTCTTTTCTGCCCTCATATTGATTTGAGAAAAAACATTTTAACATATCCATATTTAATGTTTTTCCAAAACGGCGCGGACGGGTGATAAGTGTCACATCATCAGCAGATTCCCACCAATCTTTTATAAAATCTGTCTTATCTATATAAAAACAATCTTTTTTCCTTATATCCTCAAAACTTTGTTTCCCTATTGCTATTTTTTTCATAGTATCCCTCCAATACAACTCTAACACATTTTTATTTTTCATTCATATTTATTTTTATTCACGAAATCACTTTAATGTAATTATGATAACATTACATTAAAACAAAGTAAAGACAGCAAATACAAAAGGCAACTATCACAACTGTTATGTTATTGCGATAATTGCCTTTTCCTGCACTATAATTTTTTTACATATTTTCCATCTACCCAGCCATATATTTTGCTCTTTGAGCATATACCGATTAAGTGATCCCCTTATCCCTGCATCTTCAACTATCCGCTTTTTCTATCTGGTTAATTTTATCTGCTATAACCTTTTTCAATTCGTCATTATATAATTTAACCAGCCATTCAACAGCATCTTTTGCCTGTTTTTCTATCCTATCTGATGCATAACCGCATGATGTCAATAAATCTTTTGCTAATTCCTGAAATGCCGCTCTGATATTCTGGTAACAATACCTGTCTTTATATTTTGGATTTCCTCTCCAGTCACTTCCACATTCCACTTCCATATCATCCGTATCCCAATAACAGTCATACTGTGAAGCCGGGTAGTCAAATTCTGATTTCACACCTGAAATAAGTTCATCTGAAACAAGTTCGCCCTTTTTCAACATTTTCCATGTTGTATCCCTGTTTGGAAATACATCAACATTTACAAAATCCTGCGGCAGCCTGTCCCCAAGTATTGTTTTTATTCCTTCCAGTATTTTGCTTACTCTTTCATTGCACTGTGCATATACACTTCCCTCTTCAGGATTTTCTGTATAATATGGCTTCAAATGAATTACTCTGTATTCAGTGATAATATTTAAAATTATACTGTCTACCTGCGAGTACATTGCTCTCTCGAACTCACGCAATGCTGCACTCTCAGCCGCTCCGTCACTTGAATAATCATATCTGTATTCTCCTGACGCTGCCGGTATCGGAATCGTATATTCATTTTTATCAAATTTAAGCTGCTTTTCGTTTGGATTTTCCAAACCTTTGTACTCTTTTAACTGCTTAATCAAATCACTTAATACTTTCTCTTCGTTATCTGCCTCATCTAATTCAAATGCTTTTACGGGACATATCTCACTTAAATTTCTAAATTCTTCGCTGACATCATCAAGAATCGTTCCGGATTTTACATTCAGATCTCCGTTTGATGATGTTTCCAAAAAATTATATCCAAGTCCCAAACAACTTCCACAACCGACACAATTGCTGTTAATTTTTAAGCTTCCTCTCATATTCATTCTCCTCTACTGTATCTGTTTTAACATATCTCTTCCCTGCTGTATTACTTTAATGGACTCTTTTTCAATATTTCCATTTTCATCTAATAATGGAGTATTTATTATTCTATAAATTAACTTTGTTAATGACAATGATACATTTAATGCATTAATATCATCTTCTGAATAATTTTCTGAATCCAAGCCATTATTTTTTAAAATAATACTTATATTTTTTATTGACTTCATATACAACATTCCAAGTTTTTCCAGCAGTTCTGTAATTATCATAGTATGCTGTGTAATCCCCTCTAACGCTATACATATTGAATCAATTTGAGCAGTCACTGCACTTGCCATTGCTGTATTTTTAGAAGCGGTTTTTAAATTCATTTTCGACTCTTTTATCATTACGCCTCCAATTCCCATAAGTGCAAACGATATAGCATACTGTGAATTTTTCATTATCATTCCGCTTGTTACTGCCGGCAATTCAACATATTGTTTGATTTGATTTTGTATCGCATCTATTTTTTCAATTTCTTCAATACCTCTTCCTTTACCGAACTGAATCTTTCTTATAATACTATATTGTTCCTGAAACATACTCAAATGGTATGTTATTAATCCATTTTTTCTTTTTGCATTTATTTGCAACTGATTTAAAAGGTCGCTTTGACATTTTTCCAGCTTGGCATTTGCATCTGCTATCTTTGTAAACGCTTTTATATTCTTCTTTGTCGCCTCTTTATCTAACTTAGCTGATTTGTTAATCTGTTGTGCGAACAATATTCCCAAAAGCACTTCACTCGTAATAATAATCCCCCCTATTCTAATATTATTGTTTCATCTGAACCTGAAAAAATATTATCTTTAGTTATTAAATCCTTTTTAAAATCATTTTCTGTCATCCCAAACTCATTTCCAATGCTTATTATTCCACCATAAATACTATCATAGGAATTATTTTTTATGCCGTCTAATATATCCTGCAAACCATCACTTACATTTTTTACAAGATTACCATTTTCCTTATTGATAATACACTTTAATGTATTTTGAGATGCTCTGATTTCATGTTCTGCTCTTTTATATAAAGCAATAACCTGCGAATTTCTTTTTTCAAATTCTTTAGAAAAACGAATTGTATCAATAAGGTTAGAACATATCAGTGTGGTAACAACTTCTCCTACATACTGACCTATATATGCACCTACAACAGGTATCGGAATCAGCACTTCTCCTATCGCACCACCAACACATTTACCTATATATCCGGCTGTTATATAGGCTGCTGTCTCCGCTGTTTTAGCAATGAATTCATCCGTTGTTATCTCCCCGCTTGCCAGAGACATCACCTGCTTTGCTATTTGAACCGAACCATTTACTAAGATTGAAGCTTCTGTATGTTCTAATGCAATCTGCTTCATCAGGGCTCCTGTTGCATAACCTGCGGCTGCAGCTGTCACGGTGTCTTTAACAGTATCCTTAACCGCTTCCTTGCAATCTTTTTCTCCTTTTACAACTGAAACCGCATTTGTTGTCACTGACAATGCAGAAGCAAATATTGCCGAATTAACAGCTTCTTCTTTTCCTGCCTGATTTATTCCCTTAGCTTTCATTGCAAAATCTGTATCACTTATTTTATGCACAACATTTTCAGTATACATTGCAGTTGCCTGCACACGCATTGCAATGCGGCTTTCCGCCTCTTTTTCCAGCATTTTGGCAGATGTTTTTAAACCGGGATTTTCACCTTTTAAAGTCTGCCGCATCAAATATTCATGGTTTTCAAGACCGCCTTTGCTCCTATTGAGCTTAGAATTTGTAATCGCATAATTGTGTTCACTATTTGCAATAATTCTCTGCTGATCATCCGAAAGCCCTTTATACCGGCTTTGGACTACTTTTATCGGTGTAACATGATCTGTATCTGATATTTTATCAATTGGATGTTTTTTTATCGCTTTTTCAGTATTGCCACTAAAAACACGTTCACCGGTATAATCATCCTTTCGCGATTTTCTATCTCCATATTGGTTTTGCTTATATTTTTTTCTCTTAGCAATATCGTCAATCTCTCTTGCCAATATACCTCCCTCCATTCTTTAGGGGATATTATATATCCCCTAAAGCTAACTGTCAACTATCGGCAATGTTTATTATTTTTATATAAGTAACAACAGGTTTTCGGTTTTAAAATTTACTTATTTACTTTTACGGATTTCTTTGAGCTCCATTTTCCATATACTTTTTTCTTTGAAGTTTTATAACGGTATGCTCTCACCTGAATATAATATTTCTTCTTTTTCTTCAATGATGTTAAAGTATATTTTGTCTTAGCAGTAGTCTTTGTTTTGCTTGAACCCATATTCGATTTCAGTGAATAACGCACCTGGTATCCCTTTGCTTTACTTACTTTTTTATATTTAATCTCAATCTTTCTGCCTTTAATATTTTTTACTTTTGATATAGTAACTTTTCCTACAGTTATTTTTTTAGCTGTATTATTATCTTCGTTGTCATCTACACCAAAAACATAATCACTGTCATCGTCTGCATCATCATTTGTATCATCGTTTGTATTATCATTGTTATTATTTGTATTGTCAGGTTTACTAATTACATTATCATTTTTCTTTGACATTATATTAAACGCTTTTTTTATTGAACCCTCATAATAACCGAGTCCGGATATTGTTATTTCTGCCGTTCCCACATTTATATTGTTAGAATATGAAACAGTATAATCTTCATCTTTATTTAATGTAACATTTCCGTCAGTAACTTTTATATCCTGTTCTATCGAATTTCCGGTATATGTTTTGTCTGCCACTCCTACAATATAAAAACTGCTCAGATTTTGTTTTACTGTTACCTGACACACTGCTTTTCCATTTCCTGCTTTTGCAGTTATTGTTGTTTCTCCCGGTGATACTGCCGTAATCACGCCTGAATCACCTACAGAAGCAATATTAGAATTTGAACTGCTCCAGACAACTTTATCTGTCGTATCTATCGGTGAAAGTTTTGTCCCTATCTCTTTCGTATCACCTTTATATAATGTAACCGATGACTCGTCAAGCATAAGCAATACACATGGTGCTGTTATAGCTAATTTATGAGCAGCACTTACTCCATTTGATGCTGTTGCCGTTATCGTCACTTCTCCCGTGGCAAGTGCCGTCACATTTCCGTCAGCATCTACTGTCGCTTTGCTCTCATCACTGCTGCTCCACTTTATACTGTTGTCAGTAGCATTTTCAGGAGCTACCGAAACGCTCAATTTCATCTGCGTTCCTTTTGGAATCGTGTTAATTCCTGTAATTGATACTGATGTAACAGCAATTTCCCCTGTTTTTATCTCAAATTCTGCTGTTTTGCCGCCATAATTGACCTTTACAGTTTGTGTTCCAACAATCGACATATCATAACCTGAAAGCATATCTTTTGTAAGCAGTACCGTTGTATCATAACCACCCTCATATGTAATCTTTATACTTCCACCATCTGTATTTATATCCTCGCCCTGAGTATAATCTAATTTATTTGGCAATGATTCAATCGAAATCCCCTCCACACGCTGCTGGCGATTTCCTTTCAACTGGGGATATTTATAAGTAGAGTTAGGGTCAATCTCCCATGTATTTTCAAAATCAAAACCTGTAAACACCCCTGGCTTAGACATCTGAGCTTCCGTTAATTTGGTTGCATCCCCAGATTCATCAGTGGCACTTCCTTCCAGATAATAACAATTTTCGACATGGGTATAGATTACTACTCCTGAACCTGAGATTTTGCCTACATTATAGCATTGTTTTGCCTGCCTGTTATACTCACTATATCCTGCAATCCCTCCAATATAACCCCTATTATATTTACTATCAGCATTTGCACTATTGTCAATCTTAGATGTATTATAACATTCACTAATAGATGTACTATTATCACCACGAGGATAACCTTCTATATCCCCTGCTATTCCTCCTACATACATTCTATTATTATTATTCTTAGGACATACAATATTTCCGCTTGAATAACACTTTGATACCACGCCACGGATTATCTCTCCCGCAACAGTCCCAATATAACAACCTACATCTTTAATTTCGTCTAAATCCCCAATCTTTACATCTGCCATTCCAAGATTATAAACTTTTCCACCCCAAATACTCTTAAACAGTCCTACATAATTTCCAGGATTTCCATAAATGTTCATCCCTTTAATTCGATACCCGTTTCCGTCAAATTCGCCACTAAACTCATTTATTGGTGTCCAGCCGTGTCCCGTATCCCATGAACCGCCTTTTGCAGTTTCCTCTGTCATGTCAATATCGTTCATCAGTCTGTAATTGCCACTGGTGTCGTTATTAATCGCATATAAATCTTCTATAGTTCTTATCTCTTTAAATTCCTTCTCTGTTTCCTCTTTTGCATTTGCCTTGAGTGGTGCCATCGTAAAACAAAGTGCCGCCACCAATATTATCGAAATAATTTTTTTAATCTTCATAATAATCCTCATTTCTGCACACATTTTTTGTGCATAGTGCGAAAGGTTTTGTCTTTCACACTAATCTCTTTTCCTGCTCGTATCTGTTTTTCTCTTTTAGATATAGATAATATCCCTAAAAGCTAATCGTCAATAATTTAATCTCATTATATGATTATCTATGTATGTTTTAGTTACACCTGTCATAAAATAAAACTTTTATCATATGCTTTTTATAAAATCCTATCATATTACTAATCAAGGAGGACTACCCTATGGAAAAAGGCTGCCTTGGCAATGCAATAAGAAATGCCCGCCTAAAAGCAAATATCACACAGGAAGACCTGTCTGAAAAACTCGGTATATCCGTTACCCATCTTAAACATATCGAGTCAGAACATCGTCTTCCATCAGTTCCATTGCTTATAAAAATAATGACTGTTCTTGGTATGTCATTTGATGATGTTGTTTTTGATGCCCCTAAAAATTCAAGACTTCTTAACAACACCATCAATCTCTTAAGGCAATGCCCTGACCGTGATTTAAACATTATCAACGAAACGCTTCATGCCATGCGTAAATATGAATAAATTTCAGATTTACGCAGGCTATTTTTTCATTTTTTTATATGTACCATCCATATCTGTGTACAGCCCTTCCGTATATCCTTTCTGTTTTATCACTATCTTGTTTTTATATACTTTAACTTTTATTTTAGCCTTACCCTTTTTTCCCTCGTAACTGTCTTTTCCAACCTTATAAAGATTTATACTTATATCACAAACAATTCTATCATCTCCTCCCATATACGAACTTTGTTTTGAAAGATGTATCTTTCCTTTATAGGCACTTTTCTTTTTCATTGATATTCCACATTCTTCTTCATACTTTTTTGTTTTTTTATGTTTGTAATAACTTCCCGTATAATTTATTGCCGCCTCTGCTTTCCTGCTTACTAATCCTTCACCACCTTCAATTACTAAAACTGCTGCTAATAAAAAACATAAAATCTTCTTAATCTTCATTGTTTTTTCCTCCTGTTTATTCGTTTTTGATTTTATAAAACCCTTTACTCGTACTTCTTTATCAGTGCTATATTTTTCTTTTCATATTTATTTAACAAACTGTCGCTCCATTCTGACGGTTTGATTGATGGAATGTACCAGTTTTTGTCATTAAAATATTTATTTAAGTCTGCTGAATCAAATATGTAGCCATGTCTTGCAAATATTTCATTTCTTGCAAGTCTGAGTTTCTTTTTTGACATTTTGGATACTTCTGATTTTTTGACATATCTCGAATCACTTGAATCAAGAATATAATCATCATGCTCATCATATTCCAATTCTGCCGATAAATCCGGTGTGTCATCTGTCTTAGTATCAGTGCTGCTGCTCTTATCTGAATCATCCTCATCATTATTGCCGGCGTCGTCACTGCCGGCATCCGAATCAGAATCACTCCAAAAATCAGATGCATCACTTTCATCTGTATCGCTGTTATCACTTGTTTCTCCTAAAGAACCATCGTCTTCTGATTCTTCGCCAATTATCTCAGGATCATTTTTAGTAAAAACAATCTCTGTAATTTCTGAATTTTGATATTTAATTCTTAAATAGTAATCATCACTTTTTGCGTATGTAATACCATTTCCTCCATCTTCAATTTCACTCACTTTATAATCTGATGAAATTTTTTTACTTATATCACTATAATTTTCACCATATTGTAATCCTAATATATTGTATTTATTTTCTGCTGAGACCGCTATCATATCTATTGAACCATCACCGTCTGCATCCGTAATATTCCAACATCCGTTTTTCAGCATTTTTATTCCATCATCCTCATCAAATGTTTCATCAGATACCAGACAATAATCCATCCCTATCCTGTCAATGTTTTTATTTATCAATGATGTAAGATCTCGTTTTGCCCCCTTTGTTATATAACTTGCAAAAACACTTTCCAGATATAAATTTATCTCATTCTTAGTTCCATCTTTCCCATCATGTCCAAAATACACACATTCTACCTTGTTACCCTGACACATAAATTGCAATACTATCTTTGCGTCTTTTCCCTGATATTCAGCCTTCGTTTCATACTCAACAATATTTTCATGTTTATCTGATTTAAAATATGACCACTTTTCCCCTTTACCATACAATTTAAATGCCATTTCGTATGTCACGCTGTTATATTTTGAGTAATGTGATTTTTTTACCTGTGTTATGTATTTTTTACTATTCCCCTTAATAAGCATCGCACACATTCCTGCTAATATTATCACCACCACCAAAACAATTCTTTTTGCCGGCTTAGACTTTTTGGTGCCATTCTTTGATTTTTCATTTACAGAAGAACTCACTAAATCACTTTTATCCGTTCCAACTTTCATTCCACATTTATCGCAAAACAACATACCATCATTTAGTTTATTTCCGCAATTACTACAAAAATTTGATGTGGTTTTATTTGTACTATCCATATTTTTCACCTCACATTTTCTTTAAACTAAAATTTAAAAATACTCATAAGTAATGCCAACGGTATTATTGCCCATCCAAAAAAGATTGATATCAATAGCTTTTTCATATAAAAACCAAAAGTATCTGAAATAACATAAATGCGCCTTGAATACCATACATAATTAAGGCACTGATATGATGCAACAATATAAATTATTATCAACAATAACATAGTTAAATCCACTCCTTTTCTTCCGTTTTTCATTTCCATTCAATTATACTACCCGTCCACGACACTATGTGTCGTCCGGAATATTATTTTTAATTTGTCAAATTTTTTGTCCCGAAATATTTAACACCACCTTTAATAAAATGTTTTATCCACATCACACTACTCCCCTTTTATCATATGTGCTCTAGGAATCTTCCAAACGAAGAATTTCTGTAGTACATTCATTTACATACCATCAATTTTCATCACATAGCTGTCTTTTTCCCTGTTATAGCTGATTGTTCTTCTTTTTACGGTTTCAGTATTAAAATCTGCCAGAAATGCTCTTATATCAGCTATATCTCTCTGCACCGTCCTTTCATCTATCCCAAAATCTGCTGCCGTACCTGACAGACTTATAGTCTTTCTTTGTTCAAGCCATGTATAAAGCCTGAGCACCCTGTAACTCTTACTGTATCTCATAAAAAAATCCCCCTGTATCACTTGATGGTCATATGCTAACAAATTAGCTTTACGACTTTGTAATAGTGATTTCAGGGGGACTTTTCCCGGCTTTTTAGATTTAAGATTATCAACTTTTCTTACTTCAAGGACCCGTCATTTCTTATTTTTAAATTCAATCTTTTTATATTCGTATTCTTTGCTTACCTCTCTTATAAATGCATCACACTCCCTTTTTAAGTTTTCTTTCTGTTTGTATTCACTTTTATTTTTCTCCTCTTTTTTAGTTTCAGCACAGTTTTCCCAGATGCCTTTTTGTTCTGTCATTTTATTTTTTATCGTTATCAGCAAATCTGTTATTTTTCCTTTAATCCTGCTGTCTTCGGCATCCTTTTCTTGTTCTATGCACCTCTTTCCTGCTTCGAGATATATTTCCATCGCATGAAGTTCTTCTTTTATCAGCACAAACATATCTCCCGCATTTATTATCTCATTTATTTTACGCCACGCTTTCGATTTCTTCTCATTTTCATATCCTGCCATAGCAGAACTTAAATATTTTCCGGCATACGATTTGATTTTATTATAGCTGTCATTACTTTCAATATGAGCCAAATATGAATCCATATATATTTTTTCTGATGTGTTACTTTCTTTCAATGAATCTTTCTGTACTAATCTTTCAGTCTGTTTATGGCTCTTTATCCATGCCCTAACAATCATTTCAAGAAGTTTCATATAATTATCGTCAGTCTTTTTCATCATTCCATTATCACACATATAATTCATTATTTTATATGTATTTTCAAGACATATATATTCCATATCATATTTTTCTGCATCTTTATAATCATCTGCTGCCTCCTGCCATATCTTTAATTCTTCTTCTGTGCTGTTTTTTCTATGCTTTAACAAATACCTTGCTATCATCATATAGTTACATTCTTTTCTAAGTGTTTCAATCCGTTCGTTATTTATTTCGTATTCTTCGCAGTCTATATCTATATCTGCAGATAATCTTACTTTTATTTCTGCTTTGCAAATAATACTTCTGATATATTCATCACTTATACCTCCTGCATTGTATAAGTCTTTTGCTTTTTCTATATAATTCATTGCTTTTTTTACACTGGCATCATCATCTTTATAATCAGTTAAAGTTTCCGAGAGATTTACAAGCAGCATTATATGATACTTTACAAACGAATCATCCTGTTTATACTTTTGTATTATACAATTCACCAGCTTTTCTTTAAATTCTTCATTCTGCCAGTTATCTATCCTATCAATAGTTTTTATAATATCTTCATATGAAACAGCCTCTTTTTGTGCATATTCATATATAAAATCAAATACCTCCGGTTCTATTTCACTATCCCCCAGCATTTCATAATATTTTATACATTCTTCCCATAAATCGTCTGTTTCTTTTATATTTTCACTCTCTGCTCTATTGGGTGTTATCATTCCAGTGTTACTGTTTTTTTCTCTTCTACCGATATTTTCTGTAATGTTTTTTTCATCACCATATTTTATATATTCAGCAAAATTATTTTTTCTTTTGGTGTTCTTTTCAATAATATACATTTTATAATATGCTGCTATTACACAATTGATTGCATATGCATCTCTTTCTTTTTCTGCATCATTTTTTTCAAATAATATAAGCTCCATTACATACTTTTCTGCCTCCGCTTCATTCCCTATTTTCATAAAAATATTGATAAGCTTAAGACATATATTGCACGAATAACCTATCAGACAATTCTTATTTTCTAAACGCTTTCTGTCGTTATCAAGCACGCTTTTATATGCAGCTATAGCTTTATCATATTTACCTGTTTTTTTATACATTTCGGCTATATTATCCATAGCTGTTTCTAATAATTCCTCCCCATCTTTATATGCCTTTTTATAATACTTTTCTGCCATTGCAAACTTTCCGTCTGTCTCTAGTTTTTTTGCATATTCCGTACAGGTTATATCATCAAACCACAACTTTGTTGTACCATTTTCATCGGTTATACTCATATCAGATGTATCTGTATCTTCATTTTTCCTAAGTTCAGTAAGTATTTTCTGATATTTATATGCCTTATCCATATCAGCATAATATTTATTTTTGTAAACTGATATAAAATCCGAGTCCGAATAAAAATCAAATATTTTTTTATAAAAACTTTCTTTTGCGGCAATATCATAATCTGTCTGTGACATTTTTTCTGCCGCTTCTTCAAACATCCAAACCACCAAATCATAAATTTCATCCAGTTCCCTGATTTTTCCTAATGCATTATTATTTTCTGCCATATCTGTTTTTTCAATTTCGTTATTCCGACCTGTATAATCACCTTCTTTTATCTTATCAGTCCATCCTGACTGTCCCGCATCATACATTGCCGGCAAGTGTATATTTTCCTCTAATAAATGCCATATTTCACTTGCTGTATCTATGTATTCTTTTACCATATAGCTACAGTCATTTGCCGCATAATTTTTTTCTCCATTATATTTATTGATATAATATATAATCTGCTCCAGCATACTTTTTATGTCACATAATTTATTTTTAGCGGAATTATTTTCCATAAATTCCATACCACTGTTTATTAAAGTATTGTTTATCTTTTTTCTATATATCCTTTGAGTTATATCTGCCGCATTTTCATCATCATATTTATTGCAAATTTCCAGTGCCTTTTCAAGCTGCGGTTCTTTTCCATACTCAAGGCAGAGTTCTGCATATTTTTTATTTTCTCCCGTAAGCCTTTCCATAAATATCTTGAGCATGTTGCGTCTGATAACTTTTTCACTATGACTCTTAGCTTTTCTACTTATATATTCAATCATTCCATCGACTATCACAGGGCATCTCTCAGCACTTGGCAGGATATTTTTATACAAAATATCCTGTATAACCTGATGGAGTGATATTTTTTTACTTTCTTCGTTATACTCTATCCATCCTCCTTTTATAAGCCTTTCTAAATCAGTTTTTACCGAATCTGATTTATATATTTTTTCATATTCTTCTTTTAAAATTCTCATTCCGGCAAATAATGACAGACTGCTTATAAGTTCTTTCTCATTATCATTAAAATCCGATATATCAAACAGTATCTCAATATGACTGTTTATACTTTTAAATCTCAATCTCCGGTCTTTTCTCTGTTTTATACCTATGTCCTCGGTATTCGTCACACCTTCTTTTTCAAGAAATCTCTCGTACAGTGATTTCGGCTCATCACAAATATTTTTAAGATATTTTGCTATTAACTCCACTGTCATTGTGTGTCTGTCAACATATTCTATCAGCTTTTCTATATAATCAGTTTCCCCCTCATTATATTCAGTATCATTATATGAATAAAATAATTCCCGTAAATCTTTTATATCGGACATTCTATCTATAGTTATCTGCTTATAATTGTAATCCCTAAAATCCATTCTGGTCGTTATAATAAACTTTGCCGGACATTTAAATAAGTTTTCGAGTTCTTCGTCAAACTCCACATCGAAATTATCTATTATTATAAGGTCATCATCTGTTGCCGTCTTTTCAAGTATTTTAATTTTTCGTTTAAAATAATCATCCTCACTTTCTTTCTCATCACGCTCAACTTTATTCAAATTTATTTCATCATTTACAAGTGTTTTTATATCTTTCTCATAAATAGCAAATGTAACTGTATTATATTTGCCGTGGTACCTTGCAGCATATTGTTTTGCGATTTCCGTTTTTCCTATACCACCTATTCCTGACAAAAAAACAAGCTGGTTATCAGAAAGTATTTTGTCAATATCTAAAATCTCATCTTCCCTGCCAACAAAATATGCTGAATTGTATTGAAATGAATCAAGCAGATATACACTATTTATATCAGACAATCTTATAAGTTCATTAAGTTTTTCTATGACCGGAGTTATCTCCTGCCAGCGTGATGCAGTTGCCGTAGACAATGTATTTTTCAGAAAAACTGTTATTTC
>ERZ1106943.434-NODE-434-length-56154-cov-9.191911_pt1 | contig 56154 bp, 51 predicted proteins | sample MGYA00403671_ERZ1106943 | MGnify/ENA primary metagenome ERZ1106943 (study PRJEB35170, sample SAMEA104062427) | human gut metagenome | biome: human gut; feature: human-associated habitat; material: faeces | place: Denmark | collected 2012-06-14 ...
AGCTGATTATGAAGTCAATCCACAAGCAGAACAAGCGCGAAATCAAGCATATCGGGTCAAAGCGTTTCGGTGTGCAGTTCCTTCTGAAATCCATCTATGCCAACAACGGACTGCTGTATTTCCACACTGAACTGAAAAACACCTCCAACATTCCTTTCGATGTCGATTTTGTATCGTTCAAAGTTGTGGATAAGAAGGTTATCAAGCGTACCGCGATGCAGGAGCAGGTTTTGGAACCTCTACGCGCCCAGAACTATGTCGTGGTAGTTCCTGCCAAATCCTCTGAACGCACTGTGTTTGCGCTGGAGAAATTCACCATTCCCGATGACAAGCAGCTTGTGATTGAGGTCGCCGAGAAGGAAGGTGGTCGCCATCAGTCTTTCGTGGTGGAGAACGAGGATATTGTTAGAGCCAACGTAATCGACGAACTTTCAATCCAATAATCTATGAGAAAAGCGATGATTATCTTCGCTGCCGTGCTTGCCCTCTGCGGAGGGCAGGCAATGGCCCAGCGATGCCTCCCCGGTATGTCTGCGGTGGAAATAAAGGCTGATATGGCAGACGGTTTCTATACCGGTAATTCCCGCGACTGCGGCTATTCATTCGGAGTGTTTTACTCGGTGTTCAAGGGTGGAGCGAACACTTGGAGTTTCGGCGCCGAGTATCTCCAGACCTACAAACCTTACGCAGAAAAGGGGCGTATCCCCGTTGCGCAGTTCACGGCGGAGGCTGGATACAATCTGCACCTTGTCAGCGATTATTCGCAGACATTCCACCTATATGGCGGTTTATCGGCTCTCGGCGGCTATGAAACGGTAAACTGGGGCAAACACACCCTGTCCGACGGCTCCACGCTCCACAACGGCGACGCCTTCATCTATGGCGGTGCGCTCACTCTCTCGGCGGATTTCTATCTCTCGGACAAAATCGCGCTAACAGCAAATGTTAAGGAGCGGTTTGTATTCGGCAACTCAACGGGGCATTTCCATACGCAGTATGGTGTCGGTATCAAATTCATAATCGAGTGAGCTATGGGTATAAAAGTATTCGACCTTGACATACACAATCTGCCACTCGCAGATTTCATGCGGGCTATGGGCTATGAGCCGACAGCACGCGACGGCAACCGTCTGACATACGACAGTCCGTATTCATCCAACGGCTCAATCGTCGTGGATACCGAAAAGAACGGCTGGTACGACAAGCAGGAGCCGGAGAAATGCTACGGCGGAATATACGACCTCGCCTATGAGATAACCGGCAGTTGCAACCGCTCGGAATTAAATCTTTTCATCGCAGTCGAGATGAAAAAGATTATGGATTTCAAATGTTACGAAGTTATGGGTAACGGCGAGAGTGCCAATGCTGATATGATACTGGCAATGCCTGTCAAGAACAAAGATGGCAAAAGAGCCGATGCCGATCAGGAGCAGAAGCAGAAAGCGGAACTGCCCAAGCAGGAGGCGGCGAAGTCCAAACGAAAAATGCGCTTTTAGCCTATGGATATAGACGCTATCAAAGAAATATCCCTTGTGGATTTCCTGCACCGCCTCGGCTGCGATCCGACCGGACGCGACAGCAAGGGTCTGTGGTTCTACGCGCCGTACCGCAACGAGAGAAAACCCTCTTTCCATGTCAACCCGCGTAAAAACGTATGGTTCGATTTCGGTACGGGCGAAGGCGGCGACATCTTCACGCTCGCCGGTGTATTGTCTGGCAAGACGGATTTCGTTGAGCAGGCACGTTATATAGCCGAAAAGATGGATATGCCCGTGGCAGAGCCTTACAAACCAGTACCGTTTATCGAGGAACCGACATTTGAAAATGTGGCAATATCCCGGTTGGAGTCGCCCGCGTTGCTCCGCTACTTAGAACAGCGCGGCATACCGAAAGAGATTGCACAACGCTACTGCGTGCAGGTGGACTATGAGTTGCACGGCAAAAGGTATTACGCCATCGGCTTTGAGAACAACGCACATGGATTTGAGCTTAGAAATCCATTTTTTAAGGGAAGTTATCCGCCAAAGAACATTACCCGTATATCCGGCGGCAATCCACGATGCAACGTGTTCGAGGGCTTCATAGACTTCCTTTCGGCTGAACGCCTCGGCTACAACGACGGCAACGACAGTATTGTGCTTAACTCCGTGGCTAATGTCGGAAAGGCAATCCCGGCTCTTGCGGAATACCCGCTGATACTGTGCTATCTCGACAACGACACCGCCGGACGTGCCACAGTCGCCAGACTGCGCCGCGAGTTCGGCGACAGGGTGAGCGACAAATCCGCGCTCTATCCCGACCACAAGGATCTGAACGATTACCTGCAATCGCTTACTCCCAAGAAAACATCAAAACTCAGACTCTAAAAACCAGACACTAAAATGAAAAAATCCAATAAAAAATCATTCGGCTTAATCGCCGTCCTATCCCTCGTCATAGCTGCCGTGTGCAGCCTCGCATCCTGTTCAGACGATCTTGACGTGCAGCAGTCCTATCCGTTCACGGTGGAAGTGATGCCCTATGCAGACAAAATCACGCAGGGGCAGACCGTGGAACTGCGCTTTGAAATCAAGCCGGAGGGCAACTACACCAACACCCTCTACACAATTCGGTATTTTCAATATGACGGCGAAGGCACTCTCAAGCTCGTCGATGGCCCGGTACTTGTCAACAACGACCGTGTTCTTCTGGAAAGCAAGACATTCCGGCTCAACTATACAGCCAGGAGTGCAGATGCCCATAAATTCCTCGTGGTGATTGAAGACAATTTCGGCTCTACCCCGTGGGAGCAGACCTTCGAGTTCAACGGCAAGGATAAAGGCGATGATAACGATGGCACAATCATCGGCCCGGTTGTAGGCCCCGTAACTCCGGTTATCCGATGAAGAAACTGATGCTATTCTTCGTGGCGTTGCTGTCCCTTGTGGCGGCAACGCCCGCCGCCAACGCCAAGAGGTCAATAATGGAGCTGCCGCCGTTTGAACGTGCCGTGCTGATAATAAAAAAGTTTGAGACACTCCACAAACCGAAACACTGGCCCTATGTCGGCTACGGTCACCAAGTCCAGCCGGGAGAACCTTACCGCCGTGGCGTGCAGCTCACCGAAAGACAAGCAGACGCACTATTACGGAAAGACCTCCGCAAGTTCTGCGCCCTGTATTCACAGTACGGCAAGGATTCAATCCTGTTAGCCTGCCTCGCCTACAACTGCGGTCCCGGTGTCGTCAACAAAAGCAGCGTACTGAAAAAGCTGAAAGCCGGCAACCGCGACATCTTCAAAGCCTATACCGCCCACTGCCGCTATAATGGCAAATTCCACAAGCAACTATACCAACGCCGGATTATGGAAATTATGGTATTGTTCCAGAAATAATCTGATTTGCGCAAGCAATTATCATGCACCAATGCCGCCTGTGGCGGCCGAAATTTTCAGCGAAAATCAATGGAGCGACTTCATCACGAGGTCGCTCCATCTGCTATATTACGACTTGGCAAATTATATCTCAGTTGTTGATTTTCTTGTTGAGCCATTCATCACGGCGTTGTCTGCACTCTTTGAGTGTACCAGCCACGCAGGAGAACAATTCCCCATCGGTGTGGCGATAGTCGTATTGGCAGTGCTTTTTTCGTCTTGTACCATATCCGGTGTAGAACACCTCGTATTGTTCAGTGCCGGGAGTGGTGGTTGTGCTTACTCCGTGGGCGGTCATTTTCGTTGCCATATCTTCAAGTTTTAGAATTTTACAAATATCATACGTTGTTCAAATGGTTGTTCAGGGTCGCTGACCTTGCGTTGTTTTACCCAAAAGTGGTGTTTGCCGAAGCCATAGACAAAGTATCTGTCAAGGTCGCTACGAAGGGCATATGCCGAGATTGTTTCTCGCAATTCCTTTTCGTCTTTCGTAAGCACTATGCGGTTTATCAGTTCAAGGACTGTTTCACGCACCTTGTTGTCAAAATCAAATATCAGACTTTCAATTATTACGTTCATAATAGGTGGGTTTTATGACCTGCGCCTTTGCTGACGCAGGTCGGGTTAGACATTAGGCGGTCATTCTCTCCTTGATTAGTCGGGCGTTAGAGTTCACAAGGTCGATGATGCGCTTGTGGTATTCGGTGTCCTTGTTATATTTGCCGTGGCACTGCACCACTTTAAGGGTCTGCAAGTCAACCTCTACGGTCTCTATTATGGTATCGCCAATCCTTGCCGACAATACCAGCGTGTTCTTTTTAAGGTAGTAGGACGATGAGAATACGCAGATGTGCTGGGTGTTACCCTCGTGGCAGTATTCCTCTATGCTCTCAAGCACTTTCACCGTTATTTCATTGTCGGAGATTACCAGACCGAAGAACTTGGATTTTTGAGCCTTGAACTGTTCCTCGTTCTCTTTCTCTCGGAGCAGTCTTTCCTCGGCTCTCCTGCGCTCGGCATCCTCACGCTCCCTTCTGCGCCTGTCCTCTATCTTTCGGCTCAATCCGTCGTGCGCCTCTATAAAATCTTCGGGGCAGATGTTCTTGGGATTGCGGAGGTCTTTGCCGAGGTTCTTCAACATCAGCAGATAGTCGCACCACATTCCGATGTTGTTGATATGATAGCGGTGGCGTTTGGCGATAAGGTACGATGCCCAAAATTTATCCGCGTTGTCGGGATTGGAGAGAAAGTATTTCATTTCCTCAATCTCTCCGGCTTTCATCAGTGTCTCTATTCTTGGGTCGGCAAGCAGAGCCTTGAAAAGTCTGACGGGGGATATTCCATAGAAATTGCCCTTGAAGCCGTTGCGTTTGAGTTGTGGAATGACCGACATTCTCGGATAGACCTCACTCCATGCCACAACATCATCATACAGTGGGTTGTGCGGGCGTATCTCCATATCGCTCCAATAAGACCAGCAGTCGCAGTAATGGAAAGTAAATCCACGGAGCAGAGCCATGTCGGTAACTTTGCCTTCCGGAGAAATCCACCTTTGCACGACCTCCTGACAATAGAGTTGCCTGACTTCTCCCTTACGGCTTTCGCTCGTTATCTGCGACACACGGATTACTTGAAAACCCTTGTGTGCTGTTATGACGCTGAAATATGCGGTTTCCTTATGGGTGCGTTTGCGAGTGTCCTTCACTTTCAGTTCAGTTCCGCAGTGAGGGCATTTGCAACCTGCGACAGTGTCGCAAAGATTGCCTTTCTCGCCTTTCCAAACGTGTCCGCAGTCGGAGCAGGTCATTGTTCCGCTATTGGTACGATAGGCGAAATGCTCAAAGCAGTGGCGGTATGCCCATTTCTCTTGTGTGGCGGTTATGGGGTGCAGTGTGGCGGATAGTCCTGCCACTTGCTTTTGTAATGCTGTCTTGGGTTTCATAGCCGTAATGTTTTAGAAGTCAAAAAGACTGGGTTGTGCGATTTGGGGATTGTTCTCGGTGGTTTTCTTTTCGGTGGTCTTGGGTCTGCGCATTTTAGCCATTTCCTCATCACGGAGTTTGTTGATGGCGTCCTGCCGTGCCTGTTCCTTTTCTTCCTCGGTGAGTTCTACCGTATGGTTTACCACCACTTTGCAGTTGATTGGGTTGCCGACCTCAATCTCGCTTTCCTCCCAATAGTGTACTGCCATTCCGAAGATTTCATCATCGGCAAAGCCGTTGCAACCGCTTTTCTGCACTTGGTTGATGATGTATGTAACGCAGTCCTCTACCGATTTAGAGGGGTTCGCAAAGCAGATAGCGAACAGAGCGTCATTGTCGGCTCTTTTTTCAAGATAAGCCTTGATTGTGTCGTTGAAGGCTCGTGTGCCTCGGTTTTCTCTTGTGGTTGCCATAGTCGTAAATATTTTTAGAGTGTTAAAATCCAATAGATTACTCCGATTGCGGTAAGGATTGAAATGAGCCAGCCTATTCCTCTCAGTATGGGTCTTGCTATCGCCCACAACGCTATCCCGATAACCGCTCCGATGATGATTGCCACCGCCTTGACCGCCCTTGTGATTATGCGGTAATGATAGGAGGATTGGCGAGCTTGCCTTGACCTAATATCTTTATGTTTTCCTGTGGCTTTCATATCGGTGGGAGCTTTTTTTTAACCATGCGTCCAAAGACAGTGTGGTTGTATGAGTTGCTTGACACCTGAAAGGCGTGGGGCGGCAAAAGAGGGATGTTCGGGTCTTGACATAAAAAATACGAGCCGACGCAGGAGGTCTGGAGATTTTTTATGCCAAAGCCAAAAGAATATCCCTTCGCCACACGTTAGGTTATGGCAAGCAACTCGTACTGACCCACTTGTTGATGGTATGCCTTGTTGAGAAGGCTCCCCCGGATGAAAGCCCGTGAAAACATAAATCGTCGCCGACCCGACGGTGGCGGCGATGGAATGGAACACTGAAAAAAGAGAAATCGGTGCAGCCCCGATAAAAAAGAAGTGTGCCTCAATGACGTGGATCTGAAAGTCCCGTCATTGCGACACAGTTCTTTTCGGTGGATGCTGTTCAAGCGGTGAGTGAGGGGTCGGTCGTAAAAGTCCTTATCCGGCAAAGCGTCCCGGAACACGGACGACAGCCATTCAGTCTTATGGTGACGGCAGCGTCCCCGATGCCATTCCATAAGGCGATGGCCGTTGTCGGTGTTCAGCATTGCCCATAGGCGTGATGCGGTCAACGGGTGTCAGTGGACTTGTCCACCGTCACTTGTTGACGGCATATCGCCGCAGACACGGAAGACCGCCCCCTCTCTCACCACTTTCTATTTATGATTCTATGATAGCTCGTATTTTCTTGGAATAGTCAAAAATTATCCCTAATTTTGTAGCCAACTTACGTAAGTAGGTCGAATTTTAGAAAAATAGCCAAATGATACGAGAATTCTGGACAGAAAATTATCTTTCCATCCGAGACCGTCAATGCTTGAACTTTGAGGCGGTCGGTGACAGCCGTGATTGGATAGGAGCTGAGGTTACCGATGGAATGTCACTTAACAAAGTAGGGGTAATATTCGGTCCCAACGCTTCAGGAAAGTCAAATATGCTGAAGGCATTGAAGAATGTATTCAGACTGCTTTTCATATCCTCAGACAACAGAAACAAGCCGGTATGTTCAGAGGCTCCGTTTGCGCTGACTGCTGACAAACCAACGCGGATGTACGTATCTTTCTATGCCGACAGCATACGCTATGATTATACAATAGTTTATACCATTGACCGTATTATTAGGGAGGAGCTTTTGTATTATCCTAAAAAGAGCAAGTCGTTATTTTATGAAAGGGACTATACAGGTGCCGACAGCCAGTGCCGGATCAAATTTGGAACCAGCGTTGGGATAAAAGGTCGTACTCTTGACACTCTTATGGAGAATACCCTCAATAACCATTCCGTACTATCGACTTATGGGAAAGTGGCTTTGGCGGAGGATGCCTTGAAGTTGGCGACTCTTTATAACTGGATCAAAACGCATATTCATGGAATTGCAGACAACGAACCAGAACTCTCCCAACTCTTGAAAGAAGTCGAGGAAAATCCCCGGAAGAAAAGGTTTTTCCTTGAAATGCTGAAGAAAGCCGATTTCAACATAACGGGCTTTTCTGTGGTATCAAATGGAGATTCAGAAAAGGTGGAATTCGTCAACTCATCAAACGATGGTGTCTTTAGCTTGTCCGAAGCCACACAATCATCAGGCACCATCAAGTATCTGCAAGACCTTAGGTATCTCTATGATGCAATTTCGGGAGAACATATATATATGCTTGACGAACTTGGCGAAGATCTCCATTATGACCTCCTATTCTATTATATGCAGGTGTTTATTGCCAATTCCGGCAAATCGCAACTATTCTTCACATCGCAGGAAATGACGCTGCTTTCGGAGGATCTTTTCAATGATAACCGTCAGACCATCTGGTTTGTAGAAAAATCAGCAGAAACAGCATCTTCTGAATATACACGTGCCGACAAGCTGGGATTGCACAAAAATAATTCGCTATACAATGCCTATCGCATCGGTAAGTTCGGAGCGAAACCGGTTCTGGGTTCTCCTTTCATAAATCTTGATTGAGCCATGCCGAAAGTAAAACGCATTACTACTGTAATCATAGGGGAAGGTCCGACAGAGTATTTCTATCTTAATTCCTTGAAGGATGAATTCAGGGAATTACAGAATATCAAGCCTGATTTTCCAAAAAACACAAGCCTTAGGGAATTGGAAAGGTCAATTGAAGAAGCCGTGTCAATGGGTTATGACAGGATTTTTTGTCTTATTGATATGGACAATAAGAAAAAGGATGCAAAAAGCCTTTCAGATTATCAGAAATTGAAAAATAAATTCCACGGGAAAAGGGTGTTCAAACCCTCAAAAGGCATATCTTACGAGATAACCTTTATTGAGACCGACAGATGCACCGAGTTGTTTTTTCTCTACTATTTTCGATATACCGGGCAGCCTTACAGCGAATCAAAAGATATAGAGAACGAACTTGCCAGAATTTGCGGCTATGAGAAATCAAAGCACTTTTTCTCTACCCATCCGTTACATCAATATTTTCAAAGACAGGGAGGCAGTCTTAAAGAAGCCATAGCAAATTCGAATAAATCCGTGGATAGCCTGAGGCGAGGCGACCGTAATTATACTTATTCCGAAATAGGCGTAATGCTCAAGGAGCTTGGATTGATTCCATAATTTAGGCAATCTTGTCAACCTATAACGGTAATGTAGGACTGCCATAAGTAGAGGCTTCGGTCATAAGGAATCTAAATACTCATCCTCTGATAGGGAAGATTACCACTCATCTTCTTTCAGGAATATTTTAAGGACAAAAATATGTTTGTATTTTTGTTTGTATGCCTAAATTTGTTTGTATGGGAATATTCCTGAATGGCGTTTTAAGGCCTCAAATGGCAAAATATGTTTGTATATAGGTCGGTCAACAATAGTTAAACAACTGAAACACAGTGTTAAAACCGTTCTTCAACGAAGAGGAGTATTGATATCGGATTCCCCTGACTAATTTTATACATTGAATAAAGATGACGCAACTCACAATTAACATAGAGGACAAATCTATCCTCCCTCACCTCAAAAAGATTCTCAGTGCAATCGAGGGTGTGAGCATCGTCAAATCCACCACGAAAAAGAAATGTGGTCTTGAAGAAGCCCTCGACGATGTAAAAGCCGGAAGGGTTCATCGTGCCGAAAATGTAGATGACATGTTTCAGCAAGTGCTCGGAATATGACCTACAGAATAATCCCAGCAGCCACCATCTTTTTAATCAACGCATATCCACCTCAATAACGGGGTGGATTTTTCGTTATAATCACAATCTTGGCTTGCGACAATTCTTAATTTTGAGCCTAAAAAGATTTTTTTAATTATCCGATGATGAAACTTTCGGGCTTAAATATGCATCTAACGAAGCAAAACAAACTCAATATGAAAAGTCCCCCAATAAACGAAAGGGAGTTTGCTTCTATAATTCAGGAACACTCCCGAATCATCAACAAAGTATGCTACTTCTACGCAACCAACAAAATTCCGTTTGACGATTTGCGGCAAGAAATCTACGTCAACATCTGGCTTGGTCTTAACCAATTCAGAGGCGAAAGCAAGATGTCAACTTGGATTTATAGGGTAGCGGTAAACTCCGCACTTATGACCCTGCGCTCATCGAAACCGCGAATCGAAACTACTTCGTTAGATTTCGGGATTCTTGATGTATCAACCGAAATCGACGATACGCAACGGGAGAATCTTCAAGCCCTGCAATCGTTAATTAACAGGCTTGAAGATATTGAAAAGGCAATCATTCTTCTCTGGCTCGATGAATATTCGTATGAAGAAATTGCCGATACGCTCGGACTTAAACGCAATACAGTTGCCGTAAAAATTCATCGCATTAAAGATAAACTCGCTAAACAAATATAATATGGAACTCGACGAACTCAAAAAAAGTATGTCTACGCTGGAACAAGTTCTCGCAAAGACCAATACCGACATCAAAATAAATGTATCGGCTTCCGAAACCGCGAAGACCAAGATACTTAAAAAAATACGCCAGTCTTTTATCTCTTGTCTTATTCTTGCGGTCGTATTCGCCGCCATGATAGCCGGAGGCATCAACCAACTCTCATTCCCCGTCGGTCTGAAAATATACCTGGTGGTATATCTTATGCTCGCTGGAATCTGGTATATATTCCTGTACTTAAAACTCCGGCGAATCGACGTTGCGACATCTTCTCCGGCGCAACTGTTCTCAAAGACAGCTAACTTCAAAATGCTGATGCTGTCAGGTGAAATATTCTTTGGAATAGGCATAGTTATCCTATTTACGCAACTTTTCCCTAGTGCGTGGGCTTTCAATCGCGTAGGCTTTTGGGCTATGATTGCAACATTGGTAACCGCTATATTTTTTAGTGCCATCCACTATTGGCCTCAATACATAAAATTATTCCGAGACCTTAACTCAATCAAAGGATAGCTCCGAATGCAATAAGTTTACCCTGAGTGAGCAATTGTTCCGAGAATATTTGGTTTTTAGGGGAAAAAGTAACTTTTCTTTGTGGAATAGTAAGCAATATCATAATTATTGCAAGAAAAAATATCATAATTATGGCGATGAAAAGGAAGCGCCATACATCTGTTGAGGATACCTCTGTTTTTTATAAATCTACACCCGTGGGAGATAGGCCGGGGCCGCCGCCTGCGGTATATCCACCGCTTTCACCGGCTAGGCTATCTGATTGCCAGAATGAATAAAGACTTCCTTTCTTTATATAGAATTTCAGAATTACTTTTTCACCCTTTAATCTTGATAGGGAATCGCTGGCCCAAGTACATAAATATTTAGTCGCATTAAGTCCTTTTGCCACATTAAAACGCCGTTTTTCGAATCCGGGTATTATAACGTGGTTTTCATCAAGGATCTCGACATAGAATTTCGAGCCTTTAATACTTAAGTCTACATTAACGAACAGTTGATCATGTTCTATTTTTATGGGTTTTGTCAATACATATCCTGATTCATCAGCGTCGGCAGAGACAAATCCATCCCTACGTAATTTGGCAATGCCGGTAGCAAAATTCGACGGATGTTTTGGACGGCTATTATATCTTCCACTGTAATAGAAATACAGGGAATCTCCCACAATCAGCGGGCTTCCCATGGTGGACTGGATGTTTCCAGCGTTCCATGCAGTGCTGCCCTCATTGACCGGAATAAACGGAGTCTTATCGGGTCTAAGCCACCTGAAGCCATCATAACTGTAACCAAGCAGAATCTCATTCCGCTTCTGAACGTTCAATCTTACACAATCCTTATTCTCCGGGCCCTGCCAGATGACAAACTGTCCGAGCAAGACACTCTCGTAGGGGATGACGTCATGATTGTATATTGCAGGATGGATGTCGGGGAACTCGGGGTGACGAGGGTCATCTTCATCTGCCGAGAACCAGAACTTTATAAATTTGTCCTTTTTGTTTCCATATACTCTGTGAGCCAGACTGACTGCCATTTCCGGATCCTCATGTCCAAGGTAATTTCTGGCTCTAAGATTATTGGAGTCTTTGGTTTTTAAAGATAATACGTATCTGTTCCTGAAAGCGTCATAATAGGCAGAACATCTGTCATACAAATCACCGGATAATGCGACGGGCTCGCTCCAATGTTTACCATCCCTAGAGTATTTTAACACCATCGAGACAACACTTGGAGTATCAAACTGTACACAAAACATTTTATAACGTTTTGTCTTATCCGGCTCATATTTATCGAGTATAACGGTTACACAGTCATGTTCTAGCGTGTCGACTATATTTGTACCTGCCACTATATCCAGTACGGGTTTCATCCAGTCAACGCCATTGTGCGATTCGGCATAACATGTTATGAGGCCATGTTTTTTACCGCCGCCGGCTGAATACCACATCTTGTATAATGAATCCTGTTCGTCATACCAGACACCACCGCTGAAAGGAGCAGCATAAGGATCACCATTGGCATTGTATTCCCAAGGTTTATCCGCCTTTAATACGGGAATATCATCGTTTAACAAGGGTCTGTGGAAAGTCAATCTGATGTTTGACATGGTGTCAATACATTCATCCAACATTAAGATTCTTCCTTTGGGGAATGTCATCAGAGAGTTCGCCAATACGGAAACCAATAATAAAAAATATTTCGTTCTCATTCTTGTTTATTTCTTTAGTCGAAGCGTAACAACCTATTAATGTTTTATCCAATGAATACAATTAACCCACCTATCAAAACATATGCAATGGCATAAGGTATCGCTGCGCGAAGTATTTTCGAATCGCTTCCCTGCATTTCGCAGGCGGCTGTTGCTATGGCAATGCTCTGTGGTGAAATCATTTTTCCTCCGGTAGCCCCGGTCGTATTGGCAGCCAGAAGCCAATTAGACTCGGATCCATTTATACCAAAGTATGTCGATGATCCTGTCATGCCAAGATTATGAGCAACATTTACCTGCAGTTTTGCGAACAGGATATTGGAAGATGTGTCACTTCCAGTAACGAAAGTCCCGACCGCACCAATTAGAGGTGCGAATATCGGATAGAAACTTCCTGTCACCGCCACCAGACCTACGGCAATCGTATTAATCATTCCGCAGTAATTCATGACAGACGCCATTGTTATCAATGATATAATCGTAACAGCCGTATATCTCAATGACACCATCGTCTTGCAGAATATGACCAGGATTCTTTTTATAGCGAGTCCCTGAATCAGCCCACCCAATACGCTGCCAATCAACAGTAGAATCGCAGCATTAGAAATCCATCCGAAACGGAATTCTGTCTCAATAACGGGTATGACAAAAGAAGACACCAGATGGGTTTTAAGATATGTGCTTATCGAAGGGAATATATTGCCTGTCACAAGAATCAGCGTCAATATGAGTATGTAGACACTCCATGCCCTTAATGACTGAATAAGATTCACGCCCGATGAATTAGAATTATTAGATTTCTTCTTAATTCTGGCAAAAATTACGAGAGTTAAAATTGCCGCAACCGAACCGACAATAGCGGGGGTCTCAGCTCCAAGATAGAATGCGCACAGGAACTGGGCGATCAGCGATATACCACCTACCCATACCGTAAGCACAATGTTCTTCTTCCATGCGCTCCTATCAGTCAGAAATAAAATGACGAATGGAATCAAAAAGAACAATGGCGACAGTTGCATGACAATAAAAGCCGAAACCTCACGAATCATCTCTACTGATGCATGCCCTCCTACTGACGCTTCATTACACAATGTAGTGATCGGAACCCCGACAGCAGCGAAACCGGTTGCGACAGTATTGCCCAGAAGAGCAACAAGCGCGGAAAAGAATGGCTTGAAACCAAGTCCAATCAGAATGGCAGCCGGAATCGCCACTGCCGTACCGAATCCTGCCATTCCTTCCAGAAGTCCGCCGAACCCCCATACCATTATCAACACTAAAATTCCCTTGTCATCAGTCAGAGAAATAAACTGACGCTTGATGACCTCTATTTGCTTTGATTCCACAATAATATTATAACTGAATATAGCCATCAGTATTATCAGGAATATCGGGAATATCGCTTTCAGAATCCCTTCCACAATGCTCCATCCCGTCAATTTAAAGACAGACGTATCGATATAGTCTGCAGGAACCATATCCAAGCGAGAAGAGACAGACAATGCCAACAGAATCGTGAGCAAGAGTGTCAACAATGCGCTAAGATGTCCTGACAACTTAAACTTAAGCATCAGGACAAAAAGCGTGATTATCGGAGTCAGAGCAACGATGTATTCCATCTCAGTATTTTTTATCCGCTTCCCAGCCTAAGGCACTCGCACCAAGCACTGCGGCATCAGTATCTTTAAGTTCCGACAACAGTACTTTCACTTTATCCTTCCATACGAACAGCATGTTCTCCTCCATATGTTTTTTAATCGGGCGCAGCAATAGGTCACCGGATTTCGCAAGTCCCCCGAACAATATGATCGCCTCCGGAGCAGAGAACGTCACAAAGTTACTGAATGCCTCACCTAAAACTTTTCCGGTATAGTTGAAAACCTGTATCGCCACTTTATCTCCGGCGATGGCAGCATCATATACATCCTTTGATGTAATTTCGCTCAACTCAAGATTCCTTAACTGCGAGGGCTCTGAACTGAATTCCAACATCTCGCGTGCTGTCCGGGCCACACCGGTCGCTGAACAATAACATTCAAGGCAACCCGACCTTCCACATCCGCATAGACGCCCATTATTACGTTTCACCGTAACATGTCCAAGTTCTCCGGCAAATCCATTGCTGCCATATAAAAGTTGACCATTGGCAACAATACCACTGCCGACTCCTGTGCCGAGCGTTATCATTATAAAGTTTTTCATGCCTTTAGCCGCTCCATAAGTCATCTCACCTATTGCAGCGGCATTGGCGTCGTTCGTACAAGCGACTGGTATACCAAATTTATCATGAAGTTCATCCGCCAATGGAAGAACACCTTTCCACCTCAGATTGGCGGCATTCTCGATCGTGCCATTATAGAAGTTCGCATTCGGCGCACCTACACCTATTCCCTGTATCTCATCGATATTTATATCAAGAGTACCCAACAGGTTCAAAGTCTCATGGTGAATATCTTCAACGTACTCACTGAAAATGGGCCGGCTCTGAGTTTTCAGACTTGTTGCGCCGATAACGTTCCCACGAGCGTCAACAACTCCGATAACAGTATTTGTACCGCCTATATCTATACCTAAAACATATGATCTGTTCATAACTTAAATATTTACGTTCTCACCCATTGCCAGTACATGAGTAAGTTTAAGATTTTTATCCATGATTATTATGTCGGCATCCTTGCCTTTGCATATGCTGCCCTTACGGTCATATACGCCCATAATGAGTGCAGGGGTCTCGGAGGCCATGCGCACGGCATCTTCCAACGGGATTCCGGCATCTTTCACCGCCGTTCGGATCAATCGATCCATGGTAGCGCAACTTCCGGCTATAGCCGAACCATCTTTCAACTTGCAAACGCCATTCTCAATCATTACCCGTGGATCATAGGATGATCCGTCAGGCGATTCGGTGATTGCCAGGGCATCGGTTATCAGACATGTCCTTCCATATCCCTTGAACTTATGGACCATCTTGAGAATAACAGGAGGCACATGGATGCCGTCGGAAATAACCTCAACATTTATTCCGTCGTTAAGATAGACCGATTCTACGGTTCCCTCATGCTTGTATATACCGTTCTTATGCGAGGTAGTCATCGCATTATAAAAATGAGTCGCGAGTGTAAAACCGCTTCCATATGCATCAACGACATCATTGTAATTGGCCTGTGTATGCGCCAGGGCGGCAACAATGCCCTTGCTCGTTATGAACCGTGCGAAATCATCGGCGCCAGGCAATTCCGGTGCGGCGTCCCAACGTTTTATGCACGGAAAATCCTCGACAATCGGTATGTATTCCATCGGAGACGGAATACGGATATTTTCCGCAATCTGTCCTCCGACCATAGAGGGATTAAAATACGGGCCTTCAAGATGAAGCCCCAGCACACCGCTATGGGAATCCTCCACCAACTCAGCGCAGACCTTTGCCGCCGCACGTATAGTTTCCTCTGTGGAAGATGCAAGTGTGGGGAACATGGAAGTAGTGCCATGACGCCGGTGAACCATTACCGCAGTCTCGAAAGCATCCTTCGTCGCTTCCATGAAGTCCCGGCCCCCGCCTCCGTGGACATGCATGTCGATTCCACCGGGAAGGATATAGCCACCTCCGGCATTGATGCTCTTGTCCATATTATCCAGAAGCCGGCTATGACTGTAAATCTCGGCTATTCTATCATCTGTTATGACTACAGAACCTCCATGTATCCATCTTCCTCCGGGAATAAGGACTTTACCATTGTAAATTTGAGTTTTCATGCTTAAGGATTTGAAAGATAGGGGGTCTCATATTATATTGCATGTGATGAAATGTCATTGATTGCGCGACATCGAGACCCCCTATGTATTTTTGTTAAACCACTTAGGATTAGTTATTCCATATTCAGTGTCTTAGGCTTAAGCACGGACAACTGAAGTATGAGTGCAAGACATAAAGCTCCTGCCATGCATGCGAAACCCAATCCCATCAAGCCTTTCTCGGCAAGAGATCCAAGCACATTTGTGGCAAGTGCTCCTATGAAAAGACCTGACATGTTCATCATGCCATAGGCTGTACCTCTCGACCTGTCAGGTACGAACTGACACAGGATAGGCATGTTGTTCGCATCAAAAAGTCCATAACCCAGTCCGAATAGTATGCCGGCGCCGATTGCCGCCACAAACGTATTTCCGAAACCCATAAGGACAAGTGCCGGAATCATCAGTGAAAGGCCTATGGCGCTGGTATAGATACGTCCTTTCAGATTTACGCGGGACCATCTATCCGCCAGGGGACCACCGACCATCACACCCACAAAAGATGCGAACGCAATCGTTATGGTGGCTATGGGGCCCGCCACTGACATCTCGACGCCCAGGCTGTCGGCAAAAAGAGTCGGGAGCCAATTCTTGGTTGCCCATCCGGGGACAGAACTCGATGCGAAGAAGAAAATTATAGTCCAGAAGGCAACACTCGTCATCAGCATTCCCAGGGATGCCTTGATGGCTTCAAGATTGTTTTTCAGGGAAACACTCAGGGACTCCTTTCTTTCAATTTCCTTTTCGGCCTTGCTTTCAGAGCGTTTCTCATACAGGAACATGACAAGTACGAATGCATAGGCTATTCCGATAATACCGAACCAATGGAAAGTTGACTGCCATGACAGATGTTCGGCAACAAAAGCGCCGAATCCGCCGACAGCCTGTCCCATGTAAAGTCCGGTCATGTGGATGCCTATGGCAAGACTGAGTTGTTTGCCTGTAAAGTAATCGGCTATCAACGAAAGAGCGGCAGGGATATACAGAGCCTCAGAGACTCCCATCAGTGCCCTAAGCCAATAAACCTGGTCATAGGTTGTCGCATAACCCATAAGCAATGTTACGGTCGACCATACACCCAGCGAGAGGACGATGAGCCATTTACGGTTAACCCGGTCGGCAACTATGCCGGATATAGGACTCATGAAGCCATATATCCACATAAAAGCGGCCATGACCTTGCCGAACATCACTTTGCTTTCCAGATCGGAAATATCCAAAGCCATTGCATCGCGCATCGTCGACAGCATCTGCCGGTCCATGTAGTTTAACAGGGCTACTACCCAAAGGAGCCCCACGACTAACCATGGATACCATTTTTTTAGTCTTATAGAATTCATGATATCATGCTTTAGTTAGTAATAAAATTAGTTAGTAATAAAAGTGGTGTGCCGCAATGTGCCTTGCGGCACACCCTCAATCACATTTGAGATTTGAACCAACCTATGAGAAATTATACCAACATAGCATTATTTCTGGAGACCTGTGCGGCATGGATTCTGACCACGCATTGCCCAGGGTGCATTTACATTGAATGATGTGGCTTTCGAGGTCACGCATACAACTGTGGGAGAGCCATCTTTCTGAACTGTCACATACAGTCGGCCGGTGGCGTCCATGACAGGAGCAGAAATACATGACTGTCCGAGTTGTGCTTCGGAAAGGAGCGTACCGTCCGGTTTCACCACATAGTAGTTTGCGCCAGCGTCTACGACATGGATATAGCCACGATTATCAATCACCGGCGATGTCTGGACATTGCCCTTTGTCGCGAATGTCCATTTCAGGCTGCCATCCTTGTTGAGGGCGATGAGACCCTCAGAGGGTGCCATGCCGCCGTTTGAATAGACAGTACCGTCTTCCGCGATGACAACACCTCCGTCAGGAATCGCGCCTGCGGTGGTATGAATCCACTTGACCGATCCGGCAGGAGTGAAGGCTATGATCTGGCCGCCGGCGCCTGCGTCAGTGACATAATAAACCGTGCCGTCAGCATCGATTGCAGCCTGTGCACTTCTCAACGCTCCGGTGAAGGCATCCGAGGCACCGCCAAAATCGGTGTTGTACTTCCAGAGCGGCGTGCCGGAATTGATATCAAGGGCAAAGAAACCGTTCGCGCCGTTAGCCGCGCCATATGTCACACCTGATTTTGAGACAGTCATACCGGCGGTTACACCAAGTTTATCGGTTGCAAATACGGTCGACTCTCCGGTCGGCGTGAACTTCCATACCTCGCTGCCGCGGGTCGCCACGATAATATTTCCGGAGGCATCGATGGCAGGGGTAATCGCATAAAGGTTTGTACCGCTGGCTCCGCCTTTCTTAGCCCACTTCAATGATCCGTTGGGATTGACTGCAATCACATAGACGCCTCTCTCTTTTGATGTCGACTGCAAGTCACGGACAATCATATAGACAGTCCCGTCTGCACCTACGGAAGGTGAACTGAAAACGTCCTTTGCCTGAGCGGTCGGCGAAGTCCCCGACATGGCTACACTGAGATCTAACGTCCACTTGACCTGACCATCCGCAGCATTAAAGGCGAACAGCGCGGCCAGATCGCTCCCGGCAAGGCTTCTGAGCATATAGACCGTCGAGCCGTCAGGCGAAATTGCGGGAGAAGAACCGCCTTTCACCGCTCCGCCAAGAAGAGCAGTCCACTGAGTGGCGATTATCTGTGACGGGTCTTGTATGTTTACACTTTTTGTAACGCTGGTTGTCAGGCCGTATGAGTCGGTTACAGTAAGTTTGACAGGATAAGAACCGGCCTTGTCGTAGCGGAATGTCGGATTCTGGTCATCGGAAGTCGAACGGTTTTCATCCGCGAACTCCCATTTCCAGCCGGTAATGACAGTTGCCCCCTTGGTGGTCGAAGCATCGATGAATCTGACTTCATCTCCGAGGAAATATTCCTCTTTATCCAACGTAAAGTCCGCCTTTGTAGGATTGACAATACGGATGGTACGGGTAGAGGTCGTCTTGAGATTATTCGAGTCAACGACTGTGAGTCTGACGGTGAATGAGCCGTCTTTCTTATATGTGAATGTTGGTGACTGCTCAGTGGAAGTAGAGCCTTCAGGGTCACCGAACTCCCAAAGATAAGATTTGATGTTAGTCCCTTTGGTCGGGATAGTATTGTCGGTGAAGGTAATAGCCTCGCCGACTTCGTATTCATCTGCTCCCTGAGCAATTTCGGACTTGGCCGCAGTGTTATAGAAGACATGATCTTCCGCGCACGAGCCTGCCAATAGAGCCACGCCGAAAATGAGTGCTGATATTTTAGTTTTCATGATTGGTATTAATTATAATTATTTAATGTCTTGCCCGGACTGATGTAAGCCCGGACCGCCTCCGGCTGTATACCCTCGGCTCTCACCTGTATTTGCATCTGATATCCAGAATGCATATAAATCTCCGTCGTTGAGATAAAACTTGATTCTGACTGTCGTTTTATCCAAAGATTCCAAAGTTTTGTTTCCTTTCCACATGACCGCATGTCTGGTATTGTCACCGGTGACTTTAACACAGTCATTCTTTGTGAAACCTTCGATTGCCTTTCCGTTCCTGTCCTGGATTTCAACAAGCATATCACCTTTTACATCGGCATTCACGAAGAGGTATTTCCCGGCGAACCTCAGCGGTTCGGTCTGGAGTTCGCCTATCCCACTCATGGAGGCAAATCCGTCTCGTCGCAATGTGGCCAGACCGGTTGTCACGATTTCACTGCCATTGACAAGTTTTCTGCCACTCAGGTAGAAATACAGCTTGTCGTTAACAATGATTGGACTTCCGACTGCAGACTGTAGGTTCGCGTTATTCCATGCAGCGGGATTCTCGTCCACTGCAAGGAACGGATTCATGTCTTCTCTCAACCAGGAATAGCCGTCACGCGAGTAGCCGAGCATAATCTGGTTTCTTTTTATGACACCGTCCCTGGCGCAGACATCGTTCTCAGGACCCTGCCAGACCGAAAAAAGGCCCAGCATGATGCTTTCGTATGCAATAGCATCCTGATTGTATATGCCGGGGGCGCCGTCATTGTTGTTGTAGTAAGGATGCTTCTGTTCATTCGGCCATGGACCGAACCAGAAATTCTTTAAATCCGCCTTGGCCGCTTTATTTCCGGCGACAGGATCCTTGTGTTCCATATAGTCTCGTCCACGGACAGTATATGGGTCTCCACTGTGGACTCGTACATTGTGCCGCATAGACCATACCCATACATCCCTGAAAGGATTCTTATAAACAGTGGAACGGTCAGCGACTGAACCGGATGGCGTAGCATTGTCACGCCAAGCCTTTCCGTCCGATGAAGTGAGGTAATGGTAAGCCCATTTTCCGGCACCACCGGAGACTTCAAACATTTTGTAACGAGCGGAAGCATTGGTTTCCTGCTTGTCAATCCACACAGTCGAAGCATCCCTTACGGAACCACGACGGACGATATTTGTTCCACTCACAACATTAAGCGATGGCTTGGTCCAGTTGATGCCGTCTGCCGATTCGGCATAGCATGTGATACCGGCGCCGGAAGTCGCATAAGTCCCTCCACCGGCCATATACCACATCTTAAACTTACCGTCTGTCTCATCGTACCATACGCCGTCACTGAAAGGAGCGGCGAAACCACCTTTAGCACCCTGTTTTTCCCATGCCTGATCGGGAACCAAGACGGGATTGGCAGCGCTATATTCAGGATAGTGGAATTTACGGTTAAGATCTGTAGCGGCAATAAGGAAATTGTCGACAAATAATTGCCTGCCTATATCCACTCTTATAACCTCAGGCTTTGACAAAAGATAGAACGGAGTCATGCCAGTACGGATCTCATTAACATAATTACGTTGTGGTGGCCATTGAGCCGGAAGAACAATTCCGTTGTATATGGCATTGGGGTCTATGGGATCATCCGGAGGATTCGGAGTTGGAGTCGGCGTTGGCTCTGGATCAGGATTAGGTGCCGGGTCATCTCCACCACAAGATGAAGACAAAAGCATCGTACCTATTGTCAGAAATATAATCGCAATTTTTTTCATGGTCTCGTTAATTTGGAGTATCTATACCTGTTGCAGAAAGGCCCGGACCTCCTCCGGCAGTGTATCCGCGGCTTTCTCCCGATCCCCATGGCGAGATCCAGAAGGAATAGAGGTCGCCGTCTTTAAGATAAAACTTCAATCTGATTGGTTCGTGCGAAAGTTGGGATAAGTCTTTATTATTTTTCCACGTTATCATTGACTTCGTGGAATCAGATTTCTTCATGCCCAGACAATCCTTTCTTGTATAACCTTCGATGGGATTGCCGTCAGCATCCAATACCTCCACAAGTAACTGTGATTTTTTATTTCTGACATCTGCATTGACGAAAAGATACTTGCCGTCGAAAGATATCGGTTCGGTAGTCAGTGAGCCTTCTTCCTTGCCGGCTTTCATTGACACGAAGCCGTCCCGACGGAGTTTTGCGAGGCCAGTCGATGTAAAACTGTCCCACATGATGTCGTTTAGCCTTCGGCCACTGCAGTAGAAATAGAGCGAATCACCGACAATCAGGGGGACGCCGCCAATAGACTGCATGTTTCCCCAGTTCCATGCTCCATCTGTGGTGTCATTCGCCATAAACGGCACGTGTGATGGACGTGAGAAGTGGAATCCGTCGCGGGAATATCCTAAACAGATCTCATTGCGCTTCTGTATGCCTAACTCTCCGCAGACATTGTTTTCAGGACCCTGCCATACTGCATACTGTCCGAGCATGATACTTTCGTACGGAATGCAATCGAAATTATATATACCGGGGTTGACAGCGGGGAAGTTCGGATGACGGGGTTCCTTGTCATCAGGTGTAAACCAGAAAACGACATTCTTGTCAGGTATGCCCTTGCGCACGCGATGGGCCATGGATACCGCGGTTTCCGGGTCTTTTGACTCTAAATAGCTTCTCGAACGGGACGAGACCTTGGTTCCGTAGCGCATTGACAGACACCAGACATCACGGAACGGGTTATAGAATACAGACGAGCGGTCGTATAAGTCTCCTGACTGTGCGACGCCATCGCTCCAGTGAATGCCATCAGGCGAATACTTGAGAATAAACTGCCAGCGTCTGTCGGTCGGACGACGCTCAACATTGAACATTTTATATCTCTTGTTTGGGTCGGATTCTTTTCTGTCAAGCCAGATTGTGGCCGCGTCACGGTTTGCGGTATCAACAAGACAGGTCCCCTTGACAAGATCCAGGTCAGGCTTCACCCAGTTTATGCCATCCTCTGACTCTGCATAACCTGTATAGAATGTCTGTTTATCCTGTTTATGTATCGAACCGGCACCGGCAAGATACCACATCTTGAACTTGCCGTCCTTTTCATCATACCAGATGCCATCGCTGAACGGTGCGGCATAAGGAGCGCCCTCGGTGGTCTTTTCCCAGTCGGCTGTCGGTTCAAGCACAGGATTGCCCGAATAGAATTCAGGAGTATGGTACACAGGTGTCAGGTCAGTTTCCGCTATAAGGAAATTGTCTACAAACAACTGACGGCCGACATTTACCGGTATCACCGCCGGTTTATTTATAAGATACGGCACAGGCATTTCGGTGGCTTTTGCCGGTTCCTTATATCGGGGAGGCCATTCTACCGGTAACTGGATGCCATTGTATAGGATCTCACCGGAAGAATTGCCCGAGCCGCCGGCTAAAGCGGCAAGGGCGATTCCGATAAGCGATCCTGTAAGGATTGATCGTTTCATAATTAATATCCGGGATTCTGTTTTGCTTTGGGATTAGATTCAATTTCTGAAATGGGGATGGGCAACCATTCATGTTTGTTCTCGGTGAAACCCTCGTAATCAGTCTCGGAAATAAGACGTTTGAAATTCGGGTCCACTCTTTCAAGTTCGTGGAATCTTTCGGCCAGATCACCCCAGCGTAGGAGATCATAGAATCGATGACCTTCAAGTGCGAATTCCAGGGCTCGCTCGTTCTTGATGATATCGAGTGTCAGACCGCTGACATCAGGCATGTTGGCACGGGCGCGGACCATATTGAAAGCATCTGTGGCCGAAATGGATCCCTGTTTGCCTCCGCTGACAACCGATTCTGCATACATCAGCAGCACATCAGCATAGCGGATATAACGCCAGTTGACTCCATGAGCACGAGGCTGGTTATAGATATACTCTTTTACACCGCCACCGACACCAGTGATTGACTGCGGATTATTATTTCTCATCGGCATTGACAGATCCATGCCTTTCAGGAAGGCTGCCTTGTAAACGTGTGTGCGTGTATTGGCGACGGTGGTGAAATCGCCTGCCGGATACATGTCCTCGAAATGGTAGCCGCCGGGGCCTGTCAGACGCTGGCCGGGACGAAGCTTAATCTTGGGATCAAGATCGTTAAAGAACATTGTGGAGAACATTCGGATATCCGTATATCCGTCCTTGTCAATGCTGTTTGCGAATGCGTCGTAAAGCCAGTCGTGTACCACACCCTCATATCCGACACCGGTACCAGGCAGCATTATGCCACGGGTATCGAATGCCAGTCCTGATGTTGCGGTACCGGGATTAAACGCGGCATTTTCCACATCGCCGAGGAATTGCAGTTCGAGAATAGATTCATTGTTGTTTTCATGAGCGACATCAAAGTTGTGACCATACTCGACAAGCGAGTACGTCCCGTATGTACCTTTGATAATCTCATCGAATTCATTTGCGGCCTCATCATAATATGTCTGCTTGCTTGTGCCATAGAGAGGCTCAATGCCGCTACGATACAAATATGCCTTTCCTCTGAGAGCGGCGGCAGATGCTGCGGTTACTCGGCCCAACTGGTCTCCTTTCCAATAGCCTTTGTCTGGAAGATTCTCTTTTGCCGCCTTAAGGTCTTCTATGATCGCATCCCAGACTTCGTCGGGGGCCGAAAGTTCACGGACATAGTCCTGCATTCCATGTGGAGCATGTTTTATCAGGGCGACATTGCGATAGTTAGTCAGAAGATAGAAATGTGCGAATGCTCTCCAGAAGTACGCCTCTCCGAGATAGGCTTTCTTCAATTCCTGATCATAGAACTCTACTCCGTCAATATTCTCTATGACATAAGTTGCCTGCGAGGCGGTAGAGTACAGCAGACCGAAAGGCTGCATTATAGTATAATAACTGGAATTGAGCGATGAGCCATACATACCAGGCTTACCGTAGTCCGAATTCGACGAGGCCTCGTCCGAACGAATTATCATGGTCTTGGAGGCCGACGCACCAAAACTGCGCTGGGTCTGTATGTAGCCATAGCATGTCATTATTGCTTCATTAACCGCGGCCGGTGTTTTGAAGTAAGGACCCATGCTAGGCTGTTGGGGATTTACGGCAAGATCTTCGAACACATCGTCACATGCCGTTACCCCGAACGCTAATACAGATATTGCTAAATATTTAATGACTGATTTCATGGTGTTTTAGGATTAGAATGAAACATTAAAGCCAAGTGTGTAGGTACGGGCATTGGGATATGAGTTCATGTCAAGACCTCGGGCGAACAATGTGTTTGAACTTACTTCAGGATCAAATCCGGAGTACCTGGTACAGGTAAACACGTTTTGAACAGAGAAGTAGAACCGAAGTCGACTCATGTAGGCTTTCTTTGAGATTGCCTCGGGGAGGGTATAGCCGAGCTGTATGTTTTTCAATCTGAAATATGAGCCGTCCTCTATATAGAATTCGCTTGGCAGAGAGTTGCCGCCGTCTGCATTGGTTACCTTTGCAACCGGGACATAAGTGTTGGGGTTCTCTGGGGTCCAGGAGTTCAGCACGTCCTCAACCATGTTATTGGCATAATTGAAATAGTACTCATACTTCCGGGCATTGAAAATCTTGTTCCCGCTGACACCGTTGAAGAACAAGGATAGATCAAAGTCCTTGTAGAAGAAATCAAGATTGATGCCATAACTGATTTTCGGAATAGAATTACCAAGAATAACCTTGTCGTCTGCGGTTACCTTGCCGTCACCGGTCTCATCGTGGAAGATGAAATTACCTTCTGCATCAAATCCGTCAATCTTGTATCCGTAGAACGAACCAATAGGATCACCGGGGCGAGTGATTGTCGCGGCATCTGAGAATTTCGAGGAGAAGGAACCGGCCGTGATTGGCTGCACATTGTCACCAAGGGCCAGTACCTTGTTCTTCAATGTCGAAAGATTCGCCGTAATGTTCATCCTGAGGTCTCTGGTGAGAGAACGGTGCCAGTTGGCCATGAATTCCCATCCGCTGTTTTCTACGGATGCCGTATTTACGTACGGAGTCTCGTTCGAAGAGTTGATTTCAAATATCTGACCCGATGAAAGATTGAGGTCTATGGTTGCGAGCAGGTCGACATTCTTTTTATAGAAATAGTTTGCATGGAATGTGACCTCATTATTAAACAGACCGATTTCGAGGCCGACATCAGTTGTTTTGGATGTCTCCCATTTGAGATTCGTGGTCTTGAGATAGGCGGCACGGCCGTCAGTGAAACGTTGTCCGCCGACAGTGTACACAATAGGACCGAAAGCGATATTATCAAAGTTATACGGAGACAGGAAGTTGGCACCAAGTTCACCATACGATGCCGTAAGTTTGAGGAGCGTGACAGGCGTACCCTGAAGGAATTTCTCGTTATGTATGTTCCAGCCTACAGAGACTGCGGGGAAATAGCCCGTTCTGTAATCTTTATGGAATTTCGACGATTCGTCACGGCGTATACTTGCTGAAAGAAGGTATTTGCCGTCGAAATCATAGTTGACACGGCCAAAAAAAGATAGAAGCGCAGAATTCTTTTCATTGGAAGATATTTTACCGTCAACATTGGTTACACCGACAATATTCGGTGCACCGACATCATTGATGGTATTATAACTCATGCCGCGATAGAACTCACGCATCCAGCTGTGGCCAAGAGTTGCGGAAACACTGTGTTTGCCAAATTCCCGGTCGAAATTGAAGACATTGTCCCAGGTGTAATTCGATGACTGTCCACGGCTTTCGCTCAGTGAGTTTCTGGGATTACCGTAGTCGCTGTCCGGTGTACCGTCTTCATTCCATTTCGTATAGTATACAGGAGTATGATTGAAGCCATGGGAAGATGTGTAGTTGCCGCTGAAAGATGTCGTGAACTTCAGACCTTTGATAATTTCAACGCCGGCACTGAAACCACCCATCACATCGAAGTAAGACGTATGCTGATCTGTTGCATACAGGCCTCCGAAGGGATTATTCCTGCGGGCATTCTCAGTCTCGATATAATATTCAGGACCCCAGGATGCATAACGGCCGTACTCGTCGGTCACAGGCAATGTTGGCATACCTATATTGAATGTCGAGGTCGGAGTACGTTTACGCCAGACAATCTGCGCGTTTTCACTTACAAAGAATCGTCCGAACTTCCAGTTTGAATTTGTACGGGCGTTATATTTCTCGTACTCGGACTTTAAGGTCATGCCTTCCTGGTTGAGATATCCAAGAGAGAAGGAATATGTTCCGAAATCATTACCTCCTGAAATGGCCACATCTGCATTATAGACAGGGGCATTGCGTGTCCATTCGTCCACCCAGTCCGTATCGACAGTGGGATCGGTGGGATTCACGTTTTCGGGAGCGCGCGCCAGACCACTGTTAGCGCTTACCATATTGGCAAATTCCCGCCATTGGGCGGCATTCAGGAATTTGGGCGTATGCGCCAGAGTCTGTACACTGAAGGCAAAATTCGCGTCAACTTTTACAGAGCCCTTCTGCCCGTTTTTGGTAGTGATAAGGACAACACCGTTTGCCGCACGCGAACCGTAGATAGCAGCCGCAGCACCATCTTTAAGAACCTGAATGGTTTCAATGTCAGCAGGATTGAGTGTGGTAAGGCCATTGTTCGAAAATACGCCATCAATCACATATAGAGGCTCGGTCGCCGTAAGAGAGGCGGCCCCTCGGACAACGATGTTTACATCAGCGCCGGCAATACCACCTTGCTGCACTACATCGACGCCGGCTGCGCGGCCCTGCAGGGCCGATGCGACGTTCGAAGAAGTCTGCTTTATGACATCCTTGGAAGAAATTGTTGCAATTGAAGACGACATCTTCGACCGGTTCTGTGTACCGTATCCGATAACGACCACTTCGTCAAGCAATTGTTCATTCTCTGCCATTACGACATCGATAACAGTTTGTCCGTTAACCGCTACTTCTTTGGTTACACATCCGATGTAACTAAAAACAAGCGTGGATTTTCCGTCGACACTGATTTTATAGTGTCCGTCAAAGTCGGTGACCGCTGCGTTGCGTGGCGTACTTTTGTCAGAGACCGAAGCGCCAATCAACGGCTCACCCTCCTTGTCAGTAACCGTGCCGGTTACCGTTATCTTTTGTGCCGTGGCGGCCAAAGCCAGAAAACAGCACAGAAGAGATGTGATAAGGTTTTTTGTCATGGTTAATTGGTTTATTGTTTTTAAGGTGTTAAGAAATTATGTCTTCACATAGTGTACAGCTTTTTACAAGCATTCGTGGAATATGGAAAGGACCCTTGAAGATATTTCCTTTCGCTGGCTGTGCGACTGAACCATCGCGATGGAGATAACCGAACCACTCACCATATTCCCAATCCGGGAAATGGGCATATGTCCAGTCATGAATCATCTTATGCATTTCAAGATATTTGGGATTCTTCGTGGCTTCATAGGCATACAGTGTGGCTATGATTGCCTCGGTCTGGGGCCACCAGAATTTCATATCCTGAGAATAATCCTGACAGGGAAGATTTCGACAGTCCCGGAAATTTATTATGCCGCCATACTCCTTATCCCAGCCCCATTCCCAGGACCAGTCGAGAATCGTGGTCGCCATGTCGACGAGTTTCTTGTCCCATCCGCGGTATTTGGCCTCTTCAAGTATGAACCATGAGGTTTCGATACAGTGTCCGGGGTTGATGGTTCGTCCCGAACATGTGTCGATAAGGTCTCCTTCCGGTGTGACAGTCTCAAGGAGAGCCTTGAATTCGGGATGCATGAACAGTTTGAGCGTGCTGATTGATTCTTCTATCTGCTCATCCAGTTCGGGATCCTGAATCGCTTCGCGGATGCGGGATGCGGTATTGATGAGAATCATTGTTATTGAATGACCTATGGCAGGCTGGGTCGACAGATATTTTGGCTCGAGAATTCCGGGAGTCTTAATGAAACGCCTGATATTCCTGAACAAGTCAAGAGCCTTCTGGGCGTATTCAGGGTCTTTGGCCGCTATCGAGTATTCCGACATCGCTATGGCCGCAAAGCATTCCGAGAACACATAGCGGCGTTTGCGCAATGGTGTTCCGTCGGCCTTTACCTCAAAGAACATACGTCCGTCAGTGTCAAAGCAATGAGCCTCGATGAAGTCTATGCAGCTTTTGGACGCTTCAAGCCATTCGGGATTGTTCTCGATATTATTATAGGCGAAGGCTGCCGTGAAACCGAAGCGGCCCTGGAACCATACCGATTTCGTAGTATCTATCAGGGATCCGTCCCTGTCAACACAGGTATATACCCCGCCATTGACTTTATCAAGACCGTTCTTCAGCCAGAAAGGCATGATGTCATTTATCAGCCCTTCTCTGTAGGTTTTAGAACATTCTACAAGATACTGCTGTTTGACCATGATTTAGAATTGATTGCAACGTTCAAAGAAATTGATTGCCTCAAGTTCAGATTTCATTGCGGCTTCTTCCTCATCCGTCATATTTCGGAAAGGTGTACGGTTCGGTCCCAGATCAAGGCCGATAAGTTTCATAATGCGTTTACCGCCTACTATATTTCCCCGGTAATTGCAGATTACGTTTATTACAGCCTGGGAAAAATTCTGTTTTTCGCGGGCTGTCTCTATATCACCCTTTTCCCACGCCTCAATGATACCGACAAGCTCGCGTCCATTATAGTTGGTTGTTCCGCCGATACCGCCCTGTGCGCCGCCTTGGGCAAGCGATGGCAGGATGGTTTCGTCTTGTCCGTGAAGCATATCGAATTTTCCGTTCTTATACAGACGGCACTGATTGTATTCGTAAAGGCTCTCGAAAGTGTACTTTATGCCAGCAAAGTTGGCGATTCGTCCGTCTACGGCTTTCAGCATCTCAAGCATTGGGAGAAATGCACCGTTGAATGCGGGGATATGGTAATAGTAGAATGGAAGTGAAGGCGCTGCCGATGCAATTTCCTCGCAATATTTGACCAATTCTTCAATACGGCCGATTTTTGGGAAAGGAGGGGCCATCGCGCCGATACCCCATGCTCCTATCCTTTCGGCATGACGCGCAAGGTCTGCGCTTTCACGCAGACAGCAGCTGCCGACATGGACTATCACCTTGAATCCCTCGGGAACAGATTTGACCCAGGCTTCTGCAACCTGTTTACGTTCCTCGGGGGTCAGCATGTAGCCTTCACCTGAAGAACCGTTGATAAACACACCCTTGAGTCCGTTTTTAGCCAACATCGCAGCATATGCCGGAATTGGCTCAAGATTGATGTCACCGTTTGGATGCATTGGTGTAAACGGAGCATCAATCAAACCTTTAATCTTTTCCATAATAAGAATAAGTATTTAAATGTGAATTGTTAGATTTTGACTTTGCCTATTAATTTGCGTATTTTCCCAGTGCTTATGGCTGGCGCATGCGGGTCTTCGGGAAATACAATGCAATATTCACCTGGATGAAGTTCGACAAAAAACCTTGGAGCGTCATCGCTCAAGGCACAGTCTCCTTCTTCATCGTAACTCTGCGTATAGTGTTCAATTTCATTGAGTGGCTTCCATCCGATCTTTTCTTCTCCACCAAGAAGAATGTGCACGTCTATATATTTACGGTGCATCTCTAGGGGTTGTGCATCTTGTGAAGCGCCTGAAATATCAAGATTCATCACAAATACATCATTCCCTTCAATTTCTATTTTCCCAAGAGGAAGTTTATTAAAGTCTGTGTCTTTTATAAAATCAAACAGTACTTTAAAGCCAGGATGAAGGCTTTCTGTCGTTTTGGTATTTCCTAAATTGCCTATTTTCATAATGAGTGGTATTAATACGAGCGCAAATTAACAAACAATTTTTAAATCCAACAAATTTTATTATAAAAAATTTTACAAACAGACCGAATATTTTTAAAACATACTTAAAATAGCCAAAAACAAAATGCTTGATTTTTAAAATTAACATATCAATATTAACTATTTGCATAACTAATACAATTTAAACATATAGATACTCAACCAAATCTCCCCCTTTTACAATAAAAAATAGAATATTTATAAGCATATTCGTTCTTATGTCCCCAATTTTGCCATATAAATAATATCAGCGTTGAATTAAATCTTTAATTTCACCGATTAAAAGCCAAGTTTATAATATATGTATTATTATGTAGTGTTATTAAGAAAATATTTTAATAACATCGCTTGCTATTTTTAAATTTAACGTAATTTTAATTATTTATATTTTGAGAAGGTATAATACCGCAAAAGATATCAAACACAGACACCAATACCCAAAAATATAATTTATTGTAGCGGCATTTTGAAAAATATTTATTAACTTTGCATTGTTTAATAACAATATGGCTATATGAGCATCTCACTAATACCTGATAACGAACGAGGTTACAACAAGAAAAAAATCATAACATCTTTTTTTTACAACCTCAATCTGACTATACCCGAACTTGCAAAAGAACTCAATCTCAGCATCCCTACCGTTACGAAACTGGTAAACGAAATGGTAGAAGACGGTATCTTGAATGATTACGGCAAAAGCGATTCCGGCGATTCAAGAGCCGGAAGGAAACCAAGCACCTACGGTCTAAACCCCCATTCCGGCTATTTCCTCGGTATAGATATCAAGCGTAATCATGTCAATATCGGGTTATGTAATTTCAACGGCGATATCGTCAGACAGGATTTCGATATACAGTTCACGGAATCTATTCCCATGGATGACATAAATGAAATTTGTCAGATTACCAACAGTTTCATCAAATCCAGCGGTATTGACAAATCCAAGATATTGAATACGTGTGTAAACATTAGTGGCCGCGTCAACCCCTCCACAGGTTTCAGTTATAGCATGTTCAATTTTTCCGAAACTCCGATTACGGATATATTTTCAGAAAAACTGGGAATACCCGTGTGCATCGAGAACGACACGCGTTCCATGACCTATGGAGAATGCCTGAAAGGATCCACTGTTAGCGGTGAAAAGAATATATTGTATGTAAATCTAGGGTGGGGTCTCGGATTGGGCATAGTGATCAATGGGACCGTATATGAAGGAAAATCCGGATTTGCCGGAGAAATCGGACACATAAGCGCGTTTGACAATGAACTTTTATGCCATTGTGGCAAGAAAGGCTGCCTAGAGACCGAAGTATCCGGGCTTGCCTTGCACCGCGAACTTATTGCCAAGACCAAAGAAGGTAAAGTATCCGTGCTATCCGGGAAAGTCGAAAAAGACGAGCCTATCTCTCTGAATGAAATAATTGAGGCTATAAATAACGAAGATTTCCTGTGTATAGAATTACTGGAGGAAATTGGCGAAAAACTAGGCAAGCAACTCGCCAACATGATAAACATATTCAACCCCGAACTCGTGGTTATAGGCGGGACACTGTCGGCTGCCGGCGACTATCTTGTACAGCCCATCAAGCAGGCGGTAAAAAAATATTCACTCAAACTTGTCAATAACGACAGCCGGATTGTTTGTTCAAAACTGCACGAAAAAGCCGGCATAATCGGTGCCTGCATGACAGCCCGCAGACAAATGTTTGAAAAGACTTAAGTGATATATCCAACAAATCACATGACAACACATCTGCCGGCAATAAACATTTTATCGCCTTTTTTTGGCATTGTTTGCTTCAAATAAGGTTTTATTCCCCAACTAATTGGAAATAAATTATCCAGAACCTCATCAGCGATGAGCCGGGCATTGAAATGAAACTCGCCCGATTCCAAGACATAGACAACTGATATCCAGGCGAAGTTATTAATATTTCACTGCGATTGCCTACCCTCATACACCCTGCGGTGGGTCATCACCTTCTTCATGTTTGCCTGCGCCCACTCCGTGAGTTGCTGGATCAGCGGCAGAAGTGATTTTCCGACATCCGTAAGCCGGTATTCGACTTTAGGCGGAACAACGGCATACACCTTCCGGTCGATAAAGCCGTCGGCCTCCAGTGTTCGCAGCGTGGATGAGAGCACTCGCGATGACACGTCGGGAATCAGTCGGCTGAGTTCGTTGAACCTGACAACACCCTGCTCGCCGATGACAAGCACGGTAAGAAGGGCCCACTTGTTGCCAAATCGGGCTATGACGTTTCTGACAGGACACATCTCTATTATGGTTCCGGTTTCTTCTTTCTTTATCATATAGCGGGATACTTACTTTTATTTGCAAAGTTAGTAATTTGTTTTGATATACCGTAGAAAAATCAACCATCCATCTGTCTGATTAAAAAAACAGTTGTCAATGAAAATTTTTTCTCTCTGATAATCAGCAAAACCGATAAAAAGGTTACTATGGGCGAAAAATGTAACTTCTTGACAAGCAGTTATTATCATTATAACTTTGCAGTGCGTAAACAAAAAAACAAATGATATGAAACAGAATCAGACAATCGAAAAAGGCGCGAACTTCAGCGCGGCAAACTTCGGCAAACTCGCCGACATCAAGGATTACGTTCTCGAACTCGGCCCGGAAGTCAGGATACCCGGCAAGGTATTCGGAGGTCAGGCTGTCGGCGCAACAGGCGGCGAGTTCTCATTCCAGGTATTCGCTCCAGGTCAGGAAACAGGCTTCCTGCACACCCACAAGAATCATGAGGAACTCTACTTCTTCCTCGCTGGCAAGGGCGAGTTCCAGGTTGACGGCGATGTCTTCCCGGTTGAGGAAGGATCCGTAGTGCGCGTGGCCCCCGACGGCCGTCGCAGCGTGCGCAACAACGGCACCCAACCCCTTGTGATGCTTTGCGTGCAATATCGCGGCAACACATTCACCGCCGAGGATGCCGCCGACGGAAACATTCTCAATGAACCTGTAAAGTGGTAGGAACATGAGGAAAATATTCATAGGAATGACGGCTGCAGTCTTTGCCCTTTCCGTTGCCGCACAGGAGAAAGGCCGTTTTGAGACATACGACCTCGATGGATTCAGACTCCATGTTTACTATACGAATGACGCTCTGGGCGATGCCTCCTACATCATAGAGGGCAGGGATTCTCTGGTAACCCTTGAGCAGCCGCTCTTCAAAGACAATGTAATGGAATACGATGCCAGACTGACGTCTATCGGCAAGCCTGTGGCCGCACGCATCACCGACTATCATCTGGGAGGGACATACGGACACGAGACCTTCATGGCTGAAGGTATGCCCAAATTCATGAACGAGGGAGCATACGCGGCCATGATGAAAGGTTTCGCGCAGAATTTTGGAGACGCCATCGTGCCGCTCCCGACGGGCAGAAAGGATGAGGTGGCTTTCGGCACCACGGAAACATGGGACCGGATTCCTTTCAAATTCAACCACGGCGCCGCAACCGATTTCCCCGGCGCAAGCATCCTTATTGGCGGACAGGTCTACTTCACCCACTGGGTTCCCGTGAAGGCGCATGAAAGCCATCTGCATATCACCTCGCCTGCCGCGATAGATGCTGAAATTTCGGAAGCCCGCAAATCGCTCGAATCAGGAGCGTCGGTATTCATCGGCGGTCATGGCGGCGCGGCCGGTAAGGACGCTGTACAGTTCAAGATCGACTATCTCACGACAATGAAAAAGGCTCTTGCCGACAACACGACGGAAGGCGGATTTATCGCTGCCATGAAGAAGGCATATCCCGGACTTGCCGGTGAGAACAACCTGCCGGAACTGGCAAAGACATTGTACAGGAAATGAATGATTGCCACAAATTTCATTCAATGAGTAGAAATCTTAAAACCGACAGGAAAGCCGGTCAGGAGTTGAGCGCTGCAAGCGCTGCTCTTGACCGGCTTTTCAATGAACCAAGATTGCCGGTAAAAGACACAAGAATAATCTTTAGTGCCAGAAATGACGATTTAACATTGACGGTCACACAATATCAGGCAGAGGTAAAAATCATAATTGGAAATCTTTAGTCTTTGCAGGTTTTCGCGACAGCAGGCAATCCTTGGACCAAATGCACTTGTTCTTCCTATATTTAGACATTATGTAATTCCTCTTTTCCCTCAGAATCGGCAGTATGAAGGTTAAATTGCTGTCACATTCTATGGATTTTCGACACAGGATAAACCCGGCTATTTGCCTGAATTTATCCGGCTACGCCGGCTGTCAACTTTAGTTGTAAAGGGCCAGACGGGCTATACTGAGCGAGCGCATGAAACCGGGAAAAAATCAGACATATTCGGCATTCATGCGGAAGGTGAATGACTTGCGTCTGATCACAACCACTACTCCAAAAAGCATTGTGACTATAAAATTGAGCATAAAGGGGAAATGGTTGCTTGTTGTTCCGAATAGACCGCGGAAAAAATCGACGATAAACGGAGTCAGCGCCACCGCGATATAGTTGACCGAGAGAACTATTGCCAGCGCCAGCGTCGACTTGCGTCCGTCGGTCACGGTATACGTTGCCTTGTCGTAGATTACGGGCTGGAACACGCCGTAGCCAAAACCCATCAGGGATGCAGCCACATAGAGCAGGACGTGATCGCGGGCCATGGTCATCATCAGCAGACCTGCGGCAATCGAGGCAGTGGCAAGCAGCGACGTGCGCTGGCCCAGGAGCCTGATGACATAGGGAAGAATGAATCCCGGCAGAAATACCGCGAGATAGAACAGCGCCGTAATGGTACCGGTGATTCCGCTGCCGAGATGGTCTTCCTGTATGAGGAATGGCAGATAGTAGGATATCACCGACACGACATAGGTGATGATGGCGTAGAAACCCACCAGACCTGCTATTCTACCCACTATGAAGCCCGACGCCACCTTCTCTCCGGACTCCGCGACGCCTGTCACCGATACCGGCTTAGGCTGGCGCGTACTCCCCGCTGGCGTAATGCCGTTCACCTTCTCCGAATATGCCGGATTGGCCTCACGCACGAACAGCATCAGCGCAAGCGGCACTGCCGGTATCAGATAGACCAGGAAAGGCATGTGCCAGTTGCCGTGATTGAGCCATCCAACGACAAACGTTGCCACGACGAGAGCCATATTCGAAATACCACTCTTGATACCCAACTGCTGCATGCGGTACTTTCCGGCAAAAGTGTCCGCTATAAGTCCCGCCGCCAGAGGTATGACCAGACCGCACCCACAGCCAAGAAGACAACTGACCGCGATAAGCATCGGCATACTGTCTGCGAAGAAGTAGAGTATACCTGCGGCAAGATATATGGAGAGTCCGATGATGACTATCAGTACCTTGTCGTTTGACTCGGAAAGTTTTCCGGAGAAGAGCACGAAGGGTATTATCAACAGGTTGGGCAAGACCGTAAGCAACTGAATCTCAAGGTCGCCGACATGTGGGAAAATCTTGTCGAGATTTCCCAGCATGGGGCTGACGGCCAGCCCCGGAAGGTTGACCACCAGCGAAATCGACCATATTGACAGCAGGGCCGGCAGTGTGATCGATCCTTTTCCGGTGGGAATTCGCATCATGGCAGGAGACTTTTTACGTTATTTCGCCTGATTCTCACGCTCGATGGCTGCCTTCACCTCTTCTTCGGTAGGCTGGTAGCCGGGGGCCCATTTGGACACCTCACCGGGCTTGCGGCCTTCTATCTGCCAGTCGAAAGGATAGAAGTCAGTCCCTGCGTCTCGCCACGACTTCTTACGCCTTGCATACAGTATGAGTGGCAACGCTATGAATACGACGACACCTAGCACAAGGATACCCACATACATGACGGGGCTGCCTGTCTTTATCTGTGTGGGTGGCACGAAACTCAGTACACCTGCGACAACGGCGCCGAGAATGCCGAGTCCCGAGACAATCCACATGCCGAAGCGTCCACCGGGCACACGGAATCCGCGGCGTTTGTTGGGGGCCGTGTGACGAAGGCGTATGAAGGCGACGTAAATGATTACTACCATGATCAGATAGATGATGGTTGTCATCTGGCTCAATATCTGGTAGGCCGACTCAACGGAGGGGAGAAGCACAAGTACGAGCGACAGTACCGTCACGATGGCGGCCTGAATGTACAGTATGGTTGTCTGAACGCCGTTCTTATTGGTATGCTGCAGCGACTTGGGCAGGTACCCGGCCTTGCCTACGGCAAGCAGACCGGTCGAGGGACCTGCTATGACGGCGCTGACCTGTCCGAGAACACCGAAAGTAATCAGGACAGCCATCACATTTCCCAGCCACGGCGCGCCTATGGATGCCCAGAGGTCATTGTATGCCACGAGCAGACTCTGTAGCAGATTGATCTTGCTCTCGGGTATGACCATTCCGATGGCGAGAGTGCCGGCCACAAAAATGGCGAGGATTATAAGCACAGCCACCAGAACCGACTTCGGAAAATCGCGCGAGGGATTCTTCATGCCCGGTACATGCACAGCCTGAATTTCCATGCCTGCATAAAACAGGAATATGCTGGCGGCAAGTACTATCGTGCCGAACTGTTCGAAATCAGGCCAGAACGGCTTGTCGAGAGGAAGGTAAATGGTTTTGCCCAGAAGCAGATACACCACACCCATCACGATAAGGACGGCGGCGGGAATAATCGTGCCGCACAGACCGCCCAGCGTGCTGAGCTTGTTGGCATATTTCATGCCCCGGAACGTATTGAATGTACAGACCCAGTAGACGCCAAGAACTATCAGAAGGGTGTATATGCGGTTCGCGGCCAGTCGCGCATCGAAAGCCTCGGGCCAGAAAACGTAGGCCAGCGATACCGCTCCGAACATCAGCACGGCCGGGAACCAGATGACGACCATCTGCCAGTCGAGATACATGCTCAGCCATCCGGTACGGGTGCCGAAGGCTTCTGAAACCCAGCGGAACACACCGCCCGACCGCGTATATGTGGAAGCCAACTCGGCGCATACCAAAGCATAGGGCACAAGAAAGACAAGAGCGGCGAATACATAATAGAATATTGACGTCAGGCCGAATTCAGCCTGGGAAGCGAGACCACGCATACTCACGATGGTGGTCACGATCATGATGGCCATAGCCATCATGGTGAGCTGTTTGCCGCCGGTCGGATGAGTCTGAGGGGTTGTCTCTTTGATTTTATTATCAGCCATAGGAGAAATCTTTTTGTAGATGAAATGTAAGGAGCCGGTGCCGGAATTATCCCGCACCGGCTCCGGTTAGCTGTATCTTAAATCCCGTCACAGACTGACGGCATTACAGTATTTTATCTTGCCGGATAGATGGTAGGATAGGCTTCGCCAATCTTCGTGCCGACCTTGTAGTGAACGCCGGGACGGGCTGTGAAGTTGACGTTGCATGCGGCCTCGAATACCATTACTATATCTGAGCCGCCGAACTGGAAGTAACTGATCTCTTCGCCCTTGCGCAGGACCTTGCCGACTTCGGCGGTCATGATGACCGACGATACCTGACCCATGCCCATAGGCAGAACGGCTACCAGACCGATGGGACTGTCAAGGACAACCAGACCGCGGTTCTGCATGAATTCGTATCCGGGGGTGTCGGGAGCACCGAATGTGTTGACTCTCTTTGCTTCCAGACGGTTACGGCCCGTTGCGGGATCCGGAACGGCGGTCACTTCAAGATATACGTCACCCATGATGTCGCGCGATTCGAGAACACGTCCGCCTACAGGGGCATGCTGACGGTGATAGTCGGCCGGGCCCAGGAACGAGTGCATCCATTTGCCGCCGGCGAAACGGTCCTTGTAGGGGCTGCCCTCAAGAAGTTCCGAGATTTTCCAGTGGATACCCTTGATCTCGATGGTATCGTCGCCGCGTACTTCCCACGATCCGTCGAATGTGGCATCGGCAGGCGAGGTGATGATACGGCTGTCCTCGATGTCGGCGATAGGACGGCAGCCCGGTTTGGTGTGGCGGGCGAAGAACTGGTTGTAGGTCTTCCAGCTTCCGTGAGGCTCCAGATACTCGGCCATGTTGAACTCGGGCGAGTCGTAGAATGACTTGATGGTTTCCGGAGTGATTGACTCGGGGCTGTCGAGGAATTTACCCAACTCTTTTACATAAGCCTTCATCCATGCCGACAGAGGGGTGAGGGCAGGTGCTTCATCGCGAGGTGCTACAGCATTCTGCAGTTCCTTGACCGGCGACTGGTCGAGGATGAAGTAGAACTTGCAGATATGATTGAACATTGCGCGGCCGAACTGGTTCTCCAGAGGAATCCATGTCAGATTCGCATCGAGCCATGCGTAGTAATCTTCTAGCGAGTTGATGTCGTCCATTTCCTTGACATCACAAGCTTTTGCGTTCTCATAAGCCTTCTGGAACTTGTCCTGCCAGCCATTCTTTTCGATCATGTCGAGAAGTTCCTGCACGATCGGTTGGTGTTTTGTTGTTGCCATATACTTTGAATTTTTAGGGGAATATATTCTTGATGTATCTTTTCATGCATCTGTTCAAATAACATAATAGAATGGCATAAGTTCTCGACAGTATGAATTTTAACTTATTTAATACTATCTTAAGACTTTGGGCAGTTTAAAACAAAGCGATTGACAAGCATAGAAATCAGCTTGTCAATCGCTAATCATTCTGCTGCCGCATGCTACAGACACGGCCGTGCCTGCTCCCGGCGGCTGGCAGGAGCGTTTCCAGGTTCGCACCCCTTTAATAGTTCTTGGCCTCTATCTCGAAGAAACTGCGCTTATGGAGGCATACCGGACAGACTTCCGGTGCCTTTTTGCCGATATGTATGTGTCCGCAGTTACGACAGATCCACACTGTGTCACCTTCGCGCGAGAACACTATGCCTTCTTCAATATTCTGAAGCAGACGGCGATAACGCTCCTCATGGTGTTTTTCTATCGCGGCTACGGCACGGAAACGATATGCTATCTCGGTGAATCCTTCGGCTTCGGCCTCATCTGCCATCTTTGAATACATCTCGGTCCATTCATAGTTTTCTCCCTGGGCCGCGGCACGAAGATTGTCCATAGTGTCAGAGATTTCGCCCCCGTTCAGCAGTTTGAACCAGAGTTTTGCATGTTCTTTTTCATTGTTGGCAGTCTCCTCGAAAATTGCCGCAATCTGCTCGTAGCCATCCTTACGGGCCTTCGAGGCAAAGTATGAGTACTTGTTTCGTGCCATAGATTCGCCTGCGAACGCTTCCATAAGGTTACGCTCGGTCTTTGTTCCTTTTAGATCTTTCATTTTATTGATTTATTTAATTGGTTATTAAACTGTCAGAATTTCTTTTTTTTACCGCACTCAGGACAGACTCCCTTAAAATAGACATTTACGTTGTCGCATAGAAAGTCAGCAGGGGCTTTAAGCGAGGACATGTCCAGCGGGATGTCAAAGATCTTACTGCACTCCCTGCATATGAAATGTGCGTGTGGCATATGAAGGACAGAATCGTAGCGTGTTGAATCAGACGAAATGTTTATATCATTTACAAGTCCCTTCTCGGCTAGCAGTTTCACGTTATTGAATACTGTAGTTCTTGACAATGTTGGGTTATGCCTATGCACGAATGAATATATTTCATCGGCGGTAGGATGACTATCGCTCAAGGATATGAATTCTAGAATCTCAAGTCTCTGTATCGACGGTCTGACACCGGCATCAGTGAGTTTCTTTAGCAATGCGGTTTTATCATTCATATTCTTTTCTGTAATAACATTATTTTTGTATTCACTACAAAATTATATCTTATACAATTTAAATCCAAATCATTTAACATACATTAAGCATAAATCAGAACAAAACCTCATCAGGCCAAGAAACATAATGCGACATCAGCTGGTGCGATATCAATAGTTGTTTTTTTACATTTTCCAAAAAAAACAAGGATATTCCAAAATTTATTTGTACGTTTGCGAATGAATATACGCATCATGTCATGCAATCCTTATATCTATACCATTAAATTATAAAACAGATCGCCTTGAAGCACTTTTATTTTATATTGTTGTTTCTGCTAACTCTTTCAGCAAATGTCTGGGCCGCCCCTGCCGATGATAACATCTATATCGCCGAACGCAATGTGACCTGTCGGTTGAGCACACGCGACGGACGTGTCTCTGGTGCCAGGGTCTCGCAGGAATACAGCATGTGCTGCCGCCGTGTCCAGGACACCGGACTCGTAATGGCTTTCTACGACCAGAACTCGACAGTTGAACATGCCGGTGCCACCGGAGGAAAACCACAGTACAGGGCATGGGAGAACGGTGATATTTTTTATTCAGGAACACGAGCCTGCCTCCTTCCGGTCGAGCTTAAGCCCGGAAAGTCTTCTCAGGCGGACATCCGCATCTCATACTCAAATCCGGAATTTCTGGATGACATATTGCTGGCATCCTCACTTTACGATATTGTCAGGGAAAAAGTTACAGTCAACATTCCGGCCGAAGTAGCCTCAACGGTTACGGTAGACATTTTCAACGGAACCGGCCATGAAAAGATGATGCGCGACGTCGATTCGAAAGGCAATGTGACAGTGACAGTTACCGTCGACAGCGTAAAGACATTCAGCCGCGAAAGCATGATGCCCGATCCGGTGACAAGCATGCCGCTGGTACGCGTCAACGCCGCGTTTGCTGACCTTGGCGATCTTTATGACTATCTGCGGGCCAAACTCGAGACACTGGACACTCCGGAAGCCGGAATCACCCGACTCGCGGAACAACTGTCCGCAGAGGCGGGAAACGACACGCTTGCACGCGTGGATGCCGTGGCCCGCTGGGTACGCGAGAACATTCGCTACGTGGCCATTGAGCATGGCGAACTGTCCCATAAGCCGGCTCCCGCTTCCGAAGTGCTGACCAACCGCTTCGGCGATTGCAAGGGATCGGCGAACCTCATATGTGCGCTTTTGAGAGCCATGGGCATTGACGGCAGGCGGGTATGGATAGGCACAAAAGGCAATGTTACGGCTCCTTTCAGCAAAAGTCCGACTCTTGGAGCGGCCAACCACATGATTGCGGCGGCTTTTTTAGGTGACACCATCGTATATGTTGACGGTACCGCCGGGTACGCCCCGAGGGGATTTGTCCCGTCGTCGATTGCCGGTCAGGAATGCATGATTGAGAACGGCGACTCATATATAATCACCCGTGTGTGCGACCCATACCCGGCGCAGAGTCTACTTCGACAGACAGGTCGCATGGATATCGACGGCAACAGCCTGCGTGGAGATATACGCTACGACATGGACGGCATGTGGCGTTGCATGATTGAGTCTACACTGGCTGGCATAAGCGCCGCGCGTCGTCCCCAGGTTCTCGCCTCCATCCTGTCCATGGGGCGCAAGAGTATCGTGGCCGAAAAGGCTGACCTGATACCTTCGCGCGCTTACGATGCCGACACTTCCTCCATTGCCGCCACTGTCTGCGACAATGAGGCCGTGAAGGCTGTCTCTGCCCGCTCTCGCCTCTATGTCATGCCCCGCCTCCTACGCATGGCGCAGGTCAGTACCGTCGACGCCCGCAAACGCAGATGGCCCGTCGACAGCAGCGACTTCCTTCCGGTGGATGCCGACGTTGTCATTGGCATACCGCAGGGCTATGTCGCCGACGGCATTCCCCTCAGTGTCACCATCGACAACCCTTGGTTCGAAGGACATGTGACATATACACCCGACGGAAACGATGCCGTGCGATGTACCGCATCGCTGCGACAGCGCAGGGAGTATGCCGCACCCCACGAGGCATCCGCATGGAACGATGCCGTGAAGCAGGTGGAAAAAGCCTCGAACACCGCGCTGACTCTTATTGAGGCACGGACAGAATAAATACCGGCCCACAAACCAAACCTGAACATGAAAATACTAAAAGCAATGAACGCTATGACAATTTTACGCGCCCTGTCGGTGTCAGCAATGCTTCTGACCATGCCATGCGCTATTTCGGGCGCAGGAATCAACAAGGGATTCTTCAAGAAAGCAGCGGAAAAAGTATGGGCGATTGATGCCGACGGCATATTCAATCCCGCGGCGCCCGTTCCAGACAGCATTGCCGATGGACAGTCGGCGGTAATTATTGCACGGCAGGACCACTTCGAGACCAGACGTGAAGAACAGAATACCATCTACGACGCCACAGGACGCACCAACCGCACCGTTGTGCGCCACGCGCGGCGAAGCATGGTCAAGTTGCTTGACCAGAGTGCCGTCGACTACTATTCGGACTTCGAGTTCGGAGGATCTTCGGTACGCCGTGACTATGGCAGCGCCCTGGACGCCAAGATAGAGAATGCCTTTGGCGCTCGCATACACAAGACCGACGGAACCGTCGTTAACATCGACCCATCGACGGCCCTCGAGGTCAGCGACGGAAAGAAGGGAGGCAAGAACAAATCGTTCAAGATAGCGATACCTTCCCTGCAAGTCGGCGACGTGATAGAATATTTCTATTATACAGAATATATGAAAGAGCGCGACGACGTGTGCGGTCTGGATGTCGAACTGAGCGACCGGTATCCTGTGATGAACCGACTTGTGACCGGCAGCCTCGACCCCACCCTCGCCGCCGAATTCTACAGTTACAACGGCGCCCCGAAAGTGTCGGGCACACGCGACAACGACTTCATTTCCGCCCGTATGTCCTGCAACAATATTCCAGCCGTGTCATTCAGCAAGTTTCTTTTCCCGGAGCGCCAGTTGCCGTTCATCAGGCTCAATGTAATCAACAACTATCAGTTGCCCGAGGAGCAGAATTTCCGCTCGTCGACTGCTCGTGGCGGAGGTCTGTTCAACAGCGTCTCGCCCACGGCCATATTTATCGAGGCTAAGGAAAACATAGCCTATGTGGCATACCTCCTGTGGAAATCGACACGACCTATCAGTCCCCTCCCGTCAAGGGCCCTGAAGATGACCAGAAACTACATCAAGGCTCATCCGGACGCTACCCCGCGCCAGATTGCCGATGCCGCATACCTCGCCTTGCGGTACTGCAATCACACAGCCGACCAGGAACACCGCATAGGTTCGTCATTCCTGCTCGCCATGTTCCTCAACGACGTATTGGAACATCTTGAGATTTATCCTCTCGAGGAAACAGGCATTGGCATTGTCAACTCCCGCGAGGAGGTGCCTACCGAGGAATTGTCCGGTTGGAACCAGAGCAACTTCGTCGCATGCGCCGGCGACAGCGTCTATCTCATGTTCCCCGGTTTCAATATCGCCCCGGGCGAGTTGCCCGGCGAATTCCAGGGCGAGTCGGGGCAGAGTTATCTCGGACGTCTGCGCGAGACAAAGAAACAGACTCCCGTAAAAAGTTTCACGGTTCCAGACCGCAGGTATTCAGGCAACTATGTAAAGACCGAACTCACCGTCTCCGTTGCCGACGACGATCCTGACGCCCTGCAGGTGACACGCGAGGTCCGGCTCAGCGGAAGCGCCAAACAGTTCGGAGAGGATCTTGTCGACCGCGCCGAATGGATTCGCGGCGTCGAGGAATACCTCGGCATCGACAAAAAGCCCTATCAGATAAAAGGGTACGACACCAGAGAGCGGGCAGACGAATTGCGTGACGCACTGATGGACGAATGTGCCGCCGTGACTGGCGTGAGACCGGACAGTGTGATCGACTACACAATACGCGACCGGGGATTCCTGCCCGGACACGACGAGATGGTCTATACCACCACAAACCGTTTCAGCGGTCTTGTCGAGAAACTCGGCGACGACATGGCTGTCACCCTCGGACGCCTCGCGGGGCACATCGAGAAACTCGACGGCAGTGAACGCGAGCGCCTGCTCGACGCAATGCTTCCAACGGCCTTCCAGAACACACACCTTATCACGTTCAAGGTTCCCGAAGGCTATAAGGTCGACCAGACATCCCTCGACGACTTCAACCGCACTGCGGCTAACGCACTGGGGGTATTCATGGCCAACGCACAGGTCAACGAGAACGGCGATGTCGTCGTTCAGTGCGTGCTACGCGTCAAACTGGCCAGCGTTCCTCTGCAGGGATGGCCGCTGATGCGCGAACTATACGACGCAGGTGCCCGATTCGCCGATGCCGCCATCGTATTCGTCAAGGCATGAGATACGGCCCTTGCCAGACTCCACGGATAGTCGGACAACTATTCCCTGACCCATCATTCGACCCCACTCCCCTCCCCCTCGGCTTCCCGCATGAGGAGGAGGGTGTCGCCCGCATGCAGCGGAATAGTGCCGTTCGGCACCATGTAGCGGTCGTCACGTTTTATCATTATCACCAGCGAGCCTTTGGGCAGTGACATCGCCCCGAGCGTATTGCCCCGGTCGAAATGCTCCTCCGTCAGCACCATAGTGTCGAGCGACGTGGGCATGCTGTCGTCAATCTCGATGCCGAAATCATCGGCCTCTGGCGACGGTTCCTTGACCAGGCCCAGGAGCCGAGCTGCCGAAATCACCGTGGTTCCCTGCACCAGCAGCGAGAGTAGCGTTACAAAGAACACTATGTTGAAAATCTGCGACGCGCCCTCGACTCCCGCCACGACGGGATAGGTCGCGAAGATGATTGGCACCGCTCCGCGCAGTCCCACCCACGAGACGAATGTCTTCGACCTCGCCGACATCCTGCGGAACGGCAGCAGCGTGAGGAACACACTCAGCGGACGTCCCAGCAGAATCATGAAAATACCGATCAGCAGCGACACCGGTGTCACCGAGAGCATCTCGGCGGGGTTCACGAGCAGGCCCAGCATCAGGAACACCACAATCTGCGACAGCCATGTCAGGCCGTCCACGAATTTTGTCACCCCCTTGCGGTTGGGCAGCGGCGCGTTGCCCAGGAATATTCCCGTGATATATACGGCCAGATAGCCGTTGCCGCCGAGTTCCGATGCGAGCGCGAAGGTCAGGAATACCGACGCCACGACCAGGATTCCAGTCATCGACGACGCCTGCGACGGATCCTCACCCGCACCTTTTCTACCCCCTATGCGGATATACATCTTAATCAGCCATTGCGTCAGTTTCCCCATGCCTGCACCGGCGATGCCCCCGACCACAAACTGCAGCGCGAGCATCCCGCACAGATTCCATCCGCTCAGTTCGCCGCCCATCGTGAGCGCGTCTATCAGCACTATCGTTATCATGTAGGCCATCGGATCGTTCGAGCCGCTCTCAAGTTCGAGCAACGGACGCAGATTATGTCTCAGCCCCACCTTCTGGCTTCCGAGAATTCCGAATACCGACGCCGAGTCGGTCGATGACATCGTGGCCGCCAGCAGAAGCGACGGAATCAGGGCGAAGTGGATGTTCGTCCACTCCATCCCCGAGAGCCACCAGATGAAAATCCCCGTGAAAAGTGCCGTCAGAACAACTCCCACGGTTGACAGCATCAGACCCGGACCTACAACGGGCCGGATAGACTTGATGCGCGTCGACAGGCCGCCCGAGAACAGTATGACGCACAGCGCTATCATGCCTATGAACTGGGCGCTGTGCATGTCGTTGAAGTGGATTCCCAGCCCGTCGACTCCGAACCCTATGCCGACAAGGAGGAATATCAGCAGCAAAGGCAGACCTATGCGGTAACTTGTCTTCCCTATTAGCACTCCGGCTATCAGCAGTATCGAGCCTGTCATCAGGATGTTCTCGGACGTAATGGCATTCATGTGGTGGCAGTGATGATATGTGTGAATGAAATTTTTTCCAAATTTACAAAACCGGCGGCGATTATACAAACACTGTCCCCTGGCCGAGGGCATCAAGCACAATGTGCGCACGACCCGTAAGACCCCTGACGGACTCATTACACCGGCACAACCCCGGATGTTCACCCTTCATTCCAGACATACGTGCCCCATGCTCCCATATCGCCCGGAATCACATACATGATACAAATTTGACAGCAACAGCATCAATATTTGTCAGTTTTGTCCGATATTTCCAAGTTTATTTGTACTTTTGTCCCGTGAAATCCTTCCCGGCATCACGATGCAGACTTACCATTCTACAAAACCACAGGTTGCACATCACATAATTCTAATAATATAAAATCCCAATTGAATGAAAAAAATCTACTCACTCGCATTATGCTGTGCCGTATGTCTTTCCGCCAGCGCCGACGGACTCCGTTTCAAGCCCTCCCGTACACACGCCCGCTCAAAGAAGGCTGTCGCAGCAGCCGCGCCCGCACCGGTCTGGCGCCCTCTCAGCCAGATCGACTACTTCCACGACGGTGAGTCATGGCTCGAGATGGGCTCGGTGACATTCAAATACGACAACCGTGGCAATCGCACCGAGGAACTCGTCGACGAGGACGGCTACCTGTCAAAGACCATCACCACATACAACGAATTCAACCTCCCCGTCACCATCGTCATTGCCGACAGCGAGGACGGAGACACATGGACTAATTCTGGCAAGACAACATACGTCTACGACACAAAGGTCCACGACTTCTTCACCGACCGCGCCGGCTACGACTGGGACGGCAGCGACTGGACCCGGAACTACAGATGCGAGGCAAACACCATAACCCGCAACGACGCCGGAAACATCGTCGAGGTCGTCAAGTCACTGCCTCTGTTCGACCAGCTCAAGCCTGCTTACAAATCCTCATGGAACTACGGTCCCGACGGAAAGGCCACCGAATACTTCTATTACGTGATCGATGCCAGCGACCGGTGGGAACTGTACGACAACCTCTCCTACCGCGACATCGTTTGGGAGAAGACCGACGGCCAGATGACCGTGTTCGGCGACCTGCTCGAACTCACCGAAGGCAACAACCTCCTCAAATCCGCAGTCGTCTACTATGACGGCGAGCCCGACGGCCACTACATCGTCGAGTATGACGGAAATGGCGGCTTCCTCATCAAGGAGACCACAAACGACATCAACGAGATAGGACGTACCACACGTATGGAAATCACCGACGCCAACGGCTCGCTCAGCCTCACCACCACCGAATATTTCGACGAAGAAGGCACAATCCTCTCCGAACCCACCTACATCGACGTCCAGGAAGCAATCATGGACAGCCACGGAAACATGATCGAGTTCACCGAGAAAGAAATCTCCGAAGGCGTCGAGGAAACCATCGCATCCACCATCTACACCTACACCTACGACGAAAACGGCAACACAGCCGAAGTCTTCAGCGAGGACTTCGACTACGAGACCCAGAAATACTACCCCATGGAGCGCACCGTCTTCGGTGAATACGTCAACGTAGCCTCCGGCAGCACCGGCGTCACCCTCCCCGGGACCGCCGACTGGACAGTCAGCGGCGATGACGTCACAGCATTCGCCACCGGTCTCACCGGCCTCTCCGTATACACCCTCCAGGGCACATGCGTAGCCCGCGCCACCGCCGACGCCTCCTCAGCCACCGTCAGCCTCTCCGCCCTTGCCCCCGGCCTATACATCGTCCGCGCCGACGGCACCGGCTCCGCCCGCCGCATCCTCAGGCGCTAATCCCCCGGCCAACCCATTGCTCCCCGGTCGCGAGACCCGATCCCCTGCACTCAGGCAATCCACCTTACACAGAAAATTTTCCAAGCCATCCACAAAAAACACGAGGCAGTGTCATTCACTGCCTCGTGTTTATATTATTGATTACTTGGTTATATACCATACCAGCCTCATGCCGAGATACAGATTAGGAATATCGAAATCCAGTTTTGTTCCGTCGGCATTCAACTGCGCGTAGATCCAGTCCCATTCAAAATGCTTCCAGGCCGATCCGAATCCTGCGCGCAGCGAGTACTGGCCCTCCCAGTCCTCCTCGCGGACAACGTTGTACGCGCCGCCTACCTTAAGATAGAACTTGCCGCTGTATGTCGACAGTTTCAACGCGCCGTATGCCGGCATATGGAATGCCATTTCCCCGGAATGCCCTATTACGCCGGGCGTCACGCCCATTTCGAACTGGAGGACATCACCGAAGTTGCCGAATCGTACACCCACGACACCATTGGCTGTCCAACCTCCTTCGCCGTCAGCGCAGACCGAGCCTTCGGTACCTATGGCCATGTTCACCCAGCCCCCGTTCCTGTGTCTCCAGTACTTTTTGTAATTGCAGGATTGGGTAAGTTTCAAATTAAATGTCTTTCCGTTTGCGCTGATGTTTATATTGCCGGAATTGCCGTATCTGTCATGATTGGCATAACATCCCAGCGTAAAGCCATTGGCACTCTTACTACTGACATAACACCACCCTGGCACTCCCGTAATTACATATTCTCCATTATTTGTGCTGACTGGGATATATTTCGTCCCGGCGTATTCCGAGAAATTGATTTCATCACTATAAGTCCGTCCGTTCACTTTAAGATACGGTGTCGCCGCGGACTGGTACACGTCAACCCGTATGCTTTTGTCATTCGATTTTATTGTGAAATAACCGGATTTTGAGCGTATTGCCTTATTCTGATTCACTTGCAGTGTCAAGGTGTTTCCTGCCCGTGTGAGTGTGCCCGGACATGCGCTCTGGTCGCTGATTGTCCAGTTCGAGGTCGATGTCACCGTAAAGCTTTGCGTCCCGCCGTTCTCCCCGAAACTTGCCGACTTCGACGATATCTCAAACCTGGCCGCTTTCTGATATACATTGACATCCTTTCTCCTGTCTCCCGACCTGACGGTAAGATAGCAGTTCCTGTCTGACATATTCTTGTTCTCTACGGCAGATAAAGTGAACGTATTTCCACTTCTTGATACTTGGCACCACGAAGCCGGATAATTGTAGATTTCCCACGAATCGTTCGAAGATGAAACCGTGAAAGTCTTCGAGCCACCGCTTGCGCCGAATTCAGCGTAACTGGACGAAATGTTTAGATATTGCTTGGATTTCTCACTACTGTTAGATTTAACACTGCTCCTGTATGGCGCGGGATCTGGCTGCGGTGTTTCACCCCTGGCCTGACTAATCTTCACTGTTATTTTACGATTATTCTTCAATGTGATTATGAATGTTCCGTTCCTCTGGTTTCCGTTGTTTGGGCCTACACTCAATCGCAATTTGTTTCCTTTCCTTTTTAGTTTGCCGAATTTTGGCTCACTGCCAACAAGCCATTCTTTCTCGGATGTGACAGTAAATTCTTGTGTCCCGCCTTCTGCACCGAAACTGGCCGATGTCGGGGAAATCTCGAATATGGTGTTATCGATGCCGGTTATTTTTTGTGCATTAAGTTCGCATATCGTCAATAAGGAAATTATTATTAAGGTGACTCTCTTCATCATTTTTATTTTCTAATATTTAACTTCTCCTTTTACCACACTATGCTTACGCCGATGGTCATACCACTCGCCATCATAAGGCATGTTATTCATGAAGGTCCCTTCAAAATATGTGCCGTCTGACCGTTTGTACATCATGCCCTTGCTCCACTGGTCTCCTGTCATTGTGCCGTAGAAATAGTCTCCGTTCTTATAGAAGAGGGCTGCTGCCGTATCCTGACGCATTCCATCGCTGAAGTTGCCGAAGTAATATTTTCTCCCGTCCGGGTCACCCTCGGGATAAATCGCCACACCGACACCATGAGGCCTATCATCCTTAATAGGACCATAATATACAAACTCTCCGGTCTCATAATGCGTCACTTCACTGGGATTGATTACCTTGAAGTACAGTACTACGAACATTACTGCACAGCACAGTCCCAGGAGTCCTACCCATATCATGTTCTTCTGCTTGGCTTTCAGGCTGATGTTCGCTTTTTTCAGATCGGAACTGAGTTTTTTCTCCCCGCTCAGTTCGCTTCTCAGTCTGTTGATTTCCGAGTCTTTTGAACGCAGGATCGCGTTGAAACTCGTTATGCGTTCTATCTCTGAATTCTTGCGGACAATGTAGATGTTGCAGTACCGCTTTGTCCCCTCTGCTATCTCTCCCTTGTCATTCTCTAGACTTGCCTCCAGACAGTCCTTGACCGATATCGAGAAGTCCATGGGCGGTATTGGCGCGGTATGTTTTTTTGTTGCGTCAATCCTGTCTATGAGTTTTTTCGAATGCTCGTTCATTGTCACGGAATGTGTCGCCAGCGGAGATGACGTCCATTCAACTTTTCCGGGTGCCACAAGTCGCAGGAGATCGCCTTCTTGCAACAGATCAGCGTATATGTCGTCGAACATTTCGAAAAGCAACTTGATATTTGTGTACAGCCGGTCGAGACACAGACATACCCCGAAATACGAGTCGTTACCCATACGTCGCACATAACAATAATACATCAGATTATCTTCACGATGGAAGATAATCTGAGATGTATTTTTCGCCCGGCTTATTGCATCCCGGAAGATGCCGACCGAATGATCTTGCGGATATGCTATAAGACTCCCTGACCTCAGGCCGAAAAAGTAAACGATTGGTTTCATGCTTTAGTCAAATCTTATAACTTTCTTGCTCAGGTCGACTGTATAGGATTTTTTTGCAAGATTGTCTATTACTGCCGTACCGATCAGTATGTCCGCACCGGGATTGTCCATGACTGTCGCCGCTACATCTCTGACCGTATGCTGATTTCCCTGCTTGTCGGTAAGTGTCACCTCTTTTATATTGTATTTCTTATAATACTTTGTGCTTCCGTCTGCAATGGTCGAAGTCGCATAGCCCAGAAAATCATTCTCAGAGATTGTTTGGGATTTAATTAAATTAATCACTTCTAGCGATGATATCAGCATACCTGAGCAACCAGTATCAAATATAGCGTCATATCCGTTGGCATTGTTCAGTTTCACATGCACCGTCTTGACATTCGCATCGGTTTTCTTGAAATCGACCTCAAACGCCCCGCTATTTGTCTTCTTTTTAGGCGCTTTACTCTCGATGCTGTATGGATCATATTCATTGGCCTTTTTCTCGCACGAGGTCATAAGGACTATGGCCGATAACATGATTAGTATTTTATAGGATTTCATAATTGGGTTCAATTAAATTCAAATTCTTTTATGTTATTTCCATCGTTAGATTTAAATGTAATTCTAATTGATTCTTTAGAATTTTCCTTTTCAAGTTTTATTGGAATTCCTGCTACCAGCGATGTTGGTTTCTTTAGATTGGTAGTAAGAAACGTGTAACCAGCCTGAGGATTATTGACTTTAAAGGTAACAGGTTTATTTAAGTCGACATTTTCGGGACGAACCTCTTTACCGTCCTGAATTAGTTTTATTTCACCGTTTTTATCTTTGGTTTTTGCCTCGGAAGCCGCCGTAACTCTACTCGGCTCAGTTGTCGCAGTTTCAAGCACTCCGCCCTCTTGGCCTTCATGTGTTTCTGGTTCGAAGGTTTGCCATTGGTCTCCATTTTGTTGCAGGTCTTCGTTCTGACTTTGAGCATCCGAATCCGTCTGTTCTTCTTTTGTTTCAGTTCGTTCTGAATCCTGCGCAGGCTCACCGGCTGAACAGCCTTTGAAAAATACAAGTATGATTATGCCTGTGACAATCAGAAAGGTATTGATTAATGGAACCCATTCAGACAATGCGCTTGATGGCTTGCTCTCGGGTTTTGGCTTTGGAGGAACTTGATTACCGCCCGGTATTGCTGTTTGTGAAAATGCATTTTTTTGCGTTCCGATTATCTGGGCGACATCATTTATCTTTTTCGCATCAATTTCCCGCTGTTTTCTCAGTCCGCTGTTGGCTTCCTGAAGTTTAAGCACTTCCTGTTCGAGATTTTTCACCTTCTTGGACGATGACATATTTGCCTCTGACAGTTGCATTCTCGCCAGTTCGAGTTCCTTCGTGAGACTGCCTATCTGCTTGTCCTTCGCCTCATTTATATTTTTCTCGTTGTTGTATTTCTGAATATATTCGTTGGTCTTGGCCAGTTGTTCGTCCTTAGTCGGTGCATTTTTGGACACCAGTATCCTGCCTTTCGATCTCAACAGTTCGACAAAAGCCTTCGAGTCACAGTCGGCAAGATTATACCGGTTGTTATTGCTGAATTCAGCCTGCGCGATAAACTTTGAGTCAAAGTCCTCGGATAGGTTGACATAGTTTTTCTTTATGCTGTCTACGATTCTGTCAAATGTTTTTGAATCATCAAAATTATTGACAATATATTTTCCCTTGTCCGAGAAATATGTTCCTATCATCAATGTCTTGATTGACTGTCTGAGCCACTCATACACCTCGCTTGTCAGACAGCAGTATGTGCCGGGCATTACTACGGACAGTGCGAAATATGTCGGACGCCCTACCCCGCTCCCGGCTTCTGTAAGTCCGGACAGCCTGTATGTGTAGACACTGTACCATTTTCCAGCCCAGTTTCTTGCCTCTGCCACAAGAACTTCCTTTTCCGTGATCTCGTCACGGTGTGTGAAGAAATCATCTACGATTCTCTGCGACAGATTGTCCGAAGGAAATGTCGATTTCGAACTGCCGGCATTCGGCTTGCCATGTATGATTATTTCCATATCACCATTTTTTTACGATTTCTTTCCACAGTTCCTGCGGATATATGTTATCTGCCACATTATATGTCTTATACTCGTTGCCCATGTTGTCACGCTGGCTTGAGAACATGCCGGTGCAGAATGTCTTGAAGGCAAACAGATCCAGATTGAACAGGCCTCCCCTCATGCGTGTGAACAGTTGCCTGTAATAGATTTCGGCGTCTTTCCTTGCGCCCTTCATATCCTGACAGCCGTTGATCGTTCCATACATCGTCTTGTCTATCTTATTGTAGAGCAGCACGATTCTGTCTCGTTTCAGATTGATTGCAGGGTAAAAATTATTTAGGAATCTCTGTGCGTACGAATCCCTGTGATAAGAGTCTTTCCTGAATGAGATTGTTGAATCCAGGTCAAGAAGGAATACGTATGATTTGGGATTCCTGCTGGTCATTATGGTTGCAAGATATGGTTCGACTATCTGGTTTTTACCGTTCCTGATTTTTTCAGGGTCGGTGGTATAGAAATCCTCGCCGGGAGCCTCGAGAAGTTTCGCAATCTCACGTCCGTTCTGGTACACGTTCACCAACAGGAATTTGACTGAGCCGTCCAGCGCCACTGTAGTGTTTAGTTTGTCCTGGAATTGCTGGCAGTCCCGCTGATAGTCGGCCGTGTTGAGGAACGTCGGATCTGTGTTGATTGTATAGCCCTGTTCTCGAAGCCATTTGGCCAGACGCACCAGTATCATTGATTTGCCGCTTGATGGCGGGCCAACAAACACAACCACCGGGACATTGGTGTTCATGATGGTCGGCGTTGCGGGCATTCCTGCCGTTGATGCCGTCTGGATTGTCTCTGACGTCTGTGTTTCTGGCGCCGGATCGTCTGTCCTTACAAAATCCTGCGGACTGTCTGCGTTTACGGTGTTGTCTATTGTGCTTTCCTCAACGGGAGTATAATCCGTACCTCTTGTTATCTTAGGCATAACTGATTGGTTTTATTTATGACTGTTTTATAAATAAGGTAAATAGTATGAAGGATACTATATCAAAAATCAATGCGATTATTATCCACTGGAGCATTGACATTCCGGCGAGTCTTCCTGATGTTATGTCTCCCCACACCGAGACTGTGTCGAACATTCGGTTTGAAGGATAGACTTTGAACTCTTTGATTTCGTCGCCTTCCTTGACTACATTGCTTTTTGTATAGCCTTCAGGCATTTTCGATATTACGCGTCCGTCCTGCTGGTCGTAGTATTTGTAATAGGCATCTACACTGCCGTCCTTAAGTACCTGCGGCAGATGATTCTCTTCCAGATCGTTGATTGGTTCAAGTATATCCAGTAGTTCGGTATTCTGATCTTTTTTTCTTTCATAATAATTATCTATGACAGCCAGTTTCTTATTCAGTTGCTTGCTTGTTAGCCCATCATATTTTTCCTGAAGATAATCGAATCTGCTGCGTTGTGTTATTCCAATGTCCCCCTTGTCTTTTTCGTCATCGAATATTCTATACTCATTCTTATCATTGTATGTTTTGGAATCTCTTCTAAGCATATTTTCCGATGACTTTAATATACTTACGCAGGCTTCTCCAAAACCTAGATGCCCGTCCATGGTATTTCGCAGTTCCTTGTCGAAATTATCAATATTCGATTGAATTAATGCGCTGATTTCAAGTTTTGCTCTGTCTTTCTGCTCATCGATGTTTTTGTTACTTCTGGAGGTATTCTCCTGGATATAGTTCTTGCTGCTTGCTAATTCTTTTGACAGGATCGAATACCCGTGTTTCTCGACAAAGAAATAGTGGACGTTGGTCACAAAACTGAATGTCCAGAAAATTATAAAACCTATTAGACTTAAGAAAAATGTGACTTTGGACGCTCCCACTCGTTTGGATAATTCTTCTATAGCTTTCGACAGACACCAGCCTGCCAGGATAGCTACCACCAGTACCAGCGCGAACACCAGCCAGAGGTTTGTACCGTTAAGTAGATTCAGTGACAGCGATGATGCCGTAAAATAGGCGCTGAAGCCTGCAAATAGCAGATAACCGACTAGATAGGCCAGTTTCAAGATAAGTTTGCCTTTGTTCATTTTGTTGGTTTATTGATTGTTTGTAATATGAATCGGTGCGTGATGTTTATTGAACGATATGACGGAAGATTTTAAGGTATTTGTCTATCTATTCCCAAGAGAGGGATTAAGAAAAAATGACAGTTAATCAACGCTTTCCCTTCCAAAAGAGGCAAATAATCCTGATTTGGTATGACATATTGGCAATCCAACTTCCGAATTTGAGGCCTTCTCCGATTTTTTATTGTTAAAAATTCGTTATATTTGTTTCTTTTGCTTACCTTTGCGCTCATAAATCCCTCTCTTGGGAATAGATAGCATCTCGAAGACCTTATTATTATCTCAGTTTTTTCAGTATTGTTTCATTGGCTTTATCTATTATGGAATTGTCCAGGGATGCGAGATAGATTTTTGTTGTAGCCTCTGATTCGTGACCCATACCTTTACTTATGACAGACAGGGGCACATGCTCGTTCTGCGCTATGCTCGCCCACGAGTGACGCGTGACATACATTGTAAGATTTACTTGAAATCCTGCCATTTTTGAGATTTCCTTCAGTTTGTTATTTATCAGACGCTGTTTGCTGCGGTATTGTATCCTCTCGTTCTTAACCTTTGTTATTATTGGCAAAAGGTATTCACCCTCTGCGTTACCGTACTTCTCAACAATCTCCTCCATGCACTTTTCCCATCTTATAATCATCTGCTGTCCGGTTTTCCTGCGCTTGTACACAAGTACTCCATTGTGCAGATCGGACTTTTTTAGAAACGCCATATCGATAAATGACATTCCACGGGTATAGAATGAAAACATAAACATCGCTCTGGCTAACTCCAGGCTTGGCCTCCCGGATAAGTCAAGATCCCTGATTCTCTTAATTGCTTGCAGCGAAATAGCGCGTTTTACAGTTTTGTCTATGCCTGTATAGACATGTTTGAAGGGACATTGATGATATGTTAGTCCTTTTTCAACCGCACGGTTATAGATGGATCGCAATATGCGGTTATAAAATGATATTGTATTCATGGAGACATTCTGAGACTTCAGAAATGCCTGATACTCCATCATTACATCTGAACTGATTTCATCAAGCATTATATCCTGCCCCTTTCTGAAATTCCTAAAACTATTCCGCGTTGTGATATAGGTCTCTACAGCCCTCTCCTTACGGAGTTTTCTCATTTGCGTTATTAATTCTTCGATAAAGTTAAATAGAGTCCTTCTGTCTGTCCTTACCTTTCTCTCATTTATGTTATTCCCATTTTCATTCCATCCGGGTTGAAAATAATTGCTATTTGATATCACTTGCTTTGACTCTGCTGATTCTCTTATTAAATAGACGAGACTGACTGGAAGATGGTTTACCATTGAAGTTGATAATTCAAATTTTACTATTGACATGTTATAGATTATTAATGGTTTATATAATAATGAAACCTAAAGATTTAAGCCTCTTTTAATCTAGACGATCCTTATAATTCTCCAATTTATTATATATTATAAAAGAACTGTTCATGCTGCTTATTTTTAACGACACCTCCCATATCTAACCTTAATAAAAGTTAAATCTTCAACCAGGTATTGACATTGCCATCCAATTGTTGTACCTTTGCATAACCTTTATCGCGCGTTTAATAATGGAAAGGCGGCATCCTGCCGCCCATACCCCTC
>ERZ1106943.435-NODE-435-length-56037-cov-39.068451_pt1 | contig 56037 bp, 60 predicted proteins | sample MGYA00403671_ERZ1106943 | MGnify/ENA primary metagenome ERZ1106943 (study PRJEB35170, sample SAMEA104062427) | human gut metagenome | biome: human gut; feature: human-associated habitat; material: faeces | place: Denmark | collected 2012-06-14 ...
CGGCGGAGACCAGGGTAGCGGCGGAGACCAGGGCGGCGGCACGCTGGGCGATTAACCCACGGGGCGGGTCGGCAGGCCTCACGGCCTCTCTGAAACCGCTGACCCTGCCACCCGCCCTACGTAAGGGAGGAGGACGAGCCCCTGGGGCTTCCCACGGGCCACCCGCCCACGGCACCTACTAAAGGAACTTCGCCACGCGATAGGAAAGACCCTTGCCATCTCGCCCCCTCCCTATGCGCCTGCTGAGGATGGAAAACAACAAAAACAACATTTACAACTATGAACAAACGCTTCGCGGGGGACAAGCACACGCTACGCGTGTAACAAGCCTTCTGCAAGGTAAACAACATGGAACAACGCTTCGCGGGGACCTATGTCAGAAAAGGCCCTACTGAGGAGGGACAACAACAAATACAACATTTACAAGGAGATAACAACGCTTCGTGTCGGTTGAAGCGGGCTGAAAGCCCAAAAAGCTCCTAGCCCAGGGCATCGCCCTGGGGATAATAGCAATCAACAAGACGCCCTGCAAGGGCAGAAGAATTGTTTATAGCCTGCTCCTTTAACGCTTTTGCCCTTTCAGGGCGACAGGTTGGCGTTCATAATTACCCAGGGCGATGCCCTGGGCTAGGAACTTCTGCCCATTCAGGGCGTATTGGATAATTTCAAGCGTACACGTAAATATTGTATCGGTTGTCTTCTTCACTTGTCCTCGTGTTGCCACCAAAGACTGAGAGAAAAGACTTCATTTGTCGAACCCTTAAACGAAAAGAAAAATCATGGATGAAAAGAAAAGACAGGTATGGCGCTTCGTCATTCAGTGCGCCATCTCGATCCTCACGGCCATAGCCACGGCCCTCGGCGTGACGAGTTGCATGGCAGCCGTGTAGCAAGCAGAAATACAGAATTGTTTTAGAAAATGGGATTTTAAGCTAGTTAATTGCTCCCCCGCTAAGATGGGAATCTTGGAGGGGGAGGCTTGGATGGCACCATTCTATCGCGTGAGGCCCATCTTTCGGGCACAATTGGGACAGATGCCCCTGACCAAATGGGATTCGGAACGGGTGAGGAAGCCTTCGGGAACGGCCACGGACGGGGTGGGGACGTGGTTCAGGCAGATGGTGCGGAGACATTGCTCGCAGAAGAAGTGGACGTGGACGTCCTCGTCGTGGTCGTCGTCGTGGCTCAGACAGAGTTCGTAGCTCGCCACGCCCGTTCCTCCCTCGATGACATGGACGAGGTGGTGGGAGCGAAACAGGGCCATCGTGCGCGAGATGACCGACTTGTCGATAGACAAGAGGGCGGTCTCCAGTTCCTTCATCGTCTTGGGTCCGTCGCCCTTCAAGAGCGCGCTGGCGATCAGCACACGGTTGGCCGTGGGCCGGATGCCGTGGTCTTCCATCAATGTATAGAGAGATTGCTTGTCCATATCCTTGGTTTTGCTTTTCAACTGAGTTTTTCTATCAGGAGGACGCGACGGGTGGAGTCGGTGATGCGCACCCGGTGGTCGATCCTGTTGCCAACGATCCATAGTATCTGGTCTTCCGCGTCGCAGACCACGACCTGATGGCGCTTCTCCCACACGCTCTTCTTCTGGTCGGTAAGGAAGTCGCTGACCAGTTTGCCGCCCTTCATGCCGAGCGGGACGAAGCGGTCGCCCGGTTGCGTGCGGCGTATGATCAAGGGAAACCTCACCTTGTCTGCGTCCAGCGCCACGGTCTCGGGCGAGGTGGGAAGAACGAAGCGGTCGTCCCTCTCGGCCCGCGAGAGCCTGATCGTCACCTCGTTGGCGTAGGAGTAGCGTCCCGTTTCGGGAATGCGCATCGGGCGCGGCGCGTCGGCTTCGAGGGGATGGATCGTCAGGCGCCCACGGTCGGAGAGCAACTCGTGGGTGGGGGAGATCCACCGGCTGCCGCTGGAGGCTGCGAGATGGTCGGCGATCTGTCGGATTTGAGACGGATTGAAATGGCGGGGCTGGAGGAAGTAGTAGAGGGCCAGTTCGGCAGAAGGCTCCTGCTGGATCGCCTCGATGGAAAGTTCGGTTGCCTCGGCGTAGTGGGCCAGTTGGGTATCGACGACCTGCTCTATGCCCTCCAGCTCCGCAGCCATCGTCAGGACCGTGTCGCGAAAGGAGGGATTGATCGCCTCGATCATAGGGAGGATCTGCAGGCGGACCTTGTTGCGCTTGACGTCGGCCACGAGGTTGGAGCTGTCCGTGACGTAGGACCGTCCGAGACCGTCGAGGTAGCTGACGAGGTCGGCGCGGCTGACGCACAACAACGGGCGCACCACGTCGCCCTGACGCGGTTTCATGCCCGTCAGCCCATGGATGCCCGTCCCCCTGATGAGGTTGAGGAGGATGGTCTCCACGGAGTCGTCGCGATGATGGGCCACACAGATGGCCTCGGCCCCGATAGCCTCCCGGAGCTGGCGAAAGTAGGCGTAGCGCAGCTGGCGTGCCGCCATTTCGATACTGATGCCATGCAGCTGGGCGTAGGCGCGGGTGTCGAAGTGGGCACGATGGAGCGGGAGGGCCAACTCGTCGCACAACGACTGACAGAAGTCCTCGTCGCGGTCGGCCTCATCGCCACGCAACTGGAAGTTGCAGTGGACGGCCTCCAGGCGGTAGCCCAGGTCGCGCAGCAGCAGCAGCAGGGCCACGCTGTCAGCGCCACCCGACAGGGCAACAAGCTGCAGGCGCGACTTGTCCAGCAGTCGGCGGTCCTCGATATAATGGGCGACAAGCGTCTTCAAACCAGTGGCTTTCATTGTTTCAACCAGCGTTTCTTTTTGCTTCAAAAAACAAGTGTCTTGGCTTCTAACAAGTGTCTTGGCTTCAAAGGGGCCAGTCCTTACTCCACGTAGAGGACGAGGCCCTTGAGATATTCACCCTCGGGATGGTAGATGTTGATGGGGTGGTCGGCGGGCTGGTGCAGCTGGTGGAGGATGCGCACCTTGCGTCCCGCCTGGGCTGCCGCCGTGAACACCGCCTGGCGGAAATGCTCCTTGCTGACCACCTGCGAGCAACTGAAGGTGAAGAGGATGCCACCCTTGCGGATACGCTGAAATCCCTTGACGTTGAGGCGCGTGTAGCCCTTGAGGGCGTTGCGCAGCGCGCCACGGTGCTTGGCGAAGGCGGGCGGGTCGAGGATGATCAGGTCGTACTTGTCGTCGTGGCTGTCGAGATACTTGAAGGCGTCCTCGCAGAAAGCCTCATGGCGATGGTCCTCGGGCGGAAAATTGAGCGCCACGTTGGCGTTGGTGAGCTCCACGGCCTTGGCCGAGCTATCGACGGAGTGGACCTGGCTGGCTCCGCCCCGCATCGCATAGACTGAGAAGCCGCCCGTGTAGCAAAACATGTTGAGCACCGTCCTGCCCTTGGCATAATGCTCCAGGAGCGCGCGGTTCTCTCGCTGATCGACGAAGAAGCCGGTCTTCTGTCCGCGAAGCCAATCGACATGGAAGCGAAGCCCGTTCTCCGTGGTCAGGTCCTCGTCGGTGGGGCCGCCCAGGATAAACTCGTTCTCCTGGCCGAGGTTGGCCTTGAAGGGCAGGGTGGTCTCGCTCTTGTAATAGACATGCTCCAGGCGGTCGCCCATCACTTCCTTCAGCGCCTTGGCAATGGCCATGCGGCTGACGTGCATACCGACGCTGTGGGCCTGCATGACGGCTGTCTTGCCATAGCAGTCGATGACCAGTCCGGGGAGGTTGTCGCCCTCGCCGTGTACGAGGCGGTAGGTCGTGTTGACGCCCTGGCTGAAATGCTCTCCACCGAAGGAAGCCTCCTCCGTGCGATAGATGCCGATGGAGCGGCGCACCTGCCAGGCCGCGGCGAGGCGGCTCTGCCAGAAGTCGTCGTCGATGGCCACATCGTGGAACGAGAGGATGCGGACGGCAATGGACCCCACCTGGACGTGGCCCACGCCGAGGAAACTGCCGTCGAAGCCTATCACGCGCACCACGTCGCCCTCTTCGAGCCCGTCGTCCATGCGGGCAATGGCACCACTAAACACCCAAGGATGGAAACGGCGCAGCGACTCCTCCTTGCCTTTCTTCAAATATACCGACTTATACATGCTGATCTTCTTCGTCTGTTTTTACAAGTTCATAATCGCCCGTCTGCCGAAGCTCGGTCAACGTCTCATAGAGGTTGATGCAGGTCCAGGCATCGGTGGCGGCGTAGAGCTGCTGCTTGGGGTTGAGCTGGTCGCTCTCCCAGTTGGAAAGCTGCTCGCGCTTGGAGATGCGCTCGTGGAAGATGTTGGCGTAGAGCTTCTGGAGGCTGAGGTCCTTGATGCCGAAGTCGCTCACCATCTTCTGCAGATCAATAAAGCGGCCGGGGGAAAACTTGACGCGATGGTGGAGCATATTCATGTCGTCGCCCAGGGAAAGGCCGATCTTCGGCACGGTCGTGTCCTCCAAGAGATGGATGATACACGAGGGTACGCCCATCTTGTTGAGACGGAAAAGGTAGCACTTGTCCCGCCCGCTCACCTGGAGCAGGGCGACCAAGTGGTGCTGCCCTTTGTGGAAGACGGGGCGCGTCTCCGTATCGACGCCCAGGATGGGCTGGTGGAGAAGTTCCTCTACCGCTTTCTCCGCCTCCTCCTCGCTCGTGACCGTGACGATTTCGCCAGGAAACGTCACGCGCGGAAGCTCAGAAATGGCAGACTTGTCAAACTTGCTGTATATGATTCTCTTCATTGATTCTTATTAGACCGTGCAAAATTAGGAAAAAAGTTTCAAATCTATGGCCGAATTATCCTCCTTTTTTCTTACTTTTGCAGAAATAAACGGGGAAGTGGGGGCTTTCGGGCCACGCATTTCCCAAATAATCAAGCACATAAGCGCGGGAAGCCCCTCTCCACCGAGAGAGGCCGCCCCGTCACTATAAGAACAAACGACAATATGGCTAAAAAGAAAACCGCCACTAAGTCTAAGACTTTCTGGGACGCAATCGGATGCAACAAGATACTCAACGAGACGACCAACTTCGTGCTGGGACTGACCCTGGCCGCCTTGGCCCTGGTGGCGATCATCTCCATGGTCAGCTACTTCAAGACGGGTGCCATCGACCAGAGCATCCTCATGAGCCTGCGTCCAGGGGAGTTGTTGAACCGCAATCGTGAGTTTGCCAACTACTGCGGCAGTCTGGGCGCGCTGACCTCCTATTATCTTATAGGGCGCTGCTTCGGCATCCCTGCCTTTTTGATCCCCGCCTTTCTGTTGCTTTGCAGCCTGCGGATGATGGGCGCCTTCCCGCGGTTGAACCTCCTGAAATGGTTCTTCGGCATGGCGATCATCATGGCGTGGGGCAGCGTCACCTTTGCCAAGTTTCTCTCTCCCCTGATGGGCGAGGAGGTGTTCAATCCGGGCGGCGACCATGGCGCATACGTCTGCCAATGGCTGGAGAACGTGGTGGGCGCGCCGGGCCTTGTCGCCATTCTCCTGGTCGTGGCCATCTCGTTTATGACCTACGTCACCACGGAGACCATCAACGTCATTCGCAAGATGCTCAACCCCATAAACTATCTCTCGCGCAAGGTGAAGTTTACGGTCGAGGAAAACCGCCACCACGACCAGTACGCGCGGGAGGACGACACGGCAGAGAATCCTGTTGGCAGTCCTGCCGAGAGCGAGGATCCGCAAGTCTTTGACGACCCGCAGACGCAAACGGTGGAGTTTCTGGACGACGACCTTCCTGGCAAGGACACCGACGAGCAGCCGCTGAATCCCTCCCACGATCCTGAGACGAAGGACGAGGAAAAAGCTGCCGGCGAGAAGGAGGTGAGCATGCGCGTCGAGATGGCCAAGGGCGACGAGAAGGCCAGCGGGACGACCGTGGCCAGCACGGCAGACCTCTCTACGCCCATCAACCCCCGCGAGCCCTTCGTGTCGTGGAAGTTTCCCACGCTCGGCCTGCTCAAGGAGTATGACAGCGACGCCCGCCCGAGCTTTGCCACCAAGGAGGAGCTGGAGGCCAACAAAAACCGCATCATCAAGGTGCTCGACGACTTCGGCGTGCAGATCAGTTCCATCCGCGCCACCGTCGGACCGACCATCACGCTCTATGAGATCACGCCGGCCAAGGGCGTGCGCATCGCCAAGATCAAGAACCTGGAGAACGACATCGCCCTCAGCCTGGCTGCCATCGGCATCCGTATCATCGCCCCCATCCCCGGCAAGGGCACGATCGGCATCGAGGTGCCCAACACCACGCCGAGCGTCGTCTCGATGTATAGCATCCTCAACTCCAAGAAATTCCAGGAGACCGACATGGAACTTCCCGTCGCCCTGGGCAAGACCATCTCCAACGAGGTCTTCATGGTTGACCTGGCCAAGATTCCCCACCTGCTCGTGGCGGGTGCCACGGGACAGGGTAAGTCGGTGGGCCTCAACGCCATCATCACCTCGCTCCTCTACAAGAAACACCCCAACGAGCTCAAGATCGTGCTCGTCGATCCGAAGAAGGTGGAGTTTAGTATCTACAGCCCCATCGCCAACCGATTCATGGCGGCCGTGGAGGAAAACGAGGAGGAGCCCATCATCACCGACGTACAGAAGGTGGTCAATACGCTCAAGGGCCTCTGTGTGCTCATGGACGAGCGCTACGACAGGCTCAAGGCTGCCGGTGCGCGCAACATCAAGGAGTACAACAGGAAGTTTCTCAACCACCACCTCAATCCCGAGGAGGGCCATGAGTACATGCCCTATATCGTGGTCGTGATCGACGAGTTTGGCGACCTCATGCTCACGGCGGGCAAGGAGATAGAGATCCCCATCACCCGCATCGCCCAGCTGGCGCGTGCCGTGGGCATCCACATGATCATCGCCACCCAGCGCCCGACGACGAGTATCATCACGGGCAATATCAAGGCCAACTTCCCGGGCCGCATCGCCTTCCGCGTCGGATCCATGATGGACTCACGCATCATCCTCGACCGCTCGGGAGCCCAGCAGCTGGTGGGGCGCGGCGACATGCTCTACCTCAATGGTGGCGAGCCCGTCCGCGTGCAGTGTGCCTTTGTCGATACGCCCGAGGTGGTCAAGGTGTGCCGCTTCATCGCCGACCAGCCTGGCCCCGTCACGCCGCTGCTCATCCCCGAGCCGGCTGCCGAGGATGCGCCGGGCATCGGGGGCGGATTCGACACCGACAACCTCGACCCGCTCTTTGAGAAGGTGGCACGCTATGTGGTCATCAACCAGCAGGGATCCACGAGCAAGATACAACGCGAGTTTGGCGTCGGCTACAACCGCGCGGGACGCCTGATGGACAAGCTACAGAAGGCGGGCATCGTCGGCGAGGCCAGGGGTGCCAAGCCGCGCGAGGTGCTCATCGGCGACGAAAACTCGCTGAGTAGGATCCTGTCTTGCATCAAGGGATAGTATAACTATAAAATAATAAAACAATGAGAAAACTTATCACTTTGTTTTTATTAGTCGTGGCGGTAGCCGTCCACGCCCAGTCCGCCGCCCAGGCGCGAAAGGTGCTGGACAAGGTGGCGGCGGTCGTCGGTCGCCCTGGCGGATGCTCGGCACAGTTTAGCCTCAGCGCAGGCAAGGGCCGATCCTTTTCGGGCACCATCGCCATCAAGGGGCGCAAATTCTACGCCTCCACCGCCCAAGGCAAGGTGTGGTATGACGGACGCACCCAGTGGAGCTATCTGAAATCGACGGGCGAAGTCAACATCAGCACCCCCACCGAGGCGCAGCAGGCGCAGATGAATCCCTATCAGTTTCTCTCCGTCTATAAGTCGGGCTACAAGCTGAGCATGAAGCGGGCAGGCCGGGGCTATGTGGTGACGATGAAGGCCACCAACCGCGCACGCGCCATGAAGACCATCGTCGTCACGGTGGGCAGCAACTACGTGCCCAGCAAGGTGCAGTATCTACAGGGTGGGCGATGGACCACCATCACGCTCTCCCGCTTCCAGGCCAAGAACCAAAGCGACGCCACCTTCCGCTTCAACAAGCGGATGTGTCCCGGAGCAGAGATTATCGACCTGCGATAGCATCGGTCTTGCCATTCCATTTCCCCAGCTTTTCCTTCGGGATGATCTCGGGAAGGCTTCGGAATGGAATCGGGAAATAAAAAACGGGAGCGGCCTCAGAGGGTCGCTCCCGTTTTGTAGTGTACGCTCGGCATGAGCATGTTTTCTCCTGCGCGAATAGCGCGTAGGGTTTTCTCTACGGAAAATGCTTAGAAGGGCAGGTCGTCGGTCGACTCTCCGGCAGCATCGGGCTGAGCGGGAGGGAACGGAGCCGGTGCCGCCTGTGTCGTCTGTGGGGCAGCAGCGGCAGCCTGGCCAGCAGCTTCTCCAGCTGCAGCATCCAACTTGCGCACATCGTATGCGCGAATGTTGTTGAACCAGCGATCCTGGTATTGACGTGCTTCAATATCGAAGAAGACCGTCACCTCGTCTTTACCTTTGATATTGAAACGCTGCAAGCGCTCTGCGCCAAACACGTCGAAGACCATCTTGCGAGGATATTGGTCATGCGTCTCTATGACAAAAGACTGTGACTTCCATTCGCCGCGAGCCGACATTCCACTACGCTCGGGGAGCACTTCAATAATTCTACCTGTTATTTCCATGTTTGATATGTAATTGTAAATATTTTCTAATATGCGTGGATATGATTTCCAAGGCGAAATAGACCTTCCCTCGTTATCGGGTGAGCAAAATTACGAATTTTAGGGCGAATTGAGAAACTTTTAGCCCCAATTTTTGCCAGAGCGGGTATATTTTCGTATTTTTGTGCTTGGTTTTCGCCCGCTTCTCGGCGCTCCGTCGAGCGGGACGCATAATCGGTTAGGAATAAGAATAAACAAATAAAAGAAAATAGTACCCATGAGATTTAGCCTTTCCAGCTCGGCGCTCAGCAGCCGCCTGCTCTCCCTCTCGAGAGTCATCAACAATAAGAACTCGTTGCCCATCCTCAGTTGCTTCCTCTTCCAGGTGAAGGACAATGTGCTGACCATCACCGCCTCTGACAGTGAGAACGTGATGAAGACGACGATCGAACTGACGGAGCATGACGGCGATGGCGAGTTTGCCGTGCAGAGCCAGACCATCCTCGACGCGGTCAAGGAGTTGCCCGAGCAGCCACTCACGCTCAATGTCAACCTCGACGAGCACGTCATCTATCTCACCTATCAGAACGGCTCGTACCACTTCCCCGTGCAGAGTGCCGAGGAGTATCCGCGCGAGCAGGAGATGGGCGAGAACGCCTCGAAGTTTGCCCTCGACGCCCAGGTGCTCTCCAGCGCCATCAGCCGATCCCTTTTCGCTGCGGCGCAGGATGAGCTTCGCCCCGTGATGAACGGCATCTACTTCGACCTGAAGCCCGACTGCCTCTCGATCGTGGCCACCGACGGCCACAAGCTCGTGCGCAACAACATCCTCTCCCTCCAGTCTGAGACGCCTGCCTCCTTCATCCTCCCCAGGAAGCCGGCCACGCTCCTCAAGGGCGTCCTGCCGCAGACGGAGGGCGAAGTCACCATCGAATTCGACAGCAAGCAGGCCACCATCCGCTTTGCCGAGGGCTACCTGGCTTGCCGCCTCATCGAGGGCCGCTACCCCAACTACAACGGCGTCATCCCGCAGACCAATCCCAACGTGGTCACCATCGACCGCAAGAGCTTCGCTGGCGCAATCCGCCGCGTGCTCCCGTTCTCCAGCAACTCCTCGCAGCTGGTCTGCTTCCACTTCGAGAATGGCAACCTGGAGCTGCGTGCCGAGGACATCGACTTCGCCACCAATGCCGTGGAGAACGTGGTCTGCTCCTATAGTGGTACGCCCATCTCCATCGGTTTCAAGGGATCGAGCATGCTGGAGGTGGTCAACAACCTGGAGAGTGGCGACATCACCATCCAGCTGGCAGACCCCTCACGCCCGGGTATCATCATCCCCGTCGATCAGCCGGAGAACCAGGAGGTGCTGATGCTGATCATGCCGATGCTGCTCAACGATTAGTTTGCAAGCAAGTACGGACGATTAGTTTGCAAGCAAGCACAGACGATCAGATTACGAAAAGTATAGAACCACACGCTGACGGCCATGGCCTGTCGGGACGCCAAGAGGCGGACTCCGTCGGGCGATGGCCCGTCTGATTGGAATATAACACAGAAAAAAGAATGGAACTCAACCTCAAGCGTCCGCTCATCGTCTTCGACCTGGAGACGACGGGCCTGGACCTGGTCAACGACCGCATCATTCAGATCTCTTATATCAAGGTCTTCCCCGACGGCAAGGAGGAGCGGGCCAACCTCTTCGTCAATCCGCAGAAGCCGATACCGCAGGAGGTGCAGGTGCTCACCCACATCGCTCAGTCAGATGTCGAGGGAGCGCCCACGTTCAAGGAACTGGCCCCGCGACTGGCCGATACTTTCCGGGGCTGCGACTTTTGTGGTTTCAACTCCAATAAGTTTGACGTACCAATGCTCTCCGAGGAGTTTTCTCGCGCCCAGGTGCCTTTCGATTTCTCCGAAAGCCTGCTCGTAGATGCGCAGAATATCTTCCACAAGATGGAGCGCCGCAACCTCGCAGCAGCCTACAAGTTCTATACGGGCCACAAGATGGAGGACGACTTCCAGTCGCATCGTGCCGACCAGGACGCCGAGGCCACGCTTCGTGTGCTCAAGGGCCAGCTGGACATGTATGCTCCCGGGGTGCAGGACGAGGCCGACCGTGTGCTCAACAACGACATCAAGGAACTGGCCGAGTTTTCGAAGATGAACGGCAATGTCGATTTTGCTGGCCGCATCATTTGGAAGGAGTTTACCGACGCCGAGGGCAAGGTTTGCCGACGCGAGGTGTTCAACTTCGGCCAGCATCGTGGCGAAGCCGTCGCCGACGTGGTGCGCAACGATCCGGGCTTCATCTCCTGGATGCTCTCCCGTGACTTCACCTACGATACGAAGAACGTGGTCAACCGCATTCGCCTGCGCGAGGCTTACAAAAACAAGTAGAGCGAATAGGGTGGAAGTGGCTGCGTGTCAACCACTTCGCCCTGTCGGTCTCAGCTGAAGGTTCAACACAAGGTTCTGTATCAAGGCTCAACACAAGGTTCAGTATAAGGTTCAATAGAAGTTCAATCTAAACATACCTGCTCAAAATTGGCAAATCCTCAACATCCATCCCCGACCCATCCTGTCGCGGGCCCATCGCCCCTGTCGGGTAAGCATATCGTCCTGGGCATCACGGGCAGCATCGCCGCCTACAAGTCGTGCCTCATCATCCGTGCCCTCGTCAAGAAAGGGGCGGAGGTGCAAGTGGTCATCACGCCTGCCGGCAAGGAGTTTATCACGCCCATCACGCTTTCGGCCCTCAGTCGCCATCCGGTCATCAGCGACTTCTTCTCCCAGCGCGACGGCACCTGGCACTCTCATGTCGATCTGGGCCTTTGGGCCGACGCCATGCTGATCGCCCCCTGCACCGCCAGTTCGCTGGGCAAGATGGCTCATGGCGTGGCCGACAACATGCTTGTGACGACCTATCTGTCGATGAAGGCACCCGTTTTCATCGCCCCTGCCATGGACTTGGATATGTATCAGCATCCATCCACGCAGGCCAACATCAATACGCTCAAGGGCTACGGCAATCGCTTTGTCGAACCCACGAGTGGTTTCCTGGCCTCGGGCCTGGAGGGCAAGGGCCGTATGCAGGAGCCCGATCTGATTGTGGAGGAGATGGAGCGCTTCTTTGCAAATCCTTTGAAGGATACGACGCAGGAGGGCGCGCAGGGTCAGGAGAAAATGACGCAAGAGGATATCCTGGACCAGGAGGAAACGACGCAGAAGGGGGCACAGGACCAGGAGAAAATGACACAGGAAGAGGCACAGAAGAAAAAAATGCTCCCCTTGGCGGGCAAGCGCATTCTGATCACGGCGGGTCCTACCTACGAGCGGATCGACCCCGTACGCTTCATCGGCAATTTCTCCAGCGGCAAGATGGGATTCTCCATCGCCGAGGAGTGCAGAAGGCGTGGCGCCGAAGTCACCCTGGTGGCGGGTCCGACGGTCCTGCAGTGCGACGCGGCCATCCGAAGGGTCAATGTCGAGAGCGCGCAGGAGATGTACGAGGCCTGCCTGCCAGCCTTTGACACGGCAGACGCTGCCATCCTCAGTGCGGCCGTGGCCGACTTCACGCCGGAACAAAAGGCGGAGAGCAAGATCAAGCGGGAGGCCGACGACCTCGTCCTGCGCTTGCGTCCGACCCACGACATAGCCAAGACCTTGGGCCAGCGCAAGCGTCCGGGCCAGCGCCTCGTCTGCTTTGCCCTCGAAACCAACGACGAGGAGGCCAACGCACGCGGCAAGTTGGAGCGCAAGAACGCCGACTTTGTCGTGCTCAACTCCACGCGCATTCCCGGGACGACGTTCAACGCGGACGACAACCAAATAGCCGTCGTCACACGCGAGGGCGTCCGGTCCTATCCGAAGAAGAGCAAGCAGGAGGTGGCCTCCGACATCATCGACGTGCTCCAGGGGCTTCTCGCCGACACGACAACCCTCAGATAAGAAAATGATCATGAAAAGAATCATATTGGCAACGGTCTACCTCCTCGGCCTCTCCCTCGTACTGAGGCCGACGCCAGTCCACGCCCAGGAACTCCAGGCGAAAATCACCATCAACCACAACCAGGTGCAGGGTACGGACGCCTCCATCTTCGAGAACCTCCAGCAAACGCTGGAGCAGTTTGTCAACGAGAAGCAATGGACCAACCTCCAGTTTCAGCGCAACGAGCGGATCGTCTGCAACTTCAACATCACCGTGAAGAAGTATGACCAGTCCTCCAACCTCTTCACCTGTTCGGCCCTCATCCAGGCCAACCGTCCCGTCTATGGGGCTTCCTACAGTTCGACGCTCTTCAACACCCAGGACAACGACTTCAACTTCGAGTTTGCGCAGTTTGACCAGATCGAGTTCAACGAGGAGACGGTTGACAACCAGCTCACGGCCCTCATGGCCTACTATGCCTACCTCATCATCGGCATGGACCTCGACTCCTTCTCGCCGATGGGGGGCGAGGACGTGCTCCAGCGCTGCCTGAACCTGGCCAACAACGCGCAGAACCTCAATTTCACGGGCTGGAAGGCTTTTGACAGCGACCGCAACCGCTTTGCCATCATCAACGACTACCTCGATGGCGGTCTCAAGCCCTTCCGGCAGTTGCAGTACGACTACTATCGGCTGGGACTCGACGAGATGTCCAACAACGTGGAGCGAGGCCGCACCAATGTCACTACCGCCCTCGAAACCAATCTCAAGAAGGCTCACGAGGACAAGCCGATGAGTCTGCTGCCACAGATCTGGACGGACTACAAGAAGGACGAACTGGCCAATATCTATAAGGGCAAAGGCACGCAGAAGGAGAAGGAGTCGGTCTATGAGATCTTGTTTGCCATCAACGCGTCGCAGAATGCGACATGGGAGAAGATCAAGCAGTAGAATGCGACATGGGCAAGGATCAAGCAGTAAGCCCGCTTGTGGGGCTGCTTGGGTTGCCCCTCTCCGTACAATGATTTATCCATAAGCAATGCTGAAACATTTATATATCAAGAATTTCACGCTGATTGACCAGCTGGACATCGACTTCCACCCTGGCTTCTCCGTCATCACGGGCGAGACGGGAGCGGGCAAGTCAATTATCCTCGGGGCCATTGGCCTCTTGCTGGGCAACCGGGCCGACAGCAAACTGGTCAAGCGTCCGCAGGGCGACGACGGGCGGACGGTGAAGTGTACGATAGAGGCTCATTTCGACCTCAGCCGCTACGACTTTGCGCCGTTCTTCGAGGAAAACGACCTCGACTTCGACCCCGACGACACCATCATCCGCCGCGAACTGACCAGCACGGGCAAGTCGCGCTCCTTCATCAACGACATGCCCGTTTCGCAGCAGTTGATGCGCCAGTTGGGCGAACAGCTCATCGATATCCACTCGCAGCATCAGAACCTGCTTCTCCAGAAGGACGACTTCCAGTTGAACGTCGTCGATATCATCGCCGACAACGGCCAGGATCGGGCAGCCTTCTCCGAGGCTTTCGCCCGCTATCGCGAGGCTGAGCAGCGGTTGCGCAGTCTTGAGAAGCAGATCGAGGCGAGTGAGCAGAACCGCGATTTCCTCCAGTTTCAATACAACGAGCTCTCCGCCGCCCAGTTAGTAGAGGGAGAGCAAGAGCAACTAGAGCAGGAAGGGGAGACGCTCAACCATGCTGGCGACATCAAGACAGCCATCTATACTGCCGACAACCTTCTCTCCGGCGACGACCGGGGCGCCGTGATTCAGGTCCGCATGGCCGCACAGCAGTTGCAGTCCATCGCCAGCGTCTATCCGAAAACGCAGGAGCTCGCCAACCGCCTCGACTCCGTACACATCGAACTCGACGATATCGCCCACGAGGTGGCAGCCGACATGGAGTCCATCGACTTCGACCCATCACGCCAGGATGCCATCATCGCGCGCCTCGATCAGATTTACTCCTTGCAGCAGAAGTATCGTGTCAGCACCGTGGCCGAGCTTCTTCAGTTGCAGGCCTCGATCCAGCAGCAGTTGGAGTCTATCGAGAATGCCGACGGCGACTTGGCCCTCCTGCGCCAGGAGGTGGCAGAGCAGGAGAAGCTATGTCGGGAGAAGGCTCAGCAGCTTACGTTATCGCGCACGGCCTCGGCTCGCAAGGTGGAGGCCGAGATGCACGCGCGCCTCGTCCCGCTGGGCATTCCCAACGTGCGCTTCGAGGTGGAGGTCAAGCCGGCTCCGCTCTCTGCCAGTGGCGCCGACCATGTCGTCTTCCTCTTCTCCGCCAACCGTGGCACGCCATTGCAGCCCGTCTCCCAAGTGGCTTCGGGTGGCGAGATCGCGCGCGTGATGCTCTCGCTCAAGGCGATGATCAGCGGCACAATCAAGTTGCCCACCATCATCTTCGACGAGATCGACACCGGCGTTTCGGGCAAGATAGCCGAGAAGATGGCCATGATCATGGAAGAGATGGGGGCAGGAGGACGCCAGGTGATCTCCATCACCCACCTGCCACAGATTGCTTCACGAGGTCTCCATCACTACAAAGTGGAGAAGACCGACACGCCCGAAGGCACGGAGAGCCACATGAGGCAACTCTCGGCCGACGAGCGGGTAGGGGAGATCGCCATGATGCTCTCGGGCGAGAACGTCACCGAGGCTGCGCTGGAGAACGCCAGGGCTCTTTTGTCCACACATTGATCGCGTCCACACATTGATATGATGCTCACGCGTTAATATGATGTTCATGCATCAATATAATGTTCAAACATTGTTCGTGTCCACGCGCTAATGATGCGCTAAAGATATATGTTCACGCGTTCCATAATATAAATATATTGCGTAGAAGATGATGCTGCCGCAGTCTCTGTCCTCCTTGCGGAGGGGCGAAATGCGCAGATAGGAAATAAGAAAAAGAAAGAACAAAAACTGATGAGAAAGAATAGTTTGATCGGCTGCCTCCTGCTCTGGGCTTCCATGGCCATGGCGCAGCCAGCAGCTGTAAAGAATGTAGTCAACAGCACGTTGACCCTCACCACCTACACCGCCGATGGCACGCAACGAGACGTGGTCCCCGCCGTCTTCATTGGATCCGATGGCGTGGCCGTATCGGCCTGGAAACCCTTCGAGGGCACCGACTCCGTGGGCGTGAAGGACTATAGCGGGGCGGCCTGTGCTTTCCAGGCGCTTTTGGGAGCCGACGATATTTACGACTTGACGAAGTTTAGCGTTTCCGCAGCCAAGGTGCAGCCCCTTTCCCTGGGCAAGTCCGCTGCCGGCGAAGAAGTCTGGGTAGTGCCTCCCAAGCAACTGGGCGCCCCCGTCAAGGGCAAGGTGAAGGTCGCCGACCACTTCAACACCTCCTACAACTATTATCAGCTCTACGTCGGCGGAGCCTCCGAGAAACTCAATGGCGCAGCCGTCGTCAATCTCAAGGGCGAGCTGATCGGCCTCTTCTCCCAGTCGGGTAAGCAGCAGAGTGCCACGGACGCCGCCTATGCGCGCGACTTCGTGGTGACGGGACTCTCCCAAAACAACCCCGTGATGCGCCGCGCCCGTCTCCGCATTGCCCTGCCCGAGAGCGAGCGCGAGGCCGTGGTGGCCCTGCTTCTCTCCAATTCCCAGAAGCCCTCCGACCATGCCGCCACCATCCGCGAGTTTATCCGCAAGTTTCCCCATCTCACCGATGGCTATTACGCCATGACCATGCTCGCCCTGGGCAAGGGAGACAACGCCGAGGCCGACCGGATGCTCCAGGAGTCGGTGGCTCAGGCGAGCAAGAAGGGAGAGGCCCACTTCAACTATGCCAACGTGATCTATCTCGTGCTGACCGGCCAGCAGTCCATCCAGGGCGACGCTCCGGCCACATGGACCCTCGACAAGGCGCTCTCCGAGGTGCAGCAGGCCAATGCCGCCGACCCACAGTTTATCTACCAGCACCTGATGGCACAGATCATCTACGCCCAGGCCCACTATGCCGACGCCCTCACCCTCTTCGAGAGCCTCGCCCGGATGGAGCCACGACTGCCCGAGACCTATCTGGAGATGGCGCAGTGTAAGGAGCAACTGGGTGCTGACAACGCCGAAGTGCTCGCCCTTCTGGAGAAGAGCGTAGAGGTCTGCGACACACCCTACACCGCCACTTCTGCCCCCTATTTCTATGCCCGTGGCCTGCAATATGCCAAGATGGGCGAATACCGCAAGGCGATGGTTGACCTGCTGCGCTACGAGTATTTCAACCAGGGACGCCTCGGTGCCGACTTCTACTACCAGCGGGAGCAGATCGAACTCCAGGGCAAACTCTACCAACAGGCCCTGGGCGACATCCTCACCGCCTGCCGACTCGCTCCCGAAGAGGTGGAGTATCATGCCGAGGCGGGCAGCCTCTACCTCCGCGTCAACCGTCCGCAGGATGCTGCCGAAGCCGCCAAATACTGCATCAAGATCAATCCCGACTACGCTGATGGCTACCTGATACTCGGCATTGCGCAAACGCAACTCGACCAAAAGGCCGACGGCATAGCCAATATCGAGAAGGCCAAGGCAATGGGCAACACCCAGGCCGACAGTTTTCTGAAGAAACTCAAGTGACGGGGCTCACGACGCACGCAGCTCTGTCCTATAAGCGTTCTATAAGTGGTTCTATAAGTGTCTATAAGTGCCTTGTAAGTGTCCTATAAGCGTCTTATAAGCGTCCTATAAGCGTCTTGCAAGCGTTCTAAAAACGTCTTATAAGCGTTCTAAAACTCAAAAGGTTGTTTATGTCATTGCGACACAAACAACCTTTTGTCTTTCTTTCTCTCTCATGATTTCTACCAATTCGCAAGGCGACCGATCATCTGCAGGCGATTGGCCCCGTGTTGCGGTTGCAAAACCTAAACGTTATTTTGTTATTATGTTATTATGTTATTATGGCGTTTTTCTGCTGAACCCAAAGGGGAAGGAGCGTCGTCTTCCACGGAGAGCAACTGCTCCAGGCGGTGGATGATGATGGTCTGTCGGGCGAGCGCCACCAAGCCCTGGGCTTCGAGGACATGGAGGGATCGCGAGACATTGAGGCGCGACTCGCCGATGGCAGATCCCAGGTCTGTCAAGCGGATGGAGAGCGTCTTAGGACCAGCAGGCCGGAGACTGCGGTGGGCCACGAAGGTGGCGATCTTGCGGGGAATGGTCGTGGGCGGCGTGCGCCAGAAAGCCGATCCTGCCCGCTGGGCAGAAGTGCTGATCGTGTTGAGGACGTTTAGCTCGAAGACGAGGCTCTGCGCACAGAGTCGCAGCACGTCGTCCTTCTGCAGTCGCAGGACGTTGCAAGGAGTGGTGGCCCGGTAGCCTCGTGCCAGGTGTTGCTGGAGTCCGAAGATCCGTTCCGGTTCGATGGCACAAGGTGCGTCGATCAGCTCCCGCAGACTGTAACTGTGGTCCGCGCTGATGGCCTCAGCCTCCACACTGCCCGTCATGACCAGCGTGAGCGTGGCGCAGCGATCGTTCTCCCGCGCTATCCACGCTCCCTCGTCATACTTCTGGAAGTCGAAGCGGATCTTGCTTGCCATGGCCTCCAGTTCGTCGCGGTCAATGCCCTGGAAGAACGGCAGCCGCAGCAGTTTGGCATAGATCGTCATGGCCTCGGGTGCCTATTTGCGCTCGTCGAGTCCCTCGCTCTTCCAGACGCTCAGTCCTCCCTGCGCGTTCTGATAGATGAAGTAAGCCTTCAGTTGCTTTTTCCGCTCCAGCACCTGGCGCGCCTTGTCAAGGCCCATGACCATGAAGGAAGTGGCGTAGGCGTCGGCCTCGGCACAGGTAGGAGCCAGCACCGTGGCCGAGAGGAGGCTGTGCTGCACGGGGCGTCCCGTCTTAGGATCGATGGTATGGGCGTATTTGCGTCCGCCCTTGTAGTAGAAGTTGCGGTAGTTGCCTGACGTAGCCATGGCCTGGTTTGTGACGTTGAGCACCGTCTCCAGTTCCTGGGCGTCGTTGTCGGGATCGTCCACGGGCTTGCTCACGCCGATGCGCCATGGCAAGCGCTTCTCGCTGTTGCCCTTCGCATAGACCTCGCCACCGATCTCCACCATGAAGTTGGCCACGTCGTGGGACATGAGCAGGCGCGCCACGCGGTCCGTGCCGTAGCCCTTGGCGATGGCGCTGAAGTCGAGCATCATCCGCGGCCGCTGGAAGCGCACATACTGGCTTCCCTTCGCCCCGGACAGGCTGACGTGCTCCATGCCGACCAGTCTTCTGAGACTGTCTATCTGATGGTTGTTGGGCATCTGCTGGCTTTTGAATCCGAAGCCCCACGCGTTGACCAGCGGAGCCACGGTGATGTCGAAGGCGCCGTCGCTCTCCTCGTTGACCTGCTGCGCCAGTTGATAGACCTCCAGGAAGTCGTCGCTGAGCGTGGGCCGCTTGCCCTCGTTGATGAGGGCGACGGTCGATTGCGGGTTGAACATCGAGAACTCCTGGTCAACGGCCTTCAGTGTCTCCTCTATCTCCTTCTTCAGATTGTCATCGCTCTGGTAGGTGATATGATAGGTCGTGCCAAAGATGCGTCCCTCGTCGTGCTGGTAGGGCACGGACTTCTGTCGTCCCACGATGACCACCGTGCCGATGACAAGGAAGGCAAGGAAGGGCAGTTGCCAAAGCAGTTTTTTCTTTTTCATAACTCAAAACTAAGGTTGAACGTAGCTCCGATTCGGCTGCTGCCATTGCGTCCGAATCCCGGAATATAATAAGGTTCTCCGACCGTGCCGTGGCTTTGGCTCAGCCGTGCGCGATATCTCACCATCCACCCCATGTGGACGAAGCGCCATATCGTCACGTCGATGCCGCCGCAGACCTCCGCCCAGCAAGCCTTCGCCTCGACATCCGTGGCGCTGTAGGAGGCCGTTCCGCCCCAGACGGGGTCGGGGACGGGCGCAGAGGTCGTGACGTTGTAGTGGAAGGAAGTGTAGGCCAGTCGCGCGCCAGCATAGAGCCTGTAGAGGTCGTGCTTGTTGCGTAGCAGGTTGAAGTCGCAGCCCACGCGGCCATAGGGCGCACGGGTCTTGTAGCGCACGGAGGTCGTCACGTCGGCGGCGTCGGCCTCGCCAATGCCCAGTTCGACAACGGGGAAATAGCGTCCCCGGAGGTTCAGGCGCAAGGAGGCCTCATACTGTCCGTAATCGCTCAGGACGCGCTGTCCCGCCCCCAGCAAGTCCACCCCCACACTCACGCCCTCGAAGAGGCGGGTGGAGTCGGCGGATGCTGTCTTCCGTGCCTGCTGCGCCCCCGCCTGGCAGGGAGCGAGGAGGCTAACGGCGAGGATGGAAATAGATAAGCAGATTCTCTTTCTCATCGTAGTCTATGTTAGGATGGGCAATGACAATGGAGTCGATGGCGTGGTGGGTGGTCGTGACCTCCGTGAGCGTATGGAAGAAGCGGGCAGGGCAGTCCACCGACTCGAAATGGGGGTCGTTGGTCTTGAAGACCGTGACCGTGTCCGTGCGCGTCGTCCCCAGCGTGTCGGTCAACTGGAAGACCAGCTGGTCGCGGTCGGCACCATAGCTCATGGGGACCGTGAAGGCCTGAGGCTGCACCAGCCGGTTGACGAGCACGCTGTCGCTGCTGCCGGGTCTCACGGCGAGGATGGTCAGCGTGTCGTGGACCGTGTCGCCGCGCAGGGCGTAGCGACATCCCACGGCCGTGGTCATCGCACAGTCGATGCTTGCGCAGGCTGCCATCAGCAGGATCGGAGCCGCCACCAGGGCTGCTGGCACGAGGCGGCGGAGAAAAGTTCGCTTATAGTGCATCGAGAGGGAGGATCAGTTGAGTTCCTTTTCTATCTGATAGTCGTTGCGGCGCGGGTTGGACCGGCTGATCAGGTCGCCGATGAAGCCGGCCAGGAAGAGCTGTGTGCCGAGCAGGATGGCGGCGATGGCGATGAAGAACGACGCGTGGTCGGAGAGCAGGTCGCCATAGTTGCCGATATAGAGATTGTAGATCTTGCCACCCAGGAGCCACATCAGGGCCACGAAACCGACGAAGAAAACCAGCGAACCGAGAAATCCGAAGACGTGCATGGGTTTCTTGCCGAAGGTGCTGAGAAACCAGAGCGTGAGCAGGTCGAGATAGCCGTTGACGAAGCGGTTGAGCCCCATAAACTTCGACGTGCCAAACTTGCGGGCCTGGTGGTGGACCACCTTCTCGCCGATCTTGTCGAAGCCAGCCTCCTTGGCCAGGTAGGGGATGTAGCGGTGCATCTCGCCATAGACCTCAATGTTCTTGACCACCTCCTGTCGGTAGGCCTTCAGTCCGCAGTTGAAGTCGTGGAGGTTGGGAATGCCGCTGACCTTGCGCGCCGTGGCGTTGAAGAGTTTGGTGGGAATGGTCTTCGACAGGGGGTCGTAGCGCTTCTGCTTCCAGCCCGAGACGAGGTCGTAGCCCTCCTCGGTGATCATCTTGAAGAGGGCCGGTATCTCGTCGGGAGAGTCCTGGAGGTCAGCGTCCATCGTGATGACGACGCTGCCCTGCGCCTTCTGGAAACCGCAGTGGAGGGCCGGGCTCTTGCCGTAGTTGCGGCGAAACTTGATGCCCTTGACGCAGGGGTCCTGCTCGCGGAGCGTCTCCACCACCTTCCAGGACTGGTCGGTGGAACCGTCGTTGACAAAGATGATCTCATAGGAGAAGCGGTTGGCCTCCATCACGCGCTTGATCCAGGCGTGGAGTTCGGGCAGGCTTTCCTCTTCGTTATAGAGGGGTACGATGACTGAAATGTCTAACATCTTGCTATTTTTATTATATCGATTTTTTCTTTCGTTGTTCACAATATTCTATCTTATCCCCGTTTGGCCAGGGGCGCCATGATCGCGCTCAGCAGCATGCCACCCATGGCCAGCGTGACGAAACTGTTGCAGGCCATGGCGAAGGCTGGGATGGCGCGCAACTGCTCCATATACTGATCCATCGTCATGCCGAGGCTCTTGACGATCATCTCCGTCTGCTGCTGGTCGGCCATGACGATACGCTCCACCACGCCTGCCAGCAGACCGTTGTCGGCCAGCGCGAGGTAGAGATACTGGAGCAGGGAGAAGAAGAGGGCCGCATTGGTCGTCGTACGGAGGACGTAGAGCAGGGCCCTTTTGGCGCTGATGGTGCCGCCCAGACCCTCGTCGCGAAACTTGCAGAGGCGACGGTAGATGAAAATCGGGGTGAGGAGCACGATCAGCGGGCATAGCGAGGTGAGGCCCATCCAGGCCCACGACCCCGTCGCCGTCAGCGATAAGGCCAGGAAGCAGGCGAAGCTCCCGAGCAGCAGGATGGAGGCGTAAAAGCCGTCGTAGCGTGCGTAGAGGCGCAGTTGTCGAATGTCGTTGTAGTCCATTTTCTCAATTTTAGTGCAAATTTACGCTTTTCTTTTCAAACGGGGGCTTCCTCAAACTGAATTCTTACGTTCTTGTAGCCCATGAGGTGAAAAAGGCGGGTCAGTTCCTCTCTCGCGCGGTCCTCGGCGCGCTGCAGGTTGGCTCGGGTCAGGCAGCGGGCCGTCATCATCTGCTGGGCGCGTCGGTAGAGGGCCTCGCGCGCGTCGGCCTCCCAGCGTCCCTTCTCATAGAAAGGCCGCGTGCGGGCCTCGTCGATAAAATGGCGGTCGAGCAGCCCTACTGGCGGGAGCGTGGCCACCAGCACGGTGTCGCCCTCCATGCGGATGGCGTGGTCGTCGAGGTGGCTCATGTCGAGGCCGAGGCGCAGCGTGCCGTAATAGATGCGGGCCAGGCCGTCGTCGCTGAAGAAGCCTTCGCGCACGGTATCGACATACTCCTCGTCGTGGATCGTGAGAAACTCCCACTGGCCGATGGACTTGATGGAGGCGATGGTGGCGGGCGTGACCTCCACGTGGTCGCTCTTCTCTTCTACGACGGCGGTCCCCTCACATTTCGAGAGGATCACGGCCACGGCCACCAGGACCACGGCGAGGGCGGCGAGGATGGCAACCAGGCGGCTACTGATGATGCTTTGTTTTCTCATGGCCTTTTCTCCTGTGTGATGGTGGTGATCATGTGGCGCAGGTCGTCGCCCGTAAACTCCTTGCGGAAGGTGATCGTGATGTCCTCCTCCTTGTAGCCCATCTGGGTGAGCAGGGGCACGAGGATGCGCGCGGCGCTGGCGCGGGCGTTCTCGATGATGCCCGACTGCGGGAGGCTGGCGATGATGCTGTCGCGGCCCTGGCGCTCAAAGGAGGAACGCTCGGCGTCGGTGAAGTTGCGGCCCAGGAAGCGCACAAACTGGCGGGTCTGCTTGTGGTCCACCTTGGTGGCGGTGAGCTCTACGCGAGGGTCGGGGAGGATCACGGTCAGCCGGTTGCCCTCCTGGCGGATGTTGCGTTCCGTGAGGTCGGCCATATCGACGTAGCCCTTCACCGTGGCGTCGATGGGGATGGCAATGTGGCGCGAACTCAAAGGCACGCCGACGCGCAGGCCGTCCAGCAGTCCGCGACCCCGAAACTGGGTCGTGTCGCTATGGGTGACGATCGTGCGGATCTGGTATTCCGTCGTGTAGAGGCGGGAGCACGCTTGCAGCTGCGTGATCATCGGGATGGTGTCCTCCGAGGGCATCTCTGAGGCCTCCCTGCCGTCGCTGCCACACGAGCAGGCCAGCGCCAGGAGACCGAAAAGGACTACGATGGGCAATTTCTTCATCTGCTATCAGTCTGTACCACTATTAATAATGTGTATGCAAAGTTACGAAAAAGGATTGAGCCAAGAGGGCAAAGGGTCGATTTTCGGGATTTTTTTTGGTGATTTAGGGCTTTTTGATTACTTTTGTGCGCTGAAAAGAATGGAACACATGAGGAAACTGATCCCATTCCTTCTGGCGGGAGGCATCGTGCTGTGTGCGGCTTCCTGCAAGGAGGAGAAAAAAACGGAGGATATCATTACCCGGATTCCGCCGAAGAAAGTAGTCAAGAAGGGTACTGGCAAGATGAGCGACTTCACCTACGAGAAGCAGGTGGAGGCCTTTGGGGAGACGCTCGACATCTCCATCCGCCGCTATGCCGACACCACGCTTCAGCAGGCGAAGGACGAGAGCGGACGCGCCTACTACGACAACAAGGTGCAGCTCGTCATCAAGCGCAACGACGGATCGGTCTTTGTCGATCGCACCTTCGCCAAGACCGACTTCTCAGAGTTTACCGACAACGACTACGGCCGCCACGGCGCGCTCTTAGGATTCATGTTCGACACCGTGGAGAGCGGCCGGCTGAAGTTTGGCGCCAGCGTCGGCTCTCCCGACCCCACCAGCGACGAGTTTATCCCCATCGAGGTCCTGATAGACCAACAGGGGAAAATCTCTTTCCAGAATGCCACCAGCCTCGACTCGGGCAACGGCGAGGAGAAGTCCAAGGCACAGAGCGAGCTGGAGGCTGCCGAGGCCGAGGGCATGTGATTCTGACCTGTCGTCAAGGTGTATTTGTTTTTTAGGTGTATTTATTTCTTAAAAGAAGTATAAAATAACTTAATACACGGGGGTAAATTTCTACTCCTGTGTTTTTTTTGTATTTTTGCACCCGACATTTCGCATTAGCAGACGATAATTGTGAAACCAGTAATAACAATCTAACATTAGACGATGATGAAAAAACTTATGTTTCTTGCAGTCCTGGCACTGTCCACGACGGGTGCCTTCGCACAAAGCAGAGTGAAAACTACCACCATCCAACCGAAGATTGGTCTCAACATCTCCACCGTAGGAGATTTGGACTGGAAAGCAGGTTGCGCGCTCGGCTTTGAGCTTCAGCACCAGATCAACCGCAAGACCGCCATTGCGGGTGCGCTGCTCTATTCCTTCCAAGGAGGTAAAGACGACGATTGGACCTGGAATCCGGGTTATATCAACATTCCCATCACGCTCAACTACTACGTGGCCAAGGACTTTGCGCTCAAGGCCGGTATCCAGCCGGGCTTCATGGTGAACAAAGACGACGCCCGCCATGTCAACACGTTCGACTTTGCCATCCCCGTGGGTATGTCCTACGAGTTTGACAACTTCGTGATCGACGGACGCTACAATATCGGCGTCACCAAGGTGCCCAAGCACGGCGACGGCTATACCAATGTGGTGCAGCTGACCCTCGGCTACAAGTTTAAGCTGTAGCCCCCAGGAGGCCCAATCCTTCCGCCACCGCGTCTGTCGTACCGCCGAAGGATTGGGCCTTTTTTCTTTCCTTTTTCTTACTTTCCTTGCTTTTTCTTTCTTGCTTTTTTGAGGCGCATCATTTATTTTTCCCATCCGCCCTTGTTCTCGATTTTTTTCATACCTTTGCCCATCATGACCAAAGCCAACGGACAGATGAGTAAAGAAATCTACCTCGCAGGAGGTTGCTTTTGGGGAGCGGAGCACTTCCTCAAGCAGATAGAGGGCGTGGAGGCCACGGAGGCCGGCTACGCCAACGGCCACACAGACCGCCCCACCTATGAGGAGGTCTGCACCGACAAGACCGGGTTTGCCGAGACGGTTCGCGTCGTCTATGACCCCGCGAGGGTCGGACTCGCCTTTCTCCTCGACCTCTACTTCAAGGCCATCGACCCCACCAGCGTCAACCAGCAAGGGGGCGACCGGGGCACACAGTATCGCACGGGCATCTACTACGTCGATGAGGCCGACTCAGCCACCATCGACCAAGTCCTGGCCGACCAGCAGCGGGCCGTGGGCGAGCCCCTCGCCGTGGAGCATCTCCCGCTGCGCAATTTCTATCCCGCCGAGGACTACCACCAGGACTACCTGGGGAAGAACCCCGCGGGCTACTGCCATCTGCCTGCCGCCCTCTTCGAGTTGGCGCGCAAGGCCAAGCCCGTCCCCTCCGACCACTAACGCAATACGAAAAGCCATCAACAACAAGTTAAGATATGAAGAGACTGATCTTTTCCCTCCTCTTGGTCTGCGCCGCCATCGTAGTGGGCCACGCCCAGACCCCGCTGAAGAAAGTGTATGACGAGACCATCAACCCGATGGAGCAGATAGACCGCGCGCTGGCCACGGCGAGAAGCAGCCAGCAGCCCAAGTTGGTCATCTGCCAGGTGGGGGGCAACTGGTGTCCGTGGTGCCTGCGCTTTGCCGACTTCGCCGCCACCGACCCCGACATTGCCAAGGTCATCGACGACCATTTCCTCCTCATCCACGTCAACTACCATCCGCGCAAGGCCCAGGACGCGAGCGCCGAGGCCCTGATGAGCCGCCTGGGCCATCCGCAGCGCTTCGGCTTCCCCGTCTTCGTAGTGCTCGACAGCGAGGGCCGCGTGGTCCACATCCAGGACTCCAGTTTTCTCGAAGAGGGCAAGGGGTATAGCAAGGAGAAGGTGCTCCGCTTCCTCAACGCATGGACGCCCGAGGCTATCGGCATGAAGAAGGGATTATGATGCGAAAGATCTATATCCTTGACTTCGACGGCACGCTGGGCGACTCCCGCGGGCTGATCCTCCGGACAATGATGGACACCTTCGACGCCCTCGGCATAGACCGGCCCACGGAGGAGGCTTGCGTCAATACGATCGGGCTGCCGCTGGCCGACTGCTTCGTGGTGGCCGCAGGACTGAGCGCCGCGCAAGGGGAGCGTTGTGCCGAGGTCTATCGCAGGATCTTCCACGACAACAATGTGCCGGGATCGGTGCCTCCCTTCGAGGGCGTGGTCGAGACGATCCGCACGCTCCACCAGCAGGGCTATACCCTGGCCGTAGCCACCAGCCGCCGCCACGAGAGCCTGGACGAACTGCTGGCGGAGTTTGGCGTCACCGACCTCTTCTCGATGATCGTGGCTGCCGACGACGTGACCCATGCCAAACCCGACCCCGAGCCGGTCAACAAGATCCTGGAGACGCTCCAATTCCAGCCGCAAGAGGCCCTGGTCGTGGGCGACGCGCCCTACGACATCCTCATGGGACGCAACGCCGGGGCAAGGACCTGCGCCGTCACCTACGGCAATGGGAAGCGCCAGGAGCTCCAGGCTGCCAGGGCGGACTATCTGATCGACCGCTTTGCCGACTTGCTGACCATTGAGTGGGACTGAGCGGGCCGGCACACCATACCAACAACCAAATCAACCATTAAATCCTATCAGTATGAAGAAAAGAGTCACCCCAGAGTGGATCCACGATCTCGCCCCCAACGAGGTCTTCGTCTTCGGCAGCAACCTCGGCGGAATGCACGGAGGCGGTGCGGCCCGGATTGCCTACCGTTGTTTCGGAGCCAAGATGGGAGTGGGCGTAGGCCTGCAGGGACAGAGCTACGCCATCCCGACGATGCAGGGAGGCCCGGAGACCATCCGACCCTACGTCGATGAGTTTATAGACTTTGCGCGCCAGCATCCCGAGACGACCTTCCTCGTCACCCCCATCGGCTGCGGCATAGCCGGCTTCACCCCCGCCGACATCGCCCCGCTCTTCCAGGACGCGGTGGAGGTGGAGAACGTCTGGCTGCCCGAAAGTTTCTGGCATTTGCTGAGGACACAGGCATGAGATTCAACCTACAGTTCAATCTCTCGCTCAGCAAACTGTTTCTCATGATCAGAAGCGGGAGCCGCCGCATCATCCTGCGATACGACTTAGCAGCACGCCTGTCGCGGATCGTGCGGTGCGGCCTCCTGCGCCAACTGTTGAATAAATGGAAAACCAAGTGCTGCAAAAACAAAACATCATGAAAACGAATCGAGTACTGCTCACTTTTCTGCTGGTGGTAATGGCCTTGTGTGCCCACGCCGGCGACAACAATTCCGCGCTTCGCAAGTCGATAGCGATGGCCAACGCCATGTGTCCCGTCTCCCTGGGAGCGATGGGCGAGATGACCTCCATGGTCTACGAAAAGGGCGACCTGATCATTTCCTACGCCCTCAATGAGGACGTGATCAGCGTCGAGACCCTCAAAAACAACAAGGAGATGGTGCGCCAGAATGCCACCACCATGGTCCGCAACGCGACGGGCGACCTCAAGACCACGTTCGACCTGCTGGCCAGCGAGGGCGCGGGACTGGTCATGAAATATATCGGCAAGCAGTCGAAGGCGAAGTTTACGATACGCTTCACGGCGGAGGAGATACTGCGCGCCTCGATCGCTCCCGAGGAGGCGAGAGACCCTATGGCCGCGCTGAAGAGCCAAATAGAGGTGGGCAACGCCATGCTGCCGACCAAGATCGCCGACGGCATGGAGATGACCCGCGCCTATCTGGAGGACGACTACCTGTTCTATGAGGTGACGGTGGACGAGGATCTCCTCTCGATCGCCAATATCAAGAGCAATCGACCCACCCTGAAAAAGAATATCTTGGCGGTCTTGAACAGTGACGACGTCTCCACGAAAGCCCTCAAAGACTTGTGCAAAAGCGTGAACGTGGGCATCGCCTACAAATACGTCGCAAGGACTCCCGCCAAACGGCGACCGTCAGGATCACGCCCGCGGAACTGTAAGCCTCCGCGCCGCTTTATCTATTAAAGAAACTTAAAATATCATTCCGATATTTGTTTCTTTCAAAAGAAAGCACTAATTTTGCAGCCCGTAAGCGAACATGGCTTCAACGCACATCGCAGCTTCTACAAAGGAAAGGTGCTCGAGTGGCTGAAGAGGCACGCCTGGAAAGCGTGTAACCGTCTAAAGCGGTTCGGGGGTTCGAATCCCCCTCTTTCCGCTGAATTAGGAAGGGTTTTTACCCTTCCTTTTTTGCGTTTTGGTGGCTTAAATGGTTGGTTTTTAAGCGTTTATAATTTCTTTTTCTTTGTCGGATTGGGTTCGATTTTTGTATAAGGGGATAGTGTTCTATCTTCGATATATTGCTATATATTGCGATATACTGCCACATATTGTCGTTAGCGAGATACATTTGTTGTACACGGAAAACGGGAATGTTGTACACGGAAGAAATCAAGAAAGATAGAACGAAAGAAAGAACGAAAGAAAGGAAAAGTAAATAAAGAAATCAATCAAGAAAGAAAGGATAAGGATATGGAAAAATTACCGAGTTTCAGCTGGTGCTTTGACCGGCGAGGAACGCTGGCGACGACGGGTGTGGCCAGTGTGGAGATGCGTGTGTCGTATATGCGCAGGTGCAAGGTGATGGCTACAGGGGTGAGGCTGGGCCGTGGCGAGTGGCGTGACGGTCGTGTGGTGAAGCGGGGGGACGCTCAGGTGCTGAACCGGATGCTGGAGCGGATGCGCGGGGACGTGCTGCGCGTGCTGGACGAGATGATGGAGGAGGGGATGGTGGATATCATGGCCATCCCGGATAGGATGGCGAGGATGAAGGGGGAGGGTCGGACGTTTCTGGAGTGGTGCCGGGAGCGGGCCGAGGTGAGGAAGTACGGACGGGCCGCGGACAGCCGGGAGCGTTACGACCGCTTTCTGAGATGGTTCACGGCGTGGGGCGGGATTCGCTATTTCTCGGACGTGACGGACCACGGCGTGCTGGCGATGGATGCGGCGCTGAAGGAGAAGGGGATGACGGACTACTCTAAATGGAATAACTACCACCGCTTCCTCAACTCGTTCATACTGGATGCGATGGCGGCTGGGCTGCTCCGACGGAATCCCTATAAGTGGGTGAATATTAGGAAGGACAAGGAGAGCCACGGCTTGCATAAGTACCTGACACTGGAGGAGCTCCGACGGGTGGAGACGGCGCGGATGGGGACTGAGAGCCTGGAGCGGGTGCGGGACCTCTTCGTGTTCCAGTGCTACACCTGTCTGGCTTATCATGATTTGGCCGCATTCGACGCGGGCAGGCTGGTAGATGTGGGCGGCGGCAGGTGGTCGTATAGTGGTGAGCGTGGGAAAACTGGGAAGGAATACTCTTTCTTACTGCTACGGCCCGCTGTGGCCGTGCTGGAGAAGTATGGGTGGCGGCTTCCTGTGCTCTCTAACGTGAAGTATAACGAGTATTTGAAGGTGGTGGCGCAGACGGCGGGGGTCGACAAGCCTATCACGAGCCACTGGGCGCGCCATACGGGGGCGACGGTGCTGCTGAACGCTGGCGTGGACATGGAGACGGTGGCGCGGGTGCTGGGGCATAGCTCGACGAAGGTGACGCGCTCGACGTATGCGCGGCTGCTGGATGATACGGTGGTGAGGAAGATGCTGGAGGCCGAGCGGGCGATAGAGCGTTAAAAGATACTAAACATAATATTTTCTTTATGCTTTTCTTGTGTATAACAAATATTTTATGTACCTTTGCATTGTGATAAATAAATGATGGTTTAACATTAAAAATTCAAGTATGAATGAAGAATTAGAAAAGGCAATCAGTCGCAAAAAGAAAGAGATTTCCGACTATGTGAGAATCGCAAAGAGCCTTCACATTGAGGATGCGGAGATTCAGAAAAGAGTCGATTTGCTGCTCGGAGACCTCTCAAAGTTGCTGAGAATGCGAAAGTAGAACCCACCTCCCCTTCGGGGGAGGCTTAAAACTAATCAAAAATGAATAAAGCTACAGAACTATTAAACGAGTACGCTACTCTTGCTGGAAAAGAGGATGCGGCAAGTGTTGCCAGGAAAGAGGAGATTGTCGGCTGGCTTCATGACCATGCTGACGTGGCAACAAAAGAAGAGGCTGGCAGGTTCGTTAAACAGAAGCTCGGGGAGATGGAATTCACTGTTGATAATCTTCGCGCACAGATTGCCGGAGAAACGTATCGCCTGCTGCCTCTGTCGTATATTGCTGAGCATTACTTCGGCAAGAGTGCGGCCTGGCTCTCACAGCGTCTCAACGGCACGCTCGTCCGTGGCCGTTCCTATACGCTCAACGAAGAGCAAAAGAAGATTTTCAACGATGCAATGCAGAATATTAGTCTTCGCTTTGGTTCGATACATTTGACTTGAAGGTTTTAGTGTAAACCTTCGTTGTTTATCACGCTCCCCCATACTGCATAGTTTGGGGGATTTTTTTGTTTATATGTAAAAATATTCGTATATTTGCAGGAAAGAAAAACCGAGTATATGAGTAAGAGAGAGTTTAGGACGCACCGTGTAAGCTTTAGGATTTCGGATAGCGATTTTCAGGTTTTTTGCCAGCTGAGCGAGCGTGGCGGGTTTCATTCGCTGAGCGGCTTCCTGCGATATTTGGCCTATTGCGCCGTGAGGGCCGCTGGTGGCGACATGACGGGCGAAATACCCGAGAGCGTGCTCCGGGTGTTTAAGCGGACGTATGACTACGACGTGCGGACGCTCGCCGAGGCTGTGAAGCTGGTGGAGGCTGGCCGTGTGGACATGGGTGATGGTGAAGAGCTGCCATCGGTGGAGGATGAGGTTGGCGGGATGTTTAGGGAGTTGGCCGACGAGGGCGCGGAGCGGATGTTCCCGGGCGATGTGAACTGGCGAAAATAGGCGGGAGAAGTCGAGGGCGTGGGGCTGATCAGCCCGCAGGCCTCGCTATCGGCTGGCGTTTTCGTGTTGCTCTGCATGGTGGCGGGTGCCTATTCTCGACGGCTGGGCCTATCTATATGAACAGGAAAGGAGATACAGAGAAGGCTGGCCGTCGAGGCGGTGGTGGACACTGGCGGGGCGGCAAGCGGAGGAAGGAGTATAAACGCATCATCCACTCCAAGCGGTGGCATGCGCTGCGGTCGGCGTATATCGGCGCCCATCCGTTCTGCGAGGAGTGTATGGCCCGCGGCATCATGGACCAGCCTGCCGAGGAGGTGCATCACGTGCGGCCTATCGGTACGGGCAGGAGCTGGGAGGAGATGTGCGCGCTGGCTTTCGATGCTCATAATCTGCGAAGCCTCTGCCACGACTGCCATGTGGCGGCCCACCGTCGGCCCAGGAAGGAAGGGAAGGAGCCGAGCGAGGACGTGAAGGCGTGGTTGAAGAGGTTTCTCCACGTCTGAAAGGGCGCATGGCTGGGCGTATGGTGTGGGCTGAATATGCGCTAAAGCGTGCCGATAATGGCGTTTTTTGTGCGAATATGGCCGAAAAACGACCAAAAACGACCAAAAACGACCGAAAACGACCGGAAAACGTCTGTAAAATGGGCGAAAACGACCGGAAAACGTCTGAAAAATGGGCGATGAACGGAATGCGGGATGGCCGATGCTGCGCCATCGTGAATCATTAAAACGACAAAGATATGGGACAGATCGAAGAGAAGCGGCACTATGTGCTGGAGATTCGGGAGCGCATGGAGGCTCGCGGGCTTTATGATGAGAGCCTGGAGCCCGCCATCGGCGTGCTGGCTGGTCTGCTATGCCGTCTCGACACCATCCGGGAGAGTATAGCCGAGGAGGGGACGATGCTGACCGTGGTGAGCCGTGAGGGCAATCCGAGGACGATTATGAATCCTGCCGTGTCGGCTGAGATACAGTGTACGGAGGAGATACGGAAGTATTTCCGAGACCTCGGTCTGTCTGTGGCGAAGCCTGCGGGATTCGTGAACCAGGAGAAGGACGCACGGCCACGGACTGGGGACCGTCTCGTGAGCCTCATGGAGGGGCTCGGAGGGCAGAAGCCGACGCTCTATCGGAAGAAGGAGAAGAACTAAGTGCTGGTAAGTGCTGGCACGGATAGACAGAGACAGAGAAGAACAGATAAGGACAGGCAAGGACATGACCGAGGACGAGAAGCAGCGGGAGCGGGAGGCGAAGGCCGCGTGTGCTGGCTGGTTGCAGAACTGCGACCTGCCGGGCTATCACCTGGGGCGCATCGACCGCCGTCTGCTGGACTATGCGAAGAGCCTGGCGGGGCATCCCGAGCGGCATAATCTCTACGAGCTGCTGGGGCTTCGTCGGTTTTTGCTGATGCTGGAAAAATACGACTTTCGGATAGACAAATACAAGCAATTCGCGGCTTTTTATGAGCAGCTGAAATTCAGCGGCGTGAGGGGTAGGCAGAGCTACCGGCTGACGCCCGTGCAGGTGTTTCAGTTTGCCAACATCATGGGCTTCTATACGGACGAGACGCACCGACTGTTTCACGACGTGCTGCTCTTCGTGCCTCGTAAGTTCTCGAAGACGACGGAGGTGGCCAGTCTGGCCGTCTATGACCTGCTTTTTGGCGACCGGAACTCGCAGTGCTACACGACGGCCAACACCTACCAGCAGGCGAAAATCTGCTTTGATGAGATCAGGGGCGTGCTGAGAGGCATGGACCCCGGGCTGGGCCATTTCAAGCTCAACCGAGAGTTAGTGAGCTGGAAGGACAGCGGACTGCGCGAGAGTTTTATCCGATGTCTGGCGAGCAACGCCGACAAGCTGGACGGTCTGAACGCCTCGACCGTCATCAATGATGAGTACAGTCAGGCAGACAGCGCGGACCTCTACAACGTGCTCACGACCTCGATGGGTATGAGGGAGAATCCGCTCGTGGTGACGATCACGACGGCGAGCGACAAGGTGGAGAGCCCCTTTGTGTCGATGCTGGAGCACTGCAAGAAGGTGCTGCGGGGCGATGCTGACGACGACCGCACGTTTGCCCACCTATTCATGCCCGACGTGGATGACGAGGAGGGCGACGTGCAGACGTGGCGGAAGGTGCAGCCACATCTCGGCATCACCGTGAAGGAGGGCTTTTACGACGACATGTGGCGGAAGGCGCAGAGCAGCGCGGACGACATGAGGGCCTTCCGGACAAAGCTGCTGAACGTCTTCGAGACGGGCACGATGGAGACGTGGATCAAGGGCGAGGTGGTACGGAGCCACTACAGACGCGTGGAACTGGGGGCGCTTGGGTATCGGCCCGAGTGTCAGGTGGCGGTGGATCTGAGCGTGCGTGACGACTTCTCCGCCGTCTCGTACTTCCTGCACTTGAAGGACGCCGAGGGCGGCCACATGATCACCGACTACTATATCCCGCGGCAGACGCTGGAGAGCCATGTGAACCGTGTGATCTATGCGAAATGGGTAGCGGAGGGGTATATGAACGTATGTGGGGAGGAGACGATCGACTACGAGCAGATAGCCCGCGACATCTTCCAACGAGGGAGCCAGCTGCGCATCCTTCGCATCGGCTTCGACCCCAACCGGGCGCAGACGTTCCAGAACACGCTGCGGGCGACGGGCGGCGGGCCGTATATGCAGGCCTATAAGCAGACCAACTACTATTTTACGCGGGCCGTGGAGGGTACTGAGGAGCTTTTGTACAATGACAAGCTGACCTTTGACCCCAATCCAATCAACGCCTATTGCTACGACAACGCCGTCTTGGACGTGGATAAAATGGGGAACAAAAAGCCGATGAAGAAGCAGCAGAAGGCGAAGATAGACGGGTGCATCACGGGCACCATGGCGATCGGGCTGAGTATCGAGCAGGTGAGGGGCAGCATGGAATAGGAAAAGCCCCCTATAAGGGGGGCTTTGCTCTCTCGGCCATTTGTCAAATGGCCGTTACTTGTCGAGATCTTCCAACCATTTCTTGCCCGACTTCGTGTGGAGCCATGCGTAGAATGCTCCTGCGATGATCGACCCTAAACCGAAAACCAAAGTAAGTCCGTTCATGATGTTTCTTATTTAAAAATTCTGTACCCGATGGCAGCTAAAAGCGTCGTGAGGACGGCCCCTAACACTATTGCTATTATGCTGCCAGTATTTTGATTGACGACGGCAGGGGAAAGTCCGCCTACGACAAAACCTGCAAAAGCCAGTTTTGATAGGTCGAGGAAATAGCAGCCTATTTTCTCCCGTCTCGTTTTAGCCCGTTCTTTTCCTTCTTTCTGTGTTACCATAATTCTCGTTCTATTTTGCAAAGATAAGTGTTTCGTGTTGTCTTCGCAAATGTTGTGGCGTACTTTTTGGATTATTTTACAAAATAGGGGTAAAATGAGGGGGAAATGGGCGAGAAGAGGGGGAGAAGGTGGTGGCGGCGCCTATTTAGTGGTATTTTCCGAAATGGAAAAACCCAGTAAAAAAGAATGGGAAAAAGAAAAAGCACCCTGTGGGGAATGTTCCGAGAGGCCGCCGTGTCCGTGCTGAGAGACGTGACGGGCGGTGGTGGCGGCACGATAGAGCGTGCCCCCGGGCTTCTGCCTGTCGGTACTATCCTCGGACTTGATGATATGGTCGATGCCTATACGGCGAGCAGCGTGGCGTGTGTGAAGCGCTGCGTGGAGATCAAGGCTGGCAGCGTGGCCAGTCTTGGGCTTCATGCTATGCGCAGGCGCATGGAAGACGGGCGGACGTGGTATGAGGATGCTGAGGGCACGGTGGCCGACCGCTTGCTCTCGGAACGTCCGAACCCGCGGCAGACGGGCTTCGACCTGCTGTGGCAGGTGGTCTATCAGCGGGAGATGTACGGCAACGCCTATATCGTGCCCGTGTATCGTGGGGGCGTGCTGAGCGCCCTGTACTGCGTGCCATCGGACTGCTCGGTGAGCTATGACCGCCTGCGCGGCGTCTATACGGTGAGCGACATCTACGACGGCATCGAGGGCGAGTACATGCCCGACGAGATCATCCATATCCGGAGCTATTGCCGGGACGGCTTCATGGGCACTCCCGTGACTGAGCTCGCCTCGCTGGTGCTGAGCAACGCTCGGAAAGCCTACAAGCAGGAGGGCGAGATGTTCACCCCTGGCAGCACGCTCCGCGGCTTCATCACGGGCGAGGACACCGTGCAGGTGGGCTACGGCGGCGCTACGGACAAGCAGTTGAAAGGCGTGACGCAGCGCATCCGTGAGGCCATCGGGAGCGGCCAGAACCTGAACTTCCTGCCGGGTACGATGAAGTTTGTGCAGACGGGCATGACGCCCAGCGACCTCCAGTTGCTGGACAGTATGAAATTTATCAACATGGAGATTTGCCGATTCTTCGGCGTGCCTCCGATGCAGGTTTTCCAGGACACGAACGCTAACTACAGTAGTACGGAGAGCAGTCAGACCATCTTCATGACCAGTACGCTGGCACCGCTGATGCGTCAGATCGAGAGCGAGGTGACGGAGAAGCTTTTCGGCGGCGACGGCCACATGCGGGCCCGCTTCCGCATCGACGACTACTATCAGACCGACCCGTCAGCCCAGGCGACGGCCCTGTCGCAGCTCATACAGACGGGCGTTCTCACGCCCAACGAGGCGCGCGCCCGCATGGGCTACCGTCCGCTGGAAGGTGGCGACGACCTCGTGGCCAATGGCAGCCTGGCGAAGCTCGGAGCGGGCAACAGTAAGGAGTAGGCGGCAGGGGTGGTGCCTATTTTTGAAGAATCTACCAATAAGAAAAAGAAGACAATGAAGCAATATAGATACTACACTCGGACGGTGCTTCGTGCACAGGCCGACAGTCGGCAGATCGAGGGGCGCGTGTTCCTGTACGGTTCTCGCTCGGTGCTGCTTCCCGACTGGGACTATGGCAGCGTGTTTGAGGAGATCACCCCTGGCGCTCTGAGCGAGGACGTGATGCGGAGCAGCGACATCGTGGCTTGCCTGAACCATGATCCCGGCCAGATGCTCGCCCGCAGCATGGACGGCAAGGGCAGCCTGCGGCTGGAGCTCGACGACGAGGGCCTGTTGATGCGCTTCGACGCTGCCAACACGCTGTGGGGCGACTACGCCCTGGAGAGCGTGCGGCGTGGCGACTTTGCCGGGATGAGCTTCGGATTCTACGCCGACAAAGACACGTTCTCCTACTCGAAGGAGAAGGACCAGGACGGCAAGGAGTACTACGTCCGCCATTTGGACAAGATCAGCAGGATGTTTGACGTGAGCATCGTGACCCATCCCGCCTATCCCGCCACGAGCGTGAAGCAGCGCAGCGCTGGCGTGAGGGACGGTCTGCTGGCCGCTGGTCTGATCGAGGCTGAGGAGCCCGCCCTGGTGCGTGGCGACTATGACACTATCGGCGCATGGCTTCGCCGTACTACATAAATTCACCAAAACAAAAACAAAGACAGAAATGACAAGAGAAGAGTACATGGCGGCCATCCGCCGCCGCAGTGAGATTCGCCAGGAGATGGAGACGCTCCAGCAGACCCTGGCCCGCGAGAACCGCGACATGACCGACGCCGAGCGCCAGCAGTTTGCTGCACTCAGAGCCGAGGACGACGCGCTGATGGTCGGCTGCGTGCAGTATGAGAGCGAGCGCAGCAGCGAGCGTAGCCGCCAGTTTGAGGAGCAGCGCGCGCAGGACAGTCAGGAGGCCAGCTTCGGCCGCCTGCTTCGCAGCATCGCCAGCGGCCGCGGCATCCCTGAGGACTTGGCCGCCTGCCGTGACGAGGAGGGTAACTTCCGCTTTGCCTACAACCGCGCCGACGAGCAGCTGCGCGCCGATACCATCCAGCAGGCCGCGAGCACGAAGAACATCACGCCCGTCTATATCCAGGACTACATCCGCGAGCTGACGCCTCAGACCATCATCGGCCAGGTGGGCGCCCGCATTCAGAGCGGCATCACGGGCCAGTGGAACTTCCCGACCGTGAAGGGCTTGAAGGCGACGTGGTATGGCGAGAACGACGCCGTGACGCCTCAAACGATGGAGTTTGGCGTGAAGACCATCACGCCGCACCGTCTGCCGATCCGCGTGGACATCTCCAACCGCGCCATCAATCAGACGGCGGGCGCTATCAGCAGCCTCGTGGTCGAGACGATGCGCCTGAAGCACACGCTCGCCCTGAACGAGGCTTTTGTCGCCGAGACCGCCGCCGCCAACGCTCCGACCAGTCCGCTGGCCAGCATTCCCGAGGGCAACACCATCGCCGCCACGGGAGGCAGCTCGACGCTGACGCGCCAGCTCTTCCTCGACCTTCGCTCGAAGGTGAACGAGGCCAATGTGCCCGTGAACGCTCCCTGCTTCATCATGGACTGGAAGGCCTACGCCGAGCTGGCCAACACGCCCATCGACAAGGGCAGCGGCCGCTTCCTGCTCGACCTCTCGACCAACACGATCGACGGCGTGCCCGTGATTCCGACGAGCCTCTGCAAGAAGGGCACCATCTACTACGGCAACTTCGGCTACGCCCTGGTGGGTCAGTTCGGCCCGATGACCATGGGCATCGACACCACGTCCGTGAGCGTGCTCTCGACGAACACGGTGGCCATCGTCATCAACTCCGAGTGGGACTTCTTCGCCCCGTATCCGGAGGCATTCGGAAAGATCACCTACACGGCAGCATAGACCAGGCAGGGCCCGCGGAAGGCGGAGCGCATAGGCCGCGGGCCCGCTGGCTTTTCACAAAAATATTAACGAAAAAGGAAAAAGAACATGGCAGTAACGCAAGACTATATTAACGGCAGTAACGTGCTGTTTTCCGTCGGAGGCAAGGTCCTGGGGCATAGCACCACGCACTCCGTCACCTTCAACACTGAGACGAAGGAGCGCGGCGTGAAGCCCCCATGAAGGAGAAGACGAAGAAGGCTCTCTTTAACGGCAAGGGCGTGACGAAGATGAGCATCAGCGTGCATGGCGAGGGCTTCCGCTACAAGGGCGAGGAAGAGCTCAGCCTGGACGAGGTGCGCAAGCTGTGGGGCGCTGGACAGAGCGTGGAGCTCTCCTGCTTCGAGCGCGATGGCGACGCTACGCCCTACCTGAAGGGCAAGTTTGTCATCACGAAGGTGGAGGAGACGAGCCCCGCGCAGGACGATGCCACCTTTAACGTGGATTTCGAGAACGACGGCGAGCCCGAGGTGTATCCCGGACAGGACGCTGCGACCGATCCCGACCACGTCGGATAGTGAATAGGGAAACGATTCCATAACATCGCATTCGCTTTACTTTTTTGATTTGATTGTTTGGGCGGGAGCGGGTTTCCTGCTTCCGCCCTTTCTCATTAACGAACCAAGGACGAAGACCATGCCCAGATATATCGACGTGGATAGTGCTATCCACTTTAGCCGGCTTCGCTACGCCAGCGACCTCGACAAGGAAGAGATCGGCCACTTCATCGACGCTGCCGAGCAGACGCTGGCCGCCGACTTGCAGGTGAGCGACCTGAAAGAGGTGGAGACTGCGCCCGGTGCGCTGCCCGCCGACCTGATGCAGGCGCTGCTGATTCTGACGGGTGACAACTACCGGGAGAGGGAGAGCGTGAGCGCGGCCCAGCTCTACCGGAGCCCGCACTACTGGCACCTGATCTACGCCCATGTGAACTACGAGGCCCATGATTAGAGCAGGACTACTGGACGAGGTGTGTGACGTGGTGCGCTACGAGAAGAGCACGGACAAGTTTGGCGCCGACACGGGAAGGTGGACGGTGGTGGCCGAGGGCGTGCCCTGCCAGGTGACGCACAAGAATAGCGGGTTCGGCGAGCTGAACGGCGAGGTGGTCTATCAGCATGTGACGACCTTCGTCTTCCGCTATACTGACGCCCTGCGGGAGTATGACCGACTGCGCTGGGACGGCAAGACGTACCAGATAGAGGGAATCGACCGGAGCAGGCGTCGGCTGGGCGAAATGCCCGTGACGTGCAGCCTGATCGGGATGACCGACGAGCTGCCGTGAGTTTTTCATTTATAAATATTAGGAAAAAATAGATCAAGATGAGTGAAACTATAGCAAACATCCCGCGCAGCTCTCTGAGCGCCGGGTCTGCTATCTACTCTGTATTGAAGGACCTGCTCGGCGAGGGCCATGTGCGCCCCGTGGTGAGCGAGAACGAAGTGACGCTGCCGCTGGTGACGTTCCGCCGCGTCGATGTGCGGTCGCTGGACGACAAGGGCCGCAGCGGCTACGACGAGGTGTGTTACGAGGTGGTGGTCTTTGCGAAGACCTACGGCGAGGGCGTGGAGACGATGGAGCGCGTGAGAAAGCAGCTCGTGGGTCGTATCGTCGCCAGCGAGGAGGAGGACGGCTTCGCCATGACCATGGACTGCGTGAAGGTGGCCGGCGGCGAGGAGAGCTGGAAGGATGGCGCCTTCGTGCAGACCATCCGCCTGTCGTATCATGTGGCGCTGGGGTTGGTGAAGCAGAAAAAGGTCTATGAGTACACCTTGAGCGAAGCGAAGTGGGGTACGATCATTATCCCATTCAGTTGCGCGAAGCCCGACGGGCTGAGACTGTACGAGGCGCTCTCACTTGACGAGAACGGGGAAATAGTCTCGAATGAGGTGCAGCGTTTCGAAGCCAATACTCCATACATCGTCGGCGGAACCCCGGGGCAGTATAGACTGGAGGGGTATGCCGGTAAGCACGGCGAGAAATATACCAAGGGAATTTTGACGGGTGTGTATGTAAAGCAAGAGCCGCCTGTCGGTTCTTATGTTCTGCAGAACCAAGACGGGGCCGTACAGTTCTACCAACACATGGTCCAGGGCGATGGTGTGACGGTTGGCCCCAACCGCTGCTACCTCGAGCCCCAGGAGGGCGCAGGAGGCTTTGCCGGTATGCCGGGCGGCGGTAGTTCGCAGCAGGATCCAGTGAAGCCGAAGAAGCACACGCTGACCGTGCTTTCGGCCAACGAGAGCCAGGGTAGCGTCTCGGGCGGCGGCACCTTCGACGAGGGCGCCCAGGCCACGATCCGCGCCACGCCGAAGACGGGCTTCGCCTTCGACAAGTGGAGCGACGGCAACATTGAGAGCACGCGCACGGTGAAGCTGACCTCCGACCTCACGCTCACGGCCTCCTTTAAGGTGGACACCACGGGCGGCGGAGACCAGGGCGGCGGCATCCTGGGCGATTAGTGTGTGACATTTTAGAAAAATATGATTATGGAAAAGGGAAAGAATAACCAAGAGAAAGGCCTGGCAGAGCGTTCCAAGGAAGGAGCCGCCGTGGGTCGTATCGAGGTCGAGGTCGGTGGTAGCGTTTACCCCGCTTACATGACCAACGGCGCTATGCTGCGCTTCAAGCAGCAGACGGGCCGTGATTTGACAGACAGCGATGGTGGATTCTGCGACACGTTCACGCTGCTGTGGTGTTGTGTGGCCAGCGCGTGCAAGCGCGAGGGCGTGACCTTCGGAATGAGCCTGGAGGAGTTTGCCGACGCCACCGACCCTGCCGACATCGAAGAGTGGAGCGCCTCGATGTTTGGCGATGGCGGCGATGACGCGGATGCCGATGCTGGTAAAAAAAATAAGCATCGAGGAAATGCTTGGTTACGGTCTGGGGGTGTGCGGCTTGAGTTTTGAAGACTTTGGGCTGCTCACCCCCTCTGAGTTTCAGGCTATCGCAGCGGCCCGCCACCGCTACGACGACGACCGGGAGCGGGAGGCGTGGGAGCGTGCGCGTATCGTGGGCGTGATGAGCGTGAGCCCATGGAGCGGGAAGAGCGTGGATCCGAAGCGGGTGCTGCCGTTGCCATGGGACCAGCGGCAGGATGCGCGGCCCGAGCCGAGCGAGCAGAAGCCCGCGACGAAGGAGGAAGCGCAGCGCGCCTTCGAGGCCCTGATGAAACGTCGGAGAGAGGCCGAGGAAAGGAGGAAGAAGCATGGATGAGAAACAGAAAATCGGGCAGGCGTGGAACGACCTGCTCAAAACATTTGACCAGCGCGAGATGAAGCGGACGCTGAAGGACGCATATCGGCGGACGGGCAAGATGATCGCGGCCGTGGCGAAGCGCAGCGTGGAGGGCAGCGGCATCCATGACGCGGGGAAGCTGGCCAAGGGCGTGCGCGTGCGCGTCTATCCGCGTGGCGGCGGTTTCATGATCACCGTGAAGCCTCACGGCAAGAGCGGGTACATCAAGAACCGGCACGGGCTGGAGAAGCCTGTGCTGATGTGGGCCGCGGAAGGTACAAAGCAACGCTATCCACGCGGATGGGCGAAGCGTTTTCTCGTGAACACGGGGGACGGTTTCCGCTGGGTTGGCAGGAACAGGGGCAAGATGCCCGCCTACCACTTCCTGGACGCTGCCGAGGCGCAAGGCCCGAAGATCGTGGAGGAGGAGATCGGGACGGCTATCGAGAACGCCACGATGAAGCGTGCGGCGAAGCTGGGGTGGCTATGAATATACTTTTTTTATTATAATAGAATATGGCAAAGACTATTCCTTTTAATATCAAGATCCGCATCGACGGCAAGGACGTAGTGGTGAGCAGTCGGCGGGATGTGGAGAGATTAGGCGAGGCCCTGAACGCTTCGACGCAGCGGGCGAACCGTTTCAGAGATTCGATGATCAAATGGTCGGCTATCAGCTCGACCGTCGGTAACGTCTATAGCTCCCTGCAGAATCTGACCAATATCATGGGCGGGTATATCGCGAAGGCTAACGCCGCCACGGAAGCTCAGACGAAGCTGACGACGGTGATGCGGCAGCGCATGAGTGCGACGGCTGAGGACGTGGCCTCGGTGAACGCGGCGGTGGCAGCTCAGTCGAAGCTCGGCGTGGTGGGTGGTACGGTGCAGCGCAGCGGCCTCCAGCAGTTGGCCACCTTTGCCAGTCATAAGCGGACGCTGACGGCCCTGCTTCCCGCCATGAACAATCTGCTGACCCAGCAGAAGGGCCTGAACGCTACGAGCGAGGACGCCGTCGGCATCGCTAACCTATTGGGCAAGGCGCTGCAGGGTCAGACGGGCGCCCTGAGGCGTGTGGGCATCACCTTTAGCGAGACCCAGGAGAAGGCACTGAAGGCCGGCAACGAGGGCGAGCGGGCCGCCATGCTCGCCGAGATCATCACGCAGAACGTCGGCAACATGAACGCCGAGCTGGCGAAGACGGACGCGGGCAAGGCGAAGCAGCTGGCGAATAGCTTTGGCGGGGTGATGGTGAATATCGGCAAGGCCCTCATGCCGTACCAGAGCATGATCGCCCAGTTTGGGCAATTGGGCATGGCCGTGACGGGCGTGGTGCAGTTTGGCACGGCTCTGGCTGGCTGTGGGCGCGCCGCCGCTGGCGCCGTCACGAAGCTGCTGAAATGGGGGCCCGTCTCTCAGGTGGTGCGCCAGGCCTCGGTGGGCATGGGCGCCGTGCTGGAGGTGCTCATCGGCAAGCTGCGCGGCGTGGAGGTGGGCGCAACGACGACGGCCACGGCCATCCGTACGCTGAAGGTGGCCTCGGTGGTGGGTCTGGCCCTCGCTGCCCTCTCGGCCATCATCTACGGCGTGTCGAAGACGCTGGAGCAGTCGAAGCAGGCGCTGAGCGCCGAGGCCGTGGCGAAGCAGACCAACAAGCAGCTGACCGAGCAACTGACGGAGCGACTGAAGGACGCGAAGGCCGCCGTGGCCGACAACATAGCGCAGCTCTATAAGGACATCGCCGTGACGAAGGACTGGAACGGGACGAAGGCCCAGGAGAAGAAGAAGGTGGAGGAGCTGAACAGTCGGTACGGCGAGACGATGGGCTACTTTAGCAGCGTCAGCGAATGGTACAAGGCGCTGACGGAGAACAGTCAGGCGTACTGCGAGCAGCTGACGATCGAGGCCACCATGCGCGCCCTCGCTAATCAGGCGGCCACCAATAACCTGAAGCTGGACGACTTGAAGAAGAAGCGGGAGAAGGCCTCGACGGTGCAGCAGACGCTCGCCCAGCAGCATCCGTTTCTCTATGCCCCGATTGTGGCCGAGGGTGCAAACCCCTACGCGATGCACACGAGAATCAAGGGAACGAGCGAGAGGGAACGGATAGACGCTCAGATAGCCGCCGTGCGCAAGGCTAATCTTGAAATCCAGCAGCAGATGGATGCGTATGCGAAGAAGGGGCGGGCGATCACGTTCAAGGTGAAGGGCAGCCCGGAGCCGCCTACTACTACGACTACTACGCACACGACGCCCACTACGCCCACGACGCCCGCTCCGACCGTGAACGACGTGGTGGACGAGCCCGAGATCACAGACGGCATCCTCTCCATCCGTCAGCTGGACGAGCTGGTGGAGAAACTCTACGCCGACCTGCTGGCGCTGTCCGATACGAAGGTGAAGGAGGCGCTGGACATCCAGGACGACATCGACACGCTGGAGGACTATCGGAAGAAGCTGGAGACGCTCCAGCGGATGCGGTATGAGCGCAGCGGCGGACTGCAGGCCGACATGGGGGCGAGCGGTACAATCGGCGGTAACGTGGCGGGGAACACGGGGCGGGTGGATCTGGCCGCGCTGGTGCGCCCCGTGCTTCCATCTGCGGAAGAGCTGGAGGCGAAGAAGAAGGAGCTGCAAGGCGTGAGCGGTTTCGACATCATCGCAAAAATCGACCTCAGGAACAACGAGGCCGAGGATCTGAGGCGGCAGCTGGAGACGGTGGCCGCAGCGGTGGATGCTGGCGAGATAGGCCGGGAGATGGGCGAGATGCTGGCCGACGGTATCAACAAGCAGCTGGCGGGGATCGGGAAGGTGCCGCTTAAATTCGGGAAGATCCTGAGGAACACGGACAGCGTGAAGGAGCGCATGGACAAGGCTGCGGACGCCATCAACCAGGTGGGGTCGGCGCTGCAGGGCATGGGTAGCGCCTTCGAGCTGCCTGAGCTCAACATCGCGGGCACCATCGCGCAGGCCATCGCCACGACGGCCATGGGCTTTGCGCAGGCGAGCGCGAACGAGGGCAAGAACGGCAACCTGTGGGAATGGGTGGCCGCCACGGCGGTCGGTATGGCGCAGCTGATGGCCATTATCAGCGCGGTGAAGGGTTCGACGGGGTACGCCACGGGCGGTATCGTCGGCGGCAACTCCTATACGGGCGACCGCATTCCCGTGAGAGTGAACTCGGGCGAGATGATCCTGAACCGCTGGCAGCAGAAGCGTCTGTGGGACGTGGCCAACGGGTTTGGAAATGTGCCTCAGGTCGGGAGCGTGCGCCCCTCGATCGGCGCTGGCAGCATCGCGCAGGCGACGGTGCATGTGAGCGTTAGCGGGCGACTGGTGGGCCAGGGCCGTCAGCTGGTGGCCGTGATCGGCAACGAGCGGAAGGCGAGAGGCAAGGCTGGCTGGCGTCTGCCGTGGGAGTAGGTGCTTGCTGGTTCGACTTCTGCAAAATGAGAAAAGCCCCCGACACGCATGGACGCGTGCCGGGGGCTTCGGATTATAGAGAATATGAAAGATGTCCGGCTTATTTCTTCAACCTGCCTATGATGTAGAGCAGGACGAGGAGGACGACGATGAGGACGAAGAAGGTGTAAACGGAATAACCGAGGACGGCCCTGTCGAGCGGTCGCCGGTCGGTCTCTATGTGCTTCTTCTGTACTGTTGAGATCGTGTCGGTGCGGCTGATCAGACGGCAGGAGTCGGTGTCGATGGCGCTGGAGGTGGCCGCCCGGGCCTCCTGACGGGAGGACGTGGAGGCGGTGGAGCCGTCGTGGTATCGGAAGCGGCGGGCGTTGATCCAAATCTCTGTAAAGGTGGTGTCGGCCTGCTGCCATGTGGCCCGTCGGTAGTGGGCCGCCGTGGTGTCGGCGGTGGTGGTCTGCTGACGCACGGTGTCGCGGCTGGCCGTATGGGCCGTGCCCGTGTCGATGCGGACGGCGGCGTGAACCTGTGTGGCCATGGCGTCGGCCGTGGTGGTGGCCGTGGATCGCAGGTCGTCGGAGACGGTGCGCCGGGAGGCGCAGGCCATGACGGCGATGATGAGCGCCAGGACGGCTATGATGTGGAGCGGCTTAAATGTCTGCATATTCTTTGATGGCGTTGAAACATGGACAAACTTTTTGCCATTTCCCGGGCGAGTATTCTCCCCAGATGGATCGGTGGCCGAGGATGAAGGCCTTGGGGTAGCGACTATGGATGTCGGCGAGGAGGGCGCGCAGCGCGGCCTTCTGCGCAGGCGTGCGGGTGTCTTCGTAGATTTTCGAGCCGTTGAGCACTCTGAGGCCTCCGATGTAGGCCACATGGATGGCGTGGGCGTTGTAGCCCTTTACGCCGTTGGAGGCCTTGTCCTCGGGCTGGAGGCTGACGACCTCGCCGGAGGGCTTGACGACGTAGTGGTAGCCCGGGTTGCTCCATCCGATGGACTTCCAGCCGGCTCGGAGCGATTCGACGGAGGCGGTGGGGAGGGTGGCCGTGCAGTGGACGAAGATGTGGGTGATCTTTCTCTTGTTCATGATTCTTGTTTCTTTGGGTTGGAAAGGCCAGGGACGGGAGGACCCGCCCCTGGTGGTGGTTACTTGGCAGCTGCGACGGCTGCATCGACCTCGCCGGGGGTCATGGCTACGTCGCCGCCGTCGATCTCCTTGAGCGTGGTGGCATCCACGGCGTAGTAGGCCTTGCCCGTGGAGGTATCGAGGTAGATCTTGTGAAGATACACCTGCTTCTTGGTTTCCGCGTCGGGCGTGGCGATGTTGAAGTCTTTCCAGTTGCTGTAATACTTGGAGCCATCACTTGCGATGATGGAGTCGATGGCCACGGCGCCCGGCGTGGAGCTGGGGGTGGCGGACTTGACGATGACGAGGGCCACGACGGACGTGGTCGAGGTCTGCTGGAGGGTGGGCTTGGAGGCGAGGAAGCCATCGAAGCGGACGACGTCGTAGCCCGCCACGTTGAGCTGGTCTCCCAGTCCGCCGCCTGTGCCTCCCGTGAAGTCTTCGAGGGCCGAGATGCGCGTGTCGAGGGCGTCGTTCTGCGCCTTGGTGGCGAAGGTGATGCCCTTGGTGAGGATGACGGTGTCGCCGCTGACCGTCATGTCCGTCACGGCGTTGCCCGATCCGCCGACGGAGGGCGTGCCGATGATATCCTGCTTTGACCATGAAGTGGTGGCGGCGGTGGAGCCGTCCTTGGTGGTGGCACCAATCTTGAGCTTCATGGTGTGGTTGTGGGAAGAGGGCGTGAAGGTGGAGGGCTTGCCCGTGACGCCCGACCAGGGTACGGAGGCGGCGGTGCCCGCAGCGTACTCCATGTAGCCTGCCGAGGTGGAGAGCTTGCTCTCATCGACGACGATATACATGCGCCCCGTGGCCGTCACCTTGACGGTGTCGCCGAGCTGGACCTGGGAGGTGGTGAGCTTGTAGCGGGCCGCGTCGTCGGCGACGGTGACAACACGCTCCAGGGCTCCTTGCGGGATGTGGGAGATGTCGATGACGCCCGTGATGCCCGAGGCGGGCACGGTGTCGGCCGCTTTGGCTGCGTTGACTTTGACGCTGGGGATGACGTCGGACTTGAGTTTGGTAACAAGGCGGGTTACGCCTGCGGAATCGAGATACTTTGCCATACTATTTTATGAATTTAAAGTAATGAATAATTATACTTTTGTTGTTGTCATTTACGAGGCCGAGACGCGCTGCCATAGGACGTAGCCCTTGGCCAGATATTGGCCGCTGCGGCCATTGGTGCAGAGCGTGAAATGATAGACCGAGGCGGCCTGGAGCGTGACGGCCCCCTTGATGGAGGTGATGCCTCCGAAGGAGACGGCGCAGCTCTGCGCGCCCGTGATGACGCATCCACGGTAGAGGCCGTATCCGCGCGTGATGTCGGTATGGAGGAAATTGATCCAGAACTTCGCCCCGGCAGAATAGGTGGCGGCGGTGAGGTCGAGGATGAGCTCCTCGGAGCTGGTGAAGTTGGAGACCTGGGTGGAGGCTGATGTGGGGCGCTCGTGGCGCACTGTCGGGAGGCTGGCTCCCTTGGTGAGCGTGAGGGTGTGGCCGCTGATGGATGCGGCTGATACGGCTTGTCCCGTGCCCGTGACGGAGACGGAGGTGACGCCGTTGGTGATGCCGTAGCCGGAGAGGGTGGTGGCCTTGACGGCGAAAATCGTCTTGAGCTTGGAGACGAGGCGGGTGACGCCTGCTGAATCGAGAAATGATGCCATGGTGTATGAGTGAAGTGATTGATTATCCTACGGTGACGATTCGGGCGGCGGGCGTGACGGTGGTCACGTCGGCGGATCGCTTGGACTTGTCGATGATGGTGGCGGAGCGCTTCGACTTGTCGATGATGGTAGCGGAGCGGAGGGTCGTATCTACAAGGGAGGCAGATCGAAGGGTCGTGTCGATGAGCTCGGCCGCCTTGGGTTCTTTCTCTTCCTCTGTCCCTTCCTCTGTCGTCTCTGCTACAGGCTCTGCTACTGCTGCGGGTGCTTCCTCTTGGGATGCTGCCTCCTCTTGGGATGCTGCCTCCTTTGCTTCCTCTGCCTCCTCTGCTGCAGGTGCTGTCGATGCGGGCGACTTGGCGGGTGAGGAGGACGAGGGGCGGGAGGCTGCCGCCGTGATGGCGTCTATCTCGTCGAGGGGGATGGCGTCGGCTATGACCTGGCCGGTGGTGTCGGTGACGATGGGTCGGAGCTGCGCGCCCGTCCACCAATAGGGACGGTCGTCGTCCTGGCAGACGAAGAGGTTGCCCGCGGCGGGGGAGAGGCCATCGTTGTAGAGGCTGCGGCCCTCCCAGTTGTCGTAGAGCTTGGGCGGCGCCGATGAGGAGACGGGCTCGGAGGAGCGCTCAGCCACGGCGAAGCGTGCGGCTGAGCGGACGAACCACACCTCCAGCGGGAGGGCCGTGGCGGCTGAGGCGGGCGAGATCTCGCCTGAATCCATGAAGCCACGGAAGGGGAGCACCCGTCGGTCCGTGGCCGAGGATGGGCCCGCGGTTCGGTTGAGGTAGGCACGGACCACCTCTGCCGTCACCTTCATCTGGCGGCTGCCGTTGGCCGTGGCCGCCTCGATGAGGAACTTGTCGCCGTCCCAGACGGAGGCGGTGAGGGAGAAGTCTTGCGAGATATTCATTTTTCTTTTTCTTCTTAAATCACGAACTACTGGAGCGTCTTGCCGACCCATCCGAAGGGCGAGGCACCACGCCCGATGAAGACGAAATAGACCATGCGCTTGGCGCAGGTGTAGGTCTTGTTTTTGAAGACCGTGCAGTCGATGGTGAGGGGCTGGCCGTTGGGGTCGATGGTGAGATGGTACGACCCGCAGGGCAGGAAGACGTAGCAGTCGCCGTGCTGCGGGTTCTTGGGCAGGGCGACGGTGGCTGCCGCTATATTGACGAGGACGGCGCCCGAGCGCACATAGACCCGCTGGCCGTCGGAGTAGGTCGGCGAGCCCTGGGGTAGCGGATGGGGCGTGTTGTAGGAGTCGCTGGTATCGACCAGCTGGACCGAGCCATCGATGAGGACGGGCTCGGGCCGATGGCCACGGGTGATGCCCTGGATGATGTCGAGCGCCGTGCCCGGGTAGCTGTCGTTGGGACGGCCCGTGAGCTGGAGGGCGACGGGCCAAAAGATCTCATTTCCGCTGGAAGCCGAGATGGCTCCCACGATGTTGGACTGGGTGTCGAAGACGACGCAGCCATATTCGGAGTGTGAGGACTGAGCCGTGATGGACTTCGGCGTGATGGTGACGCCGTTGCGCGCATCGTCGGCGTTGGTCAGTCCGCCGTCTCGTATGACGAAGCCTCCGATGGAGCCCGAGGTGGCGTGGATGGTGCCCGTGAGGTAGGCCGAGGAGGCGAAGAGGTTGCCCGCCTCATCGACGGCGAAGGTGTAGGTGGAGCCATTGAAGCCCGCGCCGTCGGGGTAGGGCTGCGCAGCGCCTGCCCAGAAGGGGAAATCGCCACCCATGCCCGCGTAGGGCGCCGTGGCGTGCTTCTTGCGGATGGCAATGGAATTGCTCTGCAGGAAGTCGATGCGGGCGTCGCGGGCGATGAGGAAGGAGAAGAAGGCCGAGTCGGCATTGACGCCGACGGAGCGCCAGTGGTCCGTATCGGCGGGCGGGAGGGCGTGCAGGGCGGCCCGATAGACGTAGGACTGGACGCAGCGATAGACGTCCCAACCGCTCTTGGCCGTGTCGGAGGGCACGGCGTAGAAGTCGAGGTAGCAGAAGCCGTCGGCGGTGATGGTGGATCCGTCGTAGAGCTGCTGGCCGTCGTCGAGGCGCTGGTAGATGCGCGAGGTGCGCCCGTTGGCTCCCGCCTGTCCTCGGTCTCCCTTCTCTCCCTGTATGCGTCCGAGGTTGGCCCATGCCGTCTCGGTGGCCATCCACACGTCGCCCGCGAGGATGTAGGCATCGCCCTGGATGGTGGTGATGGAGGCCCATGCGCCACCCATCTGTCGGACGGCGACGGGCGTGCCCTCTGCTCCCGTATCGACGAGAAAGACGCCGTCGGGCGCTGGCGAGGGGAGCGAAGCCATGTTGACGACATGGCCGAGGGCCGTGCCCCTGAGGGTCCACGACTTGCCGTCCTTGCCGTCGAGGCCGTCCTCTCCACGCTGGCCCCGGTCGCCCGTCAGGCGGACGTAGGAGGAGACGGGCGAGAAGGTCTGGAGGCCTCCCGCCTGCTGCTGCCAGTCGGTGAGCTCTATCCATAGGTAGGGGCGGGCTTCGGTGGTGGTGAGGGGCACGTCCTGCCATGTGGCGACGTCGTCGGGCGGCGTATGGGGCGAGGCGGTCGTGGTCCGGGCTGAGAGCGCATAGCGCCGGCGTGTGCCGTAGGCCGTGCCGTCCCTGCCTTGCTCTCCACGGTCGCCGTCGGCGATGACCTTGATGGTGAAGACGTAGGTGAGGGCTGCACGCCCCTCGCAGTCGATCGTCACCTCGACGTAGGCCGTGGGGCGTGAGGAATAGTCGACGCTGTCGATGTAGAGGGTGGAGTGGTCGAAGTGGGCCGTGCAGCCGACGGGCAGACAGAGAAGACGGTACTGACCCGTGGCGGGTGAGGCCGTGGCATCCTCCAGGCAGGTGAGCAGCGTCTGGCCGCGTCGGACCTGTATGGACGTATGGAGCAGCCACGACTTGGAACCGTCGGCGAGCGTGGAGACCACGGGCTGCTTGGGCTTGCCCTTGGCGTCGAGGGCGAGCGTGTCGGCGAGGTTGTCCACCGAATAGGTGTAGGGGTTGGGGTCGCCCATCTCGGCCAACTGCTTGAGGTGGCCATCGAGGTAGATGCTGTTGGCATAGACCGAGTAGCCCGAGAAGTCCATCCCGGGGACGGGCGAGAAGGCGCTGAGGTCGCCCACCTGCATGCGTATCTGCTTCGACGTGAACTCCCAATCGGAGACGCCCGTGAGGAATCGCTCGTAGGTGAGCGTGGAGTAGCGTGAGGACTGGCGGGCGGTGTCGGTGCGGTTGCCATAGCAAACGAAGTGCATGGCGGCGGTGGGGTGCATCTGCCGCTGGTAGTTGGCAGAGACGGGGCGGAGACGGTAGGACACCTTTCCATTGTGGAAGGTCTGACCGGTCTCGGGGTCCGTGTAGTCTTCGACGGCTGTGATCTCCCAGTAGGCCGTATAGAATCCAGCAAAGCGGAAGTTTCCATGGTTGTCGTCGCTGTTGGCCTCGGCATTGTCGGCGGCGGTCTCGGAATGGTAGATGCCCATGCAGATGTCTCCGACTGAGACCGCTCCTATCTCCCCCTCTTCGAGGTGAAGAATGGCCGTGCCCGTGGCGTCCTCTTGATGAGACGCCGAGCGGATGATGCCGCCACCCGGCGCCCTCCACTGGTTGCCCACCTGTACGGTGACCCGATTGAAGCGCAGCTCGGGCACCTCCAGGAAGCGCCGGAGCGTCAGCGAATCGAGCTCCGCCGAACCGTCGGGACGGATGCGGGCGCCGTGGCCCGTGAGGCCGTCGGCAAAGGTGCCATCCTCGGAGAACGTCGTCTCACCACGGACGATGGCCACCGTCTGGACGTCGAGGCTGTCGGCCTGCAGGTTGCCGTTGACCGTGGAATCGGCCGAAGCCGTGAAGCCTTTTCGGAGGGTGATATGGCCCTCAGCCGTGTCGTCGTTGACCTTGGAGAGGAAGAGCGAGCGGGCGTTGTCCCACAGGGCATTGATGCGGTCGGCCACCTCGCTGATCCACGCACGGACCTGCGAGACGAAGGAGGCGGGCACGCCCGAGGTCTCCTGTCCCTGCACATGGATGGTGGTGCGGGTTGTAGGATTGCTTTTGTCCTTTTTGCGGAAAAGTCTGATACCAATCATTTGCGCTTTTTGCTTAAAGTGAAACTCGAACCCGCTGCTACTCTTCCTTCATGCGTATCTGGGACGTGGCGGACTGGAAGTCGTAGCCGACGGCGATGACGGAGAAGGTGCGCCCGTCGAGGGCGGGATGGGTGAAGCGGGCGAAGGGCGAGGGGAGCAGTCCGTCGAAGTCGAAGGAGAGCTCGATGCGCGGGACGTGGTACTCCTGGTAGTAGGAGTCGATATAGTCCCGCTCGGCCTTGACGGCGATGGGCGGAACGGCATCGGATGCTGCTTTGAGCCAGTCGAAGATGCGCAGGACGGCGTCGCCCGTGGTGAGATCGACGGCCACGGACGGCGCTACCGTGTTGGCGCATCCCAGCTCCTCGCACTCCGAGGTGGTGAGGGCCGAGTGGATGCGCATCTCGAGGTCGTCCTTCTTGTTGACGAAGTCCTCATCCGTGTCGGACATGAAGCTGTGTTCGGAATCCGTATCGGCTCCCGCCATGCCGTTGTCGGAGTGGAGCTCTATCTTGAGGTCTCGAACCATGATGGAGGAGACGCGCGAGAGGATGGGGACGGTGGTGGCGGTCCACTTCTCCTTGCGGAAGAAGGTACGGTGGCGGCGCGTGATCTTGTCGAACTGCGCATTGAAGACGGGCCCGAGGATCTCGAAGTGGACCCGCCCGCGGAGGTGGTCGGAATGGCACACGGGGATGGCCATGCCCTTGACGTCGAGGCCGAGGGTGTAGTCGATGTTGTTCTGGATGTCGAACTGCGTGCCGATGATCTTATCGCCGATCTTCGGGTCGAAGCCGATGGTGATGGTCTGCGCGTAGTATTCGTCGAGGGCCGCATCCTCGTCGCCCGGGTGGGCCGCCCGGCATTGCTCCAGCGTGCGGAAGGGCTTCCAGCTGATGTTGTTGATGTGGCCATAGCGGACGACCACCTCCTCGCCGTCGATGGTGACGGTGCGGTTGCCGTCCTCGTCGAAGTCCTTATCCTCGACGGCCACCTTGTCGCCGACACGGAGCATGCACTCCAGCGCGCCGATCTTGGAGACGTTATCGACGGAGGAACCTACACGGGAGTAGGAGAAGGCGAGATCCTGGGCGTCGTCGTCGGTCCATGGGTAGAAGCCCTCCCAGGCGTTGAGGTAGGGCTGGGCGAGCGGGTTGTCGGACTTGACGGGCTGGGTGGAGACGGCACCATAGTCGGTGGTGGCCTCCTGAGGCTGTGGCTGGCTCTTGGGCGTGTCGGCCCGCCACCAGCGCATGGAGAGGCGGCGCTTGCCGTCGCGTCCCTTCACCCATCGGACGGGGTCGTACTGGGCCCGGTTGAGATAGTTGACGGACTGGCGCAGGACGGGGTTGAGGATGATGGAGCCCGATATGACGATATAATTCTTCGTTTCGTCGTCGGAGGGCGAGTAGATGCCTCCCGCCGCGTTGCCGTCCCATGTAGCCACGGGGGCCGCCCGGCGGAGGTCGTCGGGCTGTGGGTAGGTGGTAGCCTCGTCGTCGATGAGGTTGCCATTGACGGAGACCACGAGGTAGTCGGCCATCTCGACGGTGGAGGTGAGGGAGTTGTCGGTGGCTGACGCCTTGCGGTCTATCTTTCCCATGGAGAGTATGGCCGCTCCTATCTGCTTGCGCAGGAGGCCCGGTATGCGCTGCTGGTCCTGCTTCGTGCCGGTCCACTGACGGACGCCCCCGCGCCCGTCGCCCGTGCCGATGCGCCATCCTATGGCCGACTTCGCCCAGAGGAAATACTCCACGGTGTGGGCTGCGTCGTAGGTGGTGGGCTGGTCGTTGAGCAGGGCCTGAAAGGCCTTGGAGGAAGCGTCGCCCGTGCCTGCGGCCCACAGGCAGGTGGCGTAGAGCTGCTTGCCCGTGAACATGGGGACTATCGCATCGGAGGAGAGCGGGGAGGTCACCACCTCCGAGGTGTCGGCGGGTTTGACGTCGAGGACCAACCAGTTGTAGGTCTCGCCCATCTCCATGTCCATGCGGGTGCCATAGACGTTGCCGACGGAGAGGGCCTGCGGCGAAAGCGGCTGGACGAAGTCGGGCGCGCCACCTATGAGGCAGCGCCACTGGACGGAGGGCTGCCGGAGGCTCTCCCAGGAGAAGACGAAGAAGTCGAGGCCCTGCTGGACGATGTGGAGGTTGAGGTAGCGCAGCATGTGCTCCAGGGTCTCCAGCATGGTCATGGTGTCGTCCTCGTCCTCGCCGATGAAGACCGTCTCGGCCACTCCCACCTCGGAGAGGATGGAGAAGCGGCGGGCGGCGTCGGAGCTGAGGGCCTTGCTGCCTTCGTAGTAGAGACGGTAGGGGAAATCGGCGCAGGGGGTCTCGCTGAGCAAATCCTTGATGATGGAGAGGAAGGACCGGACGGAAGACGCCTCCCTGACCTTCTGGAAGGAGACCCCGGGTGCGCCGATGTGGGCGTAGGAAGCGTATTGTAGGGAGGAGAGGGCGTCGATGAGCGGGAGCTCGATGTCGTTGGAGAGCTGGCCGCCCGAGAAGTCCTGCGAATACTGGCGAGGCTCGACGCATCCGAGGAAGCGCGTGCGCGTGGTGCCGTCGGCCTCAGCGACCGAGACCGTGACGACGGCGTCGCGGCAGGCCCGCTGGTAGAACTCGGCGCGGTAGTCGGTGGTTTCCAGCCGGAGCGTGGCCGAGGACTGGAGGACGACGTCGAAGGTGTCGTTGAGCCCGCTCTCGGTGGTGAACGCCTCGGAGGCTGGGAACCACAGGCCCGCCTCGTCGCTGCCTATCTCTATCGAGGCGAGGGTGTCGCGGCGGGTGATGATCTCGACCGTGACGGCGAGGGCCGAGCTGTTGAGGAATGTGCCGTGGATTCTCATTTCTTATCTTTCTCCTTCTCTTCCTTGGTGGTGTCGGTGGACAGGTTGGACAGTCGGTCGTTGACCTCGCTGAGGATGGCCTTGCGGGTGGACGAGACGTACATGGTGAGGCCGAAGACGGAGCCAGCGTAGAGGATGGTCTGTGCGAAATACCACAGGACGGAATCCTCGATCGTGTAGTTGCTCAGGAAGAAGCTGAGGAACGAGAGGACGATGCCGCTGGCGAGCATGATGCAGGCCGAGGCGTACTGTATGGCTTCCTTGCGGTCTTTTGTCATATTGGCTTTTTATTGTTCGGCGGGCGGGGCCGTATCGGCGCCGAGGCGCTCGACGATGCGCTGCTCGCGCTCTGAGAGCGGGATATGGATCGCCCGTTTGGCTTTGGCTTTGGCTTTGGCTTTGGCTTTGGCTTTGGCTATGAGGAAATGGTCGCCGAAGAGGCCTCCCCGCTTTGGATGGAGGTCGAGGGAGCGGACGCGGACACACTCGGAGCGACGGACGGCGAAATCTATCCCGCCATTGCAGATCGTCTGGAGGTCGGAGACGGAGAGCAGCTCGTCGGGCGTGTCGTAGATGGGCAGTTCCTTCTTCTGATTCTGAGACGGGCAGGCTCTTATGAGGTCGTTGAGGCGCGGGGCCGTCATCATGGCAACGTCGGGGAAGAGGGATGAGGCAAAATTGACCCTCACATTCGCCCCGTTCTCAAAGATGAGGCCCGTATTGATGATGACGGCGGTGGCGTAGGTAGAGACGGAGGCGATGGTCATTCCGGGACCGAAGAGGAAGAAGGGGATGTGGCGGGCGGTGTAGAACTTGCATATTTTGGAAAAAATGGAGAAAGGCGGGTTATCGATGACGATGCCATTCTCTGGGTATTCTGCCCGCTCGTAGTCGCCGCCGGGGTAGAAGGGGCGGAGGATGGTGTGGTCGGCGGTGAGCTTCCCCTCCTCGCGCAGATACTGGAGCACGGCCTCATAGACGTCGGGCGGCGTATAGGTGTCGTCGGTGGTCTTGGGGAGGTCGCGAAACTTGGCGACGTAGGACTCGTAGTCGTGGAAGACGATGGGGTTCTGGCTTCCGCCGCACCGCACCTTCGGCTGATCGGACGGACGCTGGGGAGTATCTTCGGGGAAGAGGTTGAGCTGTTTCATTTTTTTGTTTTCTTGTTTTAAAAAAAATGCGGCCACGATTCTCACGAAGGGCGGCCGCGGCGGTAATTAAGATAACACAAATTGCCTATGATAGAATAAGACGAATTTTCGATAGGAAAAACGGAGGGCGGACGCGTGGTGCATTCCGCCCTCCTGCGGGTGTTCCTAAACCTCGAAGTATCGCTATCGACGGTAGGAACGGATGGAAGGGACTGCGAGTCTCCCTACCTCCTGCGGGTGTTCCTAAACCGTCGAAGTATTGGGGAAGGTCTGAGAAAAAGAAGGGCGGCTATCCTCACGGACGGCGACCCCAACTGGTAAATTACACTGTTAATAAATCATCCTGAAAAATAATCTAAACCTTAAAAAACCTATGGAATGAATGTCGGTAGGTTTGAAGAAAAAGGGGAGTACGATCCTCGCGGACACCTCCCCTGAGCAAAAATAGTAAAAATTACAATATGCATGTCTTTGGAATAAAGGAAACCCGCGATCCTCGCGGAGGGCGGGGTAATCATAACCATGAAGAGCGGAGGCCACCGCCGTGGCCTCCTTATCTCTACAAAACATTAATTGAATCTGAGTATTTAACTAAAAACAAACAATTATTGATAAACATCAAAACGTAAATAACACACACTAAATATCGTTTCGTCGGTCGCGGTCGGAGAATAGGAAAAGAAGGGCGCACGATCCTCGCGGACGGTGGCCTTGATAAAAACTCTTACGAGCAAAATGATAACAAAATTGGAAGGACGCGCGGTCCTCGCGGATGACGCGCCCGATGAATTCGCAAAATATGAGATTATATGAAAAATAAAGAATTTCCAATCGAGTAGGAGGTAAATACTAATCGTAGGTGTTATCTCCTACTTTCGTATTTA
>ERZ1106943.446-NODE-446-length-55414-cov-8.482884_pt1 | contig 55414 bp, 38 predicted proteins | sample MGYA00403671_ERZ1106943 | MGnify/ENA primary metagenome ERZ1106943 (study PRJEB35170, sample SAMEA104062427) | human gut metagenome | biome: human gut; feature: human-associated habitat; material: faeces | place: Denmark | collected 2012-06-14 ...
TGAGCGTCTCTCTACAGCTGATATAAAACAAGTGAAAGAAGATGTATTGCCTTTCGTACGCAATCCAAAGGAACTTGATATTTGGTCAAATGATTATTTTGTACAGTTGGCAGGGATGGTAAGAATGGGATAATGTTGGGTGAAATAGAGGGGGTATGAAGTGGAAAGAACCTTTTCTATCACACAATCCAAGGGTATTACGAATATGAAAAAAATAACAAAGAACTAAATAACAACGACAATTATGGTTAATTGGCTGCATATATCTGATTTGCATTTAGGGAGTGGAGGTACCATAACGAACATAATGCGCGATGAATTACCTATCTACTTGAAAAGGCTGGGAGTAAAATGTGATTATGTATTCTGTACGGGTGATATCCGAACAGCGAATGTAAATCCCCATTTATTTAATGATGATATGGCAGCATATTTGATTTCAATATGCGAAGCTGTTCAAACGTCAGTAGATAGATTGTATATAGTTCCTGGTAATCATGATGTGGATAGAGATGTTGATGGTCGTCATGATGTTATCAGGAAAGTATTCTATGATGGCAAAGGATACTATCACCCGGATAATGGCATTATAGAGCCAGAAGACCTGTCGGTCATTATGACAGGAGAGAAAGATTTTCTTTCTTTTCTTAGCAAAATATACGACGCAGACCGACTGAAATTATATGGCAATCCGAAAATGCCGCATTTTAATATAGAGACAGAGCATTTCAATATTCTGCATGTAGATACCAACTTAGCATACACCAGCGGACAGGAACATAACGACTTGTTCGTTGGTACAAAATTATTATATGATGCAATACATACGCTTAATAAGAATAAGCCTACTATATTGCTTAGCCATTATCCGGTTACTTCGTTTCTGCAAGGAGAGAAGAAAGTACTCTCGACGATGCTGCAACATAATGGAGTTCGCCTATGGCTGGCTGGTCACGAACATGACCAAGTTCTACAGAAAGTTCATTATATCTATTCTTTACAAGCGGGTGTTCTGCGCAATGAACAAGGTGTGCGTTCTTCGGTCCTTTTAGGACAATACGACCCGACAACTTGTAAGTGTTTTGTAAATGCGCATACATGGTTTGAAGAAGGTTGGGCTAAGTATCCTTATGTTGATTTGGAGAACACGCCTCAAGATGTTTTTTCCATAAATTTAAGTTCTAAATTAAATGATACGACCGCTATTCCTCAAGATTTGAAACAAGTGATGAACGGCCTTACATTAAGAGACGTTAATGTAGATTTAATTCAGCAGGAGCCGTTGCTTCCTGTAATTCAGAGCGATAATATCATAGAACGTACAGCTTTGTTGAATCGTTGCCTTAATGCATTGAATGATGGTAAAATACTCGTGATTTTTGGTTCTTTGAAAATAGGAAAGTCGACTTTAGCAGCACAAATACATCAGCACAGGCCAAAGACTGCCATATATGATTCTGTTCTGCAGACGGATTTGGAAAATAAGGTAAAAATACTGCTACAGGAAGGAAAGGGAGGTGAAAGTGTGTTGGTTAGCTCCGGAGCATTAAATCTAAATTTATCAGGGCTTGATGATAGAAGAGTTTTTCAGATTGAAGTACCTTTATTAACACTAACTGAAACCAAAGAACTTGTTGATACGTATGGACCAGAGCAGAACCCACATATGTTCATTTATGCACATAGTTGTGGACATCCTGCTCTTGTGCGAACACTTTGCGAATATTTGAAAGCTAATCATTGGCAATTAGATGAAAAACATTTTTCCAATCTTTTAGCTTATAGTTTTGACTATAATCTGAGTAGAACAATGGCTGAATTAATGCGGACATTGTTACCAGATACAACAGATCGTGCATTGCTAAATCGTTTGCTGATAGTGAATGGAAGTTTCACGGAAGAAGATGCCTGCAAATTAGCCGAAATTACTCCATCTATTGAAGAGCCAAGAATGCGCTTAAATGGATTGATTCCTACATGGGTAATGTCTTTAGATAATTGTTTTAAAACGAACCCACTTATCAGTAAATTATGGAAGCCCGATGTGTCAGAACAGACTTTCAAAGATGCCAATTTAGTATTGGCAGAAGGTATTTTGACTAAGAAAAAAGTACTTGGAGAACATGATGTATTGAATTATATCCTATACAGTATTAGAGGTGGTGCAGATGACAATGCTGGAAGAATGTACATTACAATCTTAATGAAATTGGATGATATTGGAGAATTGCCACATGGAAGCCTCCTTTGTAAATTATGGATGGATGTCCCCTTACCCGAGGGAATGTCTATTGATGTCAAGATAGGAGTACGTTATCTTCAAATTGCACTTATCAAAGATCTGAGTGCAACTCAACGATCATTCTTGATAAAGGATTTAAAAGACAATGTCTCTAAATGTACTGATGCAGAAAAAATACCGTTCTATAGTAGCATGATTACAATGATTTGCTGGATGGAAGGTGACATTGAGGGTGGGTTGTCACATTATCATCGATACCTGGAAAGTAAAGGTGATGACAACAAACTATTAAAGACTATTGGAGATGTAAAACCTGTTTTTGATAATAACATTTGGTTTTTCCTTCTGCTTTTGTCTAATGAACAAGCTTTCATTAACTGGCTTGATGTATTCAAGGCAGATGATGTTGAATACTCACATAACGACTATGTAATTTGCGAGTGTTGTTATCTTGCAATAGAACGACTTTGGAGGTATCATTTAGTGGGTGAACCCGTTAATGATCGTGTGGAAATATTATTCAGAATTTTGGCAAAAGCAGAACTTAAGCGCTGTTCAGAACTTGCTATCGCTTGTGTTTTTGCAATTATGGAGATTTTTAACTCTGAACACCGTTATGAAGAAGCTCGGTCGCTATATGAAAGCAAGTATTCTAAGTATGAGGAATTGCCATTTGCGCAGTTGATTTTGAATGGTTCAATGGGGAATAGCTACTTCCGAGATGTTGCTGAAGTACATGGTCATGCTCTTGATTACTTTAAAAGGTCACTTTCGATTGCAGATACCGAGTTGATTCCCAATATTATGTTGAATGTTAAGCAGATGATGGCATACGTTCTGGCTGAGACTAATATTAATGCGGCAGTAAAAGAACTTGAAGAGGCACTACAATATGTTTCTGATGTTAAACATCGTATAGATATATATGAATACTATCAGTGCATAGGAGAGTTGTCATATACATATTGGTGTGCGGGCAATAGACAGAAAGCTGTTGAAAAACTATCAGAATGTGTGCGTTTTGTCACGAATGACCTTCAAGATGGCAAAGAAAAATTTGCCAAGAGTTTTATCTGTTTATTAGGGTGTCTAATAATAAAGTATCAGTGTGATTTGGATAACAAACCTATGCCTAAAGATCAAGCGATTCCTCGTCATGGGATGTTCACTGAAAATGACTTAAGTTCATTTGATGATCTATATAGCGAAGACCGTATCTATACATCCAGTTATCAGATGTGTCAGCTGTGTAAAATGGTCGGCTTAAGGGATTTGGCTCGTGAATGGGCGCATAGAACACTGGACGCATGCAAGAAAAGAGGCGAAGTTCGCGAGATTCATTATCTACTCTTCCTGTTATTACCATATTTTATTGAGGATAATGATAAAGATGCCATACTTTTTGTAATTAATCATACATGTGAAGCGCAGCGCATTAGTTATGAGAATCACCCTGAACTGCATAAAGAAAATGCAGACTTTGAGTTTGTTGAGTTTCGTATAGTGCCTCTTCTAATGGCGTCGCTTGGTCAGAATCTTCGTGGAGATGATAGTGGTTTGAAACTCATTAAGAAGGTATTGGACAATTATCATCCGGTGAATAATTCTGAAAAATTTGAGCTTGTGAAATCTGTGTTTGATAGACCTTCGTATGATAAAGACTATATAGCGGAAATTAATAAGTTGGACATGAATGATAACTATGTTGTCTATATTTGTGCTTATCTGATGACAGCTTATCAGAGTGAGGCAGATTATGCATTCTCACTTCTAATTGCACTTTTGCCTATGTTGGAGAAACAATTGATTCAAATCTTGGGTGAAGAGATAAAACCTATTATTAATCATTTTGTGACTGATTTTTGGAAGGCTAAAATTCTAACAGCTCCTAACGAATTCAAAGATTACAAGTTCCTTCGAGAAAAGGGGCTCCCACATATTGAAAAGTATGAAGGAACGATAAATCAGGCAAATCATACGATGCTTGTCGTTAGTAATCATGTAAATAAACTAGTTAAACTTAATGACTCACAGGAGGATTGGATGGATAGGTGATCTTTTTGTTATAGGGATAGTCGGTAGTGTAAAATTTAAACAGGCTCTAAGGTACAGTTTTAAATATTCCTTGGTCTTTTTCCATTACGATAAATGTTAAGGCACAGGCTAATGTTTCCCATTTGTCAGCTTCTTTTCTCTAAGTTTAACGAGCTCTTTCTTGGTTATCGCTTTCTTTGCCATATCTGTATTCTGCTTCAAGGAGTTATTACTATTGTTTTTGATTTTTGTTTGAGGGACATAATTTTGTCCCCAGTCTGACTTTTAGAGGACAAACTGGGGACAAAATTATAAAATTTAATACGGTATTTTAGGTTTCTTTATGTATATAAAATGCTGATTATTAGCTATATGGTGGTTGATTTTATTATTATTGAATTTTCCAAGGTGTATTTTGTAATCAGCTGATAATAAGCGGTTTAAATTTTGCTATTTCCCGATACAGCATGCCGAATGAATTGAATATGAAAGAGTTACGTCTTAAACGGTAGAAAAGCCTTTTTTCGCTTGTTTTTTAGACCTAAAAACCGTTCGTTTTACCTCATTTTCACTTGAATCAGAACAAACGGGAAAACTCCCTTTTCCCATCCAAAGTCCACCTGTTTTCTATCCGTTGCGAAGGTACGAAAATAAGTGGGATTTTCACCAACTGAAGTCAACTAAAAACAAGATGCAGCCACGAAGATTTTGCAGCCAAAAGAAAAAACAGGTGGTGTTATTTCTGTTTTTTTATAAATCGGGTTTGCTTCGTCTGGCGCAGCTATCTCTTTCCTTCCCTTTGTTCTGACTTTACTTTATTAGGCGTATATATGAATACGGGGATAAAGTAAAGTCACTTTCGCCATAAGTCTATGTTGCTCCGTTGCTGCCGAAAATTGAGAAAATGTAGAAAAAGTGTAGAATTGAAAGATTTATTTCTGTGGAAAAGTGTATATTTGCATTGCTAAATCTTTTAGAAAAGTGTAGAAGCAATGCTGTACAGAAAGATCCGATCATATATAGATGACCATCTCAGGTCTAATGAGGACAAGATTCTCCTTATTGAAGGTGCGCGGCAGATAGGCAAGTCTTACATCGTAAGAGATGTAGGGACAGAACTCTATGACAACTATGTGGAGATAAACTTCGTGGAAGACGATGCGGGCGACAAGATATTCAAGCATGTCCGCACAACGGAAGAGTTTTACCTGAACTTAAGTATGGTTGCAGGATCCAAGCTGGACAGATATGAAAACACATTGGTTTTCATTGATGAGATTCAGCATTATCCGCAATTTTTGACGATGCTCAAGTTCTTGAGGCAAGAACACCGGTATCGGTTTATCTGCAGCGGAAGCCTGTTGGGAATTGCATTGAAAAAGACTGTTTCGGTTCCGGTCGGAAGTATTATCCCCAAGAAAATGTATCAGTTGGACTTTGAAGAATTTCTGATTGCAAATGATTTCGGCGAGGATGCGATTGCACATCTAAAAAAATCCTTTGAGCAGAAACAGTCTTTGGCTCCGGAGGTTCACGATAAAGTGCTAAGTCTTTTCAAAAGATACCTTCTCGTGGGAGGTATGCCGGATGCGGTAAATGAATATTTGAATTCCCATAATATCGTCAAAGTGAGAGAGGTTCAGGAGGCTATCAGAGAATTGTATGGTGTCGACGCTTCCCGTTACGAAGAGGACGCTGCCAAAAAACTGTATATCCGTCGTATCTATGATATGATTCCTTCTCAAATGGAGAACAAGAAGAAGCGGATTGTGGCAAAAGATATATTGGACCGGAGAGGAGACAGATTCAGCAATTACATGGAGGAGTTTGAGTACCTGATCAATTCAGGTATTACGATACCATCTCATGCAATTAGCAATCCGAAATATCCCTTGACAGAATCCCAGCAGAAAAATTTGTTGAAGCTGTACATGAACGATGTTGGTATGCTTACTTCCCAGTTGTATCATTACAATATCCAGCCAATACTGAACGACATTGCCAGCATTAACCTTGGCTCTGTCTATGAAAGCGCTGTTGCCCAGGAACTGAAAGCTCATTACGAAAAACTGTTCTACTACGACAATAAGCAGAAAGGAGAGGTTGATTTCCTTGTAGATGACAGTGGCACCATGAGTGTACTGCCCATCGAGGTTAAATCCGGAAAAGATTATACTGTTCATAGTGCATTGGATAACCTGATGGCAATTCAGGACTACCATATTGTTTCATCTATTGTTCTTTCAAACGAAAGGGAAGTAAAGACGAAGGGAAATATTCTTTATCTCCCGATCTACTATGTTATGTTCCTGGAGAACAAGGTGCCGGAAGAAGAGAACATGTACTTTTAGGTTTAATACGAATTGCGATTTACAAGATAATTCCGTCACTTAGTTTTGACTTTACTTTAATTGGCGCATAGTGGAAAGTGTAATTTCTTTGTGTCTATGCACATTCACTAAAAATCATGGTCACACAAGTAGTAATATTTTAAGTAGAAAAATATATTGGATATACTTTGATATTAAAATAATTACTACCTTTGTGCCATGAACAATCCATTGCGACAATTAGGTAATATCCCTGTTACAACTTCTGTATTGGAGTCCCTGTTTCCTCATATCAGGGGCGGAAGTCAGAAACTCAGGTCGCTTGAGCGTGACAAACAGATAATACGCCTCAAGAAGGGACTTTATGTGTGCAGTCCGGAAATAACTGGGAAAACCCTTTCGACAGAATTGATGGCCAATCATCTGTACGCCCCCTCGTATGTTTCCATGTCATCGGCTCTGCGCTATTATGGGCTGATACCGGAAGAGGTTTACACCAAGCAGTCTATGACTTTGAAGTATGCCAAGAACTTTGATACGCCGTTTGGCAGGTTTGAATATACGCATATATCTAAGTCCGCATTTTCTGTTGGGCTGACAAGCATCAAGAAAGATGGCTATGCGTTTGTGATGGCTACACCGGAAAAGGCTCTGTGTGATCTGATTGCCAATTCTTCAAAAGTGAATTTGCGCTACCTGAAAGATGCCGAAATTTATCTGGAAGAGGATATCCGGATGGAACGGGAGGGTTTTATGCAGATGGATGCCCGGTTGTTTGAGGAATATATCAAAGTTGGCAAAAAAGCCGATTCAATCCGTACTTTACTTAAATTGCTGAAGAAATGAAGAATGAGATTTATGACAATATGCTCTCGTCATACGATGTGGCTACGGAACAACAGATGCGGAATGCCATATTTGAAGTGAACCAGCAAGTGATACTTGCCGGGCTCTACAATGGCGGCTTCTTCGATGTGCCCGCTTTCTATGGTGGTACCTGTCTTAGAATTTTTCATGGTCTCCAACGCTTCAGCGAGGATATGGATTTTTCCCTCCTGTCTCTTGATGACAAGTTCGATTTCACGAAATACTTCCAACCGATAATAGATGAATTTGCTATTGTCGGTCGTGAGGTGGAGATTAAAAAGAAAGATAAAAAGGGATTTGGTAAGGTGGAATCCGCTTTCCTGAAAGACAATACGGATGTATATGATGTGTCTTTCCAGACCGATAAATCCATAAAAATCAAAATTGAGGTTGATACCCAGCCATTGTTGAATTTCAGGACTGAGCAAAAGCTGCTTCTACAGCCTCACTCCTTCATGACACGCTGTTTCACTTTGCCGGCTTTGTTTGCCGGGAAGATGCACGCATTGGTGTACAGAGGTTGGAAAAACAGGGTGAAAGGTCGTGACTGGTATGATTTTGAATGGTATGTCCGCCACAATGTGCCTCTTGATTTTGCCCATCTTGCAGAGCGTGTCCGCCAGTTCAACAATGAAGAAATCAGACGGGAGGTGTTCATGTCTCAACTGAAAGATAGATTGACTTCAGCGAATATCAATCAGGTAAAAAGTGATGTTCTTCCCTTTGTTAGAAATCCCAAGGAACTCGACATCTGGTCAAACGATTATTTTGTCCAGTTGTCGGATATGATGAAGTTTGAATAGTAACAACTGATTTTACAGATTATGACAAAACAGATTTTGATTGGCATTAGGGAGCAGAAATTGAGTGAGATTGCACACTATCTTATGATATATTTCCCATATAACGAGGAAATGTGCAGCTATACGGATGCATGGATGGGGGAACTATATGAAAACAAATATCCGTTGGTTGCTAAAGGTATGTGGTCGGGAATAATCAATTTGAAAACACATCAGCTGCTGAATTGGAAGCTTGAATATGGGACTCTGTATCTGCAGGCCAAGATATGCGATAGCGGAACATATTTCCTGCTTGATAAAGATAAAAAGGTGATATGTAAGATTGCTGGTTATGTGCCAAACGGCCTGGTTCCGGATTCGGATGACTGTGGAGACTATATCCGTTTAAGGATCAATAGTGAGGTACGATAGAAAATTGGCCTGAGAATCCGGACTATTCCGATTTCATTGAAGGCTCCGAGACTGTAGAAAGGATTGATACGGACATTGAAGAAGAATCAATACTGGATACCAAGGTTGAGTTCACTTACAGCCAACTTATGGCAAAGTTGCTTCAGCTGCCTAAATTCTTGCAACTGGAGATAGGAAAAGCGTTAGTGGTAAATGCTACGGAAGGATTTGAAGAGACAAAATGAGGATGGTTTATCGTGGAAAATTTGCTGTTTTATTGATAAAAAGAAAGACGGTTGGTGGATATTGACATTTCACATAGAGTTGTATTCAGTTATATGAAACTTAAAACATATCCCTTAGGTCAGATAAGACTATTGAAAACTCTTGTAAAAAGCGTTGTGCCAAAGAAGTTTGGTTGGAGATATTTTCAGTGCTCATAGATTCTGGACTGCAAGCGGTGTAAGTGCTGCGTTGAATAAGCTACCGGAAAATGAATTGGCTTATTAGACCGATGTAAGGTATATATATGCCCTCTTTATGGGCAGTGTCCACAATTTTGTGTAAATGTAAACGGGATTCAGTTATAAGTTCTCTTATATCTGGATTCTGTTTTCAAAAATAAGCATAAATTGGTTCATAATCAATCCCCAGTTGTGAATAGGTTGTGTCCATTTCTTCTCAATCTCCATCAAGGAAAGGTATACCATCTTTTTCACTGCGTCATCCGAAGGGAATGAAAGTTTTGATTTAGTGTACTTTCTGATTTTTCCGTTCAGATTTTCAATGAGATTTGTGGTGTAGATAATTTTTCTGATTTCCAATGGGAACTGGAAGAAAACAGTCAGATCATCCCAGTTGTTCCTCCACGAGAGGATGGCATAAGGATACTTCCCTCCCCATTTCTTTTCCAAGTTATCAAGTTCCGCGACGGCAACCTCCTTGTTGGGAGCGTTATAGATATTCTTCATATCTGCCGTAAACTCCTTCTTGTCCTTGTAAACGACATATTTGCAGGAGTTCCTGATCTGATGCACGACACATATCTGTGTGGAAGACTGAGGGAATACGGTGCGTATAGTGTCCGTAAATCCGTTCAGGTTATCAGTACAGGTAATCAGTATATCCTGCACCCCACGGGCCTTCAGGTCAGTCAGAACACCCATCCAGAAGGCGGAACTCTCTGATTTACCTACCCACATACCAAGAACTTCCTTCAAACCGTTATGTTTCAGACCGACACAAAGATAGACAGTCTTGTTGATGATTTTTCCGTTGTCACGAACCTTGAAGACAATACCGTCCATCCAAACTATGAGATAGACCGGATCCAACGGCCGGTTTTGCCATTCCTGAGCTGCTTGATTGACTTTGTTCGTAATGATGGAGATGGCTGATGTGGAGAGTTCTATCTCATAGATCTCGCGCATCTCCTCTTCAATATCGGATACACTCATTCCTTTGGCATATAAGGAGATGACAAGCTTTTCTATGGAAAGTCCACGGCTTTCATGCTTGGGAACAACTATGGGCTCGAACTGACCGTTGCGATCACGAGGGATGGGGATGACAGCCTCTCCGTGCTCGGTCTGGATTTTCTTGGAGTAGCTGCCGTTACGGGAATTACCGCTATTATTACCGGAAACTGAATGTTTCTCATAACCCAAATGAGCATCCATCTCACCTTCAAGCATCTTTTCCAAAACCTGAGCGTGGAGTTGCTTCAGAAACTTGCTTACGTCTGCTTCGCTCTTAAACTGGCTGAGGAACTCCTTGTTTAATACCTCATCAGGCACTACATGATTCTCTTTCATAATCTTCTTCATTTTGCAAAGCTATTAAATAAAAAAATACGGAACCCGTAATGAATCCCGTATTTTACATTTACACAAAATATTTTATAGTGCCAATGAAAAGAACGGGGGATATGCCATATTCCAGCATATCCCCCGTCTTTTTATTCAATACAATCAAGACTTATTTCATCACTTTTTTCACTGTGCCGCCTTGCTTGATTATATAGATACCTTTTTGCAAACCATTCAGACTGCTTCCTACCTTTACACCTCCCAAAGTATATACTTCAACCGGAGCGTTGGAAACATCTGCACCCACACCTGTAACAGAAGAGCCGCCTTTTTCCATATATAGCGACGGCAAAAGTCCTTGTTCATCAGGATATACACCGAAACTCGTGTATTGAGTAGAATATTGAACCCACTTGTTCATTTCCACATTCGTAATCGTGGCCAAACCATCTGCCGCGATATCAATATTCCAAATATAACCGCTCTCAGGCTGTTCGCTACTTACATTAAAGCTGTTGAATGTACCTGTCATGTACAAATAACGCCCGTACGAATCCTGAATGGTATAGCCTCCATCTACCGCCATAATCGTAAACGAGTTAGACTCTTCCGTACTTATTTCATCATTAGAAACAGTGATATCCCCGACATATAAATAACCATGACTACTCGATTCGGCTATATTCTGAGCCACATGATATTTCTCACCGTCCGATACGACCAACGCATAACGTTTGCCGCTCGTTATCGTTGTGGCTTTGGCGAAGCTTACCATAGGCACAGGTTCCGGACTTTCACCATCCCCTAATACATAATCAGATACATTTTTTACGCCACAAACTCCGAAATAAGCTTCCATGCTACCTAACAGATTAACTTGTTTACCCAAATTCTCTGGATTATCTTTCAGATTCAGTGCCGTACGAACATCACCTTGCGGCAACTGCACTACCACACATTGAGTATAGTCTTTTTCATTAACATCACCAGCAATCAACATATTGCTTACAGAAACATCCTCACCATCCGCACCAAAAATAGCAGATTTTTCATTAATACTCTGCCCAATTACATAACCTACAATATAACCTTTAACCCAAGCCTCTCTGTTGGGATTCTCCAAAAGGAGCGCATCAGAAATAGTGTAAGGAACCTCTTTTGTTCCTTTTCCGGTCAATTGAACAGCCCTTCCTGTAATAGGAATCGCCACAGATTCCTTCAATCCTCCACCGGAAATTATCAAAGTGCCTGTATAATCACCAGAAGACACCGGTGCAAAAAGGACTTCCAATTCAGCATTAGCTGCGTCGTCTTTAGAAATTGTCGTCGTAGCACAAGAAAAAGCTTTCCCCTCAACAGCAATAGTTAAATCACCAGTCAAATTAGAACCAGAAATAGCTACTTTTTGAGCCAATTCAGTCCCAACCCCAATAGTACCAAAAGCTACAGCACCGGGAGCTGACACAGACGCATCCGGAGTCTCACCCGCTGCAAGTTTTGTCACTTCAATGTCATCCAAGAAAAAACGTCCCTTCGATTCTACTGAAGAAGAAAATGTAATTTTTGAAGTTGCTGTTCCTTTTATTTCCAAAGAAAACTCTTTCATATTGGCTGCATAAGGAGCCGGACCATTCTCCAAATCAGTAATTTCTACAGCCTCTTGTTCATCGACCTGTACCTTTAGGCTTGTAGCATCTTTACTCCATGCACATGCCTTGAACTTCAATGTATATGTAGCCGAGGCATCAGACAGATCAATAGAAGGTGTAACAAGGATACCACCTTTTTTACTGGCACCGAATTTAGCATTACCCTCACCGGCATAGCCGTTTACACAACTCCAACCCGTAGTGAGTGTATAAGGATCCATTCCATCATCCATCTTGGTTCCCGGGTTATCAGGATCCTTTGATGTACACTTACTGAAATCCTCACTCAAAATCACTTGTTGGGCGGCTGCTTGTCCTGCTACAAACAACAAGGCCAACAACATCCAACTTTTTAATGAAGTAAAACTAGTCATACGCTTATGTTTTTAATAAGTTAATAAATAAGTATGAACAAATATATGCAATATATTCCGTAACGGATAAATCCTTCCGCTAAAAAGAGTGAAAAAGGGAATAAAAAAATAAGGGAAAACACAAAGTGTAACACAAATGACGTATCATGAGCAAAAAACAAGAAAAAGGGAGATTTACATCAGCAAATCTCCCTCCCTTTTTACCTTAAAAACCAACTATACCTGACTGGAATTACCAGTCGGCCTCTCTCTCAAATCCATTTTGCGGAAAACCGTTTGGCTCCCCAAACAAACGGCCTCCGCCCTTCCCCACACTCTGCCTGCCCCCGTTACGAGCATTCATTTTTCTCACCGGAACAAAGATTTTCATCAACTGTTTGGCAGACATCGTTTTAGAAAAGACTTCATAGTACTTTTTATCCACTTCAAGCGTGTTGTACGCATCTACAATTTGCTGTGCCTTGCGGTCAAACTCCGTTTTTATGCGCTCTGCTGCTTCCTCCTCCGTCAACTCGGATTCTTTTTTCCCTCCCAAGTCTGCCGGAAATGGAGACGTCTTACGATGTGACATCAAATCCTGCTGGTAATTTTTATAAGTAACCAGAAACTCCGAACGTGCATCTCCTTTCAGTTCCAATTCATCAGCTAATCTTTCTGCACGTTTTTCCATCATCTGTTCCCGTCGCATGTCACTCTTACGGTCTTTCCCGTCCTGCGCCATTGCTATCTCCGAACAAACCAGACAGATCACATAAAATCCCAATAAAACGATCTTTCTCATTGTATCCTTGTATAATAGTCGATTACTCCTCCTATTATAAAGACACATTCAAACCCAAAAGGTTTAACGCATTATCTCACCGTAATGTGAAAACAGCCCTGTTTCACTTCATATTTCACATAACAAAGCTCTTGCTCCCGCAAATCACGCAACACTTCCGACAAAACCCATTTCAACGAATCGTTTCTTACGGAACGACGTTCCGGCCCCTCAGGATGGCTAACCGTATTATAGCGATTATAACAAATATCAAACGTTGTCCCGAAACGATGACAACTCTCTTCGGAAGCGTTGCAATTAAAACGTCTCAATCTCCGCACATCGTTCTCCGTACGCAGAACAGAAGTTACAATTAACGTATGCAACGGAATATCTTTGATAGCTAAAGAGTCCAAAAAGTTCCGGCTGATTTTTTGCAGAAGGTCACTGGCCCGAGGCACCAAATAAGGAATGGAATAAGACATCTGCTTGTCCATCGTATAATAAGGATTGCTGCCTACATAAACCAGTTCATCCTTTCTCAGTTCTGCTTCTTCCCGATCCTCCACCGGAGAAACACCCCATTTTCGAGCCGCTACAATATGTACATCCTGCAAGTCTGGAAACGTACGTCCGAACCCGGGTACACTATAGATTTTACTCTTCAACGGCCGACCGTCCGCCTCCTTGAAAACCGGCATGGAATAAGGAGTATGCAACCCCGTTTTCCTGACAGCATCAATAGACTCCGTTTTCGAAGCAGAAACGACAGTCTGCACTGAAGAATCAAGCGGAACAGACGAAACACCAACTGTTTCACCCACCACTGCCGGATTGGCACAGCGCACTACGCCCAACACACAGACGGTCAAGCCCGCCATTCCCAAAAATATTTCTCTCTTGAGTTTTCTCAACGTTTTCTTTATTTTGCAGCACAAAGATACGGAAAACGTGGCGAATTCAAAACTTAATGCTTAAATTTGCGGCAAAATTAAGCGAATGATAGAAAAGCATATCGTACTGGAAGACGTGGATCCTGTTGTTTTCTACGGGGTAAACAACACCAACATACAAATGATCAAGGCGCTCTATCCCAAATTGCGCATCGTGGCTCGCGGCAATATCATCAAAGTAATGGGCGACGAAGAGGAGATGTGTGCTTTTGAAGAAAACATCATGGCCATCGAACAGCACTGTGTCAAATACAACAGCCTGAAAGAGGAAGACATATTGGCCATCATCAAAGGCAAAAAGACCCCGAAAGAAAGTGCAGAAGGTGTCATTGTATACAGCGTCAACGGCAAACCTATCACCGCCCGTAGCGAGAACCAGCAAAAATTGGTCAAAGCATACGAAAACAACGATATGATTTTTGCCATCGGACCTGCCGGTTCGGGCAAGACCTACACCAGTATCGCATTAGCGGTAAGGGCTTTAAAGAACAAGGAAATACGCAAAATCATCTTAAGCCGTCCCGCCGTGGAAGCCGGTGAAAAACTGGGTTTCCTGCCAGGTGACATGAAAGACAAGATAGACCCTTACCTGCAACCGCTTTATGATGCCTTGCAGGACATGATTCCTACCATGAAGTTACAGGAAATGATGGAACAAAACGTCATCCAGATCGCTCCCTTGGCTTTCATGCGCGGCCGCACCCTCAATGACGCGGTGGTCATATTGGACGAAGCACAGAACACGACCACGGCACAAATCAAAATGTTCCTGACGCGTATGGGAATGAACACCAAAATGATTGTTACCGGAGACATGACGCAAATAGACCTCCCGTCGTCCCAACGTTCAGGACTGGTCGAAGCCACTTGCATACTGAAAGGCGTGGAGGGGATCGCTTTTATAGAGATGAACAAAAAAGACATCGTGCGCCACAAACTGGTAACCCGTATCGTGGAAGCTTACGAAAAGCATGACAAGAAGGCTGCCGCCGCACGTAAGCGCAATACAACCAAACCGGTATCCGAGGAATCATTCGTCATCACAGACTTGACAAGCTTAGGCGACAACTGACCACAAACAGAAATTCAACTTCAAAAAGAAAACAGATATGAAAGCTTTAACTCACACTGATTTTAACTTCCCGAGACAAAAAAGCGTATATCACGGAAAGGTACGCGACGTGTACAACATCAACGACGAACTGATGGTCATGGTGGCCACCGACCGTATTTCGGCATTCGACGTGATCCTGCCCAAAGGAATCCCCTTCAAAGGGCAAGTGCTGAACCAGATTGCAGCCACTTTCCTCGATGCCACGAGCGACATCGTACCCAACTGGAAGCTGGCCACTCCGGATCCGATGGTGACCGTGGGACTGAAATGCGAAGGCTTCCGCGTGGAAATGATTATCCGAGGGTATTTGACCGGCTCCGCATGGCGTGAGTATCAAAACGGTTGCCGCGAACTCTGCGGCGTGAAGTTGCCCGAAGGCATGAAAGAAAACCAGAAGTTCCCCACCCCGATCATCACTCCTACCACGAAAGCCGATGCCGGACACGATGAAAACATATCTAAGGAAGAAATCATCGCCCAAGGACTCGTAAACAAGGAAGACTACGAACTGATGGAAAAATATACCTACGCCCTCTTCGCCCGCGGCACGGAAATGGCTGCGAAAAAGGGACTGATATTGGTGGATACCAAGTATGAGTTCGGCAAGAAAGACGGTAAAGTCTATCTCATCGACGAAATCCATACGCCCGACTCCAGCCGTTACTTCTACGCAGACGGGTACCAGGAAAAGTTTGAAAAAGGCGAACCCCAGAAGCAACTTTCCAAGGAATTCGTACGCCAATGGCTCATCGACCACAACTTCATGGGCAAGGAAGGCCAGCAAGTGCCGGAAATGACGGACGAATACGTGAACAGCGTGTCCGACCGCTATATCGAGCTGTACGAGCATATCGTAGGACAGAAGTTCAACAAGGCCGACAACCATGACGATTTGGCCGCACGCATCGAAAAGAACGTCACCGAATACTTGAACCTGAAATAAGAACCGGGGCGTGTACGAACAAGAAAAGATAAAGCCCTACAAGGACGAAGGCCATAAGCGTGAACAAGTGGAACGCATGTTCGACCGCATCGCTCATTCCTACGACCGGTTGAACCATTTCCTTTCATGGGGCATCGACAAGAGTTGGCGGCGCACGGCCGTCGACTCTTTGTCGCCCTTTCACCCCCGCCGAATCTTAGATGTCGCTACGGGGACAGGCGATTTTGCCATTTTGTCTGCCCGGAGGCTTTCTCCGCAATCCATTACGGGAGTAGACATTTCCGAAGGCATGATGCAAATAGGACGGCAAAAAGTGAAAGCGTTGCATTTGGACGGAATCATCCGCTTCCAGCATGAGGACTGTGAAGCGTTGTCTTTTGCCGACGACACGTTCGATGCCGTGACCGTAGCCTATGGCGTACGCAATTTCGAACATCTGGACCAAGGACTACGGGAAATGTGCAGGGTGCTGAAACCGGGCGGACATCTGTTAATCATTGAACTGAGTTCTCCCCATCGTTTCCCCATGAAACAACTTTTCTCTGTTTACGCCAGAATCGTCATGCCGCTGATTGGCCGGCTGATTTCCAAGGATCATAGTGCCTACTCTTACCTACCGGCCACGATGGCCGCTTTCCCGCAGGGAGAGGTCATGCAGGGCATACTCCGGAAAGCCGGTTTCGGCGACGTGCGTTTCAAACGTTTTACTTTCGGCATCAGCACGATGTATCTTGCCACCAAATAAGCATTCACATCATGGATAAATACGGTTTAGTCGGCTATCCTTTAGGACATTCGTTCTCGCGTGACTTTTTCAATGAAAAATTCAAGAACGAAGGGATTGACGCCGAATATGTCAATTTTGAGATTCCCTCTATTGAACGCTTTCCGGAAATCATTACGGAAAACGCAAATCTGTGCGGACTCAACGTGACCATTCCCTACAAAGAAAAAATCATTCCATACATGAACGAGTTGAGCGAGGAAGCTCGCCATATCGGCGCCGTCAACGTCGTACGAATCGGGATGCGGAAAGGAAAACCGCATCTGAAAGGTTTCAACTCGGATGTCATCGGATTCACCCGCTCAATAGAACCGTTATTGGAACCGATACACCGGAAAGCCTTAATATTAGGTACTGGAGGGGCTTCTAAAGCTGTCCGCTACGGACTTCACCGCTTGGGCATCGAAACCCGCTTTGTCAGCCGTAACCCGAAAGAGGATTCGCTGACATACCCACAACTCACACCGGAAATCATGGACGAATATAAAGTGATTGTAAACTGTACCCCGGTGGGGATGTATCCTCATACGGAAGAGTGTCCGGCACTCCCTTATACGGCTATCGGACGCAATCACCTGTTGTACGATTTGGTTTACAATCCGGAAGAAACCCTCTTTCTCAGAAAAGGACGGGAACAAGGGGCTATCACCAAAAACGGTTTGGAGATGCTGATTCTTCAAGCATACGCCGGATGGGAATTCTGGCATAGCGAAGACTGACGATATGCACAAGGAAAAGAACAAGTTCAAACGGATTCTCTGGATCGTGCTCACCCTATTAGTACTCACACTGACGGGGAGCACGCTATACCTGCAATGGTATGCGTTGGAGGCCGGTGGCAACGAACGGGGAAAAGATCTCGAAACGTCATACGCTTTCATGTATGAGCACTACCCTTTCCTTTCGCACTGGGTAGACAGCCTGCAACGGGAAAACGCCTTGCGGGATACGTTTATCCTTGCCGAAGACGGGGTAAGGCTGCACGCCCTTTACCTTTATGCAGACACCCTGACGGCTCATACAGCCGTAGCCGTGCACGGTTATACCGACAATGCCGTGCGTATGCTGCACATCGCTTACTTATACAATCACGACCTGCATTACAACGTATTGCTCCCCGACCTCCGCTTTGCCGGACAAAGCGAAGGCGACCACATCCAAATGGGATGGAAAGACCGTCTCGACGTGTTGCGCTGGATGGAAACGGCCAACGAACTGTTTGCTCCGGAAGGTTCCCAGACTCGCATGGTGGTACACGGCATCTCCATGGGAGCGGCTACGACCGTATGCGTGAGCGGCGAACCCCAACCGCCTTTCGTGAACTGCTTTGTGGAAGACTGCGGTTATACCAGCGTGTGGGATGAATACGCAGGAGAACTGAAAAACCAGTTCGGCCTGCCCGCTTTTCCCTTGCTCCATCTGGCCAGTTGGGCTACACGCCTGCGTTACGGTTGGGATTTCCGGGAAGCCTCGCCACTGGAGCAAGTAAAAAAATGCCGGCTTCCCATGTTGTTCATTCACGGTACGGAAGACACGTTCGTACCGACTTGGATGGGCGACAGCCTGTATGCCGCCAAAACGGGCATCAAAGAGCTATGGCACGTAGAAGGCGCGACACATGCCGATTCTTATCTAAAATATGCTAAAGAATATACAGAAATCGTCAAAAGTTTCGTCGAACGATATAATATTCCAAAAGATATGAATAACTTGCCAAGCCAGTAAACAAAGTGTGTCATGAAGAAAGCTTTTTGTCTGTTCCTCTTATTCTTTGTATGCCGGAGCGTACAACTCCTGTATGCCGGTACGTATACGGTGGACAACCTGCCTATGGTTTATTTGCAGGACAAGACCAAGCATGTGGTCAATCCCGATGGAATCCTTTCCGCACAAACCGTACAGCAAATGGACAGCCTGCTATATCGATTGGAAACGGAGAAGGGCGTACAGTCCGTGGTAGCCGTAGTGGAACGTATCGAAGGAGGAGAATGCTACGATTTCGCCATTACACTGGGTAACAAACTCGGGGTGGGCAACCGGCAAAACACGGGTCTCATCATCTTGCTTTCCACACAAGACCGCTGTTACCAGATATTGACCGGAGAAGGGTTGGAGGGCACGCTGCCCGATGCCATCTGCCGCCGGATAGAAAACCGGCGAATGGTGCCTTACCTGAAAACAGGAGACTGGGATGCCGCCATGCTGCAAACAGTGTCTGCCGTTTGTAGTGTAATCCATGGCGACGACAGTCTGCTCCACGACGGGTCGGGGCAACCGACCGGCACAAAGGGATATGGTTTGATGTGGCTCGCCTTGGCCATTGTCACGGGCGGGTTCCTGATTTCTATTTATTCCAACCGCAAACGGAACACATGTCCCCGATGCGGACATAGCCCCATGCACCGCACGAATTCCCAAGTCCGAGTTGACCGGTTCCAAGGCATAGAACATCACACAGTCTATTACCGCTGCCCGAAATGTGGGCATACCGTATCCCGTTCCCATGACGAACCGTTCGACAACGGCACCGGCTTTGGCGGTTTCCCTCCCGTGGCAGGACCGTTCCATCGCGGGTTCGGAGGCGGAGGTTTCGGAGGCGGTTTCAGCGGCGGAAGCTTCGGGGGAGGCAGTTTCGGAGGCGGAGGAGCCGGTGGCAAGTTCTGACCGACACACAGATTTCGAATCAAACACCTATTTATATATAAGGAAGACAATGAAAACAAAGAAATGGATGACCGCCGCCATAGCCATGGTGTGCATGGTTCTTTTAAACAGTTGTTCATACAACAAGATGGTAGAGAAAGACGAAGCTGTGTCTACAGCCTGGAGTAACGTGGAAACGCAATACCAACGCCGGGCCGACCTGATTCCGAACCTGGTGAGTACCGTAAAAGGCTATGCCACGCACGAAAGCAGCACGTTGGAAGCCGTGGTAGCCGCCCGTAGCAAAGCCACTCAAATCACCGTGGACCCGGCGAACCTGACCGCAGAAAAGTTGGCCGAATATCAGAAAGCCCAAGGTGCCGTGAGTTCCGCCCTCGGAAAGCTGTTGGCCGTGACGGAAAACTATCCGCAACTCCGTGCCAACGAGAATTTCTCGGAATTGCAAGCCCAGTTGGAAGGAACGGAAAACCGCATCACCGAAGCCCGTAAACGTTACAACGAGGCCGTACAAGACTACAACGTCCTGATACGCAAGTTTCCCAACAACTTATTCGCCGGGATGTTCGGATTCAGCAAAAAGGAAAAGTTCGAGGCATCCTCCGGTGCATCGGAAGCCCCGAAAGTAGAGTTTTAATGACAGACAATCATTCAAAAACATATAGTGATATGAGTAACCAACGTTACATGATGCGCGGCGTGTCGGCAGCCAAAGAGGACGTACACAACGCCATCAAGAACATCGATAAGGGTATCTTCCCGCAGGCATTCTGCAAGATTATCCCCGACATTCTGGGCGGCGACCCGGAATACTGCAACATCATGCACGCCGACGGAGCCGGCACGAAATCTTCGTTGGCCTACGCGTACTGGAAAGAAACGGGCGACTTGTCCGTATGGAAAGGCATTGCGCAAGACGCGCTCATCATGAACACGGACGATTTGCTTTGTGTGGGTGCCGTAGACAACATTTTGGTGTCGTCCACCATCGGACGCAACAAAATGCTCATCCCGGGCGAAGTCATCAGTGCCATCATCAACGGTACGGACGAACTGCTGTCCGAGATGCGCAAGATGGGCATCGGCATCTATGCCACGGGCGGCGAGACAGCCGACGTGGGCGACTTGGTGCGCACCATCATCGTGGACTCCACCGTGACATGCCGTATGAAACGTAGCGATGTCATCGACAACGCCAATATCCGTCCGGGAGATGTCATCGTGGGACTGAGCAGTTGCGGACAGGCCACCTACGAGAAGGAATACAACGGCGGCATGGGCAGCAACGGGCTGACCAGTGCACGCCACGACGTGTTTGCCAAGTATCTGGCCGAAAAATATCCCGAAACCTACGACAAGTCCGTTCCGGAAGAGTTGGTCTACAGCGGCAGTTACCGGCTGACCGACCCGGTGGAGGGTGCCCCGGTCAATGCCGGAAAGCTCGTCTTATCCCCCACCCGTACGTACGCCCCGGTGGTGAAGAAGATGCTGGACGAGATGCGTGCGGATATCCACGGCATGGTACACTGCACAGGCGGTGCGCAGACTAAGGTGCTCCACTTCGTTGGTGAGAATTGCAGGGTGGTCAAAGACAACATGTTCCCCGTGCCTCCTTTGTTCAAAGCGATTGCCAAGGAAAGCGGTACGGACTGGAGTGAAATGTACAAGGTGTTCAACATGGGGCATCGCCTCGAAGTCTACCTTGCTCCCGAACACGCCGAACAAGTCATCGCCATCGCCAAGAGTTTCAACATCGACGCGCAAATCGTCGGACACATCGAAGAAGGACCGCGTTCGCTGACCATCAAGAGTGAATTCGGCGAATTCAACTACTAAGGAAAGGGAGCTTCATTTCCTTTTCCCTCCTGCCTTATCCGGACAAGCACCCGCTTGCCCGGATTTTTTTTGTTCAATGCGTAAAAAATAAGATTCATTCCGTACAAAATACCGTTTACGCATTGAACGACATGTTTTTATCCCTTAATTTTGAACCATTGCAAGAACAGAGGAAAAACGCACACCTGAAAGGAACAGTTCGATAAAACATAAAAACCAACCATTATGAGAACGACGACTTTATTCACCTTTGCCACATGCCTGGCATTTGCAGGCATACGCCCCATCGCGGGACAAGAACTTACGCCTCTGGATAGAACCCCGCCTACCCTGAAGAGCATGTATTATGATGTGAACGGGGACGGAAAGATGGAATATCTCGACAGGGTAAACTACCAGGGGGTACGCTACACCGCATGGTTTGCCTTGGACGGCACAGAGATAGAGCGCGTGGCAGATGACCTGCTTACCATCAAGAACGTCTTCGAACTGAACGGAGACGGCAAACCAGACTTCATCGCTTCCAACGGCAACGACACGAATATTTACCTGAGCCAACCCGACGGAAGCTACAAAGCCACAAGCAGCCCATTCTTAGGCGACCAACCCACCCAAGCAGACCTCAACCGGGACGGACGCATGGACTTGGTATTCTTTAAACTGATACAAAGTTGGCCTACCCTTTACGCCCCGTATATTCTGTTGCAGACGGCGGACGGACTCCAAGAAAAGCCCCTCCCCCTCGTCACGGATGCCGCCGAGTTGGAAGGCATGGACTACAGCAGCGGAGGAAGCGGCATGTTCCGCGTGGACAACACCATATTCAGCGGCGCGTGGATTCCCGAACGCGGCACGTCATACGCCCAAGAAAGCGACCGCATGCAAGCTTTGGATTTGAACTCCGACGGCTACCCCGACCTCTTCTCACCCAACGGCACGGGATTCATCTCACTGCCGGACGGACGTTACTTCACAGCTTCCATGGGCACGTCGGTCACGGCCTGCGAAGTGAACGGCGACGGCCTGACGGATTACGTGCTCTTCGATGCAAACACGGGTGACGTGAACCTGATGCGCAGTACACCCACAGGGTATGAGACGGAACGCCTCACCAACAACTCCAACCTCACGGATGTACAGGTTTGCGACCTGGACGGCGACGGTCACCAAGACCTTCTGCTCACCATCGACAAGACCAAACAGACCACCTACGCCTTCATCATCTTCCTGCACAACCAAGGCGACGGCACATTCAAAAAGTCGGAACAAGGAATGGAAGGCGAATACACCTTTCACGAAGTGGTATATCTTGACGGAAAACCGGGGCTGACGGCAGTAAAGAAAGTCACAAGCGCACAGTATGACTTCTGCCTGTTCCGGTGGGATGCGGCTTTCAACCTGAGCGAGACCATACTGCTCCCCGAGGGCTACGACCTGGCCAATCCGGAGAATCCGTTCATCGCCGACTTGAACGGGGACGGGAAACCCGATTTCCTCGTCACACCCGACGGGATAGCACAGAATTATCTCTACACGCCGGAAAACGCCAAAGCCACCAAAGTGGCCGCTCCGGAAGCTCCGACTTATGCCGTGGACGCAGCCACAGGCTTGCTTCGTGTGGAATGGAAAGCCCCGTCGCAAGAACCGGGCCTTACGTATGAAGTGCGGGTGGGCACAGCCCCGGGACGCGGCGACATCCTGCAAGCACAATCCAATGCCGACGGCAGCCGCCGCTCTTTCTCGGACGGCAACGCCGGCACTGCCACCTACATGATGCTCAATGCCGGGACATGGCCGGAAGGGACTTACCACATCGCCGTGCAGGCCATCGCCCCGAACGGCACCGGCAGCGCGTGGAGCGAAGAGACCTCGTTCGAGAACCATCTGGTCAGCCCGGCCTTTACGGCTTCGGTCAACGAACTGAGCACGGCGGACACCTTGCATATCGCACCGATTTACGCCCGTGAAGGCGCGAACTACCAATATAACCTGCAACCCGGTGGACGCATCGTCTGCCAAAACACAGACGGGTCGGCCGACATCGTGTTCGAAAGCTACGGACAGAAAAACGTCACCCTCTCGCTCGACGGGCACACGTTCACGCAGGGCGTACGGGTGCTCCCGTTCCATACGGAAACCGGCGAAGACGGCTACAGCGGCAGCGTGTTCGACCTCAACCAAGACGGATGGGCGGAAGGATTCACCCAAAGGTTCTACACCAACACGCAAGGCACATTCAAGGAACTGATGAAGTCGTTTAACACCGACTTGGACATCAACCACGGCGGCTACGTGGTCGACTTCAACCGGGACGGCCTGCCCGACATCTACGGCAACTACCTGAAAGTGAACAACCAACAAAAAAGATTCCTGCTGAACGACGGCAACATGGATTTCCACGCATACGAAGGGGAGATTTGCCTCAACACGCCCAGCAATCCGATAGGAGAATACGATTACCTTACGCCCATCGGCGACATGGACAACGACGGTCGGGTGGATTTTGTGGGCGGAACCCTGCTGTACAAGAACACCGCAAACGGCACGTGGGAAGAGAAAAAATTGTTTGAAGGAGAGGAATATATCGAGCCTGTCGCCGTGGCCGACTTCAATCGCGACGGTTATCTGGACATCGTGGCTGCATACCGTTGGGACCGGGGCACACCCATCTATCGCCAACGGCTCTACCTGAACCAAGGCGGATGGAAGTTCGAGGCACGCGAGCTGCCCGCACAAAACAGTTCGTTAACACTTGTCGGCATCGCCGACGTGAACGGGGACGGGCGTCCTGACCTGATTTATACTGATTATCGCAAAAACATATATTATGCCTACCTCTGTGATGCGGAACTTTATTTCACAGAACGCATCACCCTGCCGGGGGAACCGTCCGTGGATCTGAACCACGACGGCCTGCCCGAATATGTGTCGGTTGCAACCCGTGACAGCCTCATCTTCCAAGACAAAGACGGGAAGCTGGCCTACGTGGAGAATATCGAAAGCTTCAGTTCTTCACTCGAACTCATCCCCGGTAATATCAGTTCGGCATCGCCTGCCGGCCCTTATCTCGACGTGGATGGCGACGGCACGCCCGACTACGTTGCCAACCTCCGCATCCGTTCCTCGTTCAAGAACACCCCGCCCACCGTGCCGCAAAACGTCTACGCCAGCCAAACGACGGACGGCCTGACGATATATTGGGACGGGGCGACGGACAAGGAAACACCCTCGCACAGCCTGCGTTACAACCTGAGCGTGAAGAAGAAAGGCGCATCGGGCGAAGGGGCTTACGTCATCTCACCCCTGAACCTGACCGACAACAAGGCACAGACGGGCGAACCGGGCTATGCGCATTACCGCACGGCCACGCGCTTCACCATCCCCACCACGGCCTTGGAAGCCGGACAGACGTATGAAATACAAGTGCAGGCGGTGGACGCGTGGAACGCCCACTCGGACTTCTCGCCCGTCTACGAGTACACGGCACAGGCCGTATCGCTCCTGAGCCTGCCGGGCAAAGGACGCGTAAGCTGGCCCATCCCGTTCGAGACCACCATCTTGGGCAGTCCGCAAATCGACACCGACGGAGGCGTGATAGACGGGAACACCATCAAATGGAGCACATCCGGACTGAAGACCGTCACCCTGACCGTGGACGACATCGTGAGCCGCGCACAAATCGAAATCCTCGACCTGCCGGGCATGGCCATCGACCTGCCACAGCAAGTCCTGGCCGGCACTCCCGTACAGGCCACCCTGCCGGAACACTTGCTCTCGTCCGAGGTCGCCTTTGAAATTCTGCGCGACGAAGGCGTGGCATTCATCCACGAAGAGGGACAGGCCGAAGCCACGTTCATCTTCCCGGAAAGGGACGGTTCCTACGACCTGAACGTGAAAGCCACCGATGACGTGTTCGGCGAAATATACCAGAACACCCGGGTGGAAGTGACAGGCAGCGGCTTTGCGCCCGTCATCGGACAAATAGGCACCGACGAGGCTACCGGATGCAACCGTATCAGTTGGAGCATCCCCACGGAACTGCCTGCGCCCCTGCAACCGGGGACGGTACGCATCTACCGCGAGACGGCCGTGAGCGACCGTTACGAACTGTTGGGCGAAGTCCCGCTGACGGACGGAAGCTATGTGGACGAGACCTCTACTCCGGCCTTGCTCTCGCAGCGTTACTTCATCACGATGGCCACGAACTACGGCGGCGAGAGCCGGAGCAGCGCGGTGCATGCCAACGCCCACCTGATGGTGAACCGCGCCATGGGGCACGACATCAACCTGAGCTGGACCCCATACGAAGGACGCGACGTGATGCAATACGTGATATTGAGCGGCCCGTCGCCCGACCGGCTCACCGAACTGGCCGCCGTGTCCGGCCATACCCTGAGCTACACCCACGCGCGGACTTCGGACGAAGCCACATACTACGCCTTGGCCGTACGCTTCGACGTGCCACAGAAACGGGCTTCGGCGGATGATGCCCGCAACCGGTCCAACGTGGTTTGCTCTGCCGATGCCTTTGACGTCACCATGGCCCAGAGTGTGGTCATCACTTCGCAAGAGGCTGAATTGAAATTAGACCAAGAACAACCGCAACTGCACCTGCAAGCGGTCATACTGCCGATGAGCACCACGCTCAAACGCGTACAATGGAGCGTCGTGGAGGGTGAAACGTTGGCCACCGTCGCACAAGACGGCACCGTAAGCCTGAAAGACAATGCCACGGGCGGCCAAGTGACGGTGGAAGCCACAGCCACAGATGGTTCCGGCATCCGCGAGACCGTAACCCTCACCGCAGCCCCCTACACCGACATCGTCCCGGTGGAGGCAGAAGAGGTGCGCATCTACGCGACCGGTGGCGTCATCCGCATCGAAGGCATACGCTCCGCCACGACTTTGCGCCTTTACAACCTGCAAGGCACGTTGCTCCACCAAAGCGAAGCCTCGGGCGACACGCAAATTTCCACTTCCGGCCTCCGGGGCATCTACATCCTGCAAGCCGGACGCAAGACACAAAAACTGATGTTACGATAAACCCATGTTTCGGAAGAGAGGGGGCAGTCCGGTCTGCGGGCGTTTGCCCCCTCTCGTTTTTTATCCTCCGACCCAAGGCGTTGACAAAAAGCATTATTCCATGTCCAAAAACTACCATAAAGTCAGTTTTTTCTTATTTTTCGCAAGGCTATTTTTGAAGAAAAGCACAAACGGGAACCGTTTTCGTTAATGCAAATTAAAGTTTTATAGGGATTTTAACGACAAAATACCCTTATCGGGGCTTCACCTTCAAGAGAATAATTTTTCAATCTCAAGAAGAAACACTTTTTTTCTCCGCATGTCGTGCCGACTTTCTCCGCAAAACGTCCCGGAAACGAACTGAAATCCTCCATCCGAACACCGGAAAACCGCACCGGAAAATCTATTTGGACACTCCCGACGGACAAAATCCGGCTGTCATTCCGTACACTTCCACCCTCCTCACGCTTACTCCGTCCCAAAAGCCATGCGCGGAAAATACCGTTTGGTCGACAGGAAGAAAGCCGGAAAGCTTCTCCACATTACATTTTGTCCGACGTGGACTTCGCGAGAATCCCGCATTTCTCCCCCACCGCCACGACACGGACAAAAAACGCAGCCATGCACATCCGGAATTGTCAAATTGACAAAGTAGAACATTCCCCTTCACGCCTTCACAAAAAGACCAACATCCCCTTGGTTTTCAATTCTTTTTTGTAACTTTGCCTTGATTACTGTCAAAAGCGAGAAATATGGCAAGATTCATCAATCCCTTTACCGATGTCGGTTTTAAGCGCATCTTCGGGCAAGCCATCCACAAAGAATTGTTGATAGACTTCCTGAACGACTTGTTAGTAGGAGAAAAGCGGATAACGGACATCACATTCTTGGACAAAGAGCTGTTGCCGGACTTTTCCGGCGACCGGGGTGTCATCTATGACATATATTGTACGAATGAAGACGGTGAACAGTTCATCGTGGAAATGCAAAACCGTGAACAGACCTTTTTCCGCGAACGGGCTTTGTACTACCTCTCGCAGGCCATCGCCCGGCAAGGGGAACGGGGTGCCGAATGGAAATTCAACCTGAAGGCCGTGTATGGCATCTTCTTCATGAATTTCCACCTGTCCCACTCACCCGGCAAATTCCGCACGGACATCGTCTTGTCCGACCGGGATACGAACGAAGTGTTCTCCGACAAGCTCCGTTTCATCTTCTTGCAGCTTCCCTGCTTCACCAAGGAAGAAGATGAATGCCAAACTGATTTTGAACGTTGGATTTATGTACTGAAAAATATGGAAACATTTCAAAGACTCCCATTCAAAGCCCGTAAATCGGTGTTTGAAAAACTGGAACAAATCGTAGACATCGCTTCGCTCAGCAAAGAGGATCGCATGAAATATGACGAAAGCATCAAGGTGTACCGCGACCACCTTGCCGTGCTCGACTTCGCCAAGCAAGAAGGATTGGAACTGGGAATGCGGCAAGGAAGAGCAGAAGGAATGGCCAAAGGAATAGCAGAAGGAATTGAACAAGGAATGGTTAAAGGAATAGAACAAGGAATAGCCAAAGGTATCGAACAAGGTAAAAACGAAGGGGAAATGAATGAACGCCTTAAGAATGCACGACGCATGAAAACCAAAGGATACCCCATCGACGATATTGCCGACATCACCGGCTTGAGCGCGGAAGAAATCAATTCATTATAAAATCCTTTTCGGCTTCGTCCTCCTATTATATTGTCGCGGCCTTTTACGTCCTTTCATTTTTTCTCCGTATCTTTGCAGCCGGAAACTTGATATTATGGCAGAAAACAATTCTATATTAGACAAATTGGAGGGGCTGGTAAGCCGCTACGAGGAGGTGGGCACTTTGATTACCGACCCGAATGTAATCAGCGACCAAAAACGCTACGTAAAGCTGACTAAAGAATACAAGGACTTGGGCGACATCATGAAAGCCCGCAAAGAATATATGGACAGCCTGCAAACGTTGCAAGACGCCAAGGAGATGTTGGCCACCGAAGACGACCCGGAAATGAAGGAGATGGCACGCGAAGAAATGGCAGCCGCCGAAAAACATATCCCCGAAATGGAGGAACGCATCAAATTGCTCCTCGTCCCGGCCGACCCGGAAGACGACAAAAACGTCATTATGGAAATACGGGGAGGAACGGGAGGAGACGAAGCCGCCCTGTTCGCAGGCGACTTGTTCCGCATGTACACCAAATATTGCGAAATGAAAGGTTGGAAGATAGCCATCTCCAGTTTTACGGAAGGAGCTGCGGGCGGCTTTAAAGAAATCATCTTCAGCGTAACGGGAGAAAAGGTGTACGGCACGCTGAAATACGAATCGGGCGTACATCGCGTACAACGCGTACCGGCTACGGAAACACAAGGCCGCGTACATACTTCGGCCGCAACGGTGGCCGTACTGCCCGAAGCCCAAGAATTCGACGTGGAAATCAACGAAGGCGAAATCAAATGGGACACTTTCCGCTCCAGCGGCGCAGGCGGACAGAACGTGAACAAGGTGGAATCCGGCGTACGTGCACGTTATCTGTGGAAAAACCCCAATACGGGAGAGACCGAGGAAATCCTGATTGAATGTACTGAAACGCGTGACCAGCCCAAGAACAAGGAAAGAGCTTTGGCACGTCTGCGCACGTTCATCTACGACAAAGAACACCAGAAATATATCGACGACATTGCCAACCGCAGGAAGACAATGGTGTCCACCGGTGACCGTTCGGCCAAAATCCGTACGTACAACTATCCGCAAAGCCGTATCACCGACCACCGCATCGGCTATAACATGCAGAACCTGCCTTCGTTCATGGACGGCAATATCCAAGACTGCATCGACCAACTGACCGTGGCGGAAAATGCCGAACGGATGAAAGAAAGCGAACTCTAAACGGTAAAGGACATGAAAAAGTTTTTCACCCGGCAGATTATCATAAAAAGCGTCGAGCAATGCTTGAAACGTTTTCCGGTCACGGTCGGCTTTACAGTATCGCTCGCTGTTTTCTTATTAGTAGTATGCTGGGGGAAAGACGAGTTGTTCACGGAACGTCAGACTTTCACCATTAATTATTATCTGACTGTAGGAAGTTTGCTCTCTCTCTCCCTTCGCTTATGGGGAGAGGAAGTGAAACGTAAACGTATCGTATACATCGCCAACGCGCTACTCCATCTGCTCCTATTAGCGGATGCCGGATACTTGTACCTATTGCCGGAAGACTTTCCTTTCTTGGAAACAGGGCTTGCCCACGGTTCCGCCCTGACGGCTTTGGGGTTAAGTGTCTTCACACTTCCTTTTTTCCGTGAAAAAGACGATATTGCCTCATGGAATTTCACCCTGCAACTGGTATCTCATGCCGTTACCTCATGGATAATCGGCGGTATCATGTGCGGCGGTCTCTGCCTGCTGACAGCATCCTTCTCCGGTTTATTCGGTTGGGAAGTAAATAGCAACTTCTATACCACATGGCTCATTGTGTTTTGCCTGACCTTACCCTCATTGCTGTTTTTAGGACAAATCCCGGCCGGAGAAGCCAAACACGACCGTACCGGTCATACTTCTGCATTCCTCAGCAAAGTGATCCGCTATCTGTTCCTTCCGTTATTGGGATGTTACTTATTGGTACTTTATGTCTACGCATTGAAGATTCTCGTCCAATGGCAATTACCGGACGGATGGGTTTCCTGGTTAGTCATCGCACTGACTGCGGGTTGCATCGGAGTAGAATTCTACATGTACCCTTCTCTCCGCCAAGGACTTTCACGTTTCGAGCAACGTGTGGCGCGTGGGTTACCCATCGCCATCCTGCCCCTGTTAGTACTGATGACTATCGGCATCGCCAGACGATTCAACGATTACGGCATCACGCTCAACCGCCTGTATCTTCTGACCCTGAACATCTGGTTTTACATAGTCTGTATCGGCTTATTCGTTCTACGGGCACGGCGCATTCAATGGATTGCCGTGTCGTTTGCCGGCATCTTTCTGCTCACCTCCGTACTTCCGGTAAATTATGCCCGACTCACCCACCGTTACATGTTCCAGGCCTTATCGATCCAAATCCAAACATCATATAAAGGGGAACTCCCCATGGACGAAGAGCAATATCTGGACTGGCTGGCATCGCTTCCACGAGAAACAGCCCGGCTCACTAACAGCCGTCTCAAAATACTGGATTATACTTTCAAAGACAAAGAAATCCATCGTCTTGTCGCTCCCGACATCAATTATTGGGGAGCGGAGAAATGTATTAAAGAAAACTCCGAAGCACATTTCAGCCAAAAGGAGAATGGCGTAGAAGTCATTGCAAAAGGGACATACCTCCATTTTGAGGCGTCATCGCCATCTTCTGTCAAAATGGAATTAAACACCGGATATTCGGAACTGGTCGCATATCATAAGAGCGAAGACTCCATCCCTTGCAAATATTGGAAAGGAGAAGTCATGCCCATAGAACTTACCGACGGGCATCAAGTGATAGACACGATATACGTCCACCCGTCCGACATCCGGAAATGGAGTGCCATGGATACGATTCCTCCACAAAAGTTCATCGGCAGGCAAAAAGACAATCTTTTTATCCTCACCGGCTTCTCACTATCCGGATATGCAGGAGACAAGAACCTGAACTTTACTTATTCCGGTTATTATTTTATTCAAAAGAAAACGAACTAAAAAACATATACGACATGAACAAACAAGAGCTTTTTGAGAACATCAAACGGAAAGAATCTTTCCTGTGTGTGGGATTGGACACTGACATTCAGAAAATCCCCTCGCACCTGCTAAAGGAAGAAGACCCCGTTTTCGCCTTCAACAAAGCTATCATCGACGCTACCGCACCTTATTGTATCGCTTACAAGCCGAATCTGGCATTTTATGAAAGCATGGGCGTAAAAGGCTGGCTCGCATTTGAAAAGACGATCCAATACCTGAACAAGAACTACCCCGACCAGTTCATCATCGCGGATGCCAAACGGGGAGATATCGGTAATACCTCGGCGATGTACGCCCGTACTTTCTTCGAGGAAATGCAACTCGATGCCCTGACGGTAGCTCCCTATATGGGTGAAGACAGCGTAACCCCGTTTTTAGGTTATGAAAACAAATGGGTCATTCTTCTGGCTCTGACCAGCAACAAAGGCTCGCATGACTTCCAGTTGACCACCGACACAGAGGGCGAACGCCTGTTTGAAAAGGTCCTGCGGAAAAGTCAGGAATGGGGCAACGACCAGAACATGATGTATGTAGTGGGTGCCACCCAAGGACGCATGTTTGAAGACATCCGCAAAATCGTCCCCAACCACTTCCTGCTCGTGCCGGGCATCGGTGCACAAGGAGGCTCATTGGAAGAAGTCTGCCAATACGGCATGAACAGCACTTGCGGCTTGATAGTCAACAGCAGCCGGGCCATCATTTATGCCGATTCCACAGAAAGCTTCGCTGTCGTAGCCGGTGAAAAGGCACGTGAAGTACAACAACAAATGGCAGTGCAATTAAAAAAGCTATAAGCACTGAACAACCATGTTTTATATTCGACAGCCGTCTGGGAATCCAAATCCGGACGGCTGACTTTTATAAGTCCCCATCCATATTTACACACCCTTTCCTACACGTCTTGGCTACGGGAAAAGGTAGCTTAAATCAGGCTTGCCGTTTATTTTATTATCTCAAAATATAGTGTAATTCGATTTTTTTTGCGAAATTTGCAAAATTAGTAATGACAATAACTAAAGACCATGGAATTTACCGCTAAGCAGATAGCAGAATTCATACAGGGTTCAGTTGAGGGAAATGAAAACGCATCGGTACATACTTTTGCCAAAATAGAGGAAGGTGTACCGGGAGCCATATCGTTTCTGTCCAATCCTAAATACACTCATTATCTCTATGACACACAGTCCAGTATTGTATTAGTGGACCGGAATCTTGAATTAGAAAAAGAAACCCAAGCCACGCTGATTCGTGTGGACAATGCATACGAGGCCGTAGCCAAATTATTGGCTTTGTATGAGATGAGCAAGCCCAAGAAAAAAGGTATTGATTCATTGGCATATATCGCACCTACGGCTCAAATCGACGAAGACTGTTACATCGCCCCTTTTGCTTATATTGGTGAAAACGTGCATATCGGTAAAGGTACACAAATATACCCTCATACCACCATGTACGATAATGCTTCGGTGGGCGAAGACTGTGTACTGTATTCCAATGTTTCGGTATATCACGATTGCAAAATCGGCAATCGCGTCATTTTGCATGCAGGTTGCGTAATCGGTGCGGACGGCTTCGGTTTTGCACCGACCGAGAACGGCTACGACAAAATTCCGCAAATCGGTATCGTAACCATAGAAGACGACGTGGAAATCGGTGCCAATACTTGTGTGGATCGTTCTACGATGGGATCTACGTTCGTACGCCGAGGAGTCAAGTTGGATAATCTGGTCCAAATTGCCCATAACGTAGAAGTCGGGGAAAACACGGTGATGTCCGCTCAGGTAGGCGTAGCCGGTTCTACTAAAATCGGGAAATGGTGTATGTTCGGCGGGCAAGTGGGTATTGCAGGACATGCGGTCATCGGCGATGAAGTCAGGTCCGGTGCTCAAGCCGGTATTGCCGGAAGCATACGCAAGGGACACATTACCGTACAAGGTTCTCCTGCCATCGAAGCTAAAAATTTTGCACGTTCAAGTGTTGTGTACAAAAAACTACCTGAGATGTATGCGGATGTGAACCATTTGAAAAAAGAAATAGAAGAATTAAAAGAAATACTGAATAAGAAGAAATAAAGAGCTATGCTGAAACAGAAAACATTGCAAGGAAGTTTTTCTTTGTGCGGCAAAGGATTGCATACAGGTCTGAATCTGACCGTTACATTCAATCCTGCTCCCGAAAACCACGGATATAAAATACAACGAATCGACCTGGACGGGCGTCCCATTATTGACGCCGTAGCCGAAAATGTGGTAGAAACCACACGCGGCACCGTCTTGGGACGAGGAGAAGCCCGTTGCAGTACAGTAGAACATGCCTTAGCTGCTTTATACGCCATGGGAGTGGACAACTGCCTTTTGCAAGTCAACGGTCCTGAAGTTCCTATTCTGGACGGAAGCGCGGAAATTTACGTGGAGAACATCAAACGTGTAGGCATAGCCGAACAGAACGCAGTCAAAGACTACTATATCATCCGTAAAAAATTGGAAGTCAAAGACGAGGAAACCGGCTCTTGCATTACAATCCTACCGGATGAGCAGTTCAGCATCACGGCGATGATTTCATTCAATTCCAAAGTTCTTTCCAGCCAGTTTGCCACTTTGGACAACATGGAGAATTTCGAATCTGAAATCGCCCCGAGCCGTACTTTCGTTTTTGTCCGTGAAGTAGAACAACTGATGGCTGCCGGTCTTATCAAAGGCGGAGACTTGGACAACGCGATCGTGATTTATGAGAATGAGATGTCCCAAGAGAAACTGGACAAATTGGCTGACAGTATTGGAGTTCCCCATCACGATGCCACAGAAAAAGGATATTTGAACCACAAACCTCTGGTATGGGAAAATGAACCGGCACGCCACAAACTGCTCGATATTATCGGCGACATGGCACTGATCGGCAAGCCCATCAAAGGGCGTATCATCGCTACCCGTCCCGGACATACTATCAATAATAAGTTTGCCCGCCTGATCCGCAAAGAAATTCGGGCACACGAAATACAAGCTCCAGGCTACGACTGTAACGAACCGCCGGTAATGGATGTCAATCGTATCCGCGAGCTTCTCCCCCACCGTTATCCCATGCAACTTGTGGATAAGGTCATAGAACTCGGGCCTACGACCATCGTAGCCGTTAAAAACGTAACGAGTAACGAACCGTTCTTTACCGGACATTTCCCACAGGAACCGGTCATGCCCGGTGTGCTGCAAATCGAAGCCATGGCTCAAGCAGGCGGTCTTTTAGTGTTGAATTCCGTAGATGAACCGGAACGTTGGAGCACCTACTTCTTACGCATAGACCAAGTGAAATTCCGCCAAAAAGTGGTTCCGGGAGATACCCTCCTTTTCAAAGTAGAACTGTTGGCACCGGTACGTCATGGCATCTCGTCCATGCGCGGTTATGTGTTTGTGGGAGAAAGCATCGTGACCGAAGCCACATTTACTGCACAAATCGTAAAAAACAAGTAAGATAGAATTTATGAGCAAAATAAGTCCTTTGGCTTTCATAGATCCGGAAGCTAAAATCGGTGAGAACTGCGAAATCGGCCCGTTTTGTTTCATTGACAAAAACGTGGAAATAGGCGACAATAACGTGTTGATGAACAGTGTAAGCGTACTATACGGAGCACGTATCGGCAACGGCAATGTCATTTTTCCGGGGGCTGTTATCAGTGCCGTGCCTCAAGATTTGAAATTCCGGGGAGAAGACACCACAGCCGAAGTCGGCGATAACAACAAAATCCGTGAGAACGTAACAATCAACCGTGGTACGGCGGCAAAAGGCAAAACCTGCGTAGGCAGTGGTAATTTGCTGATGGAAAGTGTACATGTAGCCCATGATGCTTTTGTAGGAAACGATTGTATCATCGGCAACGGTACCAAACTGGCCGGTGAAATCATCATCGACGACCACGCCATCATCAGTGCCAACGTTCTGATGCACCAATTCTGTCGCGTAGGGGGATATACGATGGTAGGCGGAGGTACACGTTTCAGCCAAGACATTCCACCTTATACTATATGTGCACGCGAGCCGGTTGCCTATTGCGGTCTGAATCTTGTCGGATTACGACGGAGAGGCTTCAGCAACGAACTGATAGAAAACATACATAATGCTTACCGTATTATTTACCAGGGAGGCGTACCTTTGAACGAAGCCTTACAGAAAGTACGGGAAGAAGTGCCTGCCAGTCCGGAAATAAACTATATCATCGAGTTCATCGAAAACTCCAAAAGAGGATTTGTCCACTAAATATCATAAAAAGCCATGGTATACCGTTTTACCATTATCTCTAATGAAGTAGAAGATTTTATCAGAGAAATCAAAATAGATGCCGAGGCCACCTTTTACGACCTGCATCAGGCCATATTGTCTTCGTGCCACTATGCAGACAATGTGCCTACTTCTTTTTTCATCTGTAACCAAGAGTGGGAACAAGAACAGGAGATTCTGTTGGAAGACATGGGTACAAGCCGCTCGGACGAAGACCTGTATTTGATGAAAAAGACACGGCTCAACGAACTGTTGGAAGACGAGAAACAACGTATGGTCTATGTTTTCGACCCGTTGGACAACCGCATGTTTTTCATTGAGCTGACAGAAATCAGTTTCGGAAAGACGCAGGAACAGCCGGTATGCAGCCGAAGCCATGGCGAAGCTCCGCAACAATCCATGGACTTGGAAGAGTTTCTGAATAAGGAGACCACCAAACCCTCGGAAGATTTAAACGAAGATTTCTACGGAAGCGAGAGCTTCGACACGGAAGAATTCGACCCCGAAGGATTCGAAATCAGCGAAGGAAACCCTTATCATTGATTCATGAAGCCCCGACTTGTCGTATTGATAGGGCCTACGGGAGTGGGCAAAACAGAACTCAGCCTTTCGTTGGCTGAGTTTCTTCATACTCCTATTATCAACGCGGATTCACGGCAACTATTCCGTGACCTGCCTATCGGAACCGCTGCACCCACCGAAGCTCAACAACAGCGTGTCAGACATTATTTCGTCGGCACACTCGGACTAACGGACTATTATAGTGCAGCACAATACGAAACAGACGTACTTCGTTTATTGGACGACCTCTACTCCCAACATCCATACGCCTTACTGACAGGCGGAAGCATGATGTACATTGACGCGGTTTGCAAGGGTATCGACAACATTCCTACCGTAGATGAAGAAACCCGCCGCCTTATGTTGGAAAGATACGAAGAAGTGGGACTGGAACAACTTTGCAAAGAGCTGAAACTGCTCGACCCGGAATACTACAACCTCGTAGACCACAAAAATCCCAAACGCGTCATTCACGCATTGGAGATATGCTACATGACGGGAAAACCTTATTCAAGCTTCCGCACCAGCCAACCCAAGGCACGTCCGTTTGACATCCTTAAAATCGGATTAAGACGGGAACGGGAAGAACTATACGAGCGTATCAACCGGCGCGTGGACCAAATGATAACAGACGGATTAGTGGAAGAGGCACGAAAAGTCATCGCCTACAGGCATACCAACGCCCTCAATACCGTAGGATATAAGGAAATATTCAAATACATAGACGGTTCCTGGACTTTGGAAACGGCTGTGGAGAAAATCAAACAAAACACCCGTATTTATTCACGTAAGCAAATGACATGGTTTCGCCGCGACGAAAGCATTCATTGGTTTCATCCGGATGAAACGGAAGCTATAAAAAAACTCATAGAAAAAGAGATTATGCCATAAACTTTTTCTAAATTTGCTCCTATTAAACATCATTCAACCTACATAAGTCAAATCACATGAGTCGCATTCTTCAAAAGACAAGCCATTGGTTGAAAAAGGCCGGAAGGGGATTCACCAACCTCTATCGAGGCCCTTGGTACAAGAAAACCGTAGTATGGATTATCACTTGCGTCCTATCGGTTATTTTACTTCTTATTGCCGTTGACCTCAACTTTCTCTATCTGTTCGGGAAATCACCCGGATTCAAAGACATTGAACATCCGGTCACCAGCGAAGCTTCCGAGATATACAGTGCCGACAGTGTACTTATCGGTCGTTTTTTCAGCGAAAACCGTACGCCGGTCGAGTACGAGGATATCTCTCCCATTATCATCCAGACCCTCATCGATACTGAAGACGAACGTTTTTACCGCCACCATGGCATAGATTTTCAAGGACTTTTTGCAGCGGTAAAAGACATCGCAAGCGGACGTGCCCGCGGTGCCAGTACCATCACCCAACAACTGGCCAAAAACCTGTTCCGAGTACGTACACAATACTCTACCGGACTGCTCGGCAAAATTCCCGGGGTGAAAATTCTGGTCATGAAAGCCAAAGAATGGATTGTAGCCGTCAAGTTGGAAATGATATTCAGTAAAGAAGAAATACTCACCATGTATTTCAACACCGTGGACTTCGGCAGTAATTCATTCGGCATCAAGACAGCATGCCGCACCTACTTCAACACGACTCCCGACCAGTTGACCTACGAACAAGCCGCCACACTGGTAGGTTTGCTGAAAGCGACATCCAGCTACAACCCGAAGCTCAATCCCAAGAACAGTACCAAACGGCGCAACGTGGTGCTGACGAACCTATACGACCACGGTCATCTGGTCATTCACGGTCACAAGGCCACTCGTGCACAACTCGATTCTCTCATGGCACTTCCCATGATTGTAAATCCACGAAAGGAAGAAAGCAGCTACGACGGTATCGCCCCCTACTTCCGTGCCGTCTTGCCGGAGTACATCGACATGCTGTGCGAGAAAGGAGCGATAGCCGGCGTAGACGAAGAAAACAAACCGGACCTCTATGCCGACGGGCTGAAGATATACACCACGCTGGATACCCGTATGCAAAAATATGCGGAAGAGGCTGCCATCCAACAAATGGAAGTCCTCCAGCAACGTTTCAAGCAACATTGGGGCAACACAAACCCGTGGCAAGACGAAAGACACCAGGAAATTCCGAACTTTATCGAGGACTTAGCTAAAAAAACGACAGCATACAAATATCTCGAAACCCGTTTCCCCGACCAGCCGGACTCCATCACTTACTATCTGAATCTGCCCCACAAGGTCAAGGTGTTCAGTTACGACGGTCTGAAAGAAGAAGAGATGAGCACCATGGACTCCATCCGTTATATGGTCAAATTCCTGCATTGCGGTTTCGTAGCCATAGAACCGGACAGCCGCCATGTCAAGGCATGGGTGGGCGACATAGACTTCGGCTCGTGGAAATACGACAAAGTCACTGCCATGCGCCAACCCGGTTCAACCTTCAAACTCTTTGTATATGCAGAAGCGATGAACCAAGGACTGACCCCTTGCGACACCCGTATCGACGAATGGCAACAGTACCCGGACACCGTAGACGGCAAACCTACCAAATGGACACCCCATAATGCCAACGGCACCTTCTCGGGAGCGGCGATGCCACTTAAATCGGCTTTCGCACAGAGTATCAATAGTGTGGCAGTCAAGTTAGGTTATGAACTGGGCATCCACAACGTTGCACAGACCGCACATGCCATGGGGATCGAATCACCGTTGCACGAAACTCCGTCGCTGAGCTTAGGTTCCTCCGATGTCAATCTGTTGGAACTGGTCAACGGCTACTGCACGGTCATTGACGACGGCAAGATGAATCCGCCCATCCTGATTACTAAAATTCTCGACCGCGACGGCAATATCATCTATGCGGCAGAACCGGAAGAACAGCAGGCTATTCCATACCGTTCCGCATTCTTCATGCAGCGGCTTTTACGGGGAGGCCTGACTGAGCCGGGCGGAACCACGGCAGCCCTGTGGAGCTACATCCATCCTGTACTGAAATACACCGACTTCGGAGGCAAAACCGGTACATCCAACAACCATTCCGATGCCTGGTTCGTGGGCGTAACGCCCAAGTTAGTCGCCGGAGGATGGGTCGGAGGAGAATACCGGAGCATACACTTCCGCACCGGAGCCTTAGGACAAGGCAGCCGGACGGCCTTACCCATATTCGGCAACTTCATCCAGAAAGTCCTGTTGGACGACCGTTTCGCCCAATACCGTGCCAAATTCCCGAAAAAACCGCTCGAAGACATCGACCCCACCACGTACACATGCGAAAGTTATTATGCGCCACAAGAACCGGATTCGCTTACGGCATCCGCAGATTCATTGGGTATAGCCCTTCCGGGGGACTCTTTGCAACGCGGTAACGCCTCACCGGAAAAACAGCCCGAGGCGAAAACAGAAACAACGGCAAGCGAGGGAAGCGGTAACCATCCGCAAGCCTCACACACGGCACCTTGACACCATAGCCCCAAAGATTTGAAAGAAGACATTGAAATAGACCTTCAGAACCCGGAGTTCCAAAGCACGCTGAAACTCATACAGTTTACCCGTAACTCGGTTTTCCTCACAGGCAAAGCCGGTACGGGTAAATCCACCTTACTGAAGTATATCTGTAGCCACACACGGAAGAAGCACGTGGTATTGGCACCGACCGGCATAGCAGCCATCAATGCCGGAGGCAGCACCCTGCACAGCTTTTTCAAGCTCCCTTTCCACCCGCTCCTGCCCGACGACCCTCGGTTCAGCTTCCGCAAACTGAAAGAGTTCCTGAAATACAATTCCGCCCATCAAAAGCTGGTGCGTGAAACAGAACTGATCATTATCGATGAAATCTCAATGGTACGGGCGGACATCATCGACTTCATCGACCGTATCCTACGCCTCTACAGCCGCAACCTGCGCGAACCGTTCGGCGGAAAGCAGCTATTGCTTGTCGGAGATATATTCCAACTGGAACCGGTTGTCAAAGCGGACGAACGAGAAATCCTGAACCGTTACTATCCTACGCCTTATTTCTTCTCGGCCAAAGTATTCCAGGAAATGCGCCTCGTCTCCATAGAACTGAAGAAAGTGTACCGCCAGCAAGATGCCGCCTTCATCGCCGTGCTCGACCATATCCGTACCAATCAGGCCGGAAGTGCCGACCTGCAACTGCTCAACAGCCGTTGGAACCGAACGAACGATGACAAGTTGAGCCATGGACTGAATATTACCCTGGCCACCCGAAGGGACAACGTAGATTTCATCAACCGCCGGAAACTATCCGAAATAGACACCGAGAGCACACTCTTTAAAGGCGAAATACAAGGCGAGTTCCCGGAAAGTTCGCTCCCCACGCTGATGGAACTGGAACTTAAACCCGGCGCACAAGTCATTTTCGTCAAAAACGACCAAGACAAACGTTGGGTAAACGGAACTCTGGGTACCGTTTCGGCCATAGACGAAAAGAACGGCCATATCTACGTCGTCACGGAAGACGGAACCGAAATGGAAGTCACCCGCGAAGTGTGGAGCAACATGCGCTACACCTACAACGAGCAAGAAAAAAAGATAGAAGAGGAAGAACTCGGCATCTTCCGGCAGTTCCCCCTGCGGTTGGCTTGGGCCATCACCATCCATAAAAGCCAGGGACTGACTTTCCGTAAAGTAACCATCGACTTCACCGGTGGCGTCTTCGCCGGAGGACAAGTATATGTAGCCTTGAGCCGCTGCACTTCATTGGAAGGTATATGTCTGAAGAAGGAAATATCCCGTTCGGATATTTTCGTCAAACCCGAAATCATCCGGTTCGCCCAACAATTCAATGACGAAAAGGCTATCGAGCAAGCCATGAAGAAAGCCAAAGCCGACATCGAATACCAAGCCGCCGTACAGGCATTCGACCGCGATGACTTCCGTGAAAGCCTCGATCACTTCTTCATAGCCATACACAGCAGATACGACATCGAAAAACCGGCCATCAAACGGTTCATTTGCAGCAAACTCAATATCATCAGCCGACTTAAACGCGAGAACGAAGAGTTGAAACGACAAATGGCAGCCCAACGCAAACAGATGCAGCAGTACGCCCATGAATATTACGAACTGGGCAACGCTTCCATCCTTCAGGCCCATAACCTGCGTGCCGCCCTGGCCAATTACGATAAGGCCCTGTCGCTCGATCCTTCATACGTAGACGCATGGATACGCAAAGGCGTCACGCTGCAAGACCATGGAGAATACGAAGATGCACTCCAATGCTTCAACCACGCCGCCGAACTCAGCACAGCCAATTTCAAAGTACACTACAACCGGGGGAAGAACCACTTGCTTTGCGGACGTACAGAACAGGCTGTCGCCGATTTCGACAAAGCCGTATCCCTTAAGCCCGAACACGCCAAAGCTCACGAACTGTTTGGCGATGCCCTGTCGCGCTGCGGCAAGGAAGAAGAGGCCGCTATCCACTGGGCCATCGCGGAAACGCTTCGGGAAAAGCGCAAGGGTCGTTAATCTTAGTTAATAAGGAGTCGGTTTGCGCACACAAATAAAGCTATTTTCGTACATTTGACTGTTTATTAACCTATTCATATTCAACATGAGAAAAAACCTAAAGACAGTGTTAGGCATTTGCCTTGTGTGTGCCGGTACATTCGCAAGCACCACAACCCTCCAAGCCAAAAAGAAAGTAGCTTACCTTTTTACCTATTTCACAGGTAATGCTCCCGAACAGGAACAAATCTGTTATGCCATCAGCACGGACGGGTTCAGCTATACTCCGTTGAATGACGGCAAACCCGTCATTTCCTCCGACACGATTTCTTTAAAGAAGGGGGTACGCGATCCTCATATCTTAAGAGGCGAAGACGGCTACTTCTACATGGTAGTCACCGACATGCGTTCCAGTCAAGGATGGACCTCCAACCGGGGCATCGTACTGATGCGCAGCAAAGACATGGTCAACTGGACGCACCACACGGTAAACTTCCCTGAAAAATATGCCAACACGATGTTCGCCAACGTCATCCGCGTATGGGCGCCGCAAACCATCTACGACAAGAAGGCAAAAAAATACATGGTGTACTTTTCTATCCTGACCGACGACGGACAGTGCCCCTACGACAAGGTCTTTTGGGCATACGCCAATGAAGATTTCAGCGACCTAGAAGGAGAGCCCAAAGTCCTGTTCGACTACAAGAAACCGTCCATCGACACGGATATCGTGCAAGACGACAATGGAACTTATCACATCTTTTTCAAAACCGAAGGCGAACAGAAAAAAGGCATACGCCAATATCTGGCCAAAGACTTACACAATCCGGCAGAATGGGAACTGTTGCCCGGTACGTTTGAAGATACCGACAAAGCGGTGGAAGGTTCCGGCGTGTTCCAACGGATAGAAGGAGACTGGGTTCTGATGTACGACTGCTACATGAACGGGCACTACCAGTTCTGCACCAGCAAAGACCTGATGAAGTTCAAACGCGTGCAGGATACAGCCACTCAGGGAGCGTTCACTCCGCGCCACGGCACGGTCATCGCCATCACCCAAAAAGAGCTGAAACGGCTGCAAAAGGCGTTTCCCAACACGAAGTAACCGGAAAGCGGCCCAAACCATCCGCCCCATTGAAACTAACCCATAAATTATAAAACCTAAGTAAATAATGAAAACGCAACTATTAACCTTTGCATTGGCTCTCGCGTTGGGACAGACAGCTATTGCCGAAAACACGACCCAGAAAATAGAACAAGTAACATCTTCCGTCACCCTTAGCGAAGATGTGGATTACATCGTGACGGGTACAACCCCGTTCGCCACGCCGGGCAGTATCAATATCACCAATACGGAACATGCCGTCGTGATTCTGGAAAACCTGCGTCCAAGCGAGGCTCTCAGTTACCTTTCCTTCATTAAGATTAATGGGGAGCCGGCGGTCAACGATGAGAACTGTCAAGTGAAAATGTATGCCCATGGCGCCATAATCTTTCCTTACAGCAAGGACATCAAACCGCTGACGGTCTATTCCGAGCCCAACTTCGGAGGGGAATCCGTCAATGATTTCGGACTGGAAAATTCCAACGGCTACATGAATACCCTTTCGACCGCCAAGCTCAACAATCGAATCAGGAGCTTCAAACTGAAGAGAGGCTACATGGTGACTTTTTCCAACAATCCCGGCGGTAAAGGTTACAGCCGCTGTTTCGTCGCCGATAAGGAAGATTTGGAGTTTGCCGAGCTACCTATGGAGCTCGACCACAGGATTTCTTCCTATCGCGTGTTCAAGTGGCATAATTTCCAGAAAAAAGGTATCGCCAGCGATGCAAGTGAAGAAATCGTCAACGCCCTCAAAGTAACATGGTGCTATGACTGGGGACAGGGCAATGCAAGCCGCGAGCCGGACTGCGAATGGGTTCCCCATCACATCTATGAAGACTGGCCTTCTGTCTCAACCTGCGGAAAGGTGACCCAATCCTGCCACATGCAGACCAACAACGAACCGGGCAACAGTGCCGACGACCATCCGCAAAGCGTGGAGACCGTACTCAACAACTGGGAAAACCTTATGGCTACCGGCATGCGCCTGTGTTCCCCTTCATCCCACGACGGAAGCCTCTCATGGTTAGAACAGTTCATGACAGAAATCGACAAACGCGGTTGGCGTTGCGATATTCTCGACATGCACTGCTATTGGCCTGAATGGAATTTGAACAACCAACTGAAGGGTTATTATGACAAATACAAACGCCCCATTTGGGTGTCGGAATTCGTTTGGGGAGCTTCATGGAACAACAATGGTATCTTCGCCACAGACCGTTCGTTTTCCATCGAGAACCAACAGAAGAACTACGACGTAATGAGCAAGGTGCTTACCAACTGGAACAGTTTCGACTATGTGGAACGTTATGCCTATTGGAACAGCGAAGCCGATTGCTCCAAACTTTACAAGTATGGTACTGGTCCTTCCATCTTGGGTAAATGGTATGGCGAAATGAACTCGGGTATGGGTTACAGAAAATCCTACGAGTTCGTGCCCAAGGTGGTGTACAGCACGCCTTCAGGACTGACTTTGGAATATACCGAACGCACACGCAAGTTGGCCCTCAATTGGGAGTATAAGAACAACATGGGCTTCACCGATTCCACATTGTTGGAAATGCGCTTGGACGATGGCGAATGGCAAACCTTGCAGAAATACGAAGCTCCGGACAAGAATTCCTATGCGTACAACGAAGTCTTCCCCGAAGATTTCAAACGGGGGACTTACACGTACCGGGTGCGCAACTTCGACATGGACGGGAACGTGCGTTCTACGGACGAAGTACAGCTCTCGTTGGTGGCAGCCAAGGGCGAACCAGGCTTCCAGTACGGCACCTTGGAAATCAGCGATACACAGGAGTTCAATACGGAATTCGATGCCATCGGTGAAGATGAAAAACCGGCCGTTTTTGCAGGCTTGCTTTCCTATAACGATTCAAAGGTCGTACCAGTCAATACAGTGGTCAGCGTGCTGAGCGACAAATTCTCCTTCTGGGCCTTCCCTTGGAACGAAGGGGAGTACGAACAAACCATCACGGAACCGGAAACCACAGACTTCATGGTACTGCGCAAGGGTGCCCACCAAATCGGTGACATCACGATGGAAGTGGGAGAAAGTGCAAGCAAAATCAAGAACGACACCACGTGGATCAGTTTTTCCACCCCGTTCCCCGAAGGTGTAACTCCGGTAGTCATTGCCAACGTGCTGTCGCGCTACAAGGCATATCCCTACGTAGTCAAGGTTTGGGACATCACGAACAAAGGCTTCGCCGTCAAACTGGCCCGACAAGCCGCTGTGGACGAAACGACCAGCACCTTTGCCGGACAAGACATCTTCTACGTGGCAGCCACTCCGGGAACCGCCAAGATGGACGATGGTAAGATTCTGACTGTGGGTCGCAATACAGAGGACAAGGTGGACGGCCGACGTGCCCGCGAAGTCAATCTCGTGGACGAGACGGGCAATGCCATAGGATTGTTCAGCCCCATCATGCTGTTTGGTCCCCAGACCAACAACTATGATTGTGCCTCCGTATACAGAATCAGCAGCTACACGACGGACGAAAGCAATACGGACATCAAAGACGTGCCCGCCACCACAGGAGTGAAAATCATCCGCCAAAAGGACAAGACCAACGAAACTATCAAGGAAATAGACAACGCCACCAACAATGGCGATATCATGGGCTGGATAGCCGTAAGTTCTCCAAAAGAAGGTGAATCAGGTATCAAAGGTACAATCGGATCCGCCCCATTCAAAGTTTTCGTACGTGACGGCCATGTTATCGTAGACGGTACGGACAATTACCGGATTTACGCCATCAGCGGCCAACAGGTTCCCCGTACGGCACGCCTTTCAAGAGGTATTTATGTGGTAAAAGCCGGAAGCCACTCCGTCAAGGTAATGGTTCCATAACCCCTCACAAGGGCTTCCGCAAGGCATCCGACAGCCTTGCCACAGTATCAACAGTTCGCCCCCGAATGGCAGGATATGCCGTTCGGGGGCGAATCGTTTTCATAGATTTATATTGACATGCAGCGACACACCCATAGCTTTCAAAAGAAAACACAACAGACTATGAAACAAGTATTTATAGGTATGAAGAAATTGGCGTTCCGTTCTGCGCCAAACAAAAAATCAATCTCAGGCGAACGATTTTCCGTTCTGCGGCAAACGATTTTCAAATCTCAGCCCGACGAAAAAGCCTTTCCAAAATCCTTAAATCTTGAACGAAGCCTCCCCCCTCCTCTGCGTCTTGCCCATAAAAAAGGGGCACCTTCTCACGAAGACACCCCCTCACATTTAACCTAAATTTAAAACATAGAAAATTGTATCATCATAACGGACGGATTACGTAAGTAAAGCTGTAATCCTGATAAGGCATGCGGTACTGTTCGAGCGGAATAGCTCCCCAACTGTTCACGCAAGCCAATCCGCGCTGACGCGCTGCCAACTTGACCACGCTGAAATCACGGGGTGTCAAGTCGCCGGAATGGCTCTGGTGGGCGTTCTTGTCCCAACCGTCATCCAAATCCGAAGCCAAATAGTTCAACGTGCTGCATTCCATCGGAGCGAAAGAATAGAACTCCAATCCCTTGCCGTTCTCATCCCTCACCTGCCAATAGCGTACCTCAGTCTTGTTTCCGCTTTCCTGCGGACGTACATAGCCCCAATACTGGTCGGCCACCTTCGCGTCGTACACCCCTAAACGGTCTCCGTTGTTACGGTCGATGTAGTTCTCGCCCGGCCCCTTTCCGTAATAGGTCAGCATATTATAGGCTTTCGGCATAACCAACTGCATACCGTAGCGCATCAGTTCCGGCTTGTGCTTGGCATCCTTATTGACCGTCATAGCCTCATTGACCACCAGTTCACCTGCCGGAGTCAACGTATAAGTCATCGTCAACGTAGCCTCTACCGACGGCATGTCATATACCACTTCGACGCCCTTCTCGGCCTTACCTTCGTTTTCCACCACCTTGAACGACTTCATCTTCATCTCAGGATTCTTCCAAGCATGCAACTTGCGTTGTGTGCCTGCCCCGTAGTCGTTGTCGGTCGGCGCACGCCAGAAATCGGGAGTGATGGCATAGCCCTCTTCCAACATCGGTTTCCCGTCCACGTCGAGGTAGTCAATCCAACCGTTCCAATGGTTGAAAGTGACAGAAGTGTTTCCTGCCGACAATGTGACCCATGCCACCTTTTCTTCTTTTTCCACTTTCCGGGTGTCATATTTGCCGGAAGTGACAGCCAATACGCTTTCCATCGTGGGGAAAGTATAAGGATTCACCACGAACTGTTCGCGTGCCACGGCATAGCCGGCATCGAGCATCGGTTCGGCCTTCTTCAGCACGAAGTCGAGGTTCAGCACCACTTCGCCCTTCACGTCCGCAGGCAAGCTGTAACCATCCAGTTTCACCACACGTTTCTGCTGTGCGGGAATGTCGAGCGCATTCCGCCCGTTGGCCAATACTTTTCCTTCCGACTCCAACGTCCACTGCAATTCCACGTCGTCGAGCGACTTGAAGAAGTTCTCATTGTAAACTTCCACCTCGCCGGCCTTCAAATCCTTGGCCGTAGCCCAGATGTTCTGGTAGTAGTAACGCACTTCGTTGGCATGAGGATTCGGTTTGCGGTCGGGATTGATGATACCGTTGCAGTTGAAATTATGGTCGCTGGTGGGATAACGGCCGAAGTCGCCTCCGTAAGCATATATCGTCTTGCCCTGTTTGTTCTTCACGCGCAGCCCCTGGTCCACGAAGTCCCAGATGAAACCGCCTTGGTACTTCGGATACTTGCGTACCATGTCCCAATATTCCTTGAATCCTCCCATGGAGTTACCCATGGCATGAGCATACTCGCACTGGATGAGCGGACGCGGGTTGTCGCCCTGCGAGTACTTGTCGCAGCCGCCGTAATCGTAATACATCGGGCAGAAGATATCCGTCTTGCCGTTCTGTCCGGCCTGTTCATACTGACACGGACGGCTCGGGTCGTACGCCTTCACCAAGTCATACGCCTTCTCGAAGTTCGGACCGTAACCGGCTTCGTTGCCCACGCTCCAGAAGATGATGGAAGGATGGTTCTTGTAAATCTTGATATTGCTTTCGTTGCGCTCCAAGTGTGCCTTCTCATAAGTCGGCTCCTTGGCCAACGTCTTGTCGCCGTAGCCCATTCCGTGGCTTTCGATATTGGCTTCGGCCACCATATAGATGCCGTATATGTCGCAAAGTTCATACCAACGCGGGTCGTTGGGATAATGACAGGTACGCACGGCATTGATGTTCAGCTCTTTCATCACGCGGATGTCTTCCAGCATGCGGTCCATCGACACCACATACCCCGTCACCGGGTCGAGTTCGTGACGGTTGGCTCCCTTGAATAACACCGGTTGTCCGTTTACCAACACCTGGGCGTTCTTGATTTCCACCTTACGGAATCCCACGCGCTGCGGCACAACCTCGGCCACCTGCTTGCCGTCCATCAAGGTAGTATATAAAGTATAGAGGTTCGGCGTCTCGGCAGTCCACTTCAAAGGATTTTTGATATCGAAGTTTACTTTTACTTCACCGTTTCCTCCGACTTTAGCCGTCTGTGCAGCCACTTCTTTTCCCTCCTTGTCTTTCAGGGAGAACATCACGGTCTCACCCTTGGCTCCCACGGCGTTCAGTTTCACCTCCAACGTTCCGTCCTGATAATTGTTCACCAAATCGGGCGTAATGAACAAGTCGGCGATGTGGGCCTGAGGACGTGCATAGAGATACACTTCACGGGCGATTCCCGTAAAACGCCAGAAGTCCTGGTCTTCAAGGTACGAACCGTCGCACCAACGCATCACCTGCATGGCAATCAGGTTCTCCTTGCCCGGCGTGAGATACTTCGTCAGGTCGAATTCCGCCGACACCTTGCTGTCTTCGCTGTATCCCACGAATTTGCCGTTCACCCATACCATCAGGTTGGACGTAGCCGAACCCACGTGCAGGTAAATCCGCTCACCTTTCCAATCGGCAGGCACGGTCACCATCTTACGGTACGACCCCGTATAATTGTTACGCTCTTCCACGAAAGGCGGTTCGGGTCTGAATTGTGTTCTCCATGGATAACCATTGTTGCTGTAAATGGCATCTCCGTAACCATTCAACTCCAAGATGCCGGGCACGGGAAAGTCCGTCCATTGCGAATCGTCGTACTTCAGGGAATAGAAGTCGCGAGGAGCTTTGTCGTGGTCCTTGGAGAAATTGAATTTCCACTTGCCTTCCAATGACAGATAACGTTCCGACCGGGCTTTCTGGTCAGCCTTTGCCAGATTCTCTGTCTCGTATGCGAAAAACGCCGCACGCGGAGCCATGGTGTTTACTTCGTTCACCTCGGGGTCCAACCACCAAGGTTTGTCTTTTTGCGCCTCAGCCGAAAGAACGGCCAGACAAGCACAAGAAAACATCAATTGTCTAAACATGGTACATTTGTTTTATTGCGTCATAGACGCGGTTAGTTAATCATTTAGAAACTGCATACAAAGATACGTTTTTTGTTCTTTTTTCTCTCTAAAATGCAAAGTTTTTTGCTAAAATATTACGTGTTCGCACAAGATTTATTAACTTTGAAGAGGAAAACCTAATCCTTTGTGGAAAAAATAACTTAAATATCATGAATACCGACTTTTCACAACCGTTCAATCCCGAAGCCTACGCCCCCTCCGGCAAGGCGGACATGCGGTTCCGGCGTTACGTAGAGAAAGGGATGCCATGGTTGTATGGCATCGTCTTTCCTGTCATTCTCGGCTTTTGCCTGTACACTTATGAGAAAGAAACACTTTTCCGGATACAAGAGCTCAACCTCTTCTTGCCGGACAGTACTTTCTATCATACGCTCGCGGCATATCCGGGCGGCACGTTGCAATGGGCAGCCTGTTTCCTCACGCAGTTTTTTTATTACCCGGCTGTCGGAACAGCCCTTCTCATAGCCGTTTGGGGCTGCATTTGCTTCGTCATGCGCTCGGCCTTCAGGCTTTCCCCTTCATGGAGTTTCCTTCCCGCCTTGGTACCGGCTGCCCTGCTGGCCGGCATCGTAGAGATGGGCTATTTCATTTATTATATCAAATTACAAGGTTATTTCTTCACGGCCTCCATTGGCATACTGGCGGCCCTGTCGGCCGTATGGGTTTTCAGCCGTACAGCCCACCGGAACCCATATTGGGGCTACGCGTGGATGACCGTATGGCTTCTCGCCGGTTATCCTTTATTCGGAGCATACGCATTGGCCGGCACGGGCTACATGGTAGTGCTCTGTTGGCGTATGCCGGGCACGCTATATAAGAACCGCGTCATCCCTACGGTATGGGGACTGTTGCTGCTCGTCGGAGTGCCCCTTGCGGCATGGCATTTTTATAGCCAAACAGCCATCAGCGAAATCTACACGGCTGCCCTGCCGAGTTTCGATGCAGGCGGAGAAGTATTCGCAGACTATCGTACACCTTATTATATATTGTTTTTCCTGCCACTGGCGGGTGCCGTCATCTACGATTACGTGCCGGCCATCAAGAAATACCCTCTCATCCTTCTGGCTCACTTGCTCGTATGGGTGGCCACCGCATGGGGATTGAAAAAGGCGTGGTATGTGGATGAGAATTTCCGTAAGGAACTGCTGATGGCACGTGCCATAGAGGAAGAAGACTGGGAACAGATTCCGGCCATTTTCCTGAGCGGAACGGCAGAGCCTACCCGCCTGATGGTCATGAACAAGAACCTGGCTTTGTTCCGCCTCGGACGGGCCGGTGACGAAATGTTCCAATACAGGGAAGGAGGCGCACGCCCCAACGCGCCGTTCCTCGTACGGTTGGCCCACGTAGGCGGCAAAGCCTTGTATTACCATTACGGACAGGAAAACTATTGCTACCGTTGGTGCATGGAAGACGGTGTGACGTTCGGATGGCGGACGGAATACCTGAAATACATGGCCAAAACTTCTATCGCGGGCGGCGACTACAAAGTGGCACGCAAATACATCGACATGCTCAAACGCACTCTTTTCCACAAAGAGTGGGCCGAGAAATACGAGACTTACCTCGACCATCCGGAACAAATACGGAAAAGCAAAGAGTTTGCGCCGATTATCCGGCTACTGCCCAAGGAAGACAAACTGAACTCAGACCTGAACGTCATCGAAATGTTCCTGCTGCGAACCTTTGCTTACGGCGAGAGCGACGACCCGCTCTATCAGGAACAAACCTTGATAGCGGCCTTACAGATGAAGGACATCGACATTTTCTGGCCTCGCTTCTTCCAATATGCCACCCTGCATAACGGGAAGCCCATGCCGCGCCACTACCAGGAAGCTGCCTACTTGTACGGCCATCTGGAAAACAAGGTAGACATCAGCCACATGCCTTTCGACCAGGAAGTGAAAGACAGTTACCAGCGTTTTATGGAGTTTACCCAACAATGCGCCGGTATGACGGAGGCACAAATGGCGGAGGCTTTCCGGCCACAGTTCGGCAACACCTTCTATTATTTCTATTTTTTAGTCAACGGATTACAAACCTACTAACCATGAAAATTGCAATTAAGAGAGAGCAGAGGCAAGCTCGCTTGGCTCTGCCGAACATGAGCAAATTATGTAACGCTTTTCTGAAGACCCTGACCGGCGGTTGGCTGGCCGCCCTTTGTTTTGCTTGCAGCCCCCAAATGCCTGATGCCTATACGGAAAGTCAGGACGCACCGGACATTTATCCCGACTATACAGACGTGACGGTACCGCCGAACATAGCCCCGTTGCGTTTCATCGTGGACGAGAAGGCTGACGCATACGCAGCCCGCATCAAATATCCCGGAGGAGAATGGACCACGGACGAACGGGAAGTGACTCCCTCCGTCTCGCAGTGGCGCGACATGCTGGCCTCGGCCAAAGGTGGCGCGCTCGACGTGGAAGTCTTTGTGGAACACGACGGACAATGGACGCGCCGCCGGCCATTTAAAATCCATGTAGCCGAAGAGGACATAGACCCTTACCTCTCCTACCGCCTCATCAGTCCTTCGTATGTCACTTACCGGGACTTGACCCTCAACCAACGCGATTTGACCAGCTTTGATGAAAGTGTCATTTACGGTAACATGATGAATACCGACGTGGAACATGCACAATGTATCAACTGCCATTCTTACCAGAACTACAATCCCCGGCGTATGCAGTTCCACGTGAGGGAAGACCGTGCCGGAACAGTCATTGCATACGATGGTACATTGGTCAAAGCCAACCTGAAAACGGATTCGCTCATCTCGGGCGGGGTATATCCCGCCTGGCACCCGACGGAAAAGCTCATCGCTTACTCGGTCAACCAGACCGGGCAGACATTCCACACACGTGACTTACAGAAAGTGGAAGTACAAGACATGCTCAGCGACCTGATACTTTACGACGTGGAGAAAAACGAAGTGACGCGCATCCCGGGCGATGCCGACGAATTGGAAGTATTCCCGTGGTGGAGCCCGGACGGCAAATACCTTTATTATGCTTCAGCCCGTTTCGTACGCAAGGACACGGTAGAGAATTTAGACAACGAAACCATCCTGCGCTATAAGGAAATCAAATACAATCTTTTCCGGAGAAGCTTCGACCCGGCCAGCCGCCGGATAGGTCCGCCCGAATTGGTATTCGACGCGGTCGCACGCGGAAAGAGTGCCACGTTGCCGCGCATATCGCCCGACGGACACTACCTGATGTTCACGCTCGGGGAATTCGGCGTGTTCCACATCTGGCACAAAGACGCGGACCTCTACCTGATGGACTTACGTACACGCCAAGTACGTCCCATGACGGAAATCAACTCTGACGATGTGGAAAGTTACCACTCGTGGAGCAGTAACGGACGGTGGGTGGTCTTCAGTAGCCGACGTTACGACGGAAACTACACACGGCCTTTCATTGCCTACATCGACAAAAACGGCAAAGGGCGCAAACCTTTCGAGTTACCGCAGGAGATGCCCGACATGCACCGGCGTTTCATGCGAAGCTACAACATCCCGGAATTCATGAACGGGCCGGTCGAGATAACCCCGCAGGCGTTCGCTTCGCTTATCAGGGACACCGAAGCCCGACCGGCACGACAAAAGAACTAAACACGATAAAAACCTATTAAAAAGTAATGAGAAACAAAACGATTAAAAGCCTGCTGCTCCCGGCGCTATGCTTCATAGCGGCAAACGGACAGGCACAAGGCACATTGGAAGACTACCGGAGGGCATATTCCCTCTACGAAAAGTTCAATGCCACACAGGTGTATAACGACCCGGCAGACATACGATGGGACGGAAAAACTACATTCCACTACTCTGTCTATACGCCGGAAGGGACAGACTATTACGTAGGCAAAGTAACGGGAGACGTGAAAACGGCTGACGTAAAAGCAATTCACATGAAGGCCTTGGCGGAACTGCTTTCCCGCGAGACCGGAAAGGACATCCCACGAAACACGCTAAGACTGTCACGCTTGAGTGTGGACGAGAACCAACCCACGTCCGTATCCTTCGAATTCGACGGTTACAAATGGAAAGTAGAAGAAGCTTACACGACCGGACTACGGTTAGGCAGCAAAGAAGCCCTGCCTGCCCCCAAAGGACCATGGAAAAAACCGCGTCACTGGATGGAAGTGGACGATGAGAAAGGGGCGGCACCCGTAGTCTCGCCCGACGGGAAACGGCAAGCTTATATCAAGAACGACAATGTGTACGTCAGCGACCGGGACGGCCACCACGAACGGGCGTTGAGCAACGACGGGACGGCCGGTAATTACTATTCCAGTTGGCTCAAATGGAGCCCGGACGGCAAGTACGTATGTGCCAACAAGATACGTCCGGCCCAGAAACGGTATGTATATTACGTGGAAAGCTCGCCCAAAAGCCAGCTTCAGCCCATCCTTCACCAACAGGAATACGCCAAGCCGGGCGACGAATTGCGCTTCAAGGTGCCTTGCATATTCAACGTGGAAACAGGGCAGGCCGTCATTCCGTCTACCGAACTCTTCGACCGCCAGTACGACTTGTACGGCCCGGAATGGAAAGAAGACGGGAAAGCAGTGACTTTTGAATATAACGAACGCGGTCATAAGACCTATCGCGTGCTGGAACTCGATGCGGAAACCGGAAAGGTACGCACACTCGTGGAGGAAAGCAGCCCCACCTTTGTCAACTACAGCCGTATGTTCCGCCATGTCCTGAAAGGCGGGAAAGAAATGATATGGATGAGCGAACGGGACAACTGGAACCACCTCTACATGATCGACATGGAGAAAGGCAAGGTGGCCCGGCAAATCACAAAGGGCGACTGGGTGGTGCGCCGCGTGCTCAAAGTGGACGAAGACAATCAAGTGATTTACTTTACGGCCAGTGGCGTAAATCCCAAAGAAGACCCTTACCATGTACATTACTATAAAATAAACATGGACGGCAAGCAAATGACCTGCCTCACGCCAGAAGAAGGAAACCACTCGGCCGTCTTCAACGAAGATTTCACCTTGTTGGTCGACAAATACTCTACGGTGGAACAAGCTCCCGTCACCGTACTGCGCACGGCACAAGGCGAGAAAGCGGAGGAACGGACATTGGCACAAGCGGATTTAAGCAAAATCAAATCGGCCGGATGGACTGCCCCCGAAATCTTCACCGCTCCCGGACGGGACGGCGTGACACCTATGTGGGGCATCATCCAACGTCCGACCAATTTCGACCCGCAAAAGAAATATCCGGTCATCGAATACATCTATTCCGGCCCCGGAGATGCTTACACGCCCAAAAGCTTCCTTCCCTACAACGGATATACGACGGCACTGGCCGAATTGGGATTCATCGTCGTGCAGCTCGACGCCATGGGGACATCCTATCGCGGAAAGAAGTTTGAAGAGGTGTGCTATAAGAACCTGAAAGATGCCGGTTTCCCCGACCGTATCCAGTGGATCAAGGCGGCAGCGGAAAAGTACCCCTATATGGACAGTACCCGTGTGGGGATATACGGTTGCTCTGCCGGAGGACAGGAAGCTTTGGCCGCCGTACTTTTCCACCCGGAATTCTACAAGGCATCCTACTCCAGTTGCGGTTGCCACGACAACCGGATGGACAAAATCTGGTGGAACGAACAGTGGATGGGCTATCCGATCGACGCCTCTTATAGCACCTCCTCCAATGTTGACAATGCTTACCGTCTGAAAGGCAAGTTGCTCCTGATCAACGGTGAACTGGATGACAACGTCGATCCGGCTTCCACCTTGCAGGTTGTTAGTGCCTTGATGAAAGCAAACAAGAATTTCGAACAGCTTTATCTACCAGGCAAGACGCACAGCCTCGGCGGTCCGTTTGAAATGCACAAAATGCACGATTTCTTCGTCAAGAATTTGCTGGGGCAGGAACCGCCGGAGTGGGAGTAAGGAGATATCTGAATAATAAAAAGGCCCTGTATCCAAGAGATTTCGAACCTTGGATACAGGGCCTTTCCGGTTTAGGGCAGTAATTCTTCCAATTTGATTTGTTGAAAGACCATATCGGCTTGACTGCTTTCATATAAAATACCGATTGTGTTTTCATTTACAGAGGTTATGCAGGAATAGCCGCGTCCGTTATATTCATCCAATAGGATTTTCTTGTTTTCAGGCCAGGTCTTTCCATCGTCATAGCTAATCTTCAGTGTGATATGATTACGCTCCGAATAGGATTCCGGGTTGACGAAAAGCAGGATTGATTTATTTTGTCCGTCTTTGTGATAAGTGTGTTTGTGTATG
>ERZ1106943.454-NODE-454-length-54637-cov-16.544245_pt1 | contig 54637 bp, 47 predicted proteins | sample MGYA00403671_ERZ1106943 | MGnify/ENA primary metagenome ERZ1106943 (study PRJEB35170, sample SAMEA104062427) | human gut metagenome | biome: human gut; feature: human-associated habitat; material: faeces | place: Denmark | collected 2012-06-14 ...
TCTGGCCAAAGCTGGTGCGGTACTTCAGGCGGCCGATGAGCTTGATGAGGTCGGGGTGCAGGCCGTGGATGCCCAGCTCCATAACAGCGCGCTCGCCCTCCCGCTTCATCTGCAGTTCGAGGTCGTGGCGGCACTTCTCCACCGTCTCCTCGATGCGGGCGGGGTGGATGCGGCCATCGCCGATAAGGCGCTCCAGCGTCATGCGGGCCACCTCGCGGCGGGTCTGGTCGAAGGAGGACAGGGTAATGGCCTCCGGGGTATCATCAATGATGAGGTCAACGCCGGTGGCCGTCTCAAGGGCGCGGATATTGCGGCCCTCGCGGCCGATGATGCGGCCCTTCATCTCGTCGCTGGGCAGCGGGACGACGCTGACAGTGGTCTCGCTGCAGTGGTCAGCAGCACAGCGGCTGATGGCCTGGCCGATGAGGTTGCGGGCGATGCCGTCGCAGTTCTCCTTCAAATCGGTCTCGTAGGCGGCGACGCGGATGGCCTTCTCGTGGGTCAGCTCCTCGTCCATCTTGTGCAGCAGCACTTCGCGGGCGTCCTCCTGGCTCAGGCCGGCCAGCGTTTCCAGACGCTCCATCTCCTTGGCGCGCAGAGCATCGACCTCGGCCAGATGGGCCTCGGCCTCCTCGTGCTTCTTTTTCAGCTCTTCCTCGCGCTTTTCCAGAGCCTCGGTCTTGCGGTCGAGGGCAGTTTCCTTCTGGTCGATGCGGTTCTCCTGGCGGCTGATCTCCGCACGGCGCTGCTTGATCTCTTTATCGGCCTCTGCCTTCTGGGCATCGACCTCGGCTTTCAGGCGGAAAGCCTCATCCTTTGCTTCCAGAATGGCTTCCTTGCGCTTCTGGTCGGCGGTCTTGATCGCTTCGTTCACCAGCCGGGTCGCCTCGGCTTCGGCGCTGCCGATCTGGGCCTCTGCGGTCTTTTTACGGTTGTTGTAACCAATAAAATAGCCCGCAGCTGCGGCAGCGACAGCAACGATCAATGCCACGATCACTCCGATCACGGTCATTGTTCTTCACTCTCCTTAACAGTCAAATTTTGCTTTAACAGGCAGGAGACGCTGTGCGGCCGAACGCGGGCCAGACATCAATCAAATTTTCAACGCAAAAGAGGCCAACAAGAACAGACGCAGAGAAAAATCTTCCTGTGCGGTAGGTCTGGTGCAGCTTTTCGATTTACAAGATGGGCTTATAAAAACGGGCAGATGAAGCCCCATTGAAATATCTGGTCGCGGAATGTTCCGCCTGCAGCGTCTTAGATTCCATACTACTTCTTATATTACGAAACATTTTGCACAATGTCAAGGAGAAGTAAGGCCGAAAGCGGAAATTATTTTTTTATTTATTCGAGATACATCCGGCGCAGGCGCATCAGGCGGGCCGGAGTGAGGCCGTATTCGGCTTCCAGATAGGCGTCGGCACTGCCATAGCGCTCCCGGATGATGCTCAGCACGAAGGGAGCAGACTCCGGGTGGACGCCGAACACGCCGAGGTAGAAGTCCTTCCGGGCGGGGTCAGCGGCGATCTCCTCAGCGTGCTCGGCCCAGACGGCTTCCAGCTCCGGCCTGCGCCAGATGTTCGTCTTCTCAAAATCTTCGGCGATGGTCTTGTCCGACGCGCCCAGCGCCAGCAGGATGAGGATGGCGGCCACGCCGGTGCGGTCCTTGCCCGCCGAGCAGTGGAAAAGCACCGGCGTCTCACCGGCTTCCAGCGCACGGAACAGCTCCTTGTACGCCTTGTTGCCGAAGAGCATCCGCTCGTACATGGCGTCCGCCATCCGACGGCCCTCGTCGGGCATTCCCTTCAGCAGGTTCTCCCGGTCTTCGGGCGAAAAGTCCACCTCTTTGCCGTTCTCAAGGCAGAGGCCGCAGATGCGCACCAGCCGCGCGCCGTCCGGCACGTAGTCGGGCGTCTCGGCAGCTTCGGCCTCGCTGCGCAGATCGAGGATGAGGCGCAGGCCCAGACTGTCCAGCAGCTTCCGGTCAGCCTCGCTGGTGAGTTTCCACGTCGGGATGCCCCGGTAAATTTGTCCCCACTTGATGTGCTTGCCCTCATCGGCCTCGTAGCCGCCCAGCTCGCGGAAGTTGTGTCCGCCCTCAAAGGGCAGCTGAGTGCCGGGGGCAGGATGTACCACGGCGGGCTTTGCCGCCGCACTGGACAGGACGGGCAGGTTATAGAAGGGCTTCGCCGACCGTCCGCGCCGGGGCGGCAGGCTGACCGCACCGCCCAGCACCTCCATCAGGTAGCTGCGCAGCAGGTCGATATAAGCCGAAGCATGGTCGCGCCGCTGCAAAAGTGAGACGCAGAGGGGCGGCAGGTCTTCCAGCAGGACATCCCGCACCCGGTCCAGCTCCCGCCGCGCGCCCGGCTCGTACCGGGTCAGGCAGGTGCAGAGCTGCTCCTGCACGAGGTAGTACGCCTGATAAAAGCTGGGGCCTATCTCAGCGTTGGGCGCAAACCCCGCCCGGGCGCAGGCCTCCCACAGCGGGGCGAACAGGTCCTGCCGCAGGCTGGGCAGAAGGACCCGCTGGTTCCGCAGCTCGGCCAGCGGCACACTCTCCTTCTCCCAGAAGGGGTGGCCCCGCGGCACCAGCAGGCAGGCCGGGTCGGCCCGCAGGGTGGTGCGGGCCAGCACCGGTGCGGCACAGCCCAGGTCCATCACAAGGCCCGCATCCAGCTCGCCCTGCTCCACGCCCTCGGCCACGGCGTCGTTGTCCAGCAGGCGGAACCGCATCTCGATGTGGGGGTACTGCTGGCGGAACTTGTCCAGCTGGGTCTCGAGGCCGGGCAGATAGTCCGGCACCAGCGAGACGCTGATGCCGATGCGCACCGGCTGGGCCGACTGTATCTCGGCGTGGAGCGCCGCCTGCATCTGCTGGAACTGCTCCACCACCGGCGCGGCATGGCGCTGCAGGCTCACGCCCCGGTCGGTGAGGCTGAGCCTGTGGTGGGCGCTGAGAAAGAGCGGCCCGCACAATTCGGCCTCGAGGGCCGAGATGCTCTGACGCAGGGCCTGTCGGGATAAAAACAGGCGCTGGGCCGCGCGGGTGTAGTTCATCTCCTCGCAGAGGACCAGAAAATAATGCAGCTGGCGGATGTCCATCGTTTCCTCCTGAATCTTAGAGTGGTATGGGTAAAGAATACCGCCTTTTGGCCGGATTGTAAAGCCGCTGGAAGCAAAATCCCGGTTTTTCTCCGCTATTGACGTCGGGCTTTCCCGCGTGTAATATAAAGGGAAGGAGGCTCTGCCCATGAAACATAACACTCCGGCGCAGGAGGTCAAAAGCCTCGGGACGCTGTTTTTCACCTTTTTCAAAATCGGTCTGTTCACCTTCGGCGGCGGCTACGCCATGATCGCCCTGCTGGAAGAAGAGTTCATCCAGCGCCGCAAATGGCTGGACAAAAACGAATTCCTCGACATGACCGCCATCGCGGAATCCACCCCCGGACCGGTGGCCATCAACAGCGCCACCTACCTCGGCTACAAGCTGGCCAAAGTTCCCGGCGCGGCCACGGCCACGGTAGCTGTCTGCCTGCCGTCCTTCCTCATCATCTACGCCATCTCGCTGTTTTTCGAGCAGTTCACCCAGCTCACTGTCATCGCCAACGCCTTCAAGGGCATTCAGGTCTGCGTCATCTACCTCATCTTCTCGGCAGGCGTGCGGATGCTCAAAGCGCTGGACAAGTCGCCCTTTGCCACCGGCGTTCTCGCCGCCGTCATGCTGGTGATGGTGGGCCTCTCACTGGCCGGTGTCAGCGTCTCGTCCATCCTGCTCATCCTTCTCAGCGGTGCGGCAGGCGTGGCTGCATGGCTCATCGGCCGCAGAAAGGAAGGGAAGTAAGATGTTTCTGAAATTATTCCTCACCTTTCTGGAGATTGGTGCCGTCTCCTTCGGCGGCGGCTACGGCATGATCTCCCTCATCCGGGAGAAAGTCCTGCTCAACGGCTGGCTCTCCGAGGCCGAGTTCCTGAGCTTCATCGCGGTGTCGGAGTCCACACCCGGCCCGCTGGCCGTCAACATGGCCACCTTCATCGGTGCGTCGCAGGGCGGGGTGCCGGGGGCGCTCTGCGCCACGCTGGGCGTCGTTCTACCGTCCTTTTTCATCATCCTGCTCATCGCGGCCCTCATCCACGACCTGCTCAAGTACGCCGGGGTCGAAGCTTTCCTCTCCGGCGTCCGGCCCTGCGTCGTGGCCCTCATCCTCTCCACAGCCTTCACCATGGGGCTGAGCACTCTGCTGGGCATCTCCACCGCCTCTGAAACTCCCTCGCCCGCATGGCGGGGCATTGGCATCCTTGCAATTCTGGCCGGGGTGCGGCTCATCTGGCAGAAAGCCAGAGGCAAAGCCCCTTCGCCCATCGGGATGATCCTGCTCTCGGCGGTGCTGGGCGCAGTTTTATACCAATAAAAAAGAACGGCATCTGAGCTTTTCTCCGATGCCGTTCTCTATTTTGCGCTTCTGAAATCCGCCTCACAGACCCGGCCATTCCGGGCCAGAACACGGCGCAGGACCTGCATCACGCCGGAGCTGGTGTTGGGCGGCGCGAGGAAGGGTACCTCCTCCCGGAGGGCGGGCGAGCCGTTCTCTACAAGGAAACCGTATTTTGCCGCCTTCAGCATCTCCGCGTCGTTGAAGGTGTCGCCGAACGCCATCATGCCCTCGGGCAGGACGCCCAGACGCTCCCCCAGCCGAAGCAAGGCCGCGCCCTTGTGGACGCCGGGGTTCATGATGTCCACCCAGTCTGCACCGGCCACCGCCACCGAGAAGCGCCCTCCCCAGACCGGGCCATAAAGCGCGTCGTAGCCCTTCTGGGCATCTCCCTCGGGGAAGTAGATGGTGAATTTATCCACCCGGGCGGTCACGTCCTCCAGATGAGGGACATATTCCACCTTGGTGTAGAATCTCTTGAAGACCCTGTCGTATGGCCAGAACTGCTCCTCCACATAGGCCGTTTCCAGCCCGCAGAGGACGGCGGCGTGGCCCGCGCTCCGGGCCTGCCCGGCCAGCGTGTGCCAGTCGGCAGCGTCCATCTCGGAGAGATACAGGCTCTCGCCCTTCCAGCAGATGGCACCGCCGTTGTCACCCACAAGGATGATGTCGTCCTGCAGGGGCGCGAACATCTCCTCTAAGGTATAGATGGGCCGTCCGCTGGCGGCAGCGAACCGGATGCCCCGCTCTGCCAGAGCGCGGACAGTCTCCGCAAAGTCCGGCGGGAGCTGGCTCTGGTCGTCCAGCAGGGTGGCGTCAAGGTCGGAGGCAATGAGGCGGATGACGTCCATGCGCGCCTCCTCAGCCCACATAGCTGATGTTCACGTCGATCTGTCCGCCGTAGCCGGGGATGCGGGCGGTGCAGGTGCCCTGCCACATATCGCAGGCGATGGGGCTGCCGGCCACATTATAATGGGCGTTCCAGATGCTGTAGCTCTTCAGCCGGTTCAGGTCGATGCGCTTGCGGAACCACAGGGTGGAGGCGTAGACGCCCGGCTGATAGCCCTGGGCCTTGACCTCCTCGCAGAAGGCGATGGCACACTTGGTGCGGTCCTCGACGCCCAGACCATCGGCACGGCCATTGCTGCCGCCGGAGGCCTCGGTATCAAAGTAGATGGGGTAGTCGAGCTTGCGGCCGTTCAGGACATAGGCGCAGCCCTGCGCTTCTTCCCGGGCCTCGTTCTCGTTGACTGCCTGACTGAAGAAGTAGACGCCCACCTTGAGGCCCGCGTTCCGGGCGTTGGTGAAGTGCTGCTCAAACATGGGGTCCAGCACCAGTGCGCCGCTGCCGTAGCCGCGGTAGCCGATGCGGATGATGACGAACTTGACGCCCGCCGTCTTGACCTGCTCCCAGTCGATGTTCGACTGATATTTGGAGACGTCGATGCCGAAGGTGGCGTCCTGCTGGACACCGTTGGCGTCGAAGTAATAGAGCTTGTTGTCGATGGACTGGATGCCCGTGACCGGCTGGTTGGTGTACTGGTCATAATAGTAGGTCTTGCCGTCCACGGTGCGCCAGCCGGAATAGACCGGAGCCGGAGCCGGGGTGCTGCTGTCATCGTCTCTTTTCCCGAAAAGGAGGTTCCACAGCCAGCTCAGCAGGCCGTTCTCGTCGGTAAGACAAGCAGTATCAATGTTGCTCGCATCCAGCGTACCCGCATCCAGCGCCGCGCGTATCTCTTCCGGCGTCAGCAGGATGGTGCCTTCCTCGGTCTTCACCGGCAGGGTGCTCTGCTCTTCGGAGTTCGTCTCCGGCTCAGCGGGCTGAGACACTGCATCCTGTTCCATCGGAGCGCTCAGGGGGTCTTCGGCGGCCAGTGCCTCGGTCTCCTGCTGTAAGCGGGGGAAGCCGTTCTCCTGTTCCAGCTCGTCGATGCCGCCCATCATGGGGGCAGAAGGAGCTGTTTCCGGGGCTGCAGGCTCTGCGGCAGTCTCCTCTGCGGGTGCAGCCGGAGCCGCCGATGCAGCGGGCTCTTCTTTCACGCTCTGGCTGGGAGCAGACGGCTGCGCGGCAGACGCAGCAGTGCTCTCCGCCTCAGAAGATGCAGAGTCGTTTTTCGGAGTTTCCGTATTATTTTTCTTCGTTTCCTTTTTGGTGCTGTGGGCCGCATCGGTCTCGCCCTCCCACAGCAGAGCCGACGGCTCCACCGTCAGGCCCGCAGGCTGGGACGCCAGCAGGGCTGTGGTGCCAAAACCACCCACCGCGATGGCAAGCGCCATCACCGCCGAGGCCACCATCTGGCCCGCCGCACGGCGCGTCTTCTTTTTTGGTGTTCCTGTATCTTTCTGTCTCATTCCGCTTGCGCTGCCTCCAAGCTGTATTCTAACGCGGCCTCTCGCCGCCAGAAGTGCTTCAAATGCCATTTATACGTTTATAGTATACACCCAACCCCAAGCTCCCGTCAATGTCCTTCGGTGTCTCGTGAGGGGCGTTTCGTGGAAGTTTTCCACCACAGCCGACGTTCCATGTGGAAAACGGATCGGGCCGCCGTATTATTGCATCCAAAAGAAAAAAGATGAGTTCCAAACGGGATTTTTGCGTTTTCCTCTTGCTGTCTTGACATGTGTATGGTATCATGATGGTCATGCAGCTTTTGCTGCACTCTGAACGTGTTAAGACGGAAAGGCAGATTCTTTATGTCAAATGTAAAAGATTTCTTAAAACGCAAGGACATCGTCATCACCCCCCAGCGCTACCTCATCGAGGCGCTGGGCGCGATGGCACAGGGCCTGTTCGCCAGCCTGCTCATCGGCACCATCATCAAGACGCTGGGCCAGCAGACCGGGCTTGAGACGCTGGTGGACCTGGGCGGCTACGCCACGGCCATGAGCGGCCCGGCCATGGCCGTGGCCATCGGCTGGGCGCTCCACTGCCCGCCGCTGGTACTGTTCAGCCTCGTGACGGTGGGCTACTCCTCCAACGCCCTCGGCGGCGCAGGCGGCCCTTTGGCCGTCCTCATCATCGCCATTGTGGCCGCTGAGCTGGGCAAAGCCGTCAGCAAGGAGACCCGCGTTGACATCCTCGTCACCCCGCTGGTGACCATCTTTGCCGGCGTCGGCCTCTCGATGCTCATCGCCGCCCCCATCGGCGCAGCCGCAAGTCAGGTGGGCACCCTCATCATGTGGGCCACCGAACAGGCACCCTTCCTCATGGGCATCCTCGTCTCGGTCATCGTGGGCGTCGCCCTGACCCTGCCCATTTCCTCTGCCGCCATCTGTGCAGCCCTCGGCCTGACGGGTCTCGCCGGCGGCGCTGCCGTGGCGGGCTGCTGCGCCCAGATGATCGGCTTTGCCGTCATGAGCTATAAGGAAAACGGCGTCGGCGGCCTCATCAGCCAGGGCCTCGGCACCAGTATGCTCCAGATGGGCAACATCGTAAAGAACCCCCGCATCTGGATCGCCCCCACGCTGGCCAGCGCCATCACCGGCCCTCTGGCCACCTGCGTCTTCCACATGGAGATGAACGGCGCCGCCGTCTCTTCCGGCATGGGTACCTGCGGCCTCGTGGGCCAGATCGGCGTCTACACCGGCTGGGTCAGCGACATTGCCGCCGGCACCAAGGCCGCCATCACCCCGATGGACTGGGCTGCCCTCGTCCTCATCTGCTTCGTCCTGCCCGCCGTGCTCAGCGTCCTCTTCTGCGAGATCGAGCGCAAGCTTGGCTGGATCAAGGACGGCGACCTGAAACTGAACTGATCCCGTAAAAATCGCCTCTGTGCAAAAATGTCGTCAAAACATTTCTGCACAGAGGCTTTTTTATCTTATTTTATTGCATTCCGCACTTTTTCTCTGCTATAATACTGTTACACAATTCAAGACCGGAGGGTTCATCATGACCGCAAAACGCGAAAAGGCATTCCGCAACGCCATTGCATCCACACGGATGGAGGGCCTCTCTTTTTCCAAAAAATCGGAGCAGGACTGTCTGCGCTATCTGGACGGTCATCTTGACGCCGCCACCCTCGTCCGTGAGGTTCTGCGGCAGCCACAGGACACTGCGGCCCAGAGGTAACGCTTATGCCCTACACGATCGACCCATCTTCTGCCGACTGCTATCCCTGCACTTCCGTCCTTATCAATAAATTCGACCTCCGCAGTCAGCAGGAGCTTGACCGTGTGGAAACCGTGCTCGTCACCGCGAAAGCAGCACAGTAGGAAGAATCTCCCTTGTGCACTACCTTCGACTTTGAGCATTACAAGGCCATCCACCGCCATCTTTTCTGCGGCCTCTACGAATGGGCCGGTGTACCCCGCAGCATCAACATCTCCAAAAAGGGTACGCAGTTCTGCCCCGCAGATGAGATCCCACACGTCAGCTCTGCTATTTTCCGGCGGCTGGCCGAGCAGAATTTCTTTCAAAGCCTTTCCTTCGACGATTTTGTAGACGCCTTCGTTGATTTTTATATCCGCACCAACGAGCTTCACCCGTTCCGCGAGGGCAACGGGCGGACGCAGCGCGTCTTTCTGGCGCAGCTCGCACAGCACGCCGGGTATCAGTTGGATTTTTCCTGCATCGACCCCGACGAGCTGATGGTCGCCACCATCTGGTCGGCGCAGGGCGTGGATACTATGCTGCGCCAGCTTTTCCGTGAAATGCTTTCGCCTTTGGCAGATTAACCCACGATCCTTTCCCCATCCAGCACCGCCTGCCGGAGGACATCCCCCTCATACACCAGCTTGAGGGAGAACCACGGATGTTCCTCGTTGAGCAGCTTGAAGAAAATTTTATCGCCCTCCCAGATGGGCAGCTGCTCCACTCTCTCCTTCGGCACCCATTCCAGCACGCCTTCCCGGCAAGTATCGCCCTGTATCATCTCGCCCGTCCACCCGTCGGCGGTGTAGAGGTGGATGAACTCGGTCATATTGCCCCAGATGAAAGTCAGCAGGCCCCGGCTGCGCCAGTGGGTCAGCGTCAGGCCCGTCTCTTCCTTCACCTCCCGGAGAAGGCAGTCCTCCGGGCTCTCGAACCGCTCGAATTTTCCGCCGACGCCCACCCATTTGTCGTGGTTGTAGTCGTCCTCCTTCTTCACGCGGTGGAGCATCAGATAGGCGTCGTCCCGCTCCAGATAGCACAGCGTCGTGCTGAAGATCGGGTATTCGGGATTCATAAAGGCCCCAAGATTCATTTTACTTTCCCTTTCTTTTAGTCAAAACCACCGGCTAAGCCGGTGGCTTGAGTAAGCCCTAGAAGGGCATCCTACTGGCAAAGCCCCTCAAGGGGCCTCGAGCAAGCGTCTTTCATCTGCATTACCTGCCCTACCGCTCTAACGAGCTATGTTGCAAAGTGCATCTTCTAAGATGACAATTTCTTTGTCATCTCGCTTTGCTCGAATCTTATAGCTAAAGCATTTTCTACTCCACCAGCGGAGCTGGTGGTTGTCGCTCGCTCAAGCTACTCAACAGCAAAGCGCCCCGCAGATGACCCCTGCGGGGCGCTGATTTTATGCGTTTATGCCTTGCGGCCTGCGCGGCCCTTGCCCGCATTGTTCAGCTTGCGGACGAGGTCGTTCTGATGTTTGCGCTGGGAGGGCGTCGGCTCCGGATCATGGGCCTCTTCGGTCTTGGCCCGGGTCTGCTGGGCGGTGGAGTCCACACGCTCAAGGTTCCACTCCTGATTGCCGCCCGAGACGAAGTTCCAGATCTGCGCCTGCGCACCGTTGGAGGTGTTCATGCCCACAAGGTCGATGTACTTGTCGGCCAGCACGTTGCGGATGCGGGTCCGGCCATTGCGGGTAGGCTCGAACGCCCAGCACTGGCTCAGTCCGCTGGTGCGGCCCCACTGATGGAGCCAGGTGCCTTCCACCACGCCGCCGAGGGCGAGGTCCATCATTTTGCCGGTAAAACGGTTCTGGATGCGCCAGCGTCCTTCGCCTGCATCCACGAATTTCCACTGCTGCCACGGATGACCTGCGTAGTCCCACAGACGGATCGCAGCGCCGTTCTCCGTGTTGAAGTTCTTTACTTCCAGCACCTTTCCATTGGGGGCCTTGATGAGATAAAATTCATTTTCTGATAACACGACCTGCGATGCCTTTGCCATAACTGCGTTCTCCTTTCAGCGTAGACTTTTGATGCTCCTATTATAGCGCATTTTGGTTTGGGCAGCAAGAATAGTTTTCCATAATTTTTGTGGATTTCTTTATGCATTCTGCTCGTTTTGCTGAGATTTCCTCACTTTACCCTCCGGCCCAAATTCCACCGCCGGAGCACACTTGTATACATCTCAAAAACGACCCCGCAGCTGTCGTTTTCCACCCTGTTTTTGCTCCAAGAACAGCACCCCCGTTTTCGGCCCGTTTCAGCTCCAAAACGGGCCGAACTGTCCCTGCCGCAAGGCCAGTTCAGTGCAGTGACTTCAGTTTTATAAATCAAAGCTCACTTCGGTGCTTTGCTTTAATGATAGATATTGCATTTCAGAAAGAGCTTTAATTTGTTTCACGTTTTCTGCTATTGACTTTATTTCAAAACCGGTGTATAGTAAGCTTGCAGGGAGCGGAAAGCGCCCCCGTAACAACGAGCTTCAGGCTCCGCACACTGTGGGCCTGTGAGAAAAATATAGGAGGTTTGACTATGTATTACTACATTCTGGGCTGCGGTATCGCTTGTTTGGTTCTGTTCGGCATCAACAGCATGGAGACGGTATGCGTCAAGCCGGCTGAGATGGTTGGCAAGGTCCTGCTGTGGCCTGTCACCCTGATGGAAGCAGTTGTCCGTTACAGCTCCACTCATCACAACTTCAAGGCTGCGCTGTAAAACGCATCACGTCTGAGGACGTCAAAAAAGCCACCAAGGCTGCCGTACTCTTTGCGGGTACGGCAGCCTTTTTGCTTTACACCCGGGGGCCGGATGTGGTACACTGTATATTGTAAAGCGATTTCCCACCGAACCTTATCGTGCGCAGTTCCGCGCTATTTTTCAGGAGGACTATGAAACCCGATTACAAGCTGGTCGCCAAGGCCAAATATATCCACATGACCGCCGACCTTGCCAGCGAGGTCTGGCACGAGGTCTACAAACGCTATTTCCCCCCAAAGCAGCTGGACGCCCTCATCGAGAACTTGCAGAGCGCCGACGCGATCGAAGAGGACATCGACAACGATGTGAACTACTTCCTCGTCTTCCTCGGCAGCAGCCTCATCGGCTACTTCGCATGGAAAATGGAGAACACTTCGCTCCATCTGCTCCACCTCTACCTCAAGCCCGAATACCGCGGCAAGGCCATCGGCCGGGACATCGTGGCGTCCTGCGAGCGTCTGGCCCGGGGCGAAGGCCGGGGCCGCGTCTGGTGCGGCGTCAACGCCAAGGCCCTGCCGGTGCAGCAGTTCTTCAAGGCCCGGGGCTACCGTTCCCTCGGCCCTGCCGAGAGTGAGGGCGGCATCGAGCGCAACGAGCTGATTTTTGAGCGGATGTTGTAAATTTCCTGCAAAGGCCATTGCTTTTTCTGCTCATTTGTACTACACTAAAGTAGTGTATTGAAGTACCCGTCTGCGGGTCCAACATCATTGAATGACCGGGGAGGAACTGTATATGGCAAAGGACCATCCGACCGGAAAATCCGGCCTGTATGCCGCTTTTCTGGAGCTTGAGACGCCCGAGGAGTGCTACCGCTTCTTGCAGGATGTATGCAGCTACGCAGAGCTGAGCGCGATGGAGCAGCGCTACAACATCGCCGAAAAGCTCATGCGCAAGCAGAGCTACACCAGCATCATGGGCAACATCGGCGCATCCAGCGCCATCATCAGCCGCGTGAGCCGTGTGCTGGGCCGGGATGACAGCGTCCTGCGCCGCATTCTGGAAAAGAACGGCGTCTCCGCTGACACCGAAGACTGAATTTCTACTGACCGCTGGCGCACTGCGGGCCGGGGATGCCCCGCCTGCGGTGCGCTTTTTCTTTGATTTATAAAAGGAGTATCTGATTATGAGCAAAGCTGTTCTGTTTTTTGCCGACGGCACCGAGGAGTGCGAGGCCCTGCTGGTGGCTGACCTTCTCCGACGCGCCAGGGTCGAAGTCATCATTGCGTCCGCCATGGGCCGCCGCGCCCTCGTCAGCAGCCATGGCATCCACCTGAACGCCGACGCGCTGGCCGAAGATGTGGATTACAGCGACGTAGACATGGTCATCCTGCCCGGCGGCATCCCGGGTACGCCCAACCTCGCCGAGAACAAGACCGTCACCGACACCTGCGTTTCCTTCGCCAGGGCAGGCAAGAAGGTCGCCGCCATCTGCGCCGCGCCCAGCGTCCTCGCCAGCCTCGGCCTGCTGGAAGGCAAAAACGCCACCGCCCACGCCGGATTTCAGGACAAGCTGGCCGGTGCCATCGTCCACGATGAGGAAGTCGTCGTAGACGGCAGCATCACCACCAGCTACGGCCTCGGCGGCGCTATCCCGTTTGCCCTCGAGCTGGTGCGCCAGCTGGCCGGCCCCGCCGAAGCCGACCGCATCCAGAAGGCTATCGCGTATCGGCACTGAGAAGGAGGCTTTTCTATGCGTTTTATCACCTGCCGTCTGCCCGACGGCGTGGAAGACCCGGCCATCCTCTCCGCTGATGGCCGTCAGGTCTGGCCCCTGAGCTGGCTGGGCCTTTCTTACGAGACATTGTCCGACGCCATCCCGTTCCTGACCCCGCAGGTGCGGGCCGGGCTTTCGCTGGCCATCGCAGGCATCCCGGCGCTGCCTATTGAGGCCGTCACGCCGGAAAGCCCCATCCCATCTCCGGCGCAGGACGTCATCTGTCTGGGCATCAACTACATGGCCCACTCCGACGAAGCCGAGAAATACTCTGCCGACGCCTTTGCGACCAAACATCAGGACGCCATCTACTTTTCCAAGCGGGTCACCCGGGCCGTGCCGGACGGCGGCTTCATCGAGGCCCATACCGACCTCGTGAAAAAGCTGGACTACGAGTGTGAACTGGCCGTCGTTCTGGGAAAGGACGCGAAGGACGTTCCCGCAGGGCAGACGAAAGACTACGTCTTCGGCTACACCATCCTGAACGATGTCTCCGCACGGGATGTCCAGACCGCCCACAAGCAGTGGTATTTCGGCAAGAGCCTCGACGGCTTCACTCCCATCGGCCCCTGCATCGTCACGGCGGACGAGTTCGACACCTACCCGCCCAAGCTCCCCATCCGGTGCTTCGTCAACAGCGAAAAGCGGCAGGACTCCAACACCGGCCTGCAGATCTTCGACATTGACCATGTCATTGCCGAGCTTTCGCAGGGCATGACCCTCAAGGCCGGTACCATCATCGCCACCGGCACCCCGGCAGGCGTCGGCATGGGCATGGAGCCGCCCTGCTTCCTCAAACCGGGCGACGAAGTTCGCTGCGAGATCGAGGGCATCGGCACCCTGACGAACACAGTCCGCTGAGCAAATCATATTCCATTTTGTATTATTTTTCTGAATTTCTACTCATTCGATGCATTTTCGTTTGAATTGCTCTTTTGTTCACGAACAATTCATATTAAATTCATATTCCGTTCATGCATCTTCGGTATATGTATGGCATCAAAGGCGCGGTGCGCGCCGAAAACCCCTGACAGCACACTCCATATCGCCGCTCTCCCGGGCGGCTGAGGAAAGGAATCGGAAGAATATGAAAATTGGTTTTTGGGAACTCGTGGTCATCGTGGTCATCGCGTTCGTCTTCATCGGCCCCGACCAGCTGCCCGTCTACGCAAAGAAGCTGGGCAAGATGCTGCGCGAGCTGAAGAAGTACACCGGCGCTGCCTCCGAGGAGATCCAGAAGAACGTCGTGGAGCCTCTGAACGAGATCCAGGCCCCCCTCAAGGAAGCCGTTGCCCCCCTGACCGACATCAAGAAGGACATCGACAACAGCGTGAAGGATGTCACCAAGAGCTTCACCGGCATCGGCAAGACCAGCAAGGAAGAGGCCGCCAAGGCCGAGCAGGCTGAGGAAGTCACCGAGCTGGAAGAAGTCGAGGAGCTGCCCGAGGAGACCCCTGCCGAGGCTCCCGCAGCCGAAGCTCCCAAGGCAGAGCAGACCCCTGCTGCTGAGCTTGTGAAGGCCGAGGAAAAGACCGACGCCCCCGCAGAGGCAGCACCCGTGGCCGAAGAAGCCGCCCCCGCTGCCGAAGCCGCACCTGCCGAAGAGGCAAAGTCTTAATTCCCCACCGATGCACCCGCGCCCGCGGTTGCCTTATACATTGTAATCAGCCCGCCTCGCGGCGCGGCAAAGTAAAAAGGAGATCATTATTATGCGTATTGGTACTAACGAGCTGCTTATCATCCTGGTCGTCGTCCTGCTCATCTTTGGACCCAAGAACCTGCCGAAGCTGGGCAAGATGTTCGGCAAGACCATGAGCAACTTCAAGAAGGGCATGGAGGAGTCCGAAGACGAGGACGAGACCACTGCCAAGGCCGAGACCAAGACTGAGAAGAAGGACGACGAGGAGTAATCTGTGGCTACGAACGTAAAGCGCAAAAAGAAAGCCGAAGTCATGCCTGACGACGGCAACATGACGCTGACGGGCCACCTGAAAGAGCTGCGCAACCGGCTGATCGTCTGCGCCGTGGTGTTCGTGGCGGCGGTCGTGGTCACGCTGGCTTACGCCGACCGCCTCATCGACCTGCTGACCGCCATGGGCCAGGGTTTCTACACCTTCGTGTCCATCGCCCCGCAGGAAAAGCTGATGCAGTATTTCCGCGTCTCCCTGCTGGCGGCTGTGGTCGTCACAGTGCCTGTGGCGCTGTATCAGATGTACGCCTTTGCAAAGCCCGGCCTGAAAAAGAGCGAGACGTTCTTCCTCAAGCTGGTCATCCTGCTGGGTCTGGCCCTCTTTGTGGTGGGCGTGATGTTCGCCTACAAGCTCATGATGCCCTTCATGCTCCGGTTCCTCAGCACCGGCATCGAGGGCGCCGACTACATCCAGACCACTACCAGTATCGAGAGCTATGTCAGCCTCTGCCTGACCATGTTCATCATCTTTGGCTGTGTGTTTGAGATGCCTCTGGTCACCATCATCCTCTCCAAGATGGGCATCGCCAACCCCGAGATCTTGAAAAAGGCCCGGGGCGTTGCCATCGTGCTCATCTTCTTCATCGCAGCTGTCGTCACCCCGCCGGACATCGTGTCCCAGTGCATGGTAGCTATCCCCATGGTGCTGCTCTACTTTGTCAGCATCTTCCTGAGCGGCATCTTCTACAAGCCCCGCTCTGAGAGCGAAGACGAAGAGGACGAGGAAGAGGAAGACGAGGACTAAGGTTTTTCCATCCGTCACGAAAGCGCACTCTGCTGCTTGCAGGGTGCGCTTTTTTGCGGCCTGTTTTATGCCATTCTGCCAAAAAAGCGGTGTTATTTCCGTCTGATTGCATAAAAACCGGCCCGCCCCCTGCTCTTTTGGCCCGGAGTATGTTATACTGATGTCAAATGATAACCGGCGGGCGACCGCCGCAGAAAAAGGGGTAAATGAGTCATGAAAGAATACGCATTCGGCATCGACCTCGGCGGCACCACGGCCAAGGTCGGCCTGTTCACCACCTCGGGCGCTCTGCTGGAAAAGTGGGAAGTCCCCACCGACACCTCCAACGCCGGTGAGCACATCCTCGAGAATCTGGCCGACGCCATCCACGCCAAGATGGCCGAGAAGGAGATCACCTCCGAGCAGGTGGAGGGCGTCGGCATCGGAGTCCCCGGCCCCGTGCTGGACAGCCGCGTCGTCCCCATCATCTGCGCCAACCTTGGCGGCTGGGGCGAGCGGAACGTCTCGGCCCAGCTGTCCGGCCTGCTGGACGGCATGAAGGTGCTGGTGGGCAACGACGCCAACGTGGCTGCTCTGGGTGAGATCTGGATGGGTACCGCCAAGGGCTGCCGCAGCGCAGTCATGGTCACGCTGGGTACCGGCGTCGGCGGCGGCGTCATCGTCAACGGCAAAGTCATCGACGGCGCACACGGTGCCGGCGGTGAGATCGGCCACATCACCGTCAACCGTCACGAGACGGCCACCTGCGGCTGCGGCAAGCACGGCTGCCTCGAGCAGTATTCCAGCGCCACCGGCGTCGTCCGCTGCATGAAGAAGCTGCTGGACGAGAACCCCGACGCAGACTGTGTCCTGCGCGGCAAGGATTTTGAGGCCAAGGACGTCTTTGATGCCGCCCGCAGCGGCGACGCCCTCGCTGCCCGCGAGGTGGACGAAATGACCGACACCCTCGGCGTGGCTCTGGCCTCCATTGCCAGCACCACCGACCCCGAGATGTTCCTCATCGGCGGCGGTGTGGCCCGCGCAGGCGACGTCCTCTTCGACCCGCTGGTGGAGCACTTCAAGACCTACGCCTTCAAGTCCTGCCGCGAGACGCCCATCAAGGCCGCAAGCCTCGGCAACGACGCCGGTATTTACGGTGCCGTGCGGCTCATTGTCGGAGAGTGATCGTTTCTTTTTGATATAAAAATAAGAGGCCCTGCAAAGTACAACCTCTCAGTCTCGCTGTCGCTCGACAGCTCCCCTAGTAGGGGAGCCTCTGGCGAAGAGATGAGGCTTTCCGCCATGCCAAAGCCTCCCCTCGGTAGGGGAGGTGGCACGGCGAAGCCGTGACGGAGAGGTTACTTGCAGCAGCCTCTTTTATTTTTGTGATCAAGCTTACAACGTATCTTCCCCGGGCAGCTGATTCCACAGGCGGTAGTAGACGCCCTTTTTCGCCAGCAGCTCGTCGTGGGTGCCAGACTCCTCGATCCCCTCTGCGCCCAGCACAAGGATACGGTCGTAGTCCTTGATGGTGGTCAGTCGGTGGGCGATGGTCAGGGTCGTGCGGCCATGGGCCAGCTTTTCGAGGCTCTGGCCCACAAGGATCTCGCTCTCATTGTCGAGGGCGCTGGTAGCCTCGTCCAGAATGAGGATGGGCGGGTTCTTCAGGAAGACCCGCGCGATCGCAATGCGCTGCTTCTGACCGCCCGAGAGCTTGACGCCGCGCTCACCCACATAGGTATCGAAGCCATCCTTCAAGGCGCTGATAAAGCGCTCTGCGCCCGCCAGACGGGCCGCCTCGATAATTTCCTCCCGGGTCGCGCCGGGCTTGCCGTAGGCGATGTTATCCGCCACCGAACCGCTGAACAGGTAGACGTCCTGCTGGACGATGCCGATGTCCTCCCGCAGGCTCTTGAGGGTGACGTGCTGGATGTCCTGCCCGTCGATGAGGATGCGGCCTCCCGTCACCTCGTAGAAGCGGGGGATGAGGTTGCAGAGCGTCGTCTTGCCGCCGCCGGACGGGCCGACCAGCGCCAGACGCTCACCGGCCTTGATGTCAAGGCTGACATGGTGGAGCACCTTGTTGTGGTCGTCGGGGTACTCGAAGCTGACGTCCTCGAAACGGATGGCACCCGGGCCGGGCTGCAGAGGCTTTGCGTCCTCGGCATCCTTGATGGTCACGGGGGTGTCCATGATCTCCGCAAAGCGCTCGATGCCGGTCATGCCGCGCTGGAACTGCTCGGCGAACTCGACGATGCGGCGGATGGTGGCGATGAGGGTGGTGACGTAGAGCATATAAGCCACCAGGTCACCGGCGGTTATCTTGCCGTACACCAGCGACAGACCGCCCGCAAGGATGACCACCAGATACATCAGGCCGTCGAAGAGGCGGGTGGAGGTGTTGAACGCAGCCATGGCGTAGTAGCCCAGCGTCTTGATGTGCTCGAAATCCTTGTTGCCCCTGGCGAATTTCTCGCGCTCTTCGTCCTCGGCGGCGAAGGCCTTCACCACGCCCTGACCCAGCAGGCTGTCCTCGATGGTGGCATTCAGTTCACCGATCTGGACGCGCTGCTGGCGGAACCGGGCGCGCAGGCGCTGGTTCAGCTTGACGGACACGACGCCCATCAGCGGCACGCAGGCGAACACGGCCAGCGTCAGCGGCACACTGGCCTGACACAGGATGAGGAAGGACGCCAGGATCTTGATGCCCGCGATGAAAAATTCCTCGGGGCAGTGGTGGGCGAACTCGGTCACGTCGAACAGGTCATTGGTGATGCGGCCCATGATGGTGCCGACCTTGGTGTTGTTGTAGTAGGTGTGGTCGAGCTTGAGCAGATGGTCGAAGGCGTCCCGGCGCATGTCCGTCTCGATGTGGACGCCCATGATGTGGCCGATGCCCGACATGAAATACTGCGCAGCACCGTCGATGATGCGGAGCACAAAGTACACTGCCGCCAGCTTGAGCACGATGCCCGCCGTGAGGGTGATGCCCACGCCCATGGCGGAGTTGGTGATGGTGCTCATGATTTTGGGCAGGATGATGTCGCACAGGGTGGTCATCGCCGCACAGAACAGGTCGATGAACAGGGTCTTTTTGTATTTTGCCAGATAGGGCAGAAAGCGCCGGATGAGGGCGCCGCTGCTGGTGTGCCGCACTGCGGGGTCGTTGACTTTTTGCATGATTCCTCCCATTGTTATTTCTTACTATAATCTCTCTCGCCGTAAATGGCCGTACCAATGCGCACGAGGGTGGCCCCCTCGCGGATGGCGTTCTCAAAGTCGCCGCTCATGCCCATGGAGAGGGTCTCCATCTTCACGTTCTGGTACCCCCGCTCCCCGGCCTGCACGAACAGCTTGTACACCTGGGCCAGATACCGGCGGTTCTGGGCGTCGTCGTCATTGACGGGCGGAATGGCCATCAGACCCTTGACCCGGATGTGCTCTTCTGCGGCGGCAGCGTCCAGCAGAGGCCAGAGCTGTTCCGGCGAGACGCCCGACTTCGACTCCTCGCCGCCGATATTCACTTCCAGCAGGACGTCCTGCACGATGCCGGTCTTGGCGGCTTCCTTTTCGATGGCGGCCAGCAGATGCTCGCTGTCCACGCTCTGGATGAGGCTCGCGCGGCCCAGCACCTTCTTGATTTTGTTGGTCTGCAAATGGCCGATGAAGTGACTGGGCTTGCCGCAGTAAGCACCGGCGTCGTAGTTGGCGCAAAGCTCCTGCACATGGTTCTCGCCGAACACATCGATGGCAAGGGCCGCGCTGGCAGCGACGGTGTCCGCGGTGCGGGTCTTGCAGGCCGCGCAGAGCTGCACTTCGGCGGGGTCGCGGCCTGCTTCCCGGGCCGCTGCGGCCATCTTTTCGCGGATGGCCTCCACTGCCTCCCGCATCTCTTCCAGATTCTTTTCTGTCATAGAGCTCAGTCCTCCTCGGTATATTTTGCGCGCTCGCCGCCGATGAGCTTCGGGCGGGTGCGGGCGCAGAGAATGTTGGCCTCGCCGATCTTCGAAAGGCTCAGCCGCACCGGCACGGCCACCCGGCGCAGATGCATTCCGATGAGGGTGCCTCCGATGTCGATGCCTGCGTGGGCGCGGATCTCCTCCACCGCGATGGGGTCTTTGAACTGCTTCCAGCAGGTGGTGGCCCAGCTGCCGCCCGCATGGGGACGCGGCACGACGCAGACTTCCTCCCAGCCGTATTTCTCAGCGGCTTCCCGCTCAATAATGATGGCCCGGTTGAGGTGCTCACAGCACTGTGCGGCCAGCCAGATGCCGTTTTCGGCCAGCACCGGTGCGACGCCGGCGTAGACAGCCTGTGCAGCCTCAAGGCTCGAGTCCTTGCCGATGCGGCCGCCGACGATCTCGCTGGACGAGCAGCCCACCACAAAGACGTCGCCCTTTTTCAGCTTTGCCTGGGCCAGCAGTTCCGTCACGGCCTGCCGCGCTTCGGTCTCGATTTGCTTTTTGAACTCTTCCGTCATAAAAAACACCTCGTTTTATACTCTTGCAGACAGCAGGCTGGCAGAGCCTGCCGCGCCGAAATACACTTTGCTTCCCGCCGGGCACACCGCCGTGCAGCCGTCCAGCTCTCTGCCCGAGAATGTCTGCTTCCAGCTTCCGTCGGCGGTGTCCACAGCCTCGGCGCAGGGGGCGTCCGCAGGCAGCTTGAACAGCTTCTTCTGGATGTTCTCACCGGCCCGCAGGGCGATGCCCCGCAGAAGGGTGCTGTCGGCGTGCTTTTCCAGCCAGCCGCTGCGGGTCCAGCGGTAGCTGATATAGAGGATGCCGTCCTCGTCCAGCGCCAATGCGCCGGGGTATCCCGGCAGGCCGGACACAAAGCTCCCGCAGTTTTTGCCGCCGGCGGTCAGCTCCCGGGCGTCGGCGTCCACAGCCCAGACGCAGCGATTCCCGAGGTCGGAGACGTACAGCGTTCGGCCATCCTCCGAGAGGGCCAGACCAGCCGCACCGGCCACGCCGCCCAGCACCTGTTCCACCGTCCGGGCCGACGGGTCATACACATAGACGCAGCCCGTGCCGGTGTGGGCGATGAGCTCGGTGCGGAGAGCGCTTTCCAGCCCGTTTTTCGCAGAGGCTTCGGTGGACACGGCGAAATAGACCTTCCCGTCCGGGCCGGTCTCCACCGCCGACAGCACACCCAGCGGTGCGCCGTCGATTTGAGTCACCACCTGTTCCACTGAGGTTCCCCAGCTGTCATGCCGGGCGCGGCAGAGCGTCCCGCCGGAGGACGTCACCACCGTCAGCCACAAGTCGCCGTCGGCGTCGAAGGCAAAGCTGGTCAACTCGCCCTCCACCGACAGGATGGCCGCGGTGTGTCCGCCGTCGGTGCGGACAAGGTCGCTCTGACGCTTTTTCATGGCCGCACCGTTGTAGGCAGCAGCGTAGACAAGGCCGTCCTGGGTGCGGACGCAGTCCACGCCCAGATAGCCGCCCGGCTTCCAGCCGTCCTTGCTGTCGGCGGAGAGGGCCGTCTGAGCGGCACCGGTGTCCTGCCGCACATCCGGGGCGGTGTAGGCTTTCGGCGGCGTGTCGATGGGCCGCAGCAGCAGGCCGTACGCCAGCGCCGCCAGCATCAGCAGGGCAAAGATGTTGCTGGCCACCCGGAAGCGGGTCATCAGGGCTTCCCGCTCGATGGCGGCCTGTGCTTCCAGCTGGGCTTTCCGGCGGGCAGCGGCGGCAGACGTACGCTGGGCGCGGCGGAGCCACCGGTCCACAAAAAGGGCCACGTTCGGCCCCACCGTGATGGATGCAATGAAGAGGAGCAGTACCAGCTCTACGAATCCAATGCGCATGAACAGTTTTTCCTTTGTATTTGTCAGATTTCGGGGAAGTCTTTTATCATTGTAGTATAGCACACTTCGGCTTTTCTGCGCAAGATGAGGCCAAGCTTGACAGCCCCCGAAGCGGCCCCTTATAATCAGGGCAGACACGAAACGCACCCACTGGGATGTTTTCCCAAAAAATCTACTCAAACTTCACAAAAATTCCTAATTGATAGGGTATGATAGACTTAAACGCAGTATACAGTTCCGCCGGGCTGACTCTGAGCAGCCTCCGGCGCTTGGGAGATAGAAGCTTTTAGGAGGAATGCCTTATGGCAAAAATTCTTATCGTTGACGACGAGCCCCGCATCCGGGAGCTCATCCGGGAGAATTTACAGTATTCGGGCTACACCTGCGAGGAGGCAGGGGACGGCTCTGCCGCCCTGTCGCTACTCACCGGCGGCGGCTACGATTTGGTCATCCTCGATTTGATGATGCCCTTCATGGACGGCATGACCTGCCTGCGGGAGATGCGCACCCGCCGCATCAACACCCCCGTCATCATCCTGACGGCCCGCGGCGAGGAGTACGACAAGCTGGCCGGCCTCGAGGGCGGCGCTGACGACTATGTGGTCAAGCCCTTCTCCCCCCGGGAGCTGGTGGCCCGTGTCAAGGCCGTGCTCAACCGCACCATGCCCCGCACCGAGGCTTCCGACAGCACCATGACCTTCGGGGAGCTGTCCATCGACACGGCCAGCCACACCGTCAAGGTCTCGGGCGAGGAAGTGAGCCTCACGCCCAAGGAGTTCGACCTGCTGGTCTTCCTGGCCTCCAACAAGGGCATCGCCCTCAGCCGCGAAAAAATTCTGCAGAAGGTGTGGAACTACGACTACTTCGGCGAGGACCGCACCGTGGACACCCACGTCAAGATGCTGCGCGGCCATCTGGGCAAGTGCCGCGGCTACATCGCCACTGTCTGGGGCATCGGCTACAAGTTCGACCCCGACGCGGCGCGTTAAGCGGAGGCTCTGCTCTTCATGCGGCAAACGAGCAAAACACGGCGCACCATCGGCATCCGGGGCCAGCTCATGGGCTTTCTGTGCTTCATCTGCCTCTTGCTGGTGGGGCTGTTCTGGTTTCTGAGCACCCAGCTGCTGGAACCCCTCTACACCACCCATATCCAGAAGCAGCTCACCGAGCAGGCCGAGGCCATCGTGGCCCGGATGGACGAGGCCATCGGGAAGGGCGAGGCCCTCTCCTACTGGGCTTTCGGCAGCCGGCTGTACGTCAACAACACCTTCTTCAACGCGCTGCGGGACGACATCTTCGAGCTGGGCGGGATGAGCAGCTTCTGCATCGACATCTCCGACACCACCCTGCGGCAGATCTTCAAGGTGGATAACCTGTCCTACTGCAACCTCCACCGCACCCGCCCCACCGACACTGCCGATGAACAGACCGCCTACACCACGGCCCGCGCCATGCGGCAGCTCTGCCGGGAGAGCGGCGGCACAGTGGTGCGGAAGATCAACCCGCCCACGCCCTCCGGCTCGGTCCAGCTGATGGTGGGCCGGATGACCTCCGACGGAAATTACACTGTGCTGGTGACTACCAGCCTGATGCATGTGGCCGAGGCCGGCAAGGTGCTCAGCACCGTCCTGCCGCTGGCTGCGGCCCTCATTTTCGCCTTCTCCATGTCGGCGGCATGGTTGTTCAGCGAGTGGTTCACAAAGCCTCTGCGGGCTCTCTCCGGGGCTGCGCGGCAGGTGGCACAGGGCAACTACGCCGTCCATGTGGACTCGGTGCGGAACGACGAGCTGGGCGACCTGGCTCAGGAGTTCAACCACATGGCAAAAGAGGTCCAGCACGCCTCCCAGATGCAGCGCGACCTGCTGGCCAACGTCTCCCACGACCTGCGCACCCCGCTCACCCTCATCAAGGGCTATGCCGAGACGGTGCGCGATTTGACCGGTGACGACAAGAAGCACCGCGACGAGCAGATGAACATCATCGTGGACGAGACCGACCGCCTGACGGCCCTTGTTTCCAGCGTCATGGAGCTGAGCAAGGTCACGAGCGGCGCACTCAAGTGCGAGAAGGTCCACTTCGACATGGGCCAGCTCTGCGATGAAGTCAGCGAGCGTTACGACGCCGTCTGCGCCCAGAACGGCTGGCAGCTCAAGCTGGAGATCCCCGACGAAGAGCTTCCCGTCTGTGCCGACCCCGACATGATGCAGCGCGCTCTGCATAACCTTTTGGGCAACGCCATGCACCACATCGGCGAAGACGGCATCTTCGTGCTGCGGGCGCTCCGCTGCCCCGAGGGCGTCCGGGTGGAGGTGGAAGACCATGGCCCCGGCATCTCCGCCGAGGACCTGCCCTATATCTTCGACCGCTACTACCGCTCCCGCTCCGACGCAGGCAAGCAGGGGACCGGCCTCGGCCTCTCCATCACCAAAGCCATCTTCCAGCAGCACGGCTTCCGCTTCGGCGTCCACAGCACTGTGGGCAAAGGCACTGTGTTCTGGTTCATCATGACCGATACCGAAGAAGTTTCCTCATAAAAAGGCGGGTCGCAGTCCGTTGGGACTGTGACCCGCCTTTTTGCTATTTTTTCTGGCAGTACACCACTACCCTCGCTTTTCCGCCGGGGGTGCAGGTGTAGAGCACGAGGGGACAGCCGCCCTCCCGCAGGGCTTCGGGTTCTTCGGGCGAGACCTGCGCAGTCCGCTCCACAGTGTACACTGCCTCAGCGCCGTCCTGTGAAGTGAAACGCACCTCGTCGCCTTCCGAAAGGCTGCTCAGCCGCCCGAAGTGCGATTTGTAATTGTGAGCCGCGATGACAAGGTCTCCTCCCGCCGTACTGCCGCATTGACGGCAGGGCGAGACCTTGAGGTTCGCTTTGCTCCACTCGGTCTGCACCGGCAGCTCCAAGCCCAAAGCCGGGATGGTCAGCACCCCCAGATACTCCCGCTCGATGCTTGACGCCGGGATTTCCGAAGCCGATCCCGATTCGGACTCTGCATCTTCCGTGGGCAGGCTTTCCGCGCTGTCTGCGGGCCGTTCTGCCTCCGACACTGCCGCGATGCTCTGGCTCTGGCGCAGCTGGCTCACCGCCGAAGCAGCCTGGGCGCCTGCCCTTGCATCCTCGAGCCGGTCGTAGACGTAGAGACAGACCGCTGCCAGCACCAGAGCACTGCCCAGCAGCAGGCAGAGCCGCTCCGGCACCAGCCTACGCATCGTGTCTGCGCTTCCGGCTCAGCCAGAGGCCCACCGCCACGAGGGCGATGCCCCCGCCTGCCAGCACCGGCACGGGCCAGAGCAGCTGGCCGGTCTGGATGAGGGTCCCCACCGGTTCCGGCTCCGCAGCCGGGATGACTTCATCCGGCATCCCTGCCGAGGGTGTCGGCGGGCGGATGACCGTTATCTCGCCCGGCTGCTCCACCGGCTTCGGGGTCGGCGTCGGCTTATCCGGCACATAAGGCGGCGTCACCGGCGGGGGAAGAGGGTCGGTGCTGCGGTAGCTATTCTTGAAGAGCAGTTCCGTCTTTGCCCCGTCGTCCCCGTCCCGCCGGACAGACACGTGTCCTTTCAGCTCACCGTCGGTGTCCCACGCCACCATGACTTTCAGGGAAAAGACGGTGTCGTCGTAGTCGGCCCGTTTCCGTCCGCCTGCGTCCTGAGTGACCGTATACTCGTATATGCCGGGCGCGGTGTAGACGATGGTATCAAAAGTCTTCGTCAGGGTCTTGTCGTCGGCGTCGCGGCAGTCCCGGGCCGGAAAATCCAGCTCAGCCTCGTCGTCACAGCCTTCCGGCATCGGCGCGCCGTCCAACGCGGTCAGCCGCACCGTCAGCGTCTCGTCAGCTGCCTCTCCGGTGCAGCGGACGGACGCCTCCAGTTCCAGCTCCGCCCGCTGGTCTGCGGCCAGAGCGGGCAGGGCAGCGCTTACCGCAAGCGCTGCTGCCAGCAGGGCCGCTGCCATTTTCGGGAGCCTTCTCATGATAAGCTCTCCTCCTTTCCGTTTTGCAGGTCTGACATTGGTTCCATCCGGGCCAGCACCACCGTCCGCGCGTCGGTGTACTCCCCCGAGCAGGTAGCCATCGCCAGGAACTGCGCTCCTTCCGGCTCCTCTTCCAGCGCACGGAGGGCCTGTGCATCCATCTGAAGGGCATTCTCCTCCACAAAGGGGAGCAGCCCGCCTGCGTCCGAGCGCCACTTGCCCGGGGCAAAGATGGCCTGTTCCGACGCAGGCACCACAAGGCAGGCCAGCACTTCCAGCCGATAGCTCCCGCCGGGCAGCGTCAGGGTGCCGGTGGTGTTCTGGCGGAAGAATGCTCCGTCCTTGTATTTGTCGAGGTCGCCGAACATCCGCCCGTTCTCCATATGGTGGCCGTAGAGCAGGGAATACCGCCCGCTGAAGTCCGCGTCGCAGTCAACATCCAGAAAGATGCTGCCCGCCAGCGCAAAGCTGCCGTAGACGTCGGTGTTCAGATAGGTGAAATTGCTCTCGCCCTGCACCACCGGGTAGTCGATGGCCGTACCGTCCAGCGTCAGCCACCCGCAGACATCGGGGTTGATGTCCCGCAGCTGGCCGAAGGAGAGGCTGTTGTCCTCCTGCGGCTGGGGCTTGAAGGCCAACAGCCCAGCCTGCACATTGTCGGCAGCGGCGTACACCCGGCTGTTGTCCCACAGCGCATAGCCCGACCAGACCACCGCCAGCAGCACCAGCAGGGCCGTCACCCCGTCCAGCAGGCCGTTCGCCGCCCGCAGGGCCATCTTCTGCCACCGGATGTTCCTCACCTCCCTTGCCTTATTTCCTCCGCGCTTACTTCTGATGGCGGCGGCGCAGGGTCAGCAGCAGCCCGACGCCTGCAGCACCCGTCAGGGTGAAGAGATAGGGTGCGCTGTCCAGCACCACACCGGCATCCACGGTGCCGCCCTTGGTGTTGGTGAAGTTCGCCTGCTCGACCGCCGCATCCACTTCGCCCTCGGTGCCAGTCTCCGTCGTCACATAGTCTGCGACCGGCGTCTCAGACACCTTGTACTCGACACCGTAGGGCAGGTTCTCGATGTGGATGGTGTCGCCGTCTTTCAGATAGAAGGTCGCTTCCGTCGTCTCGCCGGGCTCGATCTTGATCGAGGTGGGGTTCGCGCCATAGCTGCCGCCGGTGATGGCGTAGCTGTCCTGATAGGTCTTGCCCTCCTCGCCGGTCAGCTGCACTGTGAACTTGAAGTATTTGTCCTTATTGCCCATGATGCCCTCGACGTCCTTGTGGACTTCCAGCTCACCGGCAGAGTAGAGGTCGTCGAAGTCGTCCTTCTTGCCCTCGCCGGTGGACTCCGGGTCCTCGGTGTGGACAGCGGCAATGCGGAGCTTGCCGTCCTGCTCGATGACTGTCACCCGCAGCAGGATGGCGTCGCCGTAGTAGGTCACGCCTGCGCTGTTGCCCGCTGCCTCATGGATGATGTAGGTGTAGACACCCACGCTGTCGTACTCGGGCAGGTCGATTTTGATCTCCTTGGTCTTGGTGGTGCTGCCGGCCTCGCCTCTCAGGTAGCTCACCGTGCCGATGGTGGGCATCGGCATATTCTCCGGGGTGATGTCGTCCGACGCATCGGTGACATTGTCCGCCTCGATGTCGAAGCTGAACGTCTCCGCCGGGGAGAAGGTCCCCTCGTTGGCCAGCTCGTAGTTTTTCTTGATGACCACGCTGTCCATGTCCGCATACGTCTCGCCGCTGGCCGCAAAGGCGGGCATGACGCTGACGCCCATGGCCAGAGAGATGGAAAGCACACCTGCGAGAAGCTTTTCTACCTTGTTCTGTTTCATCCTGAAGTTCCTCCTATCTTGTCTTGTATGGTTTTTGGCGGCTCAGAGCCCCCGCCGCCGGATGAGGGTGATGACTTTTGCCTTGACCGCACTGCACTGCACCGGGCCGAAGTCACGGCTGTCCTCGGCCTGTGTGCGGCAGTCGCCCAGAATGAAGACGCTGTCCTCCGGCACAGCGTAGGGGTAGCTGAGCAGAGATTTGGGGTAGGTGGGGTAGAGGATGCCGCCGCCCTGTGCCGAGCCGTTGACCTCCACAACGCCGCTCTCGCTCAGGGTCACGATGTCCCCGCCCCGGGCCAGCACGCGGCCCACCCGCAGCCTTCCCGAGCGCTCATATACCACGACATCATTCTTGGCATAGGCTTTTTCCAGCCGGCAGCCCAGCACGAGGTCGCCGTCCTTCACGGCGGGGAACATCTCGTTGCCGGACGCCTGCGTCACCAGATACACCTGCGTCAGAAGCACCCAGAGCACGGCGGCGAACACCGCCAGCCGCACCGCCAGACTGCGCACTTCCCGCAGCAGAGGGCTTTTTTCCGGCTTCGCCGGTCCAGACAGGTTCGCTTCCGGCGTCCCGGGCGGGGCCTCCGGGACAAGCGCCTCGTTTGGTTCCTTCACTTATCTTCCTCCTTCTTTCTGTTTTTGCAGCCCAGAACGGCCGCACCGGCACACAGCATCAGCGGCAGCCCGAAGAAGCCTGTCTCCACGCCGGTGTCCGGGTCTATATCGGCCAGAACGTAGTGGGCATAGAAGTTGACGACGCCGTTTTCCAGCTCTTCGTCGGTGGGCTCATAGCCCTCTTCCCACTCGTCCTGCGATACCTTTTCCTCCGGGTCCGGCTCATCCGTCACCGAACCGGAGAGCTCTTTGTACCAGCCGTCGAAGACGTAGCGCGCACCGCCGATGTCGAGCTCTTTTTCGATGTCCGCCGTCGTCTTTTCCACCCGCTCGCCGCTCTGGTACTCGCGGCTTTCCCGGATGCTGTAGTCGTCCTCGCCCGGGGCGCGGACGTTGAACCGGGCCGTGAAGTTTTTCCTGCTTTTGACGCTGATGATGCAGTCGATGTGCTTATCCGGTTCTGTCCCGTTGCTGCGCGAGATCTTGTACGGCGTCACCACGATGCTCTCCAAATCTTCCTGCGTCAGCCCTTCGACGCCAGTAGCCTCTTCGATGGTGTCCTTATACTCGTCCCATATCTCATCGACGACCTCGTCCCAGTAGTCATCGCCCGGTTTCAGCGACCATGCGTCGCCAGTCGCGCCGCCCGGCCACGATACAACATAGTCTGACACATTTGTCAGGATGTTCTTGCCGTTATCTTCCCATGCCGCGCCGTAGGTCTTCACCTTGCCGACCCACTTGCACTCGCTGTTGTCCGGTGCCCACTGGCTGGGGTCATTGCTGCCGGGCAGGCTGGTGGGGGTCTTGAGCAGAAAGACCGCCGCCGATTCCTCCTGAGTCCAATCCCCCCAGCCCGGTGCATCCTCATCAAGTTCGTCCGCAGGCAGGGCGTTTTTGTCCTCGTCTACGCTGTCATCGGCCAAGTCGGCATCTTCCTCAGGGGATCTGCCTTCTTCGGGCTGCTCTGCCTCATCCAGAGGCGTTTCATCCTCGGCGGCGGGCCGTTCTTCCGACAGCTCCGGCAGAACGGCGATGTCTTCTTCCTCGTCTAAAACAGACTCCTCCTGCCGGGCCTCATCGTCGATGAAACAGGCGTAGAGGCTGCACTCGCTGTCCGCTTCCGGCCAGAGCGGTCCTTCATCCGGCATGAAGCGGACCGCCGTCCCTTCGTCGTCCCGGCTGTACCAGAAGCGGAAGCTCTTTCCCTCCACCTCCGGCTCTTCGGGCATCAGAAGCTCTTCGCCGCTGCTCACGGTCTGTTCCGCGTAGGGCAGGCCGCCGTCGGCCTCGTCCGACTCGCTGAGCCAGAAGAGATAGGTCCTCTCAACATGCTCGTCCGCTTTGACGGCTCCGCTGTCCGGCGTCGGCGTCTCGTCGGGCAGCCCGATGTCATCCAGCCCGTCCTCCACGACGGGGATGCCGCCTTCCTCGGGCAGAAGCACCGGCTCGTCTGTCCGGATGTCCTCTTCTTCGTCCCAGGCAGGCTCGTCCTCTATTTCCTCGTCCCATGTCTGGTCCGGCACGCTGTCCGTCCGCTCCGGCCCTTCGGCAAATGCGGGCAGCAGACAGCCGCACAGCAGTACCAGCACGATGCACAGTGCTGCGGCGCGCAGTGTCAGCCGCCTCCGTTCCAGTCGATTCCGCATACAACAGCCCTCCTTCATTCTCGCTCCCGGCGGGGATGCCGCCCTTTGCGTTATCAGGATACCGTTTACCGGACACGAAGGATGTCATTGCGTGCCAGTGCAAAAAAATTTTGCGCATGAAAAAACCGCCGCCGGGGTCTTTCGACTCCGGCAGCGGTCTGCTGTCTCCGAATTTTCGGTTTTCAGGTGCGGGTGGTGGCTTCCATGCAGTGCTCGGAGGGGGCGTAATATTCCATCAGAGCAATGTAATTCTCGCAGTGGTGGCAGAATGCCGCCCGGATGGCGTCGTCGGGCGCGCTCTTCATTGCCACGAACATCAGGATGTACTTTGCAATGAGGCTCACAGCCTCGCTCTCGAGGCCATAGCAAAGGCCCACCGCCAGGATCGGCACGACGATCTGCTGCGCACGGATGGGGATATTCTCCGCATCGACCCGCTTGAGCACGGCACGGCTCATGGTGGATGCCGCCCAGACGGCGCGGGAGATCTTCCAGTAATCCATATTCTTCAGATGGGTGAGGGTGCGCAGCCGCTGGATGACCTCGCCGTCGTCCAGAACTTTGTTCTGCGTGACCTCCTCCTCCGAGCGGATGAAGGCGCACTGTGTCATGTCCATCAGGGCGGCTTCGTACTTCTCATGGTAGTTTTCGCGGGAGATGAAGTACTCCTCCATACGGAGCATGACTTCGTCCGTCTCTTTGTCGGTGGCCAGCCAGCTGAAGTCCAGCGGCGTCGGGCCGAAATCATTCTTTCCCATCTCGTTCAGGTCTTCCAGCTCTTCCTCGTTCCGGGTGGAGGGAAGGAAGCGGTCGTTGCCGTTCCGGTGGAAGCCCCACTCTTCGGGCAGAAGATGCGGCACGATGTCGCCGCTGGAGATGATGTTGAAGATGTTGCTCTCGCCCCAGCTCTCTTTCAGGCTGCCGTCGGCGTTGTGGTTGTTGTCGTAGTCCTGCTGCAAGTCGGGGTAGTCCTGCGGGCCGAGGGCCACCGGCGTCGCAAAGGTGTAGACGAAGACATTCTCCCGTTCCAGTCCGGACAGCTCCCTGTTGACCCGGGCAGCCAGAAGGTTCGCCACCACCGCACCGCGGCTGTAGCCGCCCATCCAGAGCTTGACGACGCCCAGCTCTCCCTTTTGCCGAGCTGCCGCCAGATAGTTCTTCAAATCGGCAAACACCTCATGCACCGGGATGATGAAGCCGCTGTGGGCGTGGCCCGTGCCGGTGTGCAGATTGCTCACCCACTCGCCGCCGTAGCCGCCGCCGCGCAGGATGAGCGCCACGATGGTGGTGCGCTTCCCGTTCAGGGTGATGGTCTTGCGGGCCGTGGACCAGCCCACGAAGTCGCCCGCCTTGCCCACATCGACATCATAATAGCGGTATTTCACGTCGCCGAAGCCCAGCTTGGTATAGGCTGCGTCGAGGCTGTTCTCGCGGCCCACGTCCCCGTTGGCCCAGTATTTCGCATCGCTGGCCCATGTATTGAAAGCAGCCGTCACCATGCCCAGCGTCGCCAGCGCCAGCTGGTGGTCGTACTGGATGGAGGTGTGCGCAAAAAAACTGTCGCTGTAGTAATATTCGTGCTCGATGTCCATCTGGCTCAGCTCGCTGCGGAAGGACATTGTATAATTGCCCGCCGGGACTGCCCGGCCCACCGTCTGGCTTTTTGCCGCTGCCTCAGCCCGGGGCAGTGCCAGCCCGGGCGCAAGAGCTGCACTGCAAACCAGCGCTTTACAGAAATCACGTCGTTTCATGGTCTTTCCCCCTTGCTGCTTTCATAAACCTCTGACATTTCTATCGTATAGGTTGTTTGCTATAGTATACCGTATTTTTCCAGCGGATTCAATCATCAACTCTGCCGATCGGGTATACAAAAACCGGGCCGCAGTGATGCGGCCCGGTCATTTTCGTATTCTCAGAGAAGCTGCGGGTCCGTCTGGCGGCAGAAGTCCACGATGTGGTGGAACATCTGCTCGACCGCCGGAGCCATCGCCGTGGGGCGCTGGACAGCCAGACCCACCACCCGGTACTCTTCCGGCTCGATGGGGTAGATCTTGACCGCTGCCGTGCAGCTGCGCAGCAGCATCCGGGGCATGATGGAGATGCCGAGGCCCGCCTCCACCATGGCGATGTTGGACTGGTCGTCGATGACGTGGCAGCGGCGCTCGGTGGAGATGGAGTATTTCTTGAGGAACTGGCGCATCTCGGCGTCGGTGGCGTCGCACTGGACGACAAAACTCTGGCCGTTCATCAGCTCCGGCGTCATAATGCCGTTTGGCGGTTCGGGCCAGTCCTGCGGCACGATGCAGAGCAGCGGCTCACGGAACAGCTCGGTCAGGTTGAACTCTTCGCGGCAGGTGGCGGACAGGAAGGCCAGGTCCACCTGACCGGTGCGCAGCCACTCCTTCACGTCGTCGTAAGTACCCTGATAGACCTCGACTTCGATCTGGGGGTAGCTTGCCATGAAGCTCTTGAGGATCTGGGGCAGCAGGCCGGCGCAGACCGAGTTGAATGCACCCAGCTTCACCTTGCCCTTTTCCAGACCGTTGAGGCGGGCGATGCTCTGCTGCAGGGCCTCGTCGCTGTTGAGCACCGCCCGGATGGACGGGTAGAGCGAAGCGCCATAGCTGGTCATGGTCACGCCGTTTTTGCCGCGGTTGAATAAGGTAAAGCCAAGCTCAGCCTCCATCACCGCGATGGCATGGCTGATGGCAGAGGGGGTCAGATGCAGCTGCTGGGCCGCTTTGTTAAAGCTGCCCTGACGCGCGACTGCATCGAAAATTTCGTAAGAAAACAGCGTCATGTCCCTAGCCTCCTTCCGTTTTCAGTTCGGAGACGCCCGTTCTTCTGTGAATCTTTTTCACCTTGAGGATGCTATGCATCAATTTTCTTTTTGAGTGTACTATCCTATCTCCGCTTTGTCAAGCATCCAAACCTTAATTTTGGACGTTGAGCCAAATTTCTGCTTTTGAAACGCCATTTATAAGGTATATTGCGCCCTTTTCCGTTCCAGTATTTTCCTGTTTTGAACAAAAAGACCGACCGCCCTCCATCCCGGAAAGCCGTCGGTCTTCTGCGTTCTACAGATGTTTTTACTCGAGCACCAGCAGCAGGCTCATCTTGAAGCGGCCCTGCGCCGTGACGCTGTGGAGACCGTTCTTGTCGAGGCGGAAGCTCTCGCCTGCGTTCAGCTCCTAATTCTTCTGAATCTTCTTCATTTTTGTACCTCTGACCTCGAATATTTTTGAAAAAATCACAGGTACAAGACCAAAAAGCCTATATAAAACAAAAAAGACGATAAACCGTTTATCCCAACGATTTATCGTCCTTTTGGTGCGCTCGAGGGAACTCGAATCCCTGGCCCTCTGATTAAAAGAGCCCACCGGGCAAGTCACTCTGATTTTAGAAGTTTCGAGTTTACGTCATTTTTGTGCAAAGCATCGTGATTTTCTGCCCAGTAATTTCTGCACCCTTTGTCGTATTTTGCAAGTCAGAGTACCCATTGCATCCCTTGAAACCGTGCAAAAACAGTGCAGAAACCGTGCACTTACTCTGGGACAAATAAAAAATGATAATTTTAACCGCCGACTTGATGGCGGTTTGAGTGACCACAAAGGTAAATTTGATACATGGAAAGAAGAATACCCACTCGTCTGAGGAGTTCTCAGGGGAGTGGGCATTTTGTGTAATAGCTTGTATAGGCAAAAAGAAAACAGCCCCATCATCTAATAGAACTGTTTCCTCAAGCCTAGGTTAATCAGATTCTTTTACAGCCTTCGTAAAATCGATAAAAGGAATGTTATAACTTCCATATCGAGACCAATTTGTTGAACTTGCAACGATAGGTCTTAAATAACTCAACAACAGTGAAGGGGCATTTTTACTCAGAAGACTTTCAAGCACTTCATCACTGAATTGACTTCCGGACCAATCAAACGTTGCTTGTTCCGATGCTTCGAGATAAAATGGATCTTTTTCTGTCTTTCCACCTAAAGTTATAGTTAAGATCACTTCAGCCTTTGATTTTCCTTCATAAGGCTTTACGTCCGTGCTCAGATTTATACGCAACTGAATTTCAGATTCTTCACAAAAAGACTGATTCGTTTCATATTCTAAGTGCACCAACTCTGGATTAGAAAATCTGAAACCACTTTTCTTACTGTTCAAATCCATCTTTGCACCACTTTCTTTAACCAGCCAGCAGCATTTCGTCATCTCGGCTGACGGCAGATTCTACAGATGAAACTGTCGCCGAGAAAGAATCTACTGCAGTTAAACTTTGCTGCTCAAACGAATCACTTGTGTCCAAACAAATAAAGTTCATTTGAGATCGAAAAGAATGCAGATTGCAGACCTCGATTGTGCTTATAAACTTCTGGATGGTTTCTATACTATTGGCCCAATCCAAAGGTTCCAGTTCAAACGTAAAACCATCATCTGTTTCCTGATAGTTCACTTCATCAAGTGCCTTATCCCGTCGTCTATTCTCTTCCACTATTTTAGCAACATTGGGATGATGCAGATTATACACAAACTGCTTTGCTTCATCGCCTCGCAAAACGATATCTTCATTCACATAACGCATAAACTGCCCTCCTTCGTTTCATTTTTATATAAGATCATTGATACAGGCCTCTTCATACCGTTCCAATTCGGCCCGATCATGGTGATAACAGTCATAATACATTCGCGTTGTAAAACCAGCATTTTCAACTGCCATTTGGCGAATCGGTTCAAAGCCAAAACTTTTGTACCACGATACTAAATCATTTACCGCATCAATAATTATAAAACGAACAGGCCACTTTCGTCCAAGCAGAGAAATCTCTTTTAGTATACCATTCAGTATCGTACTTCCGATTTTTCTGTGTTGACACGTTTTTTCTACCGCAAGATAATGAATTAAGAGACATCCATACCTTAACTCGGAATTTCCAGACCAGTTGTGGTCATTCGTGTCTTCACTGATTTCTTCTGCTGATAGTGTAATAAATGCGATTTGGTATACCGCAATCACGCGATCATTCAAAATAGCAACATACGTATATCCTTTTTCAAGAAGTGTTTCGTAGTATGCTTTCTTGATCAACTCATCAATTGACGGCTCTCCACATGAAAATCCCATCAAGCACTCGGGATCTTTCAATAATTCAACTTTAACCGTTTCTTTCATATGTCAAAACAGTCCTTTGTATGCGTTGCCAATCTGGGTACACCTGTTTCTATTATACCGGAATTGTTTACTGTTTTCAAGTGAATTATTCAGATTTGTTCACTATGTTATTGTAAATTCGTTAATGGGATGCTCCACAGTATGACCCCAAGAAAACATTCTGACCTAGAACTTGAGGGTATCTTAAGTAACCAATCAGAGGTTCAAAAGCGAAACAACCCACTCGTCTAAGGAGAACTCGGATTAGTGGGCGGTTCTATACAATGGTGGTTCTTATATGCCTCTTGCTGCATTTTATTTTAATGTTGCCACTTTTTCAGGGAACTTGCCACTTTTAGCATAGAGGTTGCCATTTTTGAGATGAAGTTGCCACTTTTCTATGGCAGGTTTCCGCACTTTCCGCATTACTTTCCACACTTTCCATATATCATTGGATATGCCCGCCTTGCTAAACTTCTATATGAAACATTGCTATTTGGATGTAAATTGAATATAATCTTAAATGGAAAGTGGACGTCATTCCGCTGGTGTGGCTGACACCTAAAATCCGATCTGATACAAGACGTAAGGGCTTGAGGCTGGCGGGCAGCGATAAAATCCGAAAGCGATGCAGGACATAGGAGTCTGAGGTTGGCGGACAACGATAAAATCAGTCACAAGGGGCATCGGACAGCACTGCGGTGTTGTAGATGTCCTTTTTATACTGTTGGCATTCAGTTCACCACCAAGTAACAAAAGAATGCCCGCCCACCGATGGAGTTGAATCTCCACAGTGAGCGGGCATTTTGCGTTTTTGTTCGATACGAGTGAATCTATTCGGCTTGTGGTTATCGCTGAACCCACGGTTTGGCTCTACAACAGGCTGATGCCGAACCAGTCTATTTCTTCAATGCCACCGATAGCTGGTCAACGCCGCTATCCTCTAAAAGTATTATACACCGTTGATGTGGCATTGCAAGGAAAAAACGCCATACACGATAATATGCTCAATCGAAAGTCGATACTTTCTTCGTCAAAGTCGATACTTTTTACAAGAGTATAGCGAGTTTCCGCCCTCCACAGGATATGCCTCCTCGCTAAACTTTTTTAGAGATTGCTACTTTTTAAGGCATAGTTGCTAAATCTTGCCCAAAGGATGCTACATTTTGGCTCAAGGTCGCTAAACATAGCGCACAGAAAATCCCGCAATAATATAATTAAAATTATGATAATTCGGATTATATTATTTCTTGTAAACTGCATCTTCCTGAATCAGAATCAGGTTGGAATTCTCCGCTGCCATTTTCACCAGTCGATCTGTAAAGCCGCTCTTGGAGAACAGCCCGTACACAATTTCGTAGCCCTTAAACGCCGCTGTAAGTTCTTTGGACTGCCCCTTTTCCTGCAAAGCAGAGTAGACCGCCACATCCACAGGTTTCGCATGGTACTTGCACTCACCGAGGAACAGCCGTTTGTGCTGGTTGTCCACAGCCGCAACATCAATTTCCGTATCGTCCTCATTATCATTGCGCCAGTAAGAACCAATGCGTGAGGGTGCAAAGTCGATCTGCCCATTTCGGCACAGCTCCGCAAAGATGTTCCGGCAAATGCTCTCGTAAGCGAACGCCACGAACTTTTGCTTGAAATCTTTGCTCATCTCGTCCAGCACGATCTGCTGATTGTCCAGTTCCAACTCCCCCTTGAATGGGTACACATAGCGGAACCAGAAGCGGATGAAGTTGTCCGAAACATAGTACAGGCTTTTCCGGGAACGCTCTGGATTCTTTTCGGTGATGGGAACGTTCTTGATAACAAAACCAAGGTCGATCAGTGTTTTAAGGTACGGCGTAATAGCCGAAGTGTCCTGTTCCATCGTCATGCCGATCTTGCTCAGTTTGTGGTTGCCGTCCGAAATCGCTTTTAGCACGGAGAAATAGTTGATGGGCGTCTGCACTTCCTCGTTGAGCAGGAAATCAGGTTCTTCATACAAAAAGCCATTTTTCGACAGTACCACACGCCGAATATGCTCCACCAGCGGCTCGTCCGTCTGGAAAAACTCCATATATTTCGGTACGCCGCCCGTGATGGCATACTGCTCCACAGCCTGCTCAAACGACAGGTTCTGCGCCGCATACACATCCGTAAATTGCAGCGGCATCAGCCGAATCTGTGCCGTTCTACGGCCATAGAGCGGACTGTCGTAGGCAAGTGCGTGTTTTTTCATCATGCTGATGAGGGAACCGCAGAGAACCAGCATCACGTTATGGTCTTTCAGCACTTCATCCCATGCGTTTTGCAAGATGGACGGGAAATCCGGGTTCGTCTTGACCAGATACGGAAATTCATCAATGACAAGCACCTTTTTCTCGTCCGGGTGGTCGTCTGCCACCACTTGGAATAAATCCAGCCAATCAGTAAATGTGACCTTGCTGAGCATGGGGTTCTTTGTGGTACGGGAAAGCACTCCGGTAAACCGCTTCATGCTCTGGACTTCACTTTCTGTGGTTGCCAGAAAGTAAAACGCACGTTTATCCTTGATAAACTCTTTGATCAGCGTCGTTTTTCCAACGCGCCGCCTGCCGTAAATCACCACAAAACCGCTGCCACGCTCTAATTCTGCATTCAGCGTTGCCAGTTCGGATGTTCTGCCGATGAAGTCCATACCGTACACCTCTCGCTTAATATAATTTGAATTATGATAATTTCAATTATATTATAGCCGTTCGGCGCAAAACCGTCAATAGGACGAGATATCGAATTTTCAACATCAAATTCATACAATGTAGAAAACTCCGGGCTTCTCCCTTTTGCAGATTGAACCGATCCCGAAGAAACGGTATAATAATGGCATAACAAATTATTGTTTGTCGAGCTCATTTTTTCGACACGCAGGAGGAACATACATGGTAATCGGAGAACTGAAAAGCAAAATTGACAGCCTGTGGGAAATTTTCTGGACGGGCGGCCTGACGAATCCCTTGGATGTGATCGAGCAGATGACCTATCTGATGTTCATTCACGACCTCGATGAAAGCGACAACACCCACGCCAAAGAAGCCGCTATGCTGGGTCTGCCCTACAAGAGCATCTTTGCGGGCGAGGTACAGGTCGGGGAGCGCACTGTGGACGGTGCACAGCTCAAGTGGAGCGTTTTCCACGATTTCCCGGCAGGCAAAATGTACTCCACCATGCAGGAGATGGTGTTCCCCTTCATCAAGAATCTGCACGGCGACAAGGACAGTGCCTACGCCAAGTACATGGGTGATGCCATTTTCAAAGTGCCCACGCCGCTGATGCTGGATAAAATCGTGACTGCCATGGACGGAATGTATGAGCAGATGGCAAAGGAATCAGCATCAGATATTGCTGGCGATGTTTATGAGTATCTGTTATCCAAGCTCGAAAATGCTGGTCGAAACGGTCAATTCCGTACTCCTCGTCAAATAATTAAAATGATGGTTGCGTTGGTAAAACCTCGCCCGGATGATGTGATTTGTGACCCGGCGTTTGGCTCAGCTGGTTTTCTTATTGCGGCTGCAACATATTTAAAAGAAAATTGCAAGCAGGAAGTGTTTTTTGACCGCAAAAACAAAGACCACTACATGAACCACATGTTCCACGGCTTCGACATGGACCGCACCATGCTGCGCATCGGCGCTATGAACATGATGACCCACGGCGTAGACAACCCGTTCATCGAGTACCGCGACAGCCTGAGCGACCAGAACCCCGACAAGGACAAATACAGCCTGATTCTGGCAAATCCCCCATTCAAGGGCAGTCTGGACTACGACATTGTTTCCACCGACCTGCTCAAGCTCTGCAAGACCAAAAAGACCGAGCTGCTGTTCCTCGCCCTGTTCCTGCGGATGCTGAAGGTCGGCGGACGCTGTGCCTGCATCGTCCCGGATGGCGTTCTGTTCGGCTCTTCCACTGCACACAAGGCGATTCGCAAGGAGATCATCGAGAACAACCGTCTGGAGGCTGTCATCTCCATGCCCTCCGGCGTGTTCAAGCCCTATGCGGGCGTTTCTACTGCCATCCTGATTTTCACCAAGACCGGCCACGGTGGCACCGATAACGTCTGGTTCTACGATATGAAGGCCGACGGCTTCTCGCTGGACGATAAGCGCAGTCCAACCACGGAAAACGACATCCCCGATATTATCGCCCGATTCCACAACCGGGAGGCTGAAGCCACCCGTGAGCGCACCGAACAGAGCTTCTTTGTGCCGAAAGAGGAGATCGCGGGCAACGACTATGATTTGTCCATCAACAAGTATAAAAAGACCGAGTATGTGCCGGTGGAGTATCCTTCCACACAGGAAATTATGGCACAGCTGCGTGATTTACAAAAGAAGATCGACGCAGAGATGGACGCTTTGGAAGAACTTTTGAAATGAAACAATTCTAATTTGTGGGAGAAAAACAGGATGGCGAAGTTGGGAGACATTGCAACAATTCGGTCAGGCGGAACACCCGCCAGAAGTATTGCGGAATATTGGGAAGATGGCACTATTCCATGGGTTAAAATCAGTGATATTAAATCAAAGCATCTTAATCAAACTGAGGAAATGATAACTGAAGCTGGACTAGCGAACTCATCGGCTAAGATTTTTCCAAAGGGAACTATTCTTTATACGATTTTTGCAACATTAGGGGAAATAAGCATTTTAGATATAAACGCAACAACGAATCAGGCTATTGCCGGTATCAGCATAACGGATTCTCGCGTTCTCCCGGACTATCTGTATTATTATCTTCTATCTCAAAAAATTCATGTGCAGAAAATAGGTCGCGGTGTCGCTCAAAACAATATCAATATGAAGTTACTTCGAGATTTTGATGTTCCGTTGCCATCCAAAGAAGCTCAATTAAATATTATTGAACAGCTTAATCGAGTTACTGAACTCCTTTTCCTCAGGAAGCAGCAGCTCACCAAGTTGGACGAGCTTATCAAAGCTCGATTTGTCGAAATGTTTGGTGACCCTATACAGAACGAAAAATGCTGGGAAATAAAAAGTTTGTTTGACCTAGGCTATTGTAAAAATGGCATGAACTTTCATAAAGGTGATCATGGCGTTGAAATTCACTGTTTAGGTGTTGGTGATTTCAAAGACCGTTCAACAATTCACGAAGTTGAAAATTTACCGTTTGTTGCTCTTAATGAATCGCCAGACCCTGATTATTTGCTTCAAGATGGCGATATTGTTTTTGTTCGCTCCAATGGCAATAAAGAATTGGTTGGACGTTGTTTAGCAATCTATCCTGCAAATGTTCCTGTTACATACAGCGGATTCTGCATCCGATACAGGCTGACAAGTGAGGAAGCTTCTGTTGCTTACCTACTCAGAGTTCTAAAAGCTGATTCTGTACGCAAGAAGATGGCCGGGCGTGGTGCAAATATTCAAAATCTGAATCAGCAAACATTATCTCAGCTTGCTATTCCGCTACCACCTCTTTCCCTCCAGAACCAGTTTGCCGACTTTGTAACCGAGGTAGACAAATCAAAAGTTGAAGTGCAGAAAGCCCTTGACCAGACACAATTACTCTTTGACAGCCTGATGCAGCAGTATTTTAGGTAACTCCCCCAGTCGCCTTACGGCGACAGCCCCCTCAAAGAGGGAGCCTTAAAACGTGGAGGTCAGGCAAAAGCCTCCCTCCTTGAGGGAGGTGGCACAGCGCAAGCTGTGACGGAAGGAGTGATTTCCAAGATGTCCTTGCCCTATCAGAAAAAGCTGATTCCCCGCGCACAAGAGTTGAGAAAAAAGGCAACAAAACAGGAAAACCATCTATGGTATGACTTTCTACACAATTATCCCGTTCGATTTCAGCGGCAGAAAACGATTGATTCGTTCATCGTAGATTTTTACTGTCATGAAGCACGATTGGTTATAGAGCTAGATGGCTCCCAGCATTATGATGAGCAGGGATTGGCATACGATAAAGAACGGTCGGCAATTTTTGCAGAATACGGTGTAAAAGTCGTTCGTTTTTCCAATTTGGAAGTTGAGAAAAATTTTCAAGGTGTCTGTACGGCCATCGACCTAACCGTAAAAGCAAGAATGCAAGCCTTAATTTCCACTTGACGACAGAAAATCTCTTCAAAATCGGCAAAAAGCCGGTATATTTTATTGAACCATGTCGCCTTTTGTTCAAAATGTTGTATAACGATAAAATTCATGATATAATGATAAAAATCGAATTTATACAATATGAAAGGAGCCTTTACGATGAATCAATTTTGCAATCAGATGTTTAACCCAACTTATGTGAACCCGAATTACTATCAGTCGATTCAATCACAAGCAATGTGGCAGTACCAGCAGAATCAAGATGCACAAGTTCAAAAGGCTGTGAACGCAACACACGATTTGATTGAAGCAGCTCGTAATTTGGATTCAAAACATCAGCAACAAGCATTTTATGCTTGTTTAGCAGTATTGGCTTTTGAACTTGGGTGGAACAACTAAATCTCTATATAACTATATGAATTTTCTTTCTGATAATCTTCGGCAATTTTTGAATAAAACTTAGAGTTCAAATAAGTTGAGTGAGCATAAAATTTCACTGGGAGAGACGTAATCAATGGGTAAATTAAACATCAATGAAGTAAAGTTTATCAGAAATATAGTAAAAGAGAGTAAGCGAACAGCCAAAATGGAATCTTGTCCGATTTGCGGAAAAATACAAACGAGCTTTTGTAATTCACATTCAATTCCTCAATTTGTTCTGCAAAATATCGCATGTAATGGGATGTTGCTTCAACTGTATACTTTTTCTTCCAATATATGGATGCCTGTATCAGAATTGGAGGGTGGAGAAAGGGGTATCAAGAATTCGGGAACGTTCCAATTTATTTGTAGAGACTGTGACAGTAAATATTTTTCGGATTATGAAAATGCAATTCGTCTTTCAGAAAGACCTACAAATAAAATGATGGCTGAGATCGAAGTCAAGAATTTTTTGATGATGCTTTATAAGAGAAACTATGAGACTGTCCTTTGCAAAAAAGTTCATGAAATGTGGAATGGAGCGAATATATCATATACACAAGCGGCACAAAAACATGATATTGTCGACTATTCAACAATGTTAAATAGAGCAAAGCGGATAATCGAAGGAAAAAGCTCAGAAGGATATAAAATCATTTTCTGGAAAAAGATTCCACATAAAGTACCGTTTGCATGTCAATCATCTATTGTGCCTTATAGATCAATAAGTGGAGCAATTGTAAATGACGTTTACAATATAGAGAAATCCAATTTAGTAAAAGATTTGCACCTATATATTTTTCCATTAAGAGACTATACTGTAGTTGGACTTTTCTGTATTGAAACTGCACAAAAGCGATACTCAACGTTCAAAAGAGAGTTTGAAAAATTGAATGCAACTGAAAAAGAACGATATTTATGCTATTTGGCTTTTGAGTATACCGAAAATATTTTTATGTCACCAGCTGTCAATAGTAGCGTTCTAAAAAATGAAACATTGAAAAAACTTGCATATGAAACAAATGGGATTCCAGCAATTGGAGTTCATACGCCAGAAATAGATTTTTATAATAGCATGATTTATAAAAAAGTGGACTGGGAAAAAGTTCCTAATCTATTGGACAAAAAATTTGCAATTCAATAATTAAGTTGTAAAAAGGAGCCCCCGCCATGACCAACTTTGACTTTCTGAAAGATGACCCGCAATTTTCCGGCTTTGCGGATGCCGCGATCGCTGCGGAGAGGATTCTGCCCATTGATGCGGCCACCGCTGTGCTGGACTGCCGCCGTGCCATGGAATTTGCAGTCAAATGGATGTATTCGGTGGACAGCTCCCTCGTCAAGCCGTGGGATGATAAGCTCATCAGCCTGATGAGTACAGAAGAGTTTCACGACATTGTGGACGATGATTTGTGGCGGCGGATGGATTTTATCCGCAAGCGCGGCAATGATGCCGCCCACGGAAGCCGCAGTATCAGCAGGGAACAGGCGGAGCTTTGCCTTGAAAACCTGTTTCTGTTCCTTGATTTCGTGGCGTACTGCTATGGAACAAGCTATCAGGAAAAGAAATTTGACGCTTCCCTGCTTACACAGCAGCCCGCTGCACCCGTTGCACAGCCCGCCCTGCCGGATGTGGACTTGGATGCACTTATCAAAGAAAACGCTGAGCTCAAGGCGCAGCTGACCGCCCGCCGCGAAACGCAGCAGCCCACCTATGTACCCAAGCCGCTGGAACTTTCGGAATACAAGACCCGGAAACTGTATATCGACTCCATGCTCACCGATGCCGGGTGGGTCGAGGGCAAAAACTGGGTCAACGAGGTTCCTCTGCCTGGAATGCCCAACAAGAGCGGCATCGGCTATGCAGATTATGTCCTGTACGGCGATGATGGCCGTGCGCTGGCTGTGATCGAAGCAAAGCGCACCTGTAAGGATGTTGCAGTAGGCCGTCAGCAGGCAAAGCTGTACGCAGATATTCTTGAAAAGCAGTTTGGCCGCCGCCCGGTGGTATTCCTGACCAACGGTTTCGATACCCGAATCGTGGACAATATTTATCCCGAACGCAAAGTCGCTTCCATTTACTCCAAGCGCGACCTTGAAAAATGGTTCAATCTGCAAGCAATGCGCACCAGCCTTGCCAATGTGGATGTAAACAAAAACATTGCCGGACGGTACTATCAGGAAGGTGCCATCAAGGCTGTTTGTGACAGCTTTGGCCGCAAGAACCGCCGCAAGGCTCTGCTTGTTATGGCAACAGGCTCCGGCAAGACCCGTACCGTCATTGCACTGGTGGATGTATTATTGCAGCATGGCTGGGTCAAGAACGTGCTGTTTCTGGCTGACCGCAACAGCCTTGTGACCCAGGCAAAGCGCAGCTTTGTCAACCTCCTGCCGGAGCTTTCCGTAACGAATCTCTGCGAGGACAAAGACAACTTTACGGCACACTGCGTGTTCTCAACCTATCAGACCATGATGAACTGCATTGATTCCGTTCACGATGCAGAGGGCAAGCTGTTCACCTGTGGCCATTTTGATATGATCATCTGCGATGAAGCACACCGTTCCATCTACAATAAATACCGCGACATCTTCCACTATTTTGATGCACCGCTGGTTGGCCTGACCGCCACACCCAAGGATGAGATCGACAAAAACACCTATGAGATTTTCGACCTCGAAAACGGTGTGCCTACCTACGGCTATGAGCTGGCGCAGGCCGTTAAGGATGGCTTTCTCGTTGATTTCCTTTCGGTGGAAAGCGAAGTCAAGTTTATGAAGAACGGCATCACCTACGATGAACTTTCGGACGAAGAACGGGAAGCCTACGAAAACACTTTTGAGGATGAAAACGGCAACCTGCCGGCCAGCATTGATGCATCTGCTCTGAACAGCTGGCTGTTCAACAAGGACACCATTCGGCAGGTCTTGAATGTCGTTATGCAGAACGCCTTGAAAATCGACTACGGCAGCAAAATCGGAAAAACGATTATTTTTGCCAAGAGCCACGACCACGCAGAAGAGATCCTCAAAGTGTTCAATCAGGAATATCCTCACCTGAATGGCTACGCCATGGTGATCGACAATCGGCTCAATTATGCGCAGAGTGCCATTGACGAATTTTCCGACCCGAAGAAGCTTCCGCAGATCGCCATTTCGGTGGATATGCTGGACACCGGCATCGATGTGCCGGAGGTTCTGAATCTGGTCTTTTTCAAAAAGGTTCTGAGCAAGGCAAAGTTTTGGCAGATGATCGGACGCGGTACGCGCCTGTGTCCGGGGCTTCTGGATGGTGAGGACAAGAAGAAGTTTTACATTTTTGACTTCTGCGGGAATTTTGAATTTTTCCGCATGAACAAAGGAAATGCTACCCCGAATATGATTGCCGTTCAGGGTGCGATTTTCGGTTTGCAGTTTGAAATCGCGTATAAATTGCAGGATATGCAGTTCCAAACGGAAGAACTGAAAGCGTTCCGTACTTCACTGGTGGAGCACATGGTCAGTCAGGTGCAAAAGCTGAACCGTGACAACTTTGCAGTCAAACAGCATTTGAAGTATGTCGAGTTGTACGCAGACAAGAACAGTTACAATGCTCTAACGTATGCAGACACCTTGATTGCCCGGGAGGAACTTGCGCCCTTGATTGAGCCGGAACCGGATGACCCGAAAGCACTGCGTTTTGATGCTCTGCTGTACGGCATCGAATTAGCATACCTTGCCGGAAAGCCCTACACCCGTGGCCGCAGCGAGCTGCTGAAAAAGGCGAAGGCGGTTGCGAGCGTGTCCAATATTCCAGAGATTGATCAAAAACGCGCGTTGCTCGAAAAAATTATCCAGACCGACTATATCAAAACTGCCGATGTGAACGAGTTTGAGCACATCCGAAAAGAGTTGCGTGACCTGATCAAGTACATTCCCATCGAGCGTGTACGGTACACCACAGATTTCTCTGACGAAATTCTTTCGACAGAATGGAAAGAAGCCGAGCTGGAAAACGATGATCTAAAAAATTACAAGGCAAAAGCTGAGTACTATGTACGGCAGCATCAGGATAATTCAGCTATTGCCAAACTGAAAGGCAACATCCCACTTACTGCCGAGGATGTCAAGGAACTTGAAAAAATTCTTTGGAGCGAGGTTGGCACGAAAGAGGACTATGAAGCCGAATATGGCACAAAACCTCTGGGCGAGTTCGTGCGGGAAATCGTTGGCCTTGATATGGCTGCGGCGAAAGCTGCGTTTTCGCACTATCTGGATGGTGCCAACCTTGACAGCCGACAGATTTACTTCGTGAATCAGATCGTCGAGTACATCGTACATAATGGCATGATGAAGGACCTCTCTGTTTTGCAGGAACCACCTTTTACAGACCAGGGAAGCATCGTAGAGGTCTTTACAGATTTGAGCATCTGGCTTGGCATTCGCAAGACCATTGAACAGGTCAACGCCAATGCAATCGCAGCATAATAGAATACCTTCTAAAACGGTAAAGTGGATTTTATCTGCTTTGCCGTTTTTCTTTTTATTTAAAATTATAAATTTTTTCAAAACTGTATTCCAAAACAGCCCGATAGATTCATATTGGTGTAAGGAGTAAGAAGGCGTTCAAATAAAATTTGAAAATCAGGTTGCCAAACACCCTTTTTAGAATGTTATAGATATAGGAGATTGTTTGAAAAGTGAAAATTCCCCAAATTTTCATAAGACCCCGTTTAAAAATACCCCTTTAAGTTTGTATAGGGTGTAGGGACTACTTTCAAAAACAGTCTTACTCGCATTTTTGAAAGCCCTCGACTTCTTACAAAACAACATTGTACCTTGACAACAGCATGATCGGCTGCAAGCCACTATGCTTTTTCGGAGAAGTGCCGCCATGATATGAGCGCACCAAGAAGAAGCCATACGCCGGAGGAGATCGGGCAGGAACCGCTTGCAGGCAGACCGACACCGAAGAAGAACCGGGCAAGCTGGCAGAGAGAACTTCGCAAAGTCTTGTCTGTCAGGTTGTTCGGCGCAAGAGTGCAGAGAGGTGCGGGTCGCCTGCGGCGACCTCAAAAGGTCACTGGCCTTTTGAAGCACCGACCGAGCCGACAGGCGAGACCGGCTCTTTGCGCGGGTCAAGGGCGACAGCCTTGCCCAGTGGATGTGATGCCCTGCGTCATATCCTACTGGGTATTATCTGGCGCATAGCGGGCGGCAGATTTGCAGCTTCGCTGCACTGCGTTGCCCCTATCCCGCGCACGGCGCTCTCTGCGTGACCCCAGAAAGGAGAGATGGTCGCTGAAACTGACCCGACACAATGGCCGCGCCGGAAAGCACGGCACTTATAACCCAAAGCACAATGACCGCAGTTTTGAAATTGCCAACAGCGAGCATATCGACCCGGAACGTGTCCAGCAAAACATTTATTGGGATTGCTACAACGGCATCCGTTCTGCCTTGCAGCCCAAAGATGCAGATAGTCTGGCCGACACTTTTGAAGAAGTCGAAAAGCTCTACTACAAACTCCATTACACCAACTTCACCGAAAGACAGAATGAGCGCAACGCCAAAATCCGGCACACCGAGCGAAACCGCTCCGCCGAAGATTTGCTTATCAGCAAGAAAACCTGCCCCGAAGAAAGCATCTATCAGCTTGGAACGCTGGAGAGCCACGCTTCGCCCAAAGAACTTTTTCAAATCGCCACAGAATTTATGGATGAGTTCTATGAGCGTTTCGGCAAACACGTTCACATTCTGGATTGGGCCTTGCATCTGGATGAAGGTACGTCGCACATCCACGAACGCCATGTGTTTGACTGTGAAAATAAGTATGGAGAGATTGCTCCGCAGCAGGAAAAGGCATTGGAAGCACTGGGTTTTGAACTGCCAAAACCAGACAAGCCCCTTGGTCGCTACAACAATCGTAAGATCACATTCGATGCAGCCTGCCGCACGATGCTATTCGAGATTGCCAAACGCCACGGCTTGGAACTGGACGAAGTGCCGGAATACGGCGGGCGGGCTTATCTGGAAAAGCAGGATTACATTCTGAAAAAGCAAAATGAACGGATCGCAGAACAGAAGAAAAAACTGCAAGAACAAAGTATTCAATATGTCGGATTGCTGGAAGATTGCCGTAACCAGCGAGATGAATATGCTGAACTATTCAATCAGGCGATAAGGCAATCTGAAGAGATTTCGAAAAACAATGAAAAAATTAAAAGTCAGGAGAACGAATTAGAAGAGCTGTTTTCGCAATGGGTAGATGTAAACGATTTGTTTAATGATGCGGTAAATGGTTCTTATGACCAAGCGGTCCTTGCGGTTTCCGATGTTGGATTAAACAAAGCATTACAGGAAGCTGTAAATGAAATTGATCAACATTTGGAATGGTTAATGGAACCAGAACGAATTGCAGACTTCCGCACCAGAAAATATGCAGAAGAACAAATACTCTGCCTACGGAAAAATATCATTGGGGCAATCAAGAGCCTTCTTTCAAGAGGAACGCAGTTCTTCTATATCCCAGAGGTGAAAAAAGCGGCCATGGAGCAAATCAAAGAAGATTCCCGCCCGTCTGTTCTACAAAAGCTGCATCAGAGGCAGGAAGAAATCAATCAGCGTGAGCAGACATGCACCAAACCGAAGAAGCGCAGTCATGGCATAGAACTGTAAAGGAGGAAAATCTTCAAGAACAACAATTTATTTGAAATCGTAAAGCTGAATATTACTGCCCGACAAGCCGCAGAAGCCTATGGTTTTCGTCCAAACCGCAGCAGCATGATTTGCTGTCCATTCCATGCAGACCGCAATCCCAGCATGAAAGTGGATTTTCGGTTTCACTGTTTTGGCTGTGGAGCGGATGGTGATGTGATCGACTTTGCCGCAAAACTGTTTCAACTGTCCCTGCTGCAAGCGGCTGAAAAGCTGGCTATAGATTTTGGACTTTCTGCAACAGATAATTTTCAACCACTTCCCTGCAAGCCGGTGGAAAAACTGCTAAGTCCGAAAGAGCAATTCTACAAAATCCTGTGTGGCTATCGTTCTCTGCTGGCAGATTGGCGCATGGCCTATGCACCCAAAAATCCAGAAGCATCCCTGCATCCCTGTTTTGTCGCAAGTATGCACTATGCAGAACGTGTACAATATCTGCTGGATATTCTTTTGCAGGGAAGCTCGCATGAAAAACAACAACTACTCAACGGAAAGGAAGTGACCGCCCTTGGAAAAGCAATCGAACGATACAAAGAAACCGAAGAAGCAGCATAGTGCACCTGCCCGAAACTGGGTGGGTGACAACGGGAAAATCATCGAACCATTGTTCGCAGATTACTTTTTGAGCCTGCACCCCATGCGCTGCTTTCAAGGCAGATTGTTCACGGTGGATGGCATGATCGAGGATGAAGCCCCATTGAAAAAGGAAATCTATGAGCAAGTCCGCTATTACGCTACCACCAGCGTAGCACGACGTATTGAACATATCATGCAGGCCATCAAGCTGGCCTGTGCATCCGAACCACCGGAGATTCAGACAGACCGCATCCATGTCCGAAACGGCACATACTTTGTGGACGGTCACTTTACCCCTGAAAAAGAATACTGCATGAACCGACTGCCCATCGCCTATGTGCCAGAAGCACCAGCACCGACACGCTGGCTGCAATTCTTGAACGAACTGCTATACGAAGAAGATATTCCAGCCTTACAAGAATACATCGGCTATTGCCTGCTGCCTGTTACCAAAGCGCAGAAAATGCTGCTGATGGTCGGCAAGGGCGGTGAGGGAAAATCCAGAATCGGGCTGATCCTGCGAGAATTGTTCGGCAGCAGTATGTACACAGGCAGTCTGCAAAAAGTGGAAACCAATCGTTTTGCCCGTGCAGACTTGGAGTACAAGTTGCTTTTGGTGGACGATGACATGAAAACTGAGGCCCTGCCGCAGACCAACAACATCAAGACCCTTGTCACGCTGGAAGATAAAATTGACATTGAGCGCAAGGGCCAGCAGAGTGTGCAGGGTACGCTGTATGTTCGGTTTGCCTGCTTCGGGAATGGCAGCTTACACGCACTCTATGACAAGTCCAACGGTTTCTATCGCCGCCAGCTGTTGCTCACCACTAAGGAAAAGCCCGTTGGCCGGGTGGATGATCCTTTCCTCATTGACAAGATGCGGGGTGAAAAAGAGGGTATCCTGCTTTGGGCATTGGAGGGGCTGCATCGGCTGATTCAAAACAATTACCAATTTACTATCAGCGAACGCACCGCCGCGAATCTGAAAGAAGCGATGGAGCAGGGCAACAACATTCTGGGCTTTCTTAAATCCGAGGGCTACTTTGAAATTCGGCAGGGGGCCAAGTGCAAATCCACGGATTTCTATAAAGTCTATGAACGCTGGTGTCTGGATAACCTGGAAAATCCGCTGGCCGCATCCACCTTTATCCACCATCTAAAAGATAATCAGAAAAGTCTGGGCATCGTCTACGATGATAAGTGCATTGGCACAAATCGGGGCTTTCACAATGTAGACGTTGACCTGTTTTTACCCGTTGATGTTCCCAGTCCGTGGGATTAAAAAATAGAATCAACTTGAAAAAGCCCTGCTCAGCCTGCTCACAGTGTGCAAAAGGTGCAGGATGAGCAGAGTGAGCAGGCAATTTTGAACTTACATCAAAAATAAAACATGGAGGTTTTGCTTATGAACAAATCTCGGCCTGTTGCGACCGAAACTGTGAAATCTTCGGATTATACGAAAAATATCTTGCAGACCATTCCGAATAACGATACAATGGAAGTGGTCACTCAAACCAATGCCGTCAAGTCTCCGACTGACAGCCTGAAAGCCACAACACTGGTGTACACGGTGGAGGAAATTGCGCAGATGCTGGCTATCAGCCTGCGCTCTGCCTACAACCTGTGCAACAGCACCACTGAATTCCGTGTCCTGCGGGTAGGCGGAAGCATCCGCGTCCCGAAAGACAGTTTCGATGCGTGGCTCCGGGCAGCTTGAAAAAGGAGATAACGTATGGCATATATTACGAAACGCGGCAGCTCCTATGGCGTCCGCTATACTTACCAAGACGAGCAGGGTAAAAACTGCAACAAATGGGAAAGTTTTTCTACAAAAGAGGAGGCAACAAATCGCAAGAAACAAATCGAACATGAACTGGCAAACGGAACGTTTCTGATTCCGTCCACCATCACCGTCAAAGAGTTTTTGATGGAGTGGCTTCCCAAGCAATGCAACAAGCACAAATGGGCACCCTGCACCTATCAATCCAATCTGGGAACGGTCCAGAACCTCATTATTCCGTATATCGGCGATATGCAGATGCAAAAGCTCAAGCCCTACCATCTGGAAGACCTGTATTCTACCCTCAGCAAAACGCCCTGCGGCCAGTATTATGAGGGCAAAAAGCAGGTGCTTTCGGAAAAACAACAGCAGCGGTTTCTCTCCGGCACGACCATCCACGAGGTACACCGCCTGCTGCGGACAGCATTTCAGTATGCGGTGGAGTGAGGCATCCTCATCAAAAGCCCCGTTCCGGTGGACAGCCCCAAGAAATCGATTCAGGAGCGTGCCATCTGGGACGCGGACGAGATGTGGGCCGCACTTGCCAGCATGGAAGACCCGATTCTGCATCTGGCTGTTCACCTCACACTGGTGGGCGCACTGCGTGAGGGCGAAGTCGCTGGCCTGACTCCGGAAGATCTTGATTTTGAGGGAGCAGACGGTACAGGCACGTTCCGCATCAACAAGTGTATGCAGCGTGTCCAAAAGGCATCGCTGGCAAAAACGGGCAAGGGCTGCATCTTGCAGGAGTTTGAGGATAAGCGCGAGGGCAGCACCACAACGCTGGTGCTCAAAAAGACTAAAACAGCATCTTCCAACCGAACCATCTTCATGACAACCGTGCTGAAAGAGGAACTGAAGCACTGGCTAAAGCGTCTGGAAATGGACGAAGCTGTTGACCCGGAACGCTACCGCAACAGTGGGATGCTCCTGCGCTTGCCCAACGGTTTGGCGGTAGAGCCGATCCTCATCCGCAAGAAGTTCATCAAGTGGCAGGACGAGCACCCGGAGTTCACCCGCATTGTGTTTCACGGTCTGCGGCATTCCAGTGCCACCTATCAACTGATGATTTCCGGCGGCGATGTGAAAGCGGTACAAGGCACAACGGGCCACGCCAGCGCCAATCTGCTGGTCAACACCTATGCACACATCCAGCAGGATTCCCGTAAAAAGCTGGGTAAAAAGTTCGAGGAGGGCTTCTACAAGCCGGGAGCAACACTTGTGCAGGCTGCCCCGGTTGAAGCAGAACCGACCATCTCCGTGTCGGCACTGTTGGAGCTTCTGAAGGACGCAGACCCTGCCGTAAAAGCGCAGCTCCGCCTGGCTTTGCTGACCTGAATTGCAAAAAATAGCACGCATTGCAGAGTAATTCACAGACTTACTCTATCTGACACGAAAAATGCGGACCGTGCAAAAACCGTGCAGAGACCGTGCAAATGGCGTATAAAAGGAAAATCCCACGAGGAATCTTACGATTCTTCGTGGGATTTTGGTGCGCTCGAGGGAACTCGAATCCCTGGCCCTCTGATTAAAAGTCAGATGCTCTACCGGCTGAGCTACGAGCGCATATTTTCAGATTTACAGATACTGCCGAATTATATTACCACACCCGCGCCAAAAAAGCAAGAGGAAAGCGCAAAAAAGTGCCTTTCCGCAGCACACAGACCCCCGCCGGGAGAGCGCCCGTTCCTTTTATAAAAGTCAGTTTTACCGTCACCTCTCTGGGGCGCGGATATTCTGGCGGCAACTTCCTCTTTACAAATGGGGCGCGAACCAGTACAATCAAAGCAGAACGAACTGTCCCGGCCCGTATGCGGCAGGGCTTTTTGATAGGAGGCTGTTTTATCATGAAAATCTCTCGTCGGTCTGTCCTTCATATTTCCGGGCTGGCAGCGGCAGCGCTGGCCCTGACCGGCTGCTCTGCGGCTGGAAGCGCCGCGCTGGGCGGCAAGCTGCCCGACCTGCTCAAGAGCCTGACCAAAAAAGGGGAGACCGCTGCTTCGTCGGAAGCTGCCAGCGACATGACCGTCACCCCGCCGCCCGAGGGCGAACCGCTCGTCCCGGCCTTGCCCGAGTACGACGCCGACATCCTCACCGGCGCCGAGCGCAGCACCAACAGCCGCCCGGTGGCTGTGATGGTGAACAACATCGCCAACTCCCAGCGCCAGAATGCCCGCCCCCAGCGGGGCATCGGCAGCGCCGACCTGCTCATCGAGGCCAAGGTCGAGGGCGGCATCACCCGCCTGTGCGCCGTATTCAGCGACGCCGACAGCATCCCCGAGGTGGGCCCCCTCCGCTCGGGCCGCGACCAGTTCCTGCAGCTGCTCATGCCCTGGAACATCCTCTACTACCACGACGGCGAGAGCATCTTCTGTACCCAGTTCGTCAGCGTCTACGGCTACTCCGGGCTGAACATCGGCGGCAAAAATTATTTCAAGACCCCGGTCCACCCCTTCGTCTCTCACCGCAATAACCGCGGCCGCGATGTGGCCTACGAGCACACCGAGTTCACCTCCGGCAAGGAGATCTGCAAGGCCGCTTCTGATGCCGGCATCAGCCTCTACGCTCCCAGCGAGGGGACGTTCTTCCACTTCGCCGACTACCGCACCGACGAGGTCAACAAACTCAAGGGTGAACCCTCGGCCAAAAAAATCGCCATCGTACATTCAGCGGGCTACCGCACCTCGTTCAGCTACTCCGCACTCAGCCACACCTACGCGATGCAGATGTACAACTCCTCCAAGAAGGCCACCGAGAACACCGTTGATGAGCTGACCGGTGAGCAGCTCACCTTCGAGAACGTCGTGGTCTGCTTCGCCGACATGGACGCCTACGCAGGTGACTCCCATGACGTGCAGGAGGTGCAGTACATCAAGGGCGGCGACGCCTACCTCTTCACCCGCGGCGGCGTGCAGGTGGGCCGCTGGGAAAAGACCTATCCCACCAACCCCCTCAAGCTTTACACCAAGTCCGGCGAAGAGATGACCCTCAACCGGGGCAAGACCTACTTTGCACTGGTGGACAACGACGAGCTGAGCAATTTCAGTTACCAGTAAGCCCATGAGGAACATGACGATGAAGCGCATTCGAACTGCGCTCTGCCTCATTTTGGCCGCCGCGCTGCTGGCAGGCTGCGCCTTTCTGCCCAGCGACAGCGAGCCGGAAACGCCCGCCCCCACCGACCCGCTCACCGGCCTTGCCCTCGAGTGGCAGGGCCAGCGTCCGGTGGCCGTGGCCATTGAGAACAGCACTACCTCCACCACTCAGTGGGGCCTTTCCTCGGCGTCGGTGGTGCTGGAAGCCCTCACTGAGGTAGGCACGTCCACTGAGCTCTGCCTCGTCTATCCGGCGCTGGCCGCGACCCCGAAGGTCGGGCCGGTGGCCGCCGGTCAGGACATCTACTGGCGGCTACTGGTGGGCCAGCAGCCCATTCCGGTGCAGCGGGGCGGGGGACAGTTCGACCAGAACTTCCTCGATTACTATTCCATCCGGGCCGTGGATGCTCTGGAAGCCGGGCGCACCGCCTTCGACTGCGGCAGTGAGTGGAGCAACGCACCGCTGTGGTACACCAGCGGCGAGGCCATCTCTAATGTCTTGGACGAGCTGAGCATCTCCTCTGTTCTGACGGAATCCCGAGTGACGAGCGCCGCATCTGCCGCGGCGGACAGTGCGTCCTCCGGGGCCGACGCAGTGCTGTCCCTCCCTGCACTTCTTCCGCAGGAAGCAGGCGGCAAACTGCCGGACGCCACCGCGCCGGACGCGGTGAATGTCCGGGTCTGCTTTGACGACAACAACGCCACCGGCTTTTCCTACGACGCCGACAGCGGGCTTTACCGGATGCTCCACGCCGACGGCACGCCCCAGCTGGACGCCAACAATGGCCAGCAGGCCGGGTTCGATAATCTGCTGGTGCTGTTCAGCGCCTCCGAGCTGCGGGACGACGGCAAGACCTACGACTACGATTTGAGCATGGGCGGCGGCGTCTGGCTCAACGGCGGGCATCTGTGGACCATCACCTGGACGCAGGGCCGGGACAACACGCTGCTGCTTTACGACGCCGATGGACGCACCATGAACATCGAAGCCGGGGCGAGCTATATCGCCCTTGTCACCAGTCTGACCGGACAGGAGCTGACGGTCACAAATTCCAGCGGAGAAGAGATTCTTGGATAAGCAAAAAGACTTCTGCACGACGAAATGCAGAAGTCTTTTTTATTTCCAGGCTGCGGCGCGCTGGTAGCGCGGGGGATGTTTTCTCTTTTGGTCAAGCGGCTTGCGCTCCGCGCGGGGCAGAGCGCTCTTTCATTAAGGCTGATTGTTCTCTTTTGATGTCAAAAGAGAACCAGAAAACCACCAGCGATTTCGACGCGC